>Ga0209408_1000317_pt1 | contig 38787 bp, 33 predicted proteins | sample AD_UKC107_MetaG_FD_184422 | JGI IMG/M metagenome (GOLD analysis project Ga0209408, IMG submission 184422) | Active sludge microbial communities of municipal wastewater-treating anaerobic digesters from Hong Kong - AD_UKC107_MetaG (SPAdes)... | ecosystem: Engineered > Bioreactor > Anaerobic >... | reverse complement strand
CTCTCGGAGGCGACGATGACGTCGGTCTCGGTCTTCCCCACGCAGAGGGGCTTGATCCCCAGGGGGTCCCTGACGGCGATGACCGTGTTTCCCACCAGGAGGACGATGGAGTAAGACCCCACCGCCTTCCTCATGATCGTGCGCACCGCCTCGGCGATATCCTCCCGCTCCAGCATCGAGCGAACGAAGAGGCGGGCCATCACCTCGGTGTCGGAGGTGGAGTGGAAGACCTCCCCCTCCGCCTCCAGCTCTTCTTTGAGCTTTCCGGCGTTGACCAGGTTGCCATTGTGGGCGATGGCCACCGAGCTGTCCTTATACTTGACTAAAATAGGTTGGCTGTTCTTGAGGGCCGACTCCCCGGTGGTGGAGTATCGGACGTGGCCGATCCCCGATGGCCCCTCCAGGGCGTCTATCCGGGCGTTGTTGAAGACCTCGGCGACCAGGCCCATAGCCTTATGGGTCCGGACCACCTTCCCGTCGTAGACGGAGATGCCGGCCGACTCCTGACCTCGATGTTGCAGGGCGTAAAGGGCGTAGTAGATCGACTTGGCAACGTTGCGACACGGATCCGCGGAGGAGATCCCCACCACGCCGCACTTGTCCTGCAACCCGGACCTCCGATCAGTTGCCGCCGTAGTTGCTGCTGTATTTCTGCCAGGTGTAACCCCGCAGCTTCCTGGACCTTCCGAAGCCGCAGGATGCGCAGGTCTTGGTATGGAAGTTGAAGGATACCTTGCCACATCGACGACACTTGACGTGGGTCTTCTTGTGGCGCCTTCCCATCGATGGGGTACCTTTTGTCATCTATAAAACCTCACGGTGAAATGTAAACTACGTTATCTCCTCGGACGACGACGGTTCCGAGCTTCTTGGATTCCTCACCCTCTCTGATCTCCTCGGTGTTGTCCAGGACCAGGTTCATGTGGATGTCGTAACCCTGAAGCTCTCCCCGAAACGCCCTCCCATCCTTGAGCTTGACTATCACGGGCCCGTTCAGCGATTCATTTAAAATATCAAGGGGTCTCTGAGCCATCGGCCTCTCTCCAGTCGCGAGTACAAAAGCTATGCCGAGACTTGCACGTTGCGTATTTAAACTTGTCGGGGTATATGGGAATTATGAAAATCAAATCCAGGCACCACCTCAAGGGGAGCGAGTCGAAGAAGATCCTCAGGGTGATCGAGCCGTTCCTGGAAGATACCGATGCCCTGAAAGGATTATCTCTGGAGGTAGCGGAGACCGATCAGGACTTCGACCTGATCCTCTTGAAGGGAAGGCCCGTATTCATGATGATCGAAGGGCGGCCCTTCTTCACCGTCCGCGGAGCCCTGGAGTTCGCGCCTAAGAAGAGGGTGGTGGTTGTGGACTCGGGCGCCGTCAGCTTCATCGTCAACGGAGCCGACGTGATGGCCCCGGGGATCGTGGACGCCGACCCCGACATCGTTGCCGGAGATGCCGTGGTCGTAGTCGAGGAGAGGCACAATAAGCCCCTGGCCGTCGGGGTCGCCCTCCTCCCCGGCTCTGAGATGCGAGGGTCGGGCAAAGCGGTCAGGTCGGTCCACCACGTCGGAGACGACCTCTGGGGGATGGACGGATGATTCATCAGCTCCGCAACCGCTGATGATCGGAGCGGTATATTCGCATATTCATTCTTGAGATCAGATCCTCAACATGACGGAGAAGTGGACGAGAAGATCTCAGGCGACATGGTGAGAAATGGTTGAATTGAATATCCATCAGCACAATATTTCTCTCAAATATCAATCGACAAACCCTTAATCCGCCCTGTGCGAAGGTCCCACGCCCCGAAAAGATACATTGGCGTCGGCGGGTTGTCAAATCGTCCCCGAAAAGATGAAAGCCCAGAGCCCGCCGCCCACCAGGGCGCCGAAGAGGGTGGCGAAGAGGTTGACCCCGTTGTTGCTGAGGAGGCCCCGCTGCTGGAGGGTCGCCCCCAGGAGGCTGTCGAAGTTCGTCCCCAGAAAGCCGCCCAGGAGGGCGGCGGCCAGGCCGTCGTAGCCAACCATTCCCGTCGCCACCGCCAGGATGCCGGTGAAGAGGGAGCCGAAGACCGAGGATGCCTCGCCGAGGAGGGTGACTCCGCCGTCGACCCCGGGATCTACTTTTTTGAAGGTGGTGATCATCCGGGGGGTCGACCTCGCCGTCTCGCCGATCTCGCTTGCCAGAGTGTCCCCGGTGGCGGTGGCCACCGAGCCGAGGAAGGCGAAGACGAAGAGGTCCGAGCCGTAAATCCCGTAGAATACCGCCATCGTCAGGGGGATGAGGCTGTTGCTGTAAACGTTCTTGTAGCCCCGAACGCCCCCCCGGGACTGGGCTATCCTAAGCTCCTGCTTTCTTGCGTACCTGTATCTGGTGAAGCCGCTTCCCAGAAGGTAGAAGGAGAGGAGGAGGAGAAACCAGAAGATGTCGGCGAAGAAGATGACCAAGAGGCAGACTATGACCATGCTCAGCACCGCCTCCGCATCCGCGGCCTTCATCCTATAGGCTCCGATCCCCAGGGCCAGGGCGAAGACGTATATGCCAGCCATGTATTCGACCTCCGGAAGAGGATAGTCGAAGCTGAAGAGCCACATCACCATGCAGGAGCCGAAGGGGACGGCGAAGTCCCGCTCAGCCCTCCTCGAGGCGGAGTCGAGGAAGGAGCCGGCGAGCCCCCCCAGGGTGGCCAGAAAGAAGATCCTCTCGGGCTCGATGCCCGCGGCGGCCGTCGCGGCGGATGCTGCCCCTGCCAGAGGAAAGGCTCCTGAGAGATACGGCGGCACCGCCATCCAGAGGATGGCAATATATCCCAGGACCGTCGTCGTAGCCAGGTAAACCAGGCTCTTTGATAGATCTTGAAACCTCGAGGAGGCGAGGGCCCCGATGGTGGGGGCGACGAAGGAAACCGCGACCAGATGAAGGGGGAGCTCGAAGCTCGTCGAATCAAGGACATAGCTCAGAAGGAAGAGGAAGCCGAGGGAGGCGGCGAGGACCCGCACCTTGCGCTCCGCCAGGAAGAGAGCAAGAAGGGCGAGGAGGGAATAGATTCCGGCGTAAGGAAATAGCAGAACCGTCATCCCCACGCAAGCCCTGGCTATGCCCTCTCTGTTCATCGACCGCAAGATGAAGCCTATCGCAAAAATACTTTCTCTCGACGAAACCGTCCAGGGGGCTCGATGCTCGACCGTGCGCGCGAAAAGATGCTGGAGAGGAAGATCGTAAGGGATCGCGTCCCACCATCGATAGCCGTGATCATCTCCTCAAAGGCGATTGGCCCCCGATGGTGGAGGAGGATCGGCGAGTTGGCGGGCTGGTGCACGATCCTGGGAGTCCGCGAGGCGGCCCTCTTCCCGGAGCTGGCCGGGGAAGAGAGGCTCGAAGATGTCGCCCGAATGATTACAGAAGAGCTCTCGGCGCTACCGGCGAAGGGACGACTTCTCTTCGGATGCGGGGAGACCTCCTTCGGCGCGGGCGGCCCTCTAAAGCTCATAATCTCCATCGGTCGGGGAGGAAAGGAGGAGGTGACCGAGGCGATAAGGTCTCTGCTTGAAGAGGTAAACTCCGGCCTCCTTGACCCCCAGGAGATCGATGAGGCGGCCATCGAGGCGAGACTGCAGATAAATCAGAGGCCGGACCTTCTGATAAGGCTTGGAGATCGAGAGCTGAGCGACTTCATGATATGGCAGTCGACCTACTCGGAGCTCTACTTCATCGACCGGTCCTGGCACCGGCTGAAGAAGATCGACTTTCTTTCGGCGGTCAGGGATTACCAGAGAAGAGATCGGAGGTTTGGGAGGTGATCAGACCTCTGTCGTCGGGGAGAAGGGAACGGGGCTGAGGTACTCCGGGGGAACGTTCTCGGAGATGACGATCTCCTCGCTCACCGCCATCATCTTCACCCCCGCCTTCTGGGCGGCCTCGGCGTCGACTCTGATGACCCGGGGGCTATTGGTCCTGAAGGTGCCGACGTACCACGCCTTCTCCGGGGAGGTGGAGAGGTGGACGTACCGCTGGGTCGCCGCCTTCAGCCCCACCTCCAGGATCCGATCGGCCTCCTCCTCATTCGCCCCGTAGTAGAGGGCTGCCAGGTCGTTTTTGGGGTAGTCGAGGGAGACGTCCACCGAATGGCCGTACTTGGCCCTGATCTTCCCCTCCCTGATCTCGTACCTCTCCTTGGGGTCGGACTGGACCAGGGCGATCACCAGCCTCTTATTTGCCCAGCGGTATCTGGTCCCGATGGCTTCGGAGAGGTCGTCCAGGTCCACCCATCCCCGGGGGTTCATGTCCAGCCCCAGATCGTCGGGGAAGTGCCTGAGGGCGCCAGCCACCAGCCTGCCGAGCTTCTCGCTTCTCTCCTCTTCGAGGATGATCTGACCGGCGTTGCCGCATACGCAGCGCTCCCCCCGGAAAAATCCGTGCTCTGGACATCTCTTGATCACGATTATCGCCTCCGGCTGAATTTAAAGTTGCCCTACAGATAGATATAGCTGACTCCAGAGATCCTCTGAAGATCCGGGGGGGGCTCAAGTCCTCGCGGCAGGCCCGGTCGGCGGTCTCGGTGCACTTCGCGCCCATCTTCTCCTGGTCCCATCCTGCCCTGCCCCTGCCGCCGTCATCCTCCTCTGCCGCTGCCATCTGCCTATACCGCCGCCATCTGCCTCTGCCATCACCATCTGCCTCTGCCGCTGCCAGCTCTCTTTGCTATTTCCGTACACTGCCGGCCGGCGATCCCCGGCACTTCGCAAGCTCATGGCCGTGATCCTTGAGGCCCATCCTTTCTCCTCCATGACCCTCATTCTAGATCAAGATCTCAAGCTTGAAGGTGACCTTCAGGATGGCGGGGCAAAGCCTGAAATAGAATTTGATCCCTGAGATCTGGCCATGCTGGACTTGGATAAGATCGAGAGAGTGCTTTGTTGCGGCGACCTTCTTGATCTGGACGAGGAAGAGCTCTCCCTCGGGCTGGAGACCCTTCTCCAGGCCATGAACGAGAGGGATCGCCAGATATCCGAGACCCTGGAGACGCTCCTGGCAGAGGTGGAGGAGCTGATCGCCCTCTCCGACGAGCTGGAATCCGGGGACGAGATCTGCAGGTGATGCCCTTTGGAGACGCTGCCCGATGTTCAGGCCTGCCAGCCCGAGTACCCCATAAACCTAACCCGGGTCGGACTCACCGGGGTCAAGAAGCTGGTCAAGGTTCTCCGGGAGGATGAGGAGCGGCCGATCGTCCTCATCTCCAACTTCGAGGTCTTCGTGGACCTCCCCTCCGACCGAAAGGGGGCGAACCTATCTCGAAACTTCGAGGTGATAGACGAGGTGCTGGAGGAGGCGGTAAACGAGCCGGTCTACGTCATCGAGGAGCTCTGCGGCGAGATCGCCCGCCGGGTGCTCTCAAAGCACGAGTACGCCACCCGGGCCGAGGTGAAGATGAAGAGCGAGTACATCGTCGAGAGGAGCTCGCCCGTCACCAGGACCGCCGGCCAGGAGGTGGTGGACATCTTCGCCGAGGCGGTGGCGCGAGCCGGCACCGTGAGAAAGCTGGTGGGGGCGGAGGTGGTGGGGATGACCGCCTGTCCCTGCGCCCAGGAGATCATGAGGGACATGGTCCGAAAGGAGCTATCGACCCTGGGGCTCAGCACCGAAGAGGCCTTCGAGTTCGCCGCAAAGCTTCCCGTGGCCACCCACAACCAGCGCGGCCGAGGGATGATCTCGATCCAGGTCTGCGACCGCCGCTGCGTCTCCCTGGACGATATCATCAAGATCATCGAGAGGTCGATGAGCTCCCGGGTCTTCGGCCTCCTCAAGCGCCCCGACGAGGCCCTGGTGGTCCAGAGGGCCCACAGCAACCCCAAGTTCGTAGAGGACTGCGTGCGGACGATGGCCCAGAAGGTGGTGGAGTCCTTCAAAGACCTCCCCGACGACGCCGTGGTCGTCCTCAAGCAGGTGAACGAGGAGAGCATCCACCAGCACAACGCCTTCGCCGAGAGGAGCGCCACCATGGGGGAGCTCCGGGCGGAGCTGGGAGCCGAAGCCATCTCCGCTTCCAGCGAGGTTATAAAATGACGGCAAAGAAGATCGAGTTCATAGGAACCTGCCTTTCAGACCTGCTGACGGAAAAGGAGATCATCGCCAGGTACGAGCTTCTCCAGCGGGTCTACGACTGCGTGAGGAGGGCGGACCTCTCCCCCGGAGAGAAGGAGGAGCTCGTGAAGACCCTGGGAAAGAAGAATGTCGCCTCGGGAATATTCTATAACCTCCTCTCCGGCGAGCCCATCTTCATCAACCTCCCCAAGCTCGACAGCGTGATGAAGATCAACGAGCGGACCTTCCACTTCGTCCACACCGGATGCTACGCCGACCCCGACTTCGCCCGGGCCTTCAATCAGTTCAAGGAATCCGAGAAAGAGGTCGAGGAGCTGGCCAAGCTGAACCTGAGAGACCTCCTGACCGAGTTCATGGCAAAAGCGGGCTACGCCGTCGCCGATGGCTCCACAGGATCGGGGAAGCTCACCTTCGTCGGCTCCGGCGAGAAAAGGCTCGACTTCTGGATCTTTTCATCGATCCAGGATGCAGAGCTGGTGGAGGGGATGGAAGGGTCTGTGGTCATCGTCCCCCACGCCGAGAGCCCCGGCCCCTTCATCGCCTTCTTCCAGGAGAAGGGGAAGGAGGCGGAGCTGGCCGAGATCAAGGTCTGGGTCGCCAACATGGAGCAGGGGACGATCGACCCCTTCATCGGCTACCCCAGGGATCTCGCCATCTACAAGCAGTTCAACAACCCCCGGATGGCCATGATGGTCAAGACGAACTGGGGCCGGAGGATGGAGTAGGAGCGCTGAGGTTGGCGTTTCCTATTTCGTCCAGTCAAATAACGCACCCCGCTGCAAGCTGCGGGGTATTCATTTTAAAATCATGCCAACGGGATAAATCCCCCCGGCCTTCGCGATCGAGCCCCTCACCCCAGCATCTTTCCCATCCTCGCCAGAGCCTGCTGGAGCCTCTCCCGCGAGGCGGCGCAGGAGATCCGGACGCAACCTAGCGCCGCCGGGGCAGAAGGCCGAGCCGGGGTTGCCGAGACCATCGCCTCAGAGCGCATCCTCTCGGCGAATGAGTCTCCTCTGCCATCTCAGAATTCACACCGCCGATCCTCCGGCCGAAAGATCCGGGGGGCGCCCTCGACCCGCGGGCGGCGGGAGGGAGGCCGAACGTCCCCGCGATCGCGGGGTCTGGAGCGCGATCATCGGCGGGCCGCATCTCTGGATGATCAGCTCTTGGGCATGCCGTTCAGCGTCCAAAGACCCTTTTTGTGGCCGGCATATTCAGGTAAACTAAAATGATCCCGGCAATAACAGCATACCACAATCCCGCAGAGGTTCCGCCGAGGGAGATGCTGGCAAGGACGAGCAGAAGATATACGGCAGAGCCGGCAGTGGCCAGCTTCCAGCCTCGGGGCTGAAGCGAGATCAGCCATGAGCCGCAAAGGATGAAGAGAGCGCCCAAAGCGAGCATGATCGCGGCGGTCGAGAGCGACTCCAGGATGGCAAGTAGCCCAAATATCACCCCGTGAAACCCTCTTAAGAAGAACAATCCGGCAAGGATGAATACTCCGGTCGGAACGTCTCTGCCTGGTTTTTTCATATCATCTTCTCCTGATTAGATCTTCAACTTTTACAAGCATTATTGCACTAACTCCTATTAAAATCTAATCATTTCCCGGCTTAAATGGGCATACGATATCGGCACCATCAAAATCTCATTCGATAAACGTAGGACGAAAAATAAGCCGAAGACGCCTTTGAATCTTTCGAGAAATACGGAACGGCTTCCTGGCAGAAAGCAATCCCACCATATTCTGTTCGATATTTTGCCGCTATTTCGTGATTGCACGGGGGTCTTCGAAACTCTCAAATAATGGATATTCAATATCATATTTGTAAGACTAAATCACAAACTAGGCGGCATAGATATGAGAGAAATAAGCGAACGAATGAGAGAAATCGGACGATTGCCCCTTCTCCTGCTTGTGGCGATCTCGATCTCGGTCTCCCTCGCGGTCGTTCCGGCAGCCGGCTATGAGCTGGTGGTCCCCGGCGACCTCGACGGCGACTTTGTGGTATCGGACCAGGAGCTGGAAGAGGCAGAAAGCTCCCTGGACGACGGTGAGATCTCCGAGGAGGAGCTGGAGGAGATCGAGCATATCCACGACAGCTACCCCCGGACCGTCGTCGATACCGAGGGGCGGGAGGTCGTCTTCTACAAGCCGGTGGAGCGGATCATCACCCGCGAGCCCGACACCTGCCGGATCGTCATCGCCCTCGGCGACGGCGACAAGGTGGTGGCCTCGGAGCAGGCGGTGAAGTCCTGCCTCTGCCCCACCACCTTCGAGACCTTCGAGGAGGGCTGCCTTGAATGCTACACCTCTATCCTCGGAGGAAACCTGGCCGATCTCCCCGAGACAAGCACCCGCTACGACATCTACTACGAGCTGATGGCCTCTCTCAACCCGGACGTCATCATCACCTCCAGCGCCACCAACGTCCCCGACTTCGAGAGCAAAATCGGCTGCCCCGTGGTGGTCGCCGGAGGAGACGGCTGGATCTACAGCCGCGATGACGGCCTCTACGGAATGATCGAGGTGATAGGCGATGTTCTGGAGAGGGGAGATGAGGCGGAGGAGCTGATCGGCCTTGTCGAGTCGGAGATCGAGATGATAAGATCGGTCACCGACGGAATTGCCGAGGAGGATAGGCCGAAGGTCTACTTCGCCCCCCGGGGCGCCAAGCTGGGCTTCTACGACCCCAAGGAGGGGCGGGACTTCACCAGGACGTTCACCGAATACGACCCCCTGGAGATAGCCGGCGGGAGAAACGTCGCCGAGGGAGCTGAAGGCTATGAGATCAACGTCGCCGTGGAGCAGATCATATCCTGGAACCCCGATTACATCTTCGTCGCCTGCAGCACTCCGGAGGACGCCGAGGTCATTGACTGGATCATGGAGTCCCCAGACCTCCAGTCGATAGCCGCGGTCCAGACCGGGAATGTCTACAACTGCTTCTATCCCCACTGCAGGGGTAGACCTCCAGACAGAAGCCTCCTCAACATGATCTACATGGCCAAGGTCCTCCACCCCGAGCTGTTCGGAGACCTGGACCTGGAGGCGGAAGGAAACGAGATCTTCGAGGCTTTCCTGGGAGTCGACGGCGTCTTCACCGAGTACTCGGACTATCTGGTCTGGCCCAGGGACTGGCTGAACGAGCTGTGAACTTCGAGGGCCCTGGAGGGAAAGGACGGCGGTCCATCCCTCCCCCTCAAATCCAGAGATTCTCGAACATTCCGTGAGCCGTTCCGGCAGCCAGAACCGTGGATTGCATCTCCAGAAGACGATTTATTGAGGCTCGGCGGCCGACGAGGAGAATGGCCCGGCAAGATGCCGATAGATAACTTTTTACTAATCCTTCAATTCATATCATTATCACCAATACAGATAAATATAGCCTATTATTCTTAGCATCGTACGATTTAGTTACAAATTAGAGGTTATAAAAATGGGAGAAATAAGAGAAATAACTAGAGAAATCGTAAGATTGCCCCTTCTCCTCCTTTTGGCGATCTCGATCTCGCTTGCGGCCCTGCCGGCGGTGGCCTTCGATGTGGTGGTTCCCGGCGACCTGGACGGAGATTCGATCGTGTCGGATGAGGAGCTGGAGGCTGCTCAGAGCTCTTATGACGATGGAAGCGTCACCGCCGAAGAGCTGGAGAAGATCGAGCACATCTACGAAAATTACCCGAGGACTATCATCGACTCCGCGGGCCGAGAGGTGACTCTCTACAAGCCCGTCGAGCGGATCATCACCCGGGAGCCGGACACCTGTCGCATAGTCATCGCCCTGGGGGACGGCGATAAGGTGGTGGCCTCCGAGCAGGCGGTCAAGTCCTGCCTCTGCCCCACCACCTTCGAGACCTTCGAAGAGGGATGTCTAGAATGCTACAACTCGATCCTGGGCGGAAATCTGGCAGATTTGCCCGAGACCAGCACCCGATACGATATTTACTACGAGCAGATGGCCGCCCTCACTCCGGACGTGATCATCACCTCCAGCGAAACCGATGCTGAGGAGTTCGAAGATAAGGTGGGCTGCCCCAGTGTGGTGGCCGGTGGGAGGGGCTGGACATACAACCGCGATGAAGGCGGCCTCTACAACCAGATCGAGGTTATAGGCGACCTTCTGGAGAGGGAGGACGAGGCAGACGAGCTCATCGGCTTCGTCGAATCGAAGCTGGATATGGTAAGATCGGTCACTGAGACCCTGGACGAAAGCGAAAAGCCCACCGTCTACTACGCCTCCCGAGGCGCCACCAAGGGCTTCTACGATCCGAAGGAAGGGCGCGATTTCACCCGCACCGAGACCCACTATGAGCCCATAGATATCGCCGGCGGGATCAACGTGGCGGCGGAAAGCGAAGGGACCACCATCAACGTCGGGATCGAACAGATCATCGCCTGGGACCCCGATTACATCCTCCTCGCCAGCGGCAGCTCCCAGAACAACGACTCCCTCGGGTTCATATTGGCCTCACCCGACCTTCAATCGATATCTGCAATCCAGAACGGCAACGTCTACTACTGCTTCTCTCCTCACTGCAGAGGCACCCCGCCGGATAGAAGCCTCTTCAACGTGATCTACATGGCGAAGCTCTTCCACCCCGAGGAGTTCAGAGATCTGGATCTGGAGAAAGAGGGGAACGAGATCTTCGAGGCGTTCCTGGGGGTTGACGGCGTCTTCTCGGATTACGCTGACTACATGGTATGGCCGAGGGAGTACCTGGACTCGCAGTAACTTTTAGGGATTTTGGGGAGATTGGGCCATGGTTCCTCCCCACTTTCACCATTATATGGAAATAACGGAGGGAAGAGATTGACCGGCATCATAAACTGGAACGAGCTTCGAAAAGCGATCATCTCTGAGGGGCGAAAGAGACGAGGTCATGAAAAACCCGGCGAGATGTGGGATAAGAGGGCAGAGGAGTTCAACAGGTCTACGAAAGAGCGGAGCGAGCGGACTGAAAGGCAGGTGGCAAGCCTGGGGCTCGATCCGAACTCTACCGTCCTGGATGTGGGCGCAGGAACGGGCCGCCTCTCCGTCCCCATGGCCAAAATTGCAAAGCAGGTGACGGCCGTCGATCAGTCGGCAGGGATGCTCAGCTATCTCCAGGATAACATGGCCCAGGAGGGGCTCTCCAACTACAGGGTCATCCAGAAGAGGTGGGAAGATGTCCGGCTCGGGGTCGACATCGAGCCCCACGACGTGGTCGTAGCATCCCACTCCCTGGGGATGTTCGACCTCCAGGAGGCCCTGGCCAAGATGGACGAAGCGGCGAAGAGGCGGGTTGTCATCTTCACCGCTGCCGGCAAGTGGTTCTTCGACGACTTCGAGGAGGAGCTCTGGGAGCGGGTTTACGACAGGCCGCCCAGGCGGCATGGAGGCTTCCGATCCGATTACATGCTCCTCTACAACATCCTCCATGACATGGGGATCTTTGCCAACGTCGAGATAAAAGATGCAGAGCACGTCCAGCGCTACGGGAGCCTGGACGAGGCGGTCGAGCGATGGGAGGCGAGGAGGGAGATCCCCGCGGAGAACGAGTCCATCCTGAGGGAGTACCTCGCCAAAAATCTTGAAGACGAAAACGGCGGTGGCCTCGTCTTCAGGAGGCGGACGAAGAGCGCCATGATATGGTGGGACAAGTCGGAAAGCTCGTGATGCATGAGATTTTGTGGATCTGCAACTCCAGGAGGATAGAAAAGTGGAATTTGACATCCGGCTCTTGGCGGGCATCGTGGCCATCGGCCTGATCTTATTTTCATCTCTGAAGATCACAAGGCAGTACGAGCGGGCCGTCGTCTTTCGGTTCGGAAAGCTCCTCGGCGAGAAAGGCCCGGGCCTATTTCTGATCATACCGATCGTCGACAGGATCGTCAAGGTGGACCTGAGGATCCGGGAGCTGGACGTGCCGCGGCAGACGGTGATCTCCAGCGACAACGTCAGCGTCGACGTCGACGCCGTCATCTACTACAAGGTCACCGACTCGACTAGAGCCATCGTGGAGGTGGAGGACTACGAGGCTGCAACGGCGCTCCTCGCCCAGACCACCCTGAGGGACGTTCTGGGCCAGAACGAGCTGGATACCATCCTCTCCAACCGGGACGAGCTGAACACGGAGATTCAGGCGATCCTGGACCAGATGACCGACCCCTGGGGGATCAAGGTGGTCACCGCCACCATGAGGGACGTGGCCCTGCCGGAGAACATGCTCCGGGCGATAGCGAGGCAGGCGGAGGCCGAGCGGGAGAAGAGGGCGAGGATCATCCTGGCCGAGGGCGAGTTCCAGGCCTCCCAGAGGATGAGCGAGGCCGCCACCCTCTACGAGGAGAAGCCCTCCGCCCTCAAGCTGAGGGAGTTTCAGACCCTCACCGAGATCGCCAAGGAGAAGAATCTCATCGTAGTCTCGACCGGCTCGGACACATCCAGGCGTTCGGCTGAGGACATCTGTGCCACCGCGGGGCTGGCCAGGGCCGTGGTCGGAAAGTAAGGCCGGGTGGTGGATATGGCGAAGACGGTGAGGCGAGTTTCGACCCGGACGGGAAAGAGGAGCAGGATGCAGGAGGCCCACGACTCCTTGGTATTCGCCCGGTACCTCTTCATGGCGTTGATCGTCGCCGCCATCATCATCCTGACCGGGGTGATCATAACCCTGGGGCCCCTCGACATCACCGTTGCCGAGGCGTATCAGGCCCTCATCGATCGCTTCTATCCCGGCTATTTCGAGGTGGAACCTCTCACCTCCCGGGTGGTCTGGAACATCAGGTTTCCCAGGATCGTGGGCGGGATCCTTGCCGGGGTCGGATTTGGGGTCTGTGGGTGCGTGATGCAGGCGGTATTGAAGAACCCCCTCGCCAGCCCCTTCACCCTGGGGATCTCGGCCGGGGCCCAGTTCGGCATATCCATCGCCGCGGTACTGGGCGTCTCGCTCTTGGGCGGTCCGTACCTTCTCATAGGCAACGCCTTCTTCTTCGCCCTCCTCTGCTCGGGCTTCATCATCGGGCTTGCGGCGATCAAGGGGGCCACTTCCGAGACCCTGATCCTGGCGGGGATCGCCGTCAACTACTTCTTTTCCGCCATGAGCCAGCTCTTCCACTACTTCGCCACCGACGAGCAGCTCCGGCTGATGACCTCCTGGGGGATGGGGGACCTTGCCTCCTTCTCCTGGACCAAGATCCCCCTGATACTGGGGGTCTTTGCGGTCTGCATACCTCTTCTGATGCTCAAGGCCTGGGATCTTAACATCATGACCTCAGGCGACGAGACCGCCAAGAGCATCGGGGTGAACGCCGAGCACGTCAGGGTGTACATAATGCTGATATCAAGTCTTGTTGTGGCCACGGTGGTCTGCTTCACGGGGACGATATCTTTCATCGGGCTTGTGGCCCCCCACATGGCCCGGATGATCCTGGGCGGAGATCATCGGTTCCTGATCCCGGCCTCGGGGATTCTGGGGGCCGTGGTTTTAGTCGCAGCAGACGGCGTGGCCATGAACATCATCGCTCCGACGGTGATACCGACGGGGATAATGACCAGCGTGATCGGGGTTCCGTTCTTCATGTATCTGATGTTGAAAGGGAGAAGAAAGGAGTTTTGGACATGATGATCCAGCTTCAGGCTAAGGGAATCGAATTTGGCTACAACAGCTCGCCAATCCTAAAGGACGTCAGCTTTGAGATCGGGCCCTCAAAGCTAGTCTCGATTGTGGGGCCGAACGGCTCTGGAAAGTCGACCTTGATCAAGTGCATCGACCGGATCCTCACTCCGGCACGTGGAAGCATCCTCATCGATCGGAAGGAGGTGACCAAGATGGACCGGATGGAGATCGCCAAGAACCTCTCCTACGTCCCCCAGAGCTCCGCCCGGACCTTCTCCTCCAACGTCTTCGACACCATCCTCATGGGGAGGAGGCCCCACATCGGATGGCTCTCCAGCTCCGACGACGAGGAGAAGGTCTGGGAGGTTCTGAGGCTATTGGGGATCGAGGATCTGGCCATGAGCGGTTTCGGCGAATTGAGCGGAGGCCAGCAGCAGAAGGTCCTCATCGCCAGGGCCCTGGTCCAGGAGACGAAGGTGATGCTCCTGGACGAGCCCACCAGCAACCTGGACATCTGGCACCAGCTGGACGTGATGAACATCGTCAGCGATCTGGTGAAGAAGAGGAGGATGACGGCCTTGCTGGCCCTTCACGATCTCAACCTGGCCTCCAAGTACTCCGACGGGATCATCATGATGAAGAAGGGGAGGATCATGGCCGTCGGGGACCCCGCATCGGTTCTGACCCCCGAGAACATCGAGGCGATCTACAACGTGGAGGTGGCGGTGAGGTCCCAGTCGGAGGAGCCCTTCATCGTCCCGGTGAAGCAGATCAAGACGAATGGCTCGCGTCACCATCACGATGGAAGGTTCTTTACCAGCAGCAAAAGGAGGAGCAGGTTACCCCGCAGCCTCACCGAGCTCAGGGAGATCAGGCTATCGTGATTCTGGCTCTTTTTGCAGAGATCTTCTGGAGGCGGGATCATCGGGGATATGGCCATTGAGACGATCGGGCTGACCAAGACGTTCGTGGTGCCGAGGGGGATCGGCGACCTCGTCCGTCGTCGGCCCGCCATTGCCGGGATCACCCCGGTGGACGGGGTCGACCTCTCCATCGGGAAGGGAGAGGTCTTCGGCATCCTGGGGCCCAACGGGGCGGGGAAGACGACTCTGATCAAGATCCTCTGCACCCTGATCCTCCCCACGACCGGAGCTGCCAGAGTCAACGGCTTCGACCTGGAGAAGGAGAGCGGACGGGTCCGCGAATCGATTGGCCTGGTCACCACCGATGAGAGGAGCTTCTACTGGAGGCTCACCGGGAGGCAGAACCTGGAGTTCTTCGCCTCCCTTCACAACTTCTACTCCGACGACGCCAAGAATATGGTCGACGACCTCCTCGGGGTCGTGGATCTGAAGTATGCCGCAGACGAGCGGTTTCTCAACTACTCCGCGGGGATGAAGCAGAGGATGGCCATCGCCCGGGGGCTCCTCAACGATCCCGCGGTCCTCTTCATGGACGAGCCGACCAGAAGCCTCGATCCAGGAGCCGCCCAGGGGCTCCGGGATTTCATCAAGGGGGAGATCGTGAGGGAGCGGGGAAAGACGATCTTCATCTCGACCCACAACCTGGAAGAGGCGGAGGAGCTCTGCGATCGGATCGCCATCTTCGACGACGGCAGGATAAAGGTCATCGGAAGCCCCGCCGACTTGAAGGCGAGCCTGGGCGACGCATCGAAGCTCTCCGACGTCTTCCTGCATTACACCGGAAAGAAGTTTGAGGAGCGAGGTGGCACGTCAGCGTCGGGATTCCGCCTCAATCGGAGGGGATTTCCCCACCGGGGCGGCGGCCTCGGCCGGAGGAGGGGTGGGGTATGAAGGTGGGTGATATTTTCGCGACCTATCGGAAGGCCCTCTCCTTTGTGAGGAGGAGCTACATGCTCCAGATGAGCTACAAGTTCGAGTTCTTCCTCCGGCTCTTCTTCATGTTCTTCAACATCCTCACCTACTACTTCGTCGCCAAGCTGATCGGGACCGCCGGGATGAAGTACCTCGCGCCCTACGGCGGCGACTACTTCTCCTTCGTCCTCATCGGGATCGCCTTCTCGGGGTACCTGATGGTCTCGCTGCGGGGGTTCTCCGAGAGCGTCCGGGACGAGCAGATGATGGGGACCCTGGAGGCGATGCTGGTCACCCCCACCGACGCCTCGGCGATCATCACCCTCTCCACCCTCTGGAACTTCATCTTCGCCTCCTTCCGGGTCCTCCTCTACCTCCTGATCGGGGTCCTCCTGGGCGTGAGCCTTGCGGGCGCCAACGTCATCGGGGCGCTGATCATCCTGGGGCTCACGATAGCCTGCTTTTCCAGCATCGGGATCCTCTCCGCCAGCTTCATCATGATCTTCAAGAGGGGCGACCCGATTAACATGCTCTTCATGAGCACCTCGGAGCTATTTGGGGGGGTCTTCTTCCCGATCACGGTCCTCCCCGCCTGGCTCCAGACCGTCTCGCACCTGTTGCCGATGACCTACTCGCTGAACGGGATGAGGCATGCCCTCCTCCAGGGCTACAGCTTGCGGGAGCTGGCGCCGGAGGTGGGGACCCTGGTCCTCTTCTCAGCGATCCTTTTGCCGGCGAGCCTTCTCGCTTTCAGGTACGCGGTCCGGAAGGCAAAGATGGAGGGGACGCTGGTGCACTACTGAAGGCGTTCGAACAGAAGAGGTCAAAAAACCGCTTGGGTTGTTGGGGTTGCTGTTTCAGGTAGTGGGTACCTGAAGGCCTCTCCCTGCCCATAGTCCCTTTCGCGGGGACGTCGGTCAGGCTCGTCCATATAGTCTTCCTTCTTCGACTTATTGTCGTTGCTCATATTTCGTAAAGACTATCGACACAATAATATATGGGTTATGCATACTCATTTTGTGATTCGTATTATTCCGCAGCCGAGTCTGTGTGAGGCGTTGCTGTTGACGTAGCGCACTGTTGAGGCTGGCAAGAGCTGGATTATATAAGAGTTGTGAGGTGGCAAAATGAGGCAAATGGCCTGTGTATTGGCAATGATTTTATGCATGTCGTTGACAGCTATGCCGACTACTGCACAAGATTATACGCCGAGCATCTTCGGGAACGCGAACATGGATGACACGATAGACGAGGATGACATAGAATACGCGAGAGGGATAATCGACGGAACAAACGAAGTAACTGAGCTAGCTGATGCCGATTATGACGGCGACGTTGATGAGGATGACATAGCTCAGATAGAGTTAATCATGAGCGGTGTGGAGAATGAGCTTACGCTAATCGATATGGCCGACAGGATCGTGACCATACCAAGGCCGATCGAGCGTGTGGTCTCAACGTCGCTTGGGACGACCCGAATTATTGTTGCGCTTGATGGATGTGATCGGCTCAAGGGATCTGAGATTGACAGCAGCGGTAATGGTGACTGGGCTGGTGCTAGCTGTGTTGGTGAACACCAATTTGCCTGCGGCGGCGCGATAACAGATGTTGTGGACATCGGCTGGGGTGGCACCAAGGTGGAGACGATAGCGGAGCTGGAACCGGACGTGATCTTCGGCTCGGCAAGCGATGCTGATGCCCTTCAGGACAAGATCGGCGCTCCTGTGGTGGTCAGCAGCCCCTCTCGAACTGAGAACATGACAATTATGGAACAGTGGGCACAACAGATCATATTCACTGGAGTGGTACTTGGGAGGGATGCCGAAGCTGAGGACCTGGTCTCGTTCATGGAAGATAAATTGGCTATGGTGACAGAGATCTCGTCTAATATCGACGATGCTGAAAAGCCAAGAGTTTACTTCGCAGCTCGAGCAGGTTCTCATACGTATGACATTCTAACGACTACAGGCTACTATGATCCGATTGAGTTGGCGGGGGGGATCAATGTTGCAAAGGAGGATGCTGTCAGCACCAGCGAATTCACGATCTCGAAAGAGCAGATCGTCTTATGGGATCCCGATATAATTCTCCTCAAAGGTCACAAGAGCAATCCTCCCTTGGAGAACCAGTATACCATAGAGATGGCGCTCTCAGATCCGGTCTTTCAGGATGGCGGCGTGAATGCCGTGGAGAGCGGTGCAGTTTATTATTGCATGGCTACGTGCAGAGGATATCCCATACAGAGATACATTATCGAGACCATGTATCTTGCCAAGATCTTCCATCCTGAGGAATTTTCGGATTTGGATCTGGAGAAAGAGGGCAATGAGATTTTGGAGAAGTTTACTCATGAGGATGATCTTTTCTCATGGTTAGCCGACGATAAAGGCTACATTCGCGACTTGATAGAGGATCCCCCAGTGGCGAAGAGCTGGTAGAGAACCTTCATGGGAATTGGCCATCAATGGTGATGAAGATGAATCCATCGAGGATCCATCTTCATACCAAACACCAAAATAAGCGACGTTCGTTTGCATTATTTTTGGAATTAGTTCGAGGAGAGCGGCCTGGGGGGCTTCGGCCGGAGGAGGGGTGGGGCATGATCGGCGTCCTCCTCGGCGTGAGCCTTTTGGGCGCCAACACCCTCGAGGCGCTGATCATCCTCGGCCTCACCATAGTGTGCTTTTCCAGCATCGGGATCCTCTCCGCCAGCTTCATCATGATCTTCAAAAGGGGCGACCCGATCAACATGCTCTTCATGAGCACCTCGGAGCTGTTCGGGGGGGTTTTCTTCCCCATCACCGTCCTGCCGGCGTGGCTCCAGACGGTTTCGCACCTTTTGCCGATGACCTACTCTCTGAACGGGATGAGGCACGCCCTCCTCCAGGGCTACACCCTCCGAGAGCTGGCGCCGGAGGTGGGGACCCTCGTTCTCTTCTCGGCGATCCTCTTACCGGCGAGCCTCCTGGCCTTTCGGTATGCAGTCCGGAAGGCGAAGATGGAGGGGACGCTGGTGCATTATTAAGCGCTTCAAAAGTGGTTTGGGAAGGTCGCTTCATAATAAGAGAAGTTGAAGGAGACCTCATCTCACACATCGCCCCAAGACCGAACACGGCAAAGCCCATCACAAAAATTTTTTAATATGATACTATCTATAATATAGCAATTAAAACTCCTATTGCAGTTATTATAGCTGTTATTACGGCAATTAGGTAAGCTCTGTCATTGTACCACGGACGTTCGTCGTTTGCTAGTTTTCTACTCAATATGTCTTCTAACAAAATACGGATTATCGAAAGTTGCCTCTTCATGTCTTGTTCACTCGCAGCATCTTCAATATTGTCTTTTATATACCTCTTAACATCCTCATCCAGAATTGAGTCACTCCATAAACTAATTCGTCTGAGAATGTAATCGATTTCCTTCTGAACCTCTATATGGTTGTAGGTTTTCTCCAGGGCAAACGCGGCATGTTTTTGTATTCTGCAACCCAACTCCGCCTCTAGTGGGTTGCCAGTTTTACAGATATCTTCAGATTTGTCTCTGATCTCTTTAAGCAGATCCTTTATCCTCTGATCGATTATCGGCAGTCCTCTCTTGAGAATTCTCGTTGCTCCTGGTGCCATCTCTTCGGTTTCGTCTAGAAGCTCCGCGGCACGGTCGCAGTATCGCCTGTAAGAGTTGAGATCGTATTTTGCAGCTTCTAACCCACTTTCCCGAAGACTCTGGGTTTCTTTCAGGGCATTTGATAGATTTTCCACGGCCGCTAGAAGGTCTTCTTTGCTCTTCGATCCTTCCGATGCACGTTTTGCCTCTTTCATGTACTTTTCTAGTTCTGCTTCGGAATTCTCACACTTGCATGTTAAGACGTAGAATGATTTGTAGAAAGGGAGACAGAACTTTGCAGGGTTACAATGATAGAAACAGGATTCTGTCGCCGACCTCTCGAAATATTGCAGTGCGTTTTCAAGCTCAATTCTGAAATCCTCTTCGTTCTCAGCCTCTGTCGCCTTAAATATCGAGGCCCTGCCCAGAGAATGGTTTGCGGGAACTCGCACACGCCCTATATCGTCGCCGATCAATCGATGAAGATCTTGCCAGGCTGACTCTTTGTCGGGAACGGCGGAGAAGGCGGAGCCAAGAGCTTCGGCAGCCACAGATCGCACACCGCTGTCCTCGTCGCTGGTCAAGCAGTGAAGATCTTGCCAGGCGGATTCTTTGTCGGGAATAGCGGAGAACGAGGCGCCAATAGCTTTGGCAGCACAATGTCGCACACCGCTGTCCTCGTCGCCGGTCAATCGATGAAGATCTTGCCAGGCGGATTCTTTGTCGGGAACGGCGGAGAACAAGGCGCCAATAGCTTTGGCAGCCCCCCATCGCACAAGGCTGCTATTGTCGCCAGCCAATCGATGAAGATCTTTCCAAGCGAACTCTTTGTTGGGAATGGCGGAGAAAGAGACACCAAGAGCGTGGGCGGCTCCAAATCGCACATATCTGTCCTCGCCGCCGGTCAATCGATGCAGATCTTGCCAGGAGGCCTCTTTGTCGGGAACGGCGGAGAAGGCGGCGCCAAGAGCTTCTCCAGCCACCAATCGCACATTTGTGTGCTCGCTGCCGGTCAAGCGAATCAAATCTTGCCAGGAGGCCTCTTTGTCGGGAACGGCGGAGAAGGCGGCGCCAAGAGCTTCCCCAGCCACCAATCGCACCTTTTTGTGCTCGCTGCCGGTCAAGCAAATCAAATCTTGCCAGGCGACCCCTTTGTCGGGGACAGCGGAGAAGGCGGCGCCAAGAGCTTCGACAGCTCGCGATCGAACAGAGCTGTCCTCGTCGCCGGTCAAGCGAATCAGATCTTGCCAGGCAGCCCCTTTGTCGGGAACGGCGGAGAAGGCGGCGCCAAGAGCTTCGGCAGCTCGCGATCGAACAGAGCTGTCCTCGTCGCCGGTCAAGCGAATCAGATCTTGCCAGGCGGCTCCTTTATCGAGAAAAAAGGGATAATTAGCACGCAGTCGATCAACCGCCTTTCTGCGATCTTTGACTTTAGCACTTAAGGACTTTCGGTGAATCTTCCCCTGGTTGACCAAATCCCTACACCACAGATCCTATAGCACTTCGCATTTAAGATTGTTTTCATATTTGCTTGAAGAATGTGGATGTGCTGCCCATCCGGAAATATTATCCCGTCTGCGATCAATATAAAATGCAGTTTCGGCGAGAATTGGTGAACACCAGCAGGCCTAAAACACCACAGGGGGGAAAGATTGGATCGCGAGGCAGTCCTGAAGCTCCTCGAAGAGCTCAAGGCCGAGATGAAAGAGGCGCTGGGAGATCAGCTGGTCGGGCTCCTCCTCTTCGGCTCCCATTCGAGAGGGGATTATTCGGCGTCCTCAGACGTGGACCTGCTGATCCTCACAGATGGAGAGCTGAGCCGGGCGGAGGGGGATGCGATAGACGATCTGATCGCGGAACGCTCCCTGAGGCACGACGTGGTGATCTCGGCCATAATCTATCCTTCGAAGACCTTCCAGGAGTACAACACTCCGTTCCTCTTGAGCGTGAAAGAGGACGGGATAGCGATATGAGGTACCAACGGGAGATGGCGGCCCTGTTGGAGAAGGCCGAGAGAGTGCCCCTCGCCCTCCACCCATTCAGAATCTATTTCGTCAGCTCTTGCTCAAACCGTCCTCTTCCGACCCCGTCTCCCACCAGATCTTGACCCTGATCGACGACGCGGACAGGACGAAGCCCCCGTTCTCCTCCTTTAGAACCCGGCCCAGGTGCTCCCGGACGATCGCCTCCTGCTCCGCCGTCGTTATGCGGTACTGGTGGCGGAAGTGCTCCATCGCCTCCTCCTTGTTGGCGAACCGCTGGGCGTGTTGGAGGCGGAAGGTGCTCACGTGGGGGTAGATCCCCATCTGATAGAGGACGTTGTAGAGGACGTCGGCCTTGGGCCCGGGTTGGTAGTCCACGCCGTGGAGCCTCGGCCAGAGGTCCCGGCAGTCCCGGTCCCAATGGGTCTCCCCGGCGAAGTGGTAGAGGTAGATGTGCCCGCCTTGTGCGGCGGAAGCGATCATCTTCTCGATCGCCGCCCGGATGTCGGGCATCCCCAGGGAGAAGGAGGCGATCACCACGTCGTAGGGCGGGTCCAGGTCGTCGGCGACGGACACGTCCTCCCACCGCTTCTGGACGACGTCGATGTCGCTGACCCCCTCCTCGACCATCTTCTCTTTGAGGACCGAGACCATCCCCTCGGCAGGCTCGACGGCGGTGACGCTGGCGACTCTTCGGGCGAAGGGGATGGCCAGGGTGCCGGGCCCGGCCCCGATGTCCAGGACCCTTGAGTCGGGGGTGATAGCGGTTCCCGCGATCGTCCCCTCCACGCGGTGGCGGTTCTCCTTGGACATATTCCAGAACTTGATGGCGCTCTCCCGGCTCTCCCAGATCCGGGCGCAGTCTCGGGCGGTGCTCACTTCCCGGCTCCTCTTCATCTGATCGATCCAAACCTCGTTCCAGTCGATCTCGGTAATGGGGTTCATCGTGATATTCACCTCGGTTTTTTATTTGGATAAGTACCCGCAGCAATGCCAGCGCCGCAATGCTGCCTCAATGCAGTTCGCCGCGATGCGAGCCAGGTCTCCGTTTCGATGCGAGCGAGGGATGGGCGGGGCGGGCTGATCGGGTTCTTCGCTTTGAGATATCGAATCGATTAGTCAGACGCCTCTATTTAAGATGTTTGCCGCTATTAGTATAACTAAGAAGGCAAATGGCGAAGTTAGGGATGCCGAAAATTGATATCAGCCCGGATGATTGCAGAGATGATGTTAATTCTATTCCAGATATTATGCCAAATGAGTGGAGGCTGAGCCCCCTTACCCTGGATATGCAACTTACGAATTCTCGTTTTGGATGCGGCTAAGAAGAATAAGTTCATAAATCAGGCAACTAGAAATTCTGATCATAACATGAGATCTGACCGCCAGAATGAGGTGTTTCAAAATGCTAAAACCAATGATCTTTGTCCCGGCGTTGGCCCTCCTGACGCTTGTGGCCATGGGGACCGCCGGCGCCACCGACTACGAGGTGGCCGAGTACACCATCGCCGACGCCACGGGAGACTGGGGCTTTCCCTCGCCCTTCGCCCACTACTCCCGGGGCCCCGGATACGTCCGGATGAGCCTCATCTTCGACACCCTGGTCTGGAAGGACGATGAAGAGTACCTTCCGGCCCTGGCCGAAAGCTGGGAGTACCTCGAGGACGAGAACGCCTACTCCTTCGAGCTTCAGGAGGGGGTCACCTGGCACGACGGCGAGCCCTTCGACGCCTCCGACGTGGTCTTCAGCGTCGATTACTTCCAAGATCACCCCTACCAGTGGGTCGACTCCGGGATAATCGAATCTGCCGAGGCCACCGGTGATAACGGGGTGAAGCTCTACCTGTCCGAGCCCTACGCCCCCTTCATGGACCTGGTCGCCTGCACCCTGCCCATCCTCCCCGAGCACATCTGGGACGGGGTCGCCGACCCTGCGAGCTTCAGCGACGATGAGGCCCTGGTGGGGACAGGCCCCTTCAGGCTCGCCGACTACGACATGGCCCAGGGGACCTACCTCTACGAAGCCCGCGACGACTATTATCAGGGCGCGCCTGGAGTCGGAAGGATCATCTTCGTCAAGATGACCGACCAGACCGCCCCCGCCGGCCTCACCCAGGGGTCGGTGGACGCAGCCTCCGTCCCCCCCGAGGCCACGTCCCAGCTGGAGGACGAGGGGCTGGAGATCATCGAGGGCGCCCACGACTGGAACGCGAAATTGATGATCAACCATCAGAAGGAGCCCTTCTCAGACCCCGAGTTCAGGCGGGCCTTGGCGTATGCCATCGACCGGGAGGCCCTGGTGGACGTGACCCAGCGGGGCGAGGCCCTGGCCGGCAACCCCGGACTGGTCCCCCCTGACAGCGACTGGTACAACCCCGACGTGGAGCAGTACGAGTACGATCCGGATCTGGCGAGGGATATGATCATCGATCTCGGACTCGAGGGCGAAGAGGTGGAGATCCTGGTGGCCGAGCGGGGAACCGTCGGCTGGCCAGGCTCGCGGGTGGCCGAGCTGGTCGAGCAGCAGCTGGAGAAAGCGGGCCTGGTGGTGACCCTCCGATCCCTGGACGGAGCCACCCTGGACACAAAGGTGCTGGCCTGGGACTTCGACCTCGCCCTCCTGGGCCACGGCGGCCTGGGAGCAGACCCCGACTACCTCCGGAGGATGACCCTGGATGAGACCCTCAACAGCGTGCAGTACTATGATGACGACGACCTCGCCGACCTCCTCGAAGAACAGCAGAGGGAGACCGACGAGGACGACCGGGCCGATATGATCGACCAGGCCCAGTCCCTCTACGCCGAAGACCTCCCCGCCATAACCCTCTACTACCCCAACTGGTACTGGGCCCACAACGGCGAGGTGGACCTCTTCTTCACCAGGGGCGGGATCGCCATCGGAGTTCCGATACCGTTGAACAAGATGGCCTTCCTCTGAGAAGGGAAGAAACAATCCCGAGAGATGCGATGCCTCGATCCCCGGGGCATCGGCCTCCTTTTTCTTCTCGCCTTTTTTTTTTCATTTTGCCTTTTCGTCTCGGATCTAATGGGGGATATATACTTAGAGGAGGCCCACCTCGGGATCAGCATCAGAAAGGCGATCCAGAAGTACGCCGCCCCCGTCGAGATTATGGGCAGCGGGCCTGGGCGATGAAGAAGACCTCTCCCTGCCTCTTCCTCGACCGGGCGGAGGGGCTCTGAAAGATACATCCGGCACATCCGGCACGGCCCCTGGTTTGCAGGTCCTTCCCCCTCCTCTCCCCCCGGACCGTGGGGGGAGAGCCTCCGGCCGACTGGTGCCCCACAGCAGGATCTCTGAACGAAGCAAGATCTCTGAACGAAGCAAGATCTCTGACAAATCGTCGTCGGATCGATGACGCAGGCGGCTTCAAAGATCAGGCGAATTTGCCACCTTGGACCTTCTGGCCGTCATAATATCCCCCTATTTATCCAAATTTACGGGCCATTCTATTAATCTGCCATGGATTTTGTGTTATGGATCATCAACTTGATGCATTTTCACGCATACGATTCGGGAAAGTTTCATAAATAATGACCTGATTAAATGGATCGTTGAGAAATTGAGCGCAATATTAATCGGGATTTATTAAGATGATGGGGTGCGAACTTCGATGCAGGACCTTTATAAGCGCCATCTGAAAAGCCTGAAGCTGGATTGGGATGGCCAGAAGGCCATGGCGAAAGGGAGGGCCGCCCTCAGCCGAGCCGCCTTCTTCACCAACTACGTCGCAGCCTTCGCCATCATCCTCACCCTCAACTTCGCCCTCCCGCGGATGATGCCCGGAGATCCCTTCCAGGCGATCTACGGCGAGGAGGCGCTCTTGGCCATGACCCCCCAGCTCAAAGCCGAGCTGATCCAGCGGCTCTCCCTCGACCAGTCGATGGGCCAGCAGTTTCTGGCTTACATCACCTCCCTCGCCAACGGCGATTTGGGCCACTCCTACTACTACCACCAGGATGTCCTGACGGTGATCCTCGACTTTCTCCCCTGGACCCTCCTTCTCACGGGCACTGCCCTGATCGTATCAACCCTGCTGGGATTCGTCCTGGGGATCGAGTCGGGGTACCGCCGGGGGAAGAGCCTGGACAAGACCCTCCTGGCGGGGCTCATGTTCCTGAACGGATTTCCCGACTTCTTCATGGGGATCGTCCTCCTCCTGGTCTTCGGGGTGGTCCTGGGAGTCGTACCCCTCTCCGGCGCCCTCACCCCATACAGCGGGCTTGAGGGGGTGCCTCTGGCCATCGACGTCCTCCACCACCTTCTGGCCCCCCTCGCGGCCCTGGTCCTAGTCCGGGTTACATCGGCATACCTTCTGACCAGAAACACCATGATCACCACCCTGAAGGAGAACTTCATCCTCACGGCGAAGGCGAAGGGCTGCAGCGAGAGGCAGATCAAGTACAGGCATGCCGGTCGAAACTCCCTCCTCCCGGTGGTGACCTCGACGGGGCTCATGATGCCCCACGTGATCACGGGAGCGCTCTTCGTCGAGATCGTATTCTCCTACCCCGGCGTCGGATGGCTCCTCTACAACTCCCTCCTCACCCGGGATTACCCCCTGATCCAGGGGATCCTACTTTTGGTGACGGCGGCGGTCCTGGCTGTAAACCTCGTAGTGGACCTCCTTTACAGCAAGCTCGATCCGAGGGTGAGCCATGCACGTTGACGTCCGGCACGAGGTGGCTGAGAGGAGCGCGGGAAGGGCGGGGCTCATCCTCATCGGGCTGATGGTCGCCCTGGCGGTCTTCGCCCCCCTCCTTTCGCCCTACTCGCCCCGGGAGAACACCGACACCCCCGCCTTCAGCCCCCCCTCGGCGGAGCACTGGCTCGGCACCAACGACGCCCGGCAGGACATCTGGACCCAGCTCCTCTACGGAGCCCGAACCTCCCTGTCCGTCGGCTTCGGGGTCGCTCTCCTCTCGGCCTTCATCAGCATCCTCATCGGCGGTACATCGGCGATCTTCGGTGGGGTTTACGACCGGTTCTGGATGAGGGTAGTCGACGCCAGCATCGCCATCCCCGACGTGATCGTGATCATCCTGGTGGCCGCCTACCTCCGGCCCAACGTCCTCATGATGATCCTCCTCCTCTCCGCCCTCTCCTGGCCCGGAGGGGCCAGGGTGATCAGGGCCCAGACCCTCACCCTGAAAGAGAGAATGCACGTCTCGGCGGCTCGAACCTTTGGGGCGGGCTGGTCTCACCTTCTATTTCGCCACCTCATCCCGGACCTGGGTCCGGTGCTGGTGGCGATAATGATCCAGGATGCGAGGCGGGCCGTCTTCATGGAGGCGGGGCTCTCCTTCCTGGGGATCTCAGACCCATCGATGATGAGCTGGGGAAAGATGATGCAGTACGCCCGGGTCTTCACCTATCTGGAGGTCTGGAAGTGGTGGCTTTTGCCGACGGGGATCGCCCTCTCCCTCACCCTCATCGGGCTCAGCTTCACCGGCTTCGCCCTGGAAGGGGTCCTGGACCCGAGGCTCCGGGATCGGGACGACCACCACCATGATGGAGGAATCTGACTTTGCTTGAAATCAACGACTTGAAGGCGTCTTATGACGGTGCCGAGGTCCTGGCAGGAATCGACCTCGACCTGCTCCGGGGCGACACCCTCGCCATCATCGGCGAGTCCGGGGCTGGGAAGACCACCCTGGGTCTTGCCCTCATGGGCCTATTGGAGGGAAGGGTCTCTGGCAGAATCCTCCTCGATGGAAAGGACCTCACGGCTCTGGACGAAGGAGGGCTCCAGAAGGTTCGGGGAAAAGATATGGCCATGGTCTTCCAGAACGTCGAGGACGCCCTCGACCCCCTCATGACCATCTCCTCCCAGATCGAGGAGGCGATCCTCGCCCATCGGGAGAGGGGCGACCCCGACGTGGTCGGGGACCGGGTGGACGGCCTCCTCAGATCCGTCGGCCTGGGGCAAGAGAAGGGGAGATCCTTCCCCCACCAGCTGAGCGGGGGGGAGAAGCAGAGGGTCCTCATCGCCATGGCTCTGGCAAACGACCCCCAGGTTCTGATCCTGGACGAGCCGACCGCCTCCCTGGACGCCGTGACCAAGGCCGATATCGTCCAGCTTCTGAGGGAGAGGATCAGAGAGAAGATCGTCCTGGTCATAACCCACGACCTCTCCACCGCCGCGAAGCTGGCGGAGAGGATGGCAGTCCTCTACGCGGGGAGGATCGTCGAATTGGGTGAGACCCGAGATCTTCTGGAGAACCCGCGCCACCCCTACACCCGGGGTCTGATCAGGTCGTCCCCCAACATGACCACCACCAAGGACCTTCAGGGGATACCGGGAAGGATGGTCCACGGCGTTCCCGGCTGTCCCTTCAGCGAGCGGTGCACCCAGAGGATCGAAAGGTGCGGAAAAGAGGTCCCGCCCCTCTCGAAGGTCGGAGACCGGATGATCGCCTGCCACCGGGGCGGGATCGTGCCCCTCCTGGAGCTGGAGGATCTGAGGACGAAGTTCGACAAATTCGCTGCGGTCGACGGCGTCGACCTGACCCTCTTCGAGGGGGAGACGATCGCCCTCGTCGGCGAGAGCGGCTCCGGCAAGACCACCCTCGCCAAGACCGTCATCGGCCTCTTCGATCATGCCCAGGGCGAGATCCGGCTGGAGGGCGAGCCCCTTCGCCGGAGGGATCGGGACTTCTATCGACGGGTCCAGATGATTTACCAGAACCCGAAGGAGTCGATCAGCCACCGGATGACCGTCCTGGATGCCGTCATCGAGCCCCTCCTGGTCCAGAAGGTGGGAAGCGCCGCCGAAAGGATCGAGATCGCCAAGAAATCCCTCGAAGAGGTGGAGCTTCCTTCCGACGACGCCTTCCTGAAGAAGTACCCCCACCAGATCAGCGGAGGCGAGGCCCAGAGGGTGGCGATCGCCAGGGCCCTGGTCCTCAATCCCAAGCTCCTCATCGCCGACGAGCCGACCTCGTCCCTCGACGCCAGCGTCCAGGCGAAAATCCTCAAGCTCCTCCTCGACCTCCAGGAGAAGAGGGGCCTTGCCATCCTCTTCATCACCCACGACATCGCCCTGGCAAGGAAGGTGAGCGACAGGATGGCGGTGATGCTGAAAGGCAAGATCGTGGAGGAGGGGGCGACCAGCGAGGTGACGGCGAGCCCCGTTCACCCCTACACCATGAGGCTTCTGGATGTTGCCCCAAACCCGGCGCCGACGAGAGGGGGAAGAGAGACGGGAAAGGCCGGGAGCGAGATCTGGGCAGTCTCCGAGGCTCCTCTCCTCCGGGCGAGGGAGATCTGATCGGCTAGGAGGAAGGCATCCGTTGCGCATCGGATCGAGGATGATCCAGAAAAATTTTATATGAGAAATGAAATGAGATGATATTAGAAGCCGGATCTTGCTCGTTCCCAGCTTCGCTCTTTTCTCTTCGTCTTCACTCTTCGATCTCGCCCATCAGCCGTTCCATGATCAGAGATGCAGCTTTACAGAGGAAAGCATCGGTCTGGCCCACGGCCGCCTCGCCCCCCAGCCTTCCTGTGACCATCTCCTCCACGATCCCGTCGCACTCGTTTCTGATCTCCAGGATCTCCTGAGAGGGCTCCAGGTTTCGCAGGCACTCGGAGAGGTCCAGGAGCTGGTCTACCTTCAGGTCAACCGCCCTCTCGACCCAGTCCTCCCCCTCTTCGCCCGCCTCTCGCCCGCCCCGAAGCTTGCGGATCTCGGCGAGGAAGGGGTCTGCCTCATCTGCCACGGAATCGATCTTGGTATTTGACATGAATCCAACTTCTCGGTCGCTCTAGCTTCAAGAAGGAGCTTTTCGGCTAAAACCCTTGTGCAGAAGGTGGCGGCTCCGACCCGCAACCGGCCTGAGGAAAGATCGACGGCGAAACAAGGGCGAGTTCATCGATCGACCCGGAGCCGGGCGATTTTCGCGGGACGGGGGACGAAACGGACGAGCCCAAATGCGCGAGCCGGAGAGGTGTGAAGAAAAGTACCTTATGGCAAAGGAGGAAGAAAAACGCCGCCAGGCTGATATCTCCAGACGGCGTTTGCTGAGGGAGATGAAGGAGATCGTCGACATGCCCATCGAGGCCGCGGTGGATAGGACGAAGACGAGCTGGGTTGCGGGAGTCTATCGGGAGTTTGGGCGGCCGCAGACGACCGTCGCCGCCCTCTACTACTTCGCCCTGGGGCGAGAGGCGGCCGACTACCCCATCTGCGGCGGCTTCGTCGGCGAGATCAGGGCGGTAAGAAGGTATGACGAGACCGACTGCCCCAAGCTCGAGAAGTGGGTCGATAGGGCGAAGCTCTTCGGCCGTCTCCCCGAGGACGCGATCCTCGCGCCCCTCGTCGGCGAGTTCGTGCCGCCGGAGGCCGAGGAGATGGAGGAGGCGAGAGCCGCTGGCACCGAGAGGCCAAGGATCGAGCTGTGGATGGCGAGCCCCAGCCTTGCCCGCCTCGTCCTCCCGGTCTGCTCGAAGAGGGATATCTCCCTCGTCTCCGTAGAGGGCAGGCCGACGGCGGAGGCCGTCAGGCGGCTCATCGACCGCGCCAGGGGCGCGAGGAGCCGCGGTCGACGCCCGACCATCGTCCTCTGCCTCTCGGACCTCTCCCCCTCGGGCGTCGTCTTCTGCAGGGATCTCGCATCGCTGATAAAAGACCAGATCAGCTCCGGCGGCGACGGACCGGACCTGAGGATGGGGCGGGTCGGCCTCTCCCCCCGCCAGGTTCTGAACCTGGGGATTCCCACGATCCCTGGTAAGGCGAGCTCGAAGGAGGAGAAGAAAGAGTACGGCCGGCGCGTCAAGCTTGCCGGCCTCGATCCCGAGAGGATCTCGGAGCTGGACGCCATCGAGGCGCGCCATCCGGGCGGGATCGCCGGGTTTGTCGAGGAGATCATCGCCAGGTCCGATGAGGAGGGGTTCGATGATGAGGGCGAGGGGTAGCTCGTTGGCATCGGGTAAGGGGTGTATGGCGATGGCGAAATGAAAAATCGGCTGGACAGTAAAAATTAGAAACAGCTATTTGTAATGGCAGTGGTCAACGGTGCCCAGAAGGGCACAAAGCAACAAATACGAGCTAGCTAAGTCTTTTATAGTTAGGGTGAAATACGTTCCACAATCGTATCTGAGGAAGAGGGAGAGGATATGAACACCGATTTTGAAAATCTAAAATTTACTACGGTTGTTATTGGTGTTCTTGCAGTTATCGCGATTGATGCAATTTTAGTTATCCTAATCCCCAAACGACAGCAAGTTGAATTGTTCCTATCATGTGCTGCAGCCTATAATCTTATTAGCGGATCGATTCTGCTAATATCGGTAATTATTATATTATTTGGTTTTTTCAATCCACCTCTAAACATATCGTTTTCCGAAGTTGGTCTAACCTTTCAGCTACTATTGCTATCCTTGCTCTTCGTTGGTTGGACTGCCATTATTTTCGGATGCGGATATCTGCAGAGCGCCAGGGGTATGGCTCCAGTTAGGACCTTTCTAGCATATGGGGGTGCAATCAAATTTTGGGTCTTTATAATTAGTGCAATTTTTTTCTGCATTTTGCCGGATATTGATTTTTTCAGATTAGCATTGCCAGAAGCTCTTTTTGTTATCGCTGGCCTCCCAAATTTATTTTTTGCAGTTTTATTCTCAAAATTACTTTGGGCGGAGATAAGTTGAAAAACTCTTGCTCCTGCTCAGTTAAGCTGCCCCCGGGAATCGAAGCAGGATAGAAATCTTTCTGCAGATTGGCCCAACCCCCAACCACCCGACGCAACAAAGGAGGATCTCGAATTGTCCCAAAAGCTCGACCAGGTTCTCGCCTACCACCAGGCGACCAAGCACAGCTTCACCAAAATGGCCCCAGGCCCGAAGAAGATGGATTGGCCGAACGAGCCCGCCCCCTTTCGGCGTTACCGGGGCGCGGAGCTGGTGGAGCTGGCCCGGCCCGAGCCAGCGCCCGGCGAGGGGCCGGACTACGACCTCGCCCTCACCGAGGGGAACGTCCCGCTCCGGCCCCTCGGCTTCGAGACCGTATCCCAGCTCCTCTTCGACTCCCTCGCCATATCGGCCTGGAGGCGGGCGGGCGGTGCGGCCTGGGCGCTGCGGACGAATCCCTCCAGCGGGAACCTCCACCCCACCGAGGGGTACCTCATCTCGGGACCGGTCCCGGGGCTCTTCGACCGGCCCACCGTCGCCCACTACGCACCCAAAGAGCACGGCCTGGAGGTGAGAGGCCGGTTCTCGGAGGAGGCCTGGCGCGAGCTGAGGCTGCCGGAGGGGACGGTCCTGGTCGGCCTCTCCTCCATCCCCTGGCGGGAGTCCTGGAAGTACGGGGAGAGGGCATTCCGGTATTTGCACCTGAACCTCGGCCACGCCCTGGCGGCGCTTAGCTTCGCTTCGGCGGCCCTGGGGTGGCGGGCGACCCTCCTCGACGGCGTCGGGACCGACGACTTGGCCCTCCTGCTGGGGGTGGCAGGCCCAGGCGGCGCGGAGGGTAGGTATCGGGTCCAGGGGGATGAGGGCGATGGAGCGGGCGATGGAGAGGGCGAGGCCGAGGCCGAGATCCCCGACTGCCTGGTGGCGGTCCATCCCCAGGACGGGGGCTCCGACCTCGACCCGTCGGACTTCGCCCTCCCGGAGGAGGTCCTGGCCGAGTTCGGCGATGTGGAGTGGCTGGGCAGGCCGGACCGGCTCAGCGCCGCCCACATCGACTGGCCCCTGGTCGCAGGAATGGGGAAGTGGACGGCCAAACCTGGGGTGGGAATCTTCCAGGAGGAGCCGACGGGGATGGTGGCGCCGCCCGAGTTCGCTTATCCGCCATCTTCGTTGCGCAACCTCATCCGCCAGCGGAGGAGCGCCATCGTCATGGACCCCGCCTTTGCCATGACCAGGGACGACCTCTTCAGAGCTCTGGCCCGAACTCTGCCGGGCCGGGGAAGGTTCCCCATGAACTTGCTATCATGGAGGCCGGAGGTGGACCTCGCCGTATTCGTCCACCGGGTCCTGGGCCTCGATCGGGGGCTGTATCTTCTGGTCAGAAACCCCCTCCACGAGGATCTCCTCCGATCCGGCATGAGGGAGAGTAGGAAGGAGAGTTCCGCGTGGGAGAGGCCGAAAGGAGCGCCCCCTGGATTCTACAGGCTGGAGACGGGCGACTTCCGGGACCTGGCCAGAGCCCTCTCCTGCGGCCAGAAGATCGCCTCCGACGGCTGCTTCTCCCTGGCCATGATCGCCAGGTTCCGGGGGGCTCTGGAGGAGCGCGGCCCCTGGTTCTACAACCGGCTCCTCTGGGAGTGCGGCATCGTCGGCCAGTCCCTCTACCTGGAGGCCGAGGCCTCGGGCCTCGCGGGATGCGGTATAGGCTGCTACTTCGACGACCCCCTCTCCTCCGCTCTGGGCCTATCCGGGATGGAGTTTCAGCCTCTATACTCCTTCGCCGCGGGAAGAGAGGTGCCCTTGTCGAGGATGGAGACATTCCCCGCATATCCGATCCCGGCCCGGTGACCGATCCTATTGAAAAAGTAAATCTATTTCGTATCTCCAAAATATCAGGGTTGGGCGAATCAATTGCATAAGATCAAGTTTTAATTTTCATTAAATCATTTAATTCCAGATGTCCGAAAATGATATATACCATTATAAGAAAATATATATTTTCAGGTGGTATAGCATGAAGAACAGAACTCTGTTTGTCTTGGTCCTCCTTGGGCTCTTCGCTGCAGCAGCGTCGGTCCAGGCGGCAGAGCATGAGATGGCCGAATCCGAAGAGATGATGGCCGAAGTCGATTATATGGCCAAAGCCAGCGACTTCTTGATGAGCTATCCCGAAAATAACTTCTTCAGAATGGAGGTTGGAGAGCTCATAGATGCCGTCGACGCTGGCGACGAGAACCTGTTCATTCTGGATGTGAGGCCAGGGGGATTCGACGAAGGGCATATACCCGGTTCGGTATGGATACCGGGCCCTCAGCTCGTGGATTCGATGGATATGGTTCCAGCGGACAAAATGATAGCGGTGGTCTGCGATCTGGATACCAATGCAGCTTTCGGAGTGGCGGTATTGAGAATCTTCGGCGACAGGGATGCCTGGATAATGGTGGGCGGACCATCTGCTTGGGTGGATGCAGGAAGAGAGCTGGAGGTGACTGAAGAAGAGGATATGGCTTCCGATGAGATGGCCGAATCTGATGAGATGGCTGAAGCCGATGATATGGCCGAATCTGATGATATGGCCGAATCTGATGATATGGCCGAATCTGATGAGATGGCCGAATCTGATGAGATGGCCGAATCTGATGAGATGGCCGAATCTGATGAGATGGCCGAATCTGATGAGATGGCCGAATCTGATGATATGGCCGAAACTGATGAGATGGACGAATATGATGAGATGGACGAAGCCGATGAGATGGCTGGAGTCGACTACATGGCCAAAGCCGGCGCCTTCTTGATGAGCTATCCCGAAAACAACTTCTTCAGGATCGATGTCCAGGAGGTAATTGATGCCGTCGACGCCGCAGACGAGAGCCTGTTCATTCTGGACGTGAGGCCTGCAGGCTTCGATGAAGGGCACATACCCGGCTCGGTATGGATACCAGGCCCAGAGCTCATGGATTCGATGGATATGGTCCCCACCGATGAGAAGATCGCCGTCTACTGCGCTCTGGACACCAATGCAGCCTTCGCGGTCTCGGTATTGAGGATCTTCGGCGACCGTGATGCCTGGATAATGGCTGGCGGACCCACTGCATGGGTGGATGCTGGAAGGGAGCTCGTCCCCACCGAAGAGATGTAAATCTCCATCTCCCAGCTTGTTGACGAACAAATGAAGCTTGGGCTGGGCGAACCATCGCCCGCCCATACCTATTTTGCGGATCATTCCTTCCACGGATTCTTCTCTTCCACGTATTCTTCTTTAAGTGGCGTATGTGAACGTCCCAGCCTGATCCGAGATTTCAATTCTAAAGCGCTCTGGAGCCTTTCCCCTCGCGCTCTATATGGTGGTGGAAAAGGTAAAATCATCCTTGAGACCATGGTAAGAGCGAGATCGCTAGGGGAGGAGAGATCATGCACTACAGACCTAGAGACAAATTTCCGAACTTGCCCGCGAGGATCGCAAAGCTCGGCGACCTCGCCTACAACCTCTGGTGGAGCTGGCACCCTGAGGGGAGGGAGCTCTTTATAATGCTGGGCGGCCGGGCCGCCTGGAGCCGGAACGGCCACAACCCAGTCAAGATGATGCACGAGCTCGACGACGGGGTCCTGAAGCTCGCAGCTCTCGATCCGCGTTTCCTCCGCTACTACGATGCGGTCATGGCCAGGTTTGAAGGGGACATGGACCCCACCAGCGGCTGGTTCTGCAGCCGCGTCGCCGACCCCCGAGAAAATACCATCGCCTACTTCTCCGCCGAGTACGGCCTCCACCACGCCCTCCCCGTCTACGCCGGCGGGCTAGGCTTTCTCGCCGGGGACTACCTCAAAGAGTGCAGCGACCTCGGCGTTCCATCCGTGGGCATCGGCTTCATGTACCCTCAGGGATACCTCCTTCAAAGGGTCACCCCCGACGGCTGGCAGGCCGGGGCCTGTGAGATGCTGGACAGAGAGAACGCTCCCGTGCGGAGGCTCCGGGACGACTCCGGCGAACCCCTGCTGGTGGACATACCCCTGCTGGATGCAGATATATTCGTCGAGGTCTGGAAGGTCCAGGTGGGGAGGACCGACCTCTACCTGATGGACACCGCCGTCGACGCCAACGACCCCTGGAACCGGAGCATATCGGACCGGCTCTACACCGGCGATCCCGAACAGAGGCTGAGGCAGGAGATCGTCCTGGGGATAGGCGGGGTCAGGATCCTGAAGGTCCTCGGCATCCAGCCCTCGGTCCTCCACCTCAACGAGGGGCATCCGGCCTTCGCCCTCCTGGAGCGGGTCCGGGAGAAGGTCGATTCGGGGCTGGGCCTGGAGGAGGCGATGGAGATGGTCAAGAAGACGACGGTCTTCACCACCCACACCCCGGTCCCCGCAGGCCACGACAAGTTCTCCTTCGCCCTCATGGAGAAGTACTTCGGATTATACCTCCGAAACCTGGGGATGAGCCGCGAAGAGTTCTTCGAGCTGGGGCTTGATCCTCGAGATCCCGCCAGCGGCTTCAACATGACCGCCTTCGCCCTGCGGATGTGCGAGCACCGAAACTGCGTCAGCAGACGCCACCTGGAGGTGACCAAGGACATGTGGCACCATCTCTGGCCCGACCGCTCGACGGACGAGATCCCCATAGATCACGTCACCAACGGGATCCACGTCCCCACCTGGATCGACCGGAGGCTCGGAAACATCACCTTCAATCAGTACCTCGGCCGCGACTGGCTAGAAAAACACGACAACCCCTTCATCTGGGAGCTCATGGACGAGATACCCGACGACGTCATCTGGGCCCAGCATAGAAGGATGAAGACATCTCTCATAAACAAGATAAAGGATCGGGCCAGGGAAAAATGGAGAGATCCCGAGTCCGACTCCAGGACCATAATGGCCTTCGGGACCCTTCTGGACCCTCAGGCCCTCACCCTCGGCTTCGCCCGGAGGTTCGCCTCCTACAAGAGGGCGACCCTCCTCCTCCGAAACCCCGAACGGCTCCGGAATATTCTCACCGACCCCCAGAGGCCCGTCCAGATAATCTTCGCCGGTAAGGCCCATCCCGACGACCAGCAGTCCAAGCTCCTCCTCCAGCAAGTCTTCAACGCCGCCGCCGACAAGAGCTTCGAGGGGAGGATAGCCTTCGTCGAGGACTACGACCAGTACCTGGCCCAGTATCTGGTCCACGGAGTCGACGTCTGGGTGAACAACCCCCGCCCCCCCATGGAGGCCTCGGGGACCAGCGGGATGAAGGCGTCCCTCAACGGAGTGCCCCAGCTCAGCGTCTTCGACGGCTGGTGGGTCGAGGGGTACAACGGCAAGAACGGCTGGGGATTCGAGGGGGCGGAAGGGACCGTCGACGAAGTCAGGGACGATCGGGATGCGGAAGCTCTCTACAAGATCCTCGAAGATGATGTAATACCCCTCTACTATAGGGTGGACGACAAGGGGGTGCCCCGGGGATGGGTGAAAGTGATGAAGGAGGCGATCAAGGTGACGGGGCCCAACTTCACCTCCCGAAGGATGGTCAAGGAGTACACCGAGAAGTTCTACCGGCCCGCCATCGAAGAGACGGCGGCGACGAGAGCCTGCAAAGGGCTCTGAGAAATCTGAAGAATTTTTCTGCAAAAAGAGGAAAAAGAGACGTTTTGGGAGGGGCTCAGAAGTCCTCTCCCATGTCGCCCATGCCGCCTGGCATTCCGCCGGGCATGCCGCCTTCGCCGCCTGGGCCAGACTTGGAGGCGATGACGTCGTCGATCCTGAGGATCATGACTGCGGACTCGGCTGCGGAGTTGATGGCCTGGGTCTTCACCCTCATCGGCTCGATGACGCCCTTGTCCTGCATGTCTGTGGGCGTTCCACTCTCCATGTCCAGGCCTGCCGCCTTGACTCCCTTCTCGTGGCTGCTCCGAAGGGCCACCAGGGTGTCGATCTGATCGAAACCGGCGTTCTCCGCCAGGGTCTTGGGTATGATCTCAAGGGCCTCGGCGAAGGCCTCGATGGCCAGCTGCTCCCGTCCTCCGACGGTGGCCGCGTACTCCCTGAGCCTGAGGGCCAGCTCGATCTCGGGAGCGCCGCCGCCGGGCATCAGGAGGGTGTCCTCCAGAGCCACTCCGACGACCCGGAGGGCGTCTTCCATGGCTCTATCCAGCTCGTCGACGACGTGCTCGGTTCCGCCTCGCAGGATGATGGATACGGACTTGGGGTTCTCGCACTCCACAACGAAGGTCATGTCGTCGCCGGCGATCTTCCTCTCCTCCACCAGGCCTGCTCTGCCCAGCTCGCTCTCCGCCAGGTCGTGGATGCTGGTGACGATCCTTCCGCCGGTGGCCCGGGCCAGCTTCTCCATGTCGCTCTTCTTGATCCTCCGGATGGTGTAGACCCCGGCCTTGGCCAGGAAGTGCTGGGCGAGGTCGTCGATACCCTTCTGGCAGAAGACGACATTGGCGCCGGTGCTGACGATCTTGTTGACCATATCCCTGAGCATCGTCTCTTCCTGGTCCAGGAAGGCCTGGAGCTGGTCGGGGGAGGTGATCTCGATCTTGGCGTCGACCTCAGTCTTCTCGATCTCGATGGCCGTGTTCAGGAGGGCGATCTTGGCGTCCTTGACCTTCTTGGGCATGTTGGGGTGGAGCCTTTCCTTGTCGATGACCATGCCGTAGACGAGCTGGGAATCGGTGATGCCGCCGCCCACCTTCTTCTCCACGGTGATGTTGTCCACGTCCACGGTCCCGTCCTCGTCCACTATCGCCTTGACCGCCTTTACGGAGAGCTCGGCCAGCTCGGTTCTGGCGACGCCCGACCCTTTGCCGGTCATGGCGGTGATGGCGATCTTCTTCAGCAGCTCATCGTCATCGGGGGATACCTTTATCGCCATATCCTTCAGGATGGACATGGCCTTCTCGGCTGCGGCCCTGTATCCTGCGGCGATGACGGTGGGGTGGATCTCCTGGTCCAGCAGCTCTTCGGCCTTCTTGAGAAGCTCGCCCGCCAGAACCACGGCGGTGGTGGTTCCGTCGCCGACCTCGTCGTCCTGGGTCTTGGCGATCTCGACCATCATCTTGGCCGCCGGGTGCTCGATGTCCATCTCCTTGAGGATGGTGACGCCGTCATTGGTTATGACCACGTCGCCCAGGGTGTCCACCAGCATCTTGTCCATGCCCTTGGGACCGAGTGTGGTACGCACGGCGGTTGCCACAGCTTTGGCGGCCATGATGTTCGACTTCTGCGCCTCGCGGCCAGCAGTCCTCTGACTGCCCTCTCTGAGTATGAGTACAGGGGTTCCCCCTAGTCCTGCCATCTTTTTTCTTCCTCCAGTTGATCTGATGGCTTGCGAGGTGTTTAAACTTCTATATGAACATTTCGGGGCCGGTCAGGACCGGGACCTCATCCCCAAAAAAAAGAGATCTCCTCGGCATATACTGAAGCCATCGGTACGTGCTGACGACATCAGTACATTCTGAAGTCATCGGTTCGTAGTGAAGGCAGCTTATGCGGCCGCCCAGCGGACTACCGCGGGTATGGAGATGATATCGGGTCGGTGAGAGGAGGGGGATTCGATAACGAGGAATCTGCTCCATCGATGCCGGCTGCAAACCTATTTATATCCGGTTCGACTGTCTTCCGAGAGAATGGCCGAGACCAGCATATTCGTAGTCAAGACCACTGCAAATCAGGAACGGTCCGTGGCGAACCTCATCGCCCAGCTGGCGCGCAAAGAAAAGTACGATATCACCGCGCTGCTGGTGCCCGACGTCCTGAAGGGGTACGTCCTGGTGGAGGCGAAGGCTCCTGAGATCGTCGAGGAGGCGATCCAGGGGGTGCCCCACGCCCGCACCGTCATAAAGGGGGCTTCCAGCTTCGGCGAGGTGGAGCATTTTCTGACTCCCAAACCCGCGGTGGTCGGAATCAACGAAGGAGCCATAGTGGAGCTGATCTCGGGACCTTTCAAGGGCGAGATGGCCAGGGTCAAGAGGGTAGACATCGGCAAGGAGGAGATCACCGTAGAGCTCTTCGAGGCGATGGTGCCCATCCCCATAACTGTGA
>Ga0209408_1000313_pt1 | contig 38933 bp, 36 predicted proteins | sample AD_UKC107_MetaG_FD_184422 | JGI IMG/M metagenome (GOLD analysis project Ga0209408, IMG submission 184422) | Active sludge microbial communities of municipal wastewater-treating anaerobic digesters from Hong Kong - AD_UKC107_MetaG (SPAdes)... | ecosystem: Engineered > Bioreactor > Anaerobic >... | reverse complement strand
TAATTGTGACAACATAAGAGGTTGCCGATGCAATATCAGTGATACCCATAAAACCGTGGAAGTGGGTGATGTGGATATTCGTAAAGACAGTCACCACCACTGCGGCCCCAAGCTCGCCCCAGAATTTCTTCTTCGGGTTGAGATAAACAAGGTCATCCTTTATACCTACAAACAGCAGGAAAACCACGGCTGCCGTGAAGTATGACAGCCCGGGCATATAGCCGTTTACCCCCACCAGGAAGCCAAAAATGAAACCGCCAAAGATGCCTATCCCGCCCAGCGTGGGGACATCATGTTTATGTATCTTGTTGAATCCGGGCTTATCTTCGAGATGGCGTTCCTTTACTACCTTGATCACCTTCGGTATGTAGTACCAGGTAATGACCAATGCACTTGCGAAGGCAAGTAAAATAGCCGGTAAACCTGTGATTATTATCTCTGGCATTGCGGTGGAAAGTTAATTCTTTTAGTTCCTCTTAAAAAATTCATTTACCAACAGCAGTCTTCCCCATCCGCTTTCCTGACCTATCCGTTGAACACCCAGCCGGGGTTCAGTGTTCAAAATTAATCTAAATATTCCGGACGCGCGGGCAAATCGCTAAAAATTTTATGAACAAGGTCCGACTCCGGGAACAAGATCACCCATGCCGTCAGAAATACAAGCATAAAGTCGGTGCGAAATGAGAGGTGCTTTTGATACCATAGTTCCAACTCTCCTTTATAGGGCGAAATGTATTTCGCGTAATATTCTTTCGGATCGAGCTTTGTCTCTGACAGCAGCTTCTCCTCGTCGCGGAACACTATTGATCCGATGCCCGTCAGCCCCGGCCTGACGTTATATATTTTTGCCTTGACATGCTCCGGATATGGATCGAAGGTCTTCCTGACCAGCGGCCGCGGACCCACGATACTCATATCTCCCTTTAGAATATTTACCAACTGGGGAATTTCGTTGATCTTGGTTTTTCTCAGGAATCCGCCCAGTGGCATGAGCCTCGGATCATTCCTTGTAGTGTGCATCCCTCCCGGGAGGTTGGGACTGTTCTTCAGCATGGTGGCGAATTTCCATATCTTGAAAGATCTGTTCTTATAACCTATCCTCTCCTGGAAATAGAAGACATAATGTTCACCTGTCAGCAGCAGCCCGATAATTATCGGTAACATAAACGGCAACACCACCACTATCGCCACCGCCGACAGCACTATGTCAACAAAACGCTTTAAAAACCTCCTGTACATAAAATTCTGACCTTCAGACTTCAGATTGAGGAGCTTTGCGACGAACCGAACCGCCTTTGGCGGTGAGCTCGGCGAAGCCAAATCCCGCACACGGAGTGTCGGGGCCTTTAGACCCTCAGACCTATTCTACATTTTAGAATCAAGTCCCTTCCCCTTTTCAATATGGTCAAACCCCGGCAGCCATTCCTTCAGTATCTCCACAACCGCGGCTTTTGAAACCTTTTCAGAGTTAAAGAGCTCGCGCAGATTTCTGAAGATCCCGTCAATCTCTCCGATCTCCCTCTTTAGTGAATTCTTGATCACCCCAAGGTTGACAAATCTTTCGTTATCAATTACCTCGCCGTCTGTATAAAACTCCTCGTACGGTTTCTCTCCAGACGTATCTGATTCAAAGAAGTATACAGGATAGGTGTTTGAGTTCTCGTTCAGCAGCAATGCTTTCTCGCGCGCATCATCCTCAGTGCTGCACACATCGGCCTCCAGACCCAGGTATTTCAGCAGGTCAAGAGCGATGGCCTCAAATGAGATCATATCGCGATTCTCATCAAGCTTCGGGAAGATGATGTCGCCCGACTCACCCAGTACTGAAGCTATAAGACAGAGTTCACCCGACTCCTGCGGCGAAACGAAGAAGCGCCTTATTCCCAGCGGGCACGACCATGGTTGTCTTTTGTTCAATCTCTCGATGAATCCCTGCGGCAGGCTGCCGTTTGAGAAGGCAACATTGGCAAAGCGGGCGGTGGTTATCTTCAGTCTCCCGGAATATGCCATTATCAGCTCCTCCATCAGCTTCTTGCTTGCTCCCATGATATTCACTGGATTGGCGGCCTTATCCGTGGATACACAGAAGAAGTGCTGCGGCGGATATTCAAGAAGGAGGTCGAGCAGCCGGCGTGCCCGCAGGACGTTGTTCTCTATCATTGCTTCTACCGAGAAGATATCCTTCTCGCTGCGCACATGCTTGTGAGCGGCAAAGTTAGCCACTATGTCAAACGGCGGCAGCGATCTGAACATCTTCTCAAACACCCTGTCACCGAAGTTCATCGGGTAGGTAATGAACTCCGAAGGGATGTTGTATACTGTCGAGCTGCGCAGGTCACGTACCAGCTCCGTGAGTCCGTTTTCATTGATGTCAACAACCACCAGGCTGGTGATCCTGTATTTCAGCAGAGCCTTTATGTAAAAAGAACCTATCGTCCCCGCGCCTCCTATCACCAGCACCTTCTTGTCATTAAGCCGCTGCTCAAGCTCCCGGTGGTTTTTCTCAAGGTCGGGCAACAGAAGGCTGGCAGACCTTTTAGTGACATATGTCCTTATGAAATGATCAATATCTATATCGCTTCTCATAACAGGCAAAAAATATGTTCATAGACAACAACTCATTCTGCAATCCGAAGAAGTGTCTCGACAATCCTCTCCGCAGCTTTGCCGTCCCACAGCTCCGGGATGCCTCCATTCTTCCACTCTCCCGCGAAGAGTCTTTCCATCGCCGGTTTTATTGCAGTCGGGTCTGTTCCCAGCAGTTCGTTCGTTCCCACGGTGCATGTCTCCGGTCTCTCGGTGCTGTTGCGCAGTGTCATGCATGGCACGCCCATGACGGTTGTCTCTTCTGTGATGCCACCCGAATCGGTAATCACTGCAAATGCCCTTTCAACCAGGTAATTGAACTCCAGGTATCCCAGCGGTTCTGTAAGCTTCAAGGATTGCCCGTCCCCAAGACCGCAGGACCGCAAGGCCGCAGGACTAAAGTCATTTATGACTTTCCGGGTACGCGGATGAACAGGAAAAACAACCGGCAGGCTGCCTGCCGATCCGGTGATGGCGCTCAGCAGCTTCCTGAGGTTTTCAGGTTCATCAACATTATTCGGACGATGGAGGGTAATGACAATATAACCTTTTTCTTTCAGTCGAAGCTTATCCCATATAGCAGGCTTGATGAAATGCGAACGGTTTGCAAGAAGGGTGTCTATCATTACATTACCCACGAAAAAGATCTTGTCTTCGGGCACCCCCGCTTTGCGGAGGTTCTCGTTGGCAAAGTGAGAGGTTGTAAAGAAGAGGTCGGTGATGCTGTCTGTCACCATGCGGTTTATCTCCTCGGGCATTGTCAGGTCAAATGAGCGTATGCCTGCCTCTATGTGAGCCACCTTTATGTTAAGCTTCTTTGCAGTTATTGAGCATGCCATTGTAGAGGTGACATCGCCCACCACAATAACCAGGTCGGAAGGATGAGCCATCAACTCCTTCTCAAAACCGAGCATTATACCGGCTGTCTGTTCCGCCTGTGTCCCGCTGCCAGCCTCCAGGTTAACATGTGGCTCCGGTATTCCCAGCTCCTCGAAGAAAGTGGCACTCAGCTTCGGATCATAATGTTGTCCAGTATGTACAATCCTATACTTTAACCCTTCCCTTTCCTCCGTAGCCTTCCCCGTCCTTCGTAGCCCGGCGAAAGAGGAAGCGTAGGAGGATCTCCTTTCTATTGCATGTATAAGCGGAGCGATCTTCATGAAGTTAGGTCTTGCCCCGGCCACTATTGTTAATCTCATATATACTGCTCTTTAAGCATCAGATGTGATAACTGCATACTGAGTACATTATTATTCCCTGTATTCTCTTCGCTCTATTGTAAGAAAGCTTAATATTTTGACCATCTCGCTGACAACACTCTGAACATCCTCTTTTCGTCTCCACCACTTATCCGGATTAAAGCTGGAGTAAGAACTAGGACTTGTGCCCAGGCAGACGGGTTTCTCAGAGTTCCGAAGTACTTTCTTGTATATCATGTATGCTCTGCGCATGTGTGCAGGGGAAGATACAAGTAGCAGGGTATCAATATCGGGATTTCCCTTGATATACTCCCTAACAGCAAACGCCTCGTCCAGTGTGCTTCTGGCATCACCGGGGAGCATTGTTATTCTGTCTGCGGGGACTCCCAGGGCAACTGCGGAATTATAAGCTTGTTGTGTTGTCCGAACTACTTCTGCACCGCGTGACTCAAGAATCTGATAAGGTCCCATGCTCTCATAAACAATTAGCATTCTGCCTGACTTGCCTTCATGATACAGGTCAGCTGCTTCAAGCACTCTCTCCGGGAAGTTGCCCATCAGGAGCACTATTGCATCAGCATGTGCAGGCACACTATCCAACACCAACCAATGCCCTGCCTTACGACACCCCACAAAACAGCATACTATTAGAATGAGGAATATTATGAACAAAAAGGTATTGTATCTTTTCATACCAAGTATTAACAATGCAATCAAAAAAGCCTCTTAGAGCCCGAGATCTTTAAACATCTGCTCTTTGCTGTCAGTAATAATGTTATCATAATAATTCACTGCCTCTTCCATTTCACTTTTTGTAAAAACTCCACCATTAACAAGATTACTTGCTATAATAGAATGTACAGTTGCTCCTGTTGCTTTTTTATATGTGTAATTGATAAAACTGTCTTCGATCCTGCAATCAAATCGCATGTTAATATTTGGATGTTGAGGCAGTTGCCACCCTAATTTGTTGTTTAAAGTATCTGTCATGTTTTTTATATCCCAGGACAAATACTGTGTCATGTTAATATCATATACCGGGCAAACTGGTTTTCTTTTAAATAAATTGGAAACCGGAGGTAAATAGAATTCCAGTTTTAAATTAATAAAATGGTATTGGGCTTTGATGATATTTAACACAATCATTGGGAACTTCCATATATTCCTGAAGTTAAGTGAATTCAGCATATGTCGCAGTCTAAACTTTCCCGACAGATGAAGTTTGGCCTCATACATATTGTTCGAAGTAAATAATATAGGAATACCTTCCAGTGAGGCGGTTTTGTATACAACCGCAGGCAGAACATAGTGGCAAAAACTGCAGATACCCCAATAAGAATCAATCTGGCTTAGACCACGTACCATGGCTTTTATGAATTTAAAATCATGCCGCCCATTGCTTGAAATGATTCTAAGATCAATATCCAGTTCTTTGCAAATATGCTTTACATTATTAATTGCCGCAGGATAAGTAAAGCCATGATTGTATGAAATAACCAAAGGATTCAATCGCAGCATCTGTTTTGCTACATAAATAATGTAGGAACTGTCAAGTCCTCCTGAGGCTCCGATAATACAATCATATTTCCCTTGCTTTTGCTTCTTAAGTTTATTTACTTCTTCTATCAAAACACTCAAGTTGGAGTTTGTCTCATATTCCACAGATTCCATGAATTCACTGCTATGGCAATGATTGCAGATGCCTGTTTCGTTTATTTTAATATCAGGAAATTTCTGCGTCATGAAACATTTTGAACATGTATGAGTTGCTTCAGTCATATTCTTCTAGTTTGTTGAATATTTTTCATTTAATTCCAAAATACACTTTTCATATAGCTCGGAGACCTGCTCATATGTATTATGGCGTAAGACATAGTCATATCCGTTCCTACCTAGAGCTTTTCGCTCTTCTGGGCTCATTTTGTATAAGGTCATGATTGCATCGGCGATGCTTTTCTCGCTACCTGCAGGCACCTGCAAACCGCATTTGGCCACCATAACCGGCTCGCTGGGAATATTACTTGCTGAAATAATTGGCAAGCCTGCGATCATATAATCATTATACTTATTCGCAGAAACACCATAATCATACAGATGCAAACCATGCCAGCTGATAAATCCCACGTTAACATTGGATAATATACTTAAAACCTCATTCTTGGGAACCTTGTCAATAAACTTGACCTTGGAATTAAGATTTGCCAGTCGTTGTAGATTTGATTTTTCTGGTCCATCTCCAATAATGAGAAATATTATCTCTTCATTCTTTAAAAAGTCTGCTGCTTTAATAAAGCATTCCATAGCATTTGCATTGCCTAGTGTGCCAGCATATGCGATTGTAAACACCCCAAAGGATGAAGATGTTTTGCTATTTAATATATTCACCTCCAAAGCCTGTTCAATGGCATTTGGAATCCAGTAAACAGGTCTGGACTTTTTGATCGTTCTTTCCAGATGAGCCTTAAAATCAGGCATAAGAGAAATGATTGCATCAGCTCTTCTGTAGGCATACTTTTCTAGTAACTCAAATGCCCAGATGAGGGGATTGCGGTTAGAAAAACCTCCTATTTCAATCGGAGTTAAGGGCCAAATATCACGGATCTCTAACACAAAAGGGATCTTTAATCTTTTTCTTAAATAGGTGGCATACAGAACCGGCAGAAGAGACATTGATGACACAATTACAATATCAGGTTTATTGGCAAGCGTGAATTTGAAAAAGAAAAGTTTAATCAGGAATTCTATCCACGACACGGTACGTCCCGCAAAGCTCTCTCCCTTGTATTTTCTCAATCTTACCCAGATAAATCTACCGCCTTCAATCAGTTCCTCATTGAAGATTTTCTTTGAGGGCGGATCTTTTATGAAGAGGTGATTTGTTGAACCAGAAAGTATGGTGAAATCATATCCTTTATCCTTAAGTTTTGATGCAATGTAGAAATGGCGCTCTCCTGCTCCCGTACAGTATTCAGGTGCGCTTGCAAACTGGTTAATTATTAAGACGCGCAAAATGAGTAGAATAAGAAATAAATAATCTGCTAACTGTAATAAAGCCGATTTTTTCTAAGAATGCCAAGAAGATTCCTAAGAAAGTCTATTGTTTTATGACTGTTAGGATAATCAAAAAATGTCCTGGTTGGTTTTTTCATCAACTCATCAAATTCAACCGCTGTCATGTCAAACTTCTTAGCGACATATTCTGTGTCGACATTAATATCCTTATACGGATATACTGGATTGCAGAGCTCTTTCTGAGCATCCTCTCTTGAAATGGAACCACTTAAAATCATTGCTGACAGATGTATTTTTCTCTTATCTATATTGAACTTATTGGGCAGCACTACTCCCTGATAGTATTTAGTATATGTAGACTCATAATGCTTGCCTCCATAGTACTGCCAACCAAGGTTGTTTTGAAGTGTTTCTATTGCTTCTGCCCTATCATAGTTTAAGTAGTTTAATATTGATAAGAGTTTTATTCTTTTAAGAAAGGTAAACCATACGAATTTGGTAATATTTATATGTGGGAATGATCTAATCCTCTTTAGTCCAAATATCTTTTGTACAGACCTGATATACTTCCAGTCGATATGTCCGTAAGCCCACAACCTGGGCATTATCCCTTCAGTTTTAAAATTATTCCCGCTAATAATATATTTTATACCATACTTCGAGGCCATTTTGTAAAGTGTGGCCATAATGGCATGATCACTTGGGATCTCACCATCAGGTGTCGATGCCTTGAGGAATGAAAGCTGAATATCTTTAAACTCCTCCCAGTCGACCACGTATGTTACCAGGTCTATGCCAAGCTTTTCCAATGTTTTCTGTATGTTGTGTACAGCCAGCTCACTATTCCATCCGTTATCAAAATGTACAGCAAGCGGTCTAAGACCAAATTCCTTTACTTTGTATGCAGTATAGGTACTATCAACCCCACCACTTACTCCAATTATGCAGTCATAACTCTTATTCCTCCCTGAATTTTTGATTTTACTTACTATATCATTCAGGGTTTTATTACTGGGTCCTGATGCCTTAATCCTAATTTTTTCTTTCTGTCGGTATTCATGGCAATAATTACAAACTCCGTTTTCATCCAGAACAAATTCAGGATTCCCAACAGAATCCATAACACATTGTTTACAGTATAAAATCTTATTCTCCATTTTTAAATAGTTCTTTTAAAATATCCTGATCAGGATAGTTAATCAGGACTGCCTTATGAGGCCCATGAAAAACAAACAGACTACCAGCGGCAACAGCAGATGCTCCGCCCTTAGTAACTGCTTCCTTGAAGTGCAATAATTGACCTGCCCCTCCGCACGCAACTACAGGAATATTAACAGTATCTGCCACTTTTCGGATCATTTCCAGATCATACCCGCCCATCATACCGTCCTGATCCACTGAATTAAGAATAATTTCTCCTGCTCCGGCTTCTTCCGCCCGACGGGCATAATCAGTAACAGAAATATCCAGGATTGATTTTGTTGTATGTCTAAAAACCCTCCTCTTTCCGGTAATGCTCTTTTTGACATCTATTGATGCAACCACACTTTGACTGCCCGCTAGTGCCGCAGATTGTGCAACCAGTTCAGGATTATCAATTAATGATGTATTGAAGATAACTTTTTCAATCCCTATATTAAATATCTTCTTCACCTCATCAATAGATGAAATGCCACCGCCATATCCAAGCGGCATAAAACATTCTGAGGCTATTTTCTCAAGTAAGGCGAAATCAGGAGGTCTTTTCTCCTTAGATGCGTTTATATCAAGAAAAACTAATTCATCAATCTCTTTTTCGTTGAAGATCCTGATTGCATTAATCGGATCACCGATATAGGCAGGCTTCTTAAATTGCCTGGTTTTAACTAACCCTTTATTCTGTAGCAGCAAAACCGGAATTACCCTGTAATTAATCATTTAACAAGCAACAAAATTTCTCAGTAATTGCATTCCGTATTTATGGCTCTTTTCCGGGTGAAATTGAAAACCAGTTATGTTATTCTTTCTGATTACAGAAGGGAATGTAATTCCGTATACTGTTTCTCCGGCCATATCAGCAGGTTGTTGGACATCAAAATAATATGAATGAACAAAATAAAACCTGTTGGTTTCTAGCCCACTAATGAGTCTTTCATCGTAAAATTTAACTTGATTCCAGCCCATGTGCGGAATTTTAAGTCCATCTAGTTGAGGAAACCTTATAATTTTCCCTGGGATTAAGTCCAAACCGGATAATTCACCTTCCTCACTTTTTGTTCCCAGCAACTGCATCCCAAGGCAGATTCCAAGTATGGGAATACCCTTTGTGGCTGCTTCTCTAATCGGTTCGGTAAGGTGCAAGTCCCTAAGAAGCCTCATTGCGTTATCAAAAGAACCTACACCAGGAAGTATGATTCGCTCAGAGCTTCGAATTTCAGAAGGCATGCTCACTAATTTCGAGTCTTGGCCGATTTTCTTCAGCATATTAATAATTGAACCAAGGTTCCCCATGCCGTAGTTTACAATCGAAATCATACTTGCAGTGTTTTCTCATACACTTCAATAATTCTGTCGGCAACAAGAGAAAGGCTTAGTTCATCTATAAAATCTCTGCCATTACTGCGTTCTCCTGTCTGCAAAATCCTTATTAACACCTCGGCCAATTCAGAGGCATCATATTCCTTTGAAACATAACAATTGGTTAGCCCACGGAGTCTTTCAGGGGCATCGCCACATGGAACACTAATAACCGGGAGGTTGCACGCCATGGCTTCTTTCAAAGAGTTATTCGAGCCTTCATGGAAAGATGTCAACAACATCGCATCAGAAGCATTATAGTAATACACTAGCTCGTTATGATCTACCCCACCGTCAATTACCTTAAGTGCTGCATTAGAAATGGTTTCTTTTACTTTTTGAAAGGTTTCCAATGCCAGCTTGAAATTTTTAACAGGAGCTCCGCCGCTGCTAAAAAATAGAACTATCTTACTTTCTGACTGCCACCCTAATTTTGTCCTTGCATCTGCCAAAGGGATTAGATAGAAGCTTGAAAAATTAACCCCATTAGGTATAACTGTTGTTTTAATCCTCAACCCCTCAGGCAAGGTTTCTTTCATCTCTTCTGATTTAGTAATAAGGCTGTCGGCAAGATATGCAGCAATTATTGAAAGTGCCTTTGATATTCTTCCGCTTAGAGTAATTTTACCTTTGCTATTCTTTAAGCCCAGAAGATCGCTTCCGCTAAATGAAATTATTACCGGTTTTGTCGAGAAAATAACAGTCATTAAAGCCGTTGTCGAACCCCAGAATACATGGATAAGGTCATACTTATCATTTTTACACATCCTCCTGATTTTCAATCCAGCGTGCCATAACTTCAAAATGGACTTTCTATTTGAAAAATGACCATAATTAATTTTCAGTCCTTTGTCAATTAATGACTGCATTTGCGTATCTGCATTTATAATATCATGTTTTAAAAACCATGCGTCTATACATTTGGGGAATTTATGCCTCTTTAAATAAAGCTCCTGGCCTGAAAATCCTGGGCTTTGTATACAGTTTCCAACATGTAACATAAATACTCTTAAATCAGTGCCAATATTCATTTCAGATTACCCAGTAATAGATCAACGATCCAATATTCATGCTTATAATAGCCCTCATACCATTCAAGGTTTTTATCCCAGTAGCCTTCACATAAATCATAAGCCTCCATGTTGTAACCAAAACTGATTTCAACTATTAATGGATTGTTTTGTGAATCAAAAACAAAATCATAGGCAAGTACTTGTGCTTTTAATTTACTATGCATGTCAAAGGATATCTGAACACACTTAATATCAATTTGGTTTTTATCATACACTATAAATCCACTTCCTGAAGCTCTAAAATCATTTCTTCTGACCATTCTCTTGATAGCGAAAGCACGTGGGCCTATTACAACTACTCTTATATCAAAAGAATTATTCGGGATGAATTCCTGACAGTAAAAGTAGCCTCTCTCACGACCGTACTGTTGGGTAATAATGGGCCCTAAAAAGATTGCTAAAAACCACTTAACAACACTTTGGCCAGAGGCTTTACCTAGCCTATACTTACGCAAACGTTCATTGAAAACCGTAAAATTATTAAACAATGGAAAACCTCTTCGAAAAGCCTGTTTGATTAGTTTTTTGGCAGTAGCTTTATCTTTAATAATTTTAACATTAAGAGAGCCCGAACCACCTCTAAGTTTAAAGACTTTCGGGAAACTTGTTGATTCCGTCCAGTTTAGTGCTGATTTCTTATCATAAAATATTTGAGTTGGAACAAGGGGAGCATTTATTGATTCCAGAAGATATTTTTGCCCTACTTTGTCATTGAAATGCCAGCAAGTGAAAAAATTTGGAAATACAATAATTCCTTTTAATTCAATCGACTGAATAAGTTGCTTCGCGAACAAAGAATCTTTGTATTCCATGTGATCAAAATGCCACATGAAATAACTACATCCTACTAATTGACTTACAATATCTGAGCTATAAGGATTAACTAACTTATAGGGAATTTTTTGTTTAATACAATATTCCAGCCAACGTTCACTAAAATGTCCCTTCTTAAAATAGATCGCTATCATTCCACATATCGAAATTGGCTCTGCCTGGGGCCTAAACACCCTTTCTTAACATTTGGCAGTAAATCTTATAATTCTCTTCAAACAATTTGGAAACATCAAAATTATTCTCGGCAAAAGCTCTCGCGTTAATTCCCATTTGTTTTCTCTTCTCGTAGTTACACAATAAGAACTCAATCTTTTCAATAAGCATAGCAACACTACCAGGAGGCACAATAAAACCAGTCTCTCCATTCTCAACCAAAAATCTTGCGTCACCACAGTCAGTGCTGACTACGGGCCTCCCACAAGCAAGGGCTTCCATTATAACGTTAGGTGTACCTTCAGCATCTGCAGCATGAAGGAAAATATCACAACTAGCTATATGAGTGTTTACGTCTGATACTTCCCCAAGGAGAAAGAATGTGTCCTGCAATTTATAATCATCTATTAGTTTGGTCACATTTGCTCTCTCTTTGCCTTCTCCAGCATGTAAATGAAGTATGTGGTATCCACGTTGCTTCAGAGAGTATATTACCTCCACTAATATGTCAATCCTTTTTAAGGGCATCAGGCTCCCGATTGACGCCGTCACAAAATTGCTGTGGTCAGAATTCTTCACATATACTTCAAAGGATGTTAGTGGAATTTTATTTGTTATTATATAAATACCATCTCCTTTAAGCCAGCCAAACTTCTCAATAACCTGATGAGCTCCAGTAAAATTGTTAATAATTATTCTCTTCGGAAAGAGAGTATTAAGAGTTCCGCCAATTTGCCCATGGACCGCCATTGAAGCATTCAGAACATGTCTTAATGCCCCTATGGGTTTGGATTTCAGCCCGAGTGAGGCAAGCCAACAAATAAAATTCAAATAAAACGTATAGGACTGGACAATATTAATTTTGTTTTTCTTAATAACATCACGCAACTTTTTGAATTTTCTATATCTAGAAACATGACAATTTGACCCACAAATTTTAATATTTTGTCGATTAATAATATCATAATTAGCCTCACCTTCATCCAAATTCCAAACAAACACCATCGGATTAACACAATCCCGGTTAGTTGAAGAAAGTAAATAGGAAAGCTGACGCTCCTGACCCCCTCTGCTCAATTGGCCGATGACATATAGTACATTAATTCCTTCGCCCATGTTAAATAGTTATGACAGCGATTATTTTTCCAAAAAATGACAGATCATAAATATCCAGAGGCAAGGAGTAGGCTGGATTATGCATATTCATAATTAACATTATCCAATAGGTGTTTATTTATAATTACTGCCAGGAGGAATCCTATTATTAAAACCAGGAACTTAGTATTCAATATATTATGAGTTACAAATGATGTAATGAATAAAAACAGAACTAGGCCTCTTTCAAGAAATTTAATATGTCCTCTTCTAACGGTGGAGGTGGACATCCATAATGTTACTAGGAAGCCAACATAAAGTGAAAACCCCACAAAACCCACCTCACCCCATAGTAGAAGGAATTCATTATGAGTGCCCCATTTTATTTTAGGTAGAGAATGAAACGTTCCGAGACCATGACCAACTATGGGATCCTTAATAATATAATCCCATGCTACTCGAATAATATCAGATCGCCTTGATGTTGTCTCAGAATTAATTTTACCTTGCCACAATTCCGAAAATTGTATAAACCTGTTACGTTGCTCTGGAGTTAACTTATCGTTTATTTTATTGAAATTAACCACCAAAAGAGAGAGGATTACAATTATAAAAATTAAAAATCTCATTCTCTTCCGCAAGCTAATTGGATATTTGTTTTCATGCCTTTCACTAAAAATGAACATGATTGCCCAGAGTAAGACAACAATTATGTTCAAGAAGGCTGCCTTAGAGAATGTCATAATTCCAGCAGTGACGCACAACAGATAGCCTAGAAAAAGTACACTTCTTTTATTTCTGTTCTCTGTATTAAAAAACAAAGTAAGTATGAATAGTTGGCCTAATACTGTAATCTGGCCAGCCTGATTTGCGCTGTCAATTAATCCGCTCAATCGTTCAATTTGGCCATTAGCTAAAATATTTTGATTAAACAAAGATATGCCTGATAAAGAACCAAGTATAATAAAAACAGAATTTATGAAAAATGCAAATGAGAAGATCTTCAACAAAAAGTGAAATTTGCCATTCTTTATCAGAATATATGAAATCCCATAAGACACAACAAATAAGAAGAGGGAGGGAATATAGTACCTCCACCTGTACTCAGTATCCTGACCTGGAAACTCGGTCAATAGGTTAATCAACGTCCCGAATAATAAAAGCCAGGCATAGACAGAAATGAATAGAAGAATTGAAATGTGTGATATTAAAATTCTTTGTCTTAATGTCTTTATCAGTAGAAGCAGTGTTATTAGCAAAATTGGGATAGAAAGAAAGGCTTTGATACCCAGCAAATTGCTCAATAAATTATTAACGTCAGAACAAATAATAATTACTAAGGCAGAGAAAAGTATTATATGGAATTTACTAATTCTTCTCTCAAATAAGTAAGGTTGTTGTGTCGAATTTTGATCAAACATTTGATCTGGGTTTGGCTTGTGGCTTATTAAATATGGTTGAGTTATCAGGAATATCTTTTGTAATTACAACATTCGCTCCAATAATACAATTTTTACCTATTCTAACATTGCCCAAGACACATGCGTGAGGTCCGATATAACAATCATCTCCTATGATCGGATTTTGATGATCAAAATTATGACCCAGAATAACCCATGGACCAATTTTTACGTTGTCTCCTATAGTGGTTTTACCTCCCATTACAAGTCCATAAGGATGAGGCAGGTACAGTCTTCGTCCGATTGAAACGGATGCAGGAATCTCAATCTTAAATATTACTAATTCAAAATAATACATGATTAGATATATATACCAAAAGGGATTTATCTTTCGGTGTCCTAGCCTAAACAGTAAGTTTCCTAAACGATATAGTAAAATACACCAAAGTCCCGGATCAATGATCGCAAGAAAACCACTTATTGAATAATAATGTTTAATATCCTCCAAACACCTCATATTCTATCCATTAATTTCTTCCCACTTAAATATTCCTAGAAGGACTGACCATTGATCATTAAATTCTCTTTCACTTACAACCCTTAATATTTTCTTCATTAACAGGGAAATAATGCGAGGTGGAACATATACCCATCTCATCATAAATTTAAAGAGAAAATATTGCGTCTGGCCACCTTTTAGCCTGAAATACAAGCCATTACTCAGACAATTGTTTACTGAGCTCCTTATATTTGATTGTTTTACACTTTCAGCAGTATAATGAATAATAGTCGTTGAGGGAATATATACTAATTGGTTTCCCTCTTGCTTCAATTTATGGCACAAAAAGTTATCTTCACCTCCATGCAGAAACTCTGCATAAAATAGTCCTATTTTAAAAAGTACAGATTTGCGAATCATTAAAGCAGCTCCAACACCAGCTTCAATCTCCTGCTCGACTTCATAATTATATGGATACCTTAAATTTTTCTCAATTATTGGGCCAAGCCAGGGTATTAATTTAAGTTGTAATATGTCCATAAAAAATACTTTCTTCAGAGTAGGCAATTTTCTTGCACATGACTTTTGAATCTTATCATCTAAGGTAACAACTCTTGGCCCTACTGCTCCTACATGAGGATGGGTCTCCAAATAAGAGGTAAGTATCTGAATGTTATTTTTAGAAATAATAGTATCGGGATTCAGTATATATATATATTTGCCTTTTGCGATTCTGAACCCCTGATTATTAGCCTTTGCAAATCCTAAGTTTTCCTCATTGCTAATTAGTGTTATGCTTGGGAACTTTTCATTAAGATACTGTAGACTTCCATCTGTGCTTGCATTATCAATAACTATTATTTCATAACTAAGATCTTTGGTGGTGTCAATAATTGATTGTATACAATCAGTCAATAATTCTTTTACATTCCAATTTACTATTACAACACTGACGTCTATCATAAGCGTTTCCTAATTATTCTGAATTTCTCTCCTTTTGAAATACTCGTTTATGCCAAGTAATATATTTCTGGCTGCATCTTTACCAGAGGCATAACAACACTTACTTGCATATTCACTTATCCTTCTATTAAGACTATCAGCAAAATTATTGTCATTGAAATAAGCTTCAATTATAGAAGCCAATTCTTCGCCATTGGTTACAACTGGTAATTTGCCACTTTCAAAATAATCCTTCGCTTGAAACAAGTAACCATCATGCACATTAATTGTCACTAATGGCAACCCTCTTAAGATTGCATCAATAGCAAATGCGGAATTATAATTACATACCATGTCTGCCAATGCAAAGTATTCCTCGTAACTTATTGATTTTTCCCTATCCAGAAATAGATTGGGAGGTATATTTTCTAATGAAGTGTAAAAATCCATATTCTCCGATGGGTGAATTTTTAAAACACCATAATACTCATTGGCAGAAAGTTTATTTAGGGCAATGCAAAAAATTTCAAATAGTTTGATCCTTAATTTTTTTTGAATAGGATTTGTTGCAAGCAGAATAATTTTAATGTTCGATTTTATTCCAAGCTTGGCTTTTAATTGAGCCTTATCAGCTTTTATATCTTGGCTCATTTGTGGAGCTCCAGCCACTACGATTTTATTCTCCTCAAGGCCAAAGCGAAGATAATCCTGCATTTGACGCTCGCCCCACGCAAATACCTTATCTGCAATTAAGGGTGTGTATCCGATTGAGTTTCCAACAATCCCATGTGACATAGTAAAAACTGGAATTGAAAACTTCTTTGCTACTGAACAAAGTGATGCGGTAAACGAATATCTATCATAATGAGTAAGGATGTATTTAGGCTCAAGGAATTCTAGCATTATTTCAAAAGAAATAAGGTACCTTGTTTCTCCCAGCAGATTATTTTTAAATCGCAGTCTATAGGTTATCGGGAGGTCATTTCGGTCAATGAAATTCGTCAGCGTCTTTTCAATTTGGCTCCACAATACCTGGAAATCTTTACGCCATAATTTGAAAGCATAAGTAGGAAGCTCATTTCGAAAGGAGTAATGAGTTGGTCTAAATCCAAACAAGTTGAATACCTTTTCGTTCTTAATAAGACAAAAGATGTTTTCAGAGCCTATCAGTTCATATACAGGATATGACATATCAAAAATATGTCTTCTTTCTGAAATAAAGGTAAGTATTGGCAGGCCTTTACTTTTTGCATGCTTATTGAAGTCAAATCCTTTTATTTGCTTTTTTGGAAAGAATTTCAGATAATAAAACATCGCCGTTTCCTTAAGGTAATCATTTGGATTAAAAGCGGCTTGCATAAGGTCAAGAATCAAGTGACTAGTAATCAGACTACCGATAGGTATACCTCTGAACTTAAAATGATTGAGTTCCATCTCGAATTTGCTGAGTTCTTCGGATGTGACGCTATTCATTGATCTTGATTTGAAATAAACTGTTATTCATCAAATCACCCTAAATTAGTTGCTTGTTCCTTCTCCCAAATTATTATGTCTTGAAAATTGAAACCACCAACTTCCTTTTCTTCCAAAAGAGTATGGTAACAGTAATACCAACAATTAATAATTTAAGTACTAGATTCTGGAAAGAGAACACGCTACTTGTCGAAAACAATAAATAATATAATATTAAAACACCCCCAAGAACTATAAATTCAATTTTCAATTTGCCTGGAGAAAAGATATGATATTTCAAAAAGTATTTTGAAATAATTGTTTCAATTATATAGAGGTAAGCATAACTCGCCAAAGTTGAATATGCTGCAGCTATGTACCCATATTTTGGTATAAATAAGGCATTTAATACTATATTTAATATGCCGGCACTTATCGTGGTTGCTGCAGTAATGTAGGTCTTTTTTGAATACTGAATTGCGTTTTTGTTAAATGGTAAAATGCCCAGAAAGAAATGCCCCAGAATTATAACAGGGATCGCATTCAGGGCAGTATGATAACTATCAGGGCTGAGCAAAGCGCCTAATTCATTTGCGAACATTATAAGTATTATAGCAGAAAGTGTAATCAATTTAATAATCAAATGACTCTCATTGTCCATTACCTCATAATTTGTCCTATTCATATAGGCATAATAGTTTGGGGTCCATGCATTATGCAAGGAATTAGAGATCATGATTTGTAGTGTAGCTATGTTGTATGCAAAGCTATATAACCCAGCCTCCTCACTTCCATTTGTATTATTAAGCATAATCCTGCCAAATTGTGCAATTATAATTCCACTAAGTAAATAGGGGATATTAGGCAAAGAAAAATTTAATATGTATTTAAGATGTTCTTTGTTGAATTTGAACCTGAATGAAGTATATCTTAAGACATCCCTCATCCGCAGGAATCCAAAAATTATAAAAACGGCAACATCTCCTTTCAAACGCCCAAGATAGAGCTCATCTTTCTGTAAAAGTATGAATCCAACAGCTAATGCAAAACCCACATACGTTTGTGCTATTGAAACCCTCCTGATTCTCTTTGTTTCTTTTCTTGGCTGATATACCTGCCTGAACAATGAGGAGATGATTCCCATGAGTACAGCAGGAATAAAATAAGGTATTACTGATTCGGGTAATTCAATCCAACTGCTGATGTGCCGCTGAAAAATCAAAAATCCAGCGATGGAAAAAGAATAAATGCATCCTACAAGGGCAATTGAAAATCCTAAAAACTGGTTGAAGTCTTCTTTTTCCTCGTAATAATATCTCGAGACAGCTCCATGCAGATTAAATACTAAAAGTATGACGAAAATTGAAACATAAGAGCTAAAAATATTTATGATCCCGTAGTCTTCTACTGTCAATAAATATGTGAAGACAGGAATTGAAACAAATTTGAGACCTTCCTGGGCAACGGAAGATATCAGATAATTTTTTGAGTGGTTCAGTGTTTCAAAAAATGGTGCCTCCTGAACCGCTTTGCTTGCTTTGCTTAAACTTTTAAACATCTTAGCCAGCCAAGTGCCTAATCAGTTCTGCTAACCTTTTACCGCTTTGATTATCATCAAAGGTGTTGATGATCTTTAAAAAAGAACTTCGCTTATTAATAAAATCTTTAAATCCCTCAAGTGACGTTAGTTTGTCAAATGCTTTCGTCATTTCCTCAAAAGACTTAACAACGATTACTCCATCTCCGGGAAAGAATTTTCCGTAATCATACAAATCGCCTGTATCTAACGCTATGACTGGCACACCTCTGGCAACAGCCTGATAGCTGGTTCCTGAATACCCTGTAATCAATAGATCTGCTTTATCAAATAGTGTATCTAAATCGGCTTCTTTCGTTATTCGTATATTCTTGCAAGTACTATTGCCAAAGAACTCAGAATAGTAATCAAGGTCCTCTCGTGGATGGACTTTTATAGTTAGGTTAAGGTCCGGTTTATTATTAATAAAATTGAGAATATGCTCATTAAACTGATTTTGTTTCTGAAAGTCGAACACAGAAGCTAAAGGTTGTGTTGTATAAAGGACCCTTGGTGCTGTGAAATTATAATTCTCCATATTCTCTAAGCGGTTATTGCCATAAAAAATTACCTCATCCAAACTAGGATTCCCGGTAAAAAATACATTCTCTGTAATATGATCATAGACCCAGAAAGAGGACCAATATGCTTTGAATATTTTTTTTGTAATGCCTGCCTTCCTAACCCATGGATTAATTGAAAGCGTAGGATATTTAAAGAGCACTTTCAAGAATAAATAACGCAATCTCACTTTTAATCCTAACTTTTGTGCAACCGCTTCTTGCAAAGTACCCTGTTGGATTACCAGCACCGGTATGTCCTTAAAGTAATTGACCACTAGTTTGAAAGTATCCGTTCTATCGGAAGTCATTACAATTAGATCTGGCTGTAACTGTTTAATCTTTTGTACAGTACTTGAATTTATCCTTCGCTTATTTCGATAGAATTTGAGTCTTAGAATTGGGTCCTTTTCATTTGAAAGACCATATTCATGTGTATCATTAATACGGTCAACCTGGTTGAAGTGTCTTTTAAGAGTATTAATTTCTTTATCATAATCTGACGAATGCTTTTTATTAAGGGCATATTCTGCATCCAGAAACATTGTTTCGAGATCACCAAGATGATTAGATATACGAATCAATAACTTATTTGACAGATAAAACAGCGAAGGAATAAAGAGTATTCTCGTTCTCATCAGCACTTTAGGAGTTCTGAAATACAAACAGAATTAGACATTTAGGAGATTATCAAAGCATTTTAGAGCTTCTCGAAAAAATGATTCCAATCTTATCAATGCGTTATTGTTGCTTTTGCATTATACAATGTTCCATCTCACTCATTCTTCGGCAATGAATTTCTTTCAATGATAGTTAGATTGGGATACTGACCATACACCGTCGTGTTATCTTAAATATCAAGGTCTTTAATAAAGCAATTTGCTCCAACCATGACGTTGTGTCCAATATTAGACTTACCAATAATTTTTGAGTTTGAATACATCTTAACATTATCACCAATAATCGGATAGACACCTTTATTGCCTCCAACGGTACATCCCTGCATAGCAAAGAAATTATTCCCGTATTTAGCTCGTCCAAGCACAGTGCCAACCGGGTGTTCCAGAAAGAAAACCGTCGGCAATTCAATTGCGTAATAGATGTCACATGAATGTAGTATTTTATTCAAATAGTAAAGTCTATCGCATAAGGTTGAATCAGAGCCTAGTTGCTTATAAATTTCATTTGAAAAGTAATAGAGGTATATCAGGTATTGACCAGAATGATAAGGAGAAAAAAAGTCTTATTTTCAAGTCTAAAGTGTTTGTTATCAACACCTTTAATGCAGTCTCTGAGTCTATTTAGTACGAGAGGCTGAATATCATTCAGAACTGAGAACTCCTCCTTGCTGATAATGAAGAAGTTCTTCAATTGTATGAAAAGCAACTTCTGCAACTCATCTTTTGATACCAATGAAAATAAATCATCAATTAACTCTTTCATTATACTCTCAATGTCGACTTAGTAAGAATCCTTAGGAATGTTGTCGCTTTTTTATCCTGGGCATCAATTTAAGACATGCAATTCTCTACGACCTGCAAATAGTATTGCCTGATTAATAATTAAATACCTTCTTAAAGATCGATATTCCCTCTTCCAGTTTATTAATGGATAAAAGGTCTCCTGAGCTTAAGAAGTTTGAAACCTGCTGATGAAAACCCGGTTTAAAATCAGTATCTAAACGTTCGTTAATTTCTATATCCTCTACTATGAATCCATTCTTTTTCTGTTGCTTTAGCTTTTCCATAGGAGACAACATCAGTTTTCTCTTCTCTGTCATTATTTCGATATTCCACCTGCCAGGGGCACCCCAATTGGCATGATAGGTGAAAGGAACCCCCGCTAAAGTCTCTCCCATCCCGGTGAAAACAGATCCCGCCTCATGCCAGCTTACCTTATCTCCGTACTGTCTACACTCGATCCACGCTGGTTTTCCGGCAATGTAGAAAGCTGTATCTATCACATGGGAACTATTAGCCATCCCCCAATATTTGAGGGTGTTCTCATCATAGTTGGCAGGGGTGATTTTAAAAATAGCCTCAGTGAAATCAAAATGGAATGACAAGACCCCTCCGTCTTCAACTATTAATTCTTTTGCTTTAAGTACAGATTGATAAGTTCTACGGTTATAGGCTATGAAGACGTTGGAATTATGAATGCAAGCCATTTGTTTAATCACGGATGCATCATCAGAATAAAAGGTGAGAGGTTTTTCGGCCATAATATTTTTACATCCTGCCTGAATTAAAAGTTTGGTGCATAATGACAAGCTCTCTATAGGCGTGGCTACAATTGCATAAGTGGGCATTTTAAAATTGTTTAGCCTGTTTTCCAGACCCCCTGTTAAAACTTCAATATCCGGATAGATCCGTTTTAAATCTGACGCCTTGTCTTCACCCCTTGTGATTACTATCGGGACTTTATGCTGTGCCAGAAGTACTTTTATATATTCTTTTGCTATTGTACCAGCGCCTACAATCAGTACTCTCAGGTTATCGGACATATATCAGTAATCGATTTTGATACTTTATTATAGTGGGTTAATACCATTTTTATAAAAGGAATATGCAAGGTTGATGAGACGCCGAAAGGAGTCAATTCACAACTTCCTGTCTCAAATAACTGTTCTGTTATGATATTTGTTAATTGGCTCTGATAGAGCACATTAAACACTATCTCTCCAGCTTTCCATTCCTGAGAGATTTCTTCCTTATAGGCTTTACCCAATCCTTCAGAAATGGTCAATCTAAACCGTTCAGTTGAAATCCTTACAGATATGTTGGGAGGCCCCTCTTTATAACAGGTTAAACTTAATGAATTGCCTCCTGAAGAGTACCCTGTAATATTACCTACTATTTCAATATAACCTGACCTTTTGCTCTTTATGATTTCTTTCTGCAGGTTGTTATGCCATCTGAATATGTCTGCACCTGTCAGATAACTAAAAAGGTCAATGAAATGGATGCCATTGCATGCTAATCCCCAGCTATTCCCAATTATTTCCATTTGGACAGGAGTATCTGGAGTTATTGAAGTTTTAACCTCTTTATAAAAATCATACATCCTTCTTGGGCAGTTAACGAAAGCCTGAGTGTTGTGTTTCTGTAAAAGATCCTCAATTAACTTGTAGTCATTCAAGGCCTGAAACAAGACTTTTTCCAATACTAAATATTTAACCTCTTTAGCTTTTAATAACGACTGAATAACGTGAGCACGAATATCTGCTGTTGTAGCAATTATAGCCAGGTTGAATTTATCTGTGGTCAACTTCTCTATACTACTGCAAAAACTCGTTTGGTGTCGTTCATAGCCGGCAACCGATTCGAATCTCTGCCTTGCAGTTAGTAAGTTAGCCTCATTGGGGTCAACCAAGTATAAATAGCATGGCTCCTTAAGCAACGCCAATGCTTGCAAATGTCTGCTGCCTATTTGACCAGCACCAATAATCAGTATATTTCTTCTCAAATGGCCGTCCACCCCCCGTCAACAATTAGATTATGACCTGTTATGTATTTTGCTTCATCGGAAAGCAGGAACGATACTGCTGGCGCAATATCATCAGGTTTCCCCATTCTTTTCATTGGTGCCTTTTTCTCATATGCCTTTACAAATAACTCTGGCTGATTATTAAAAATACCTCCAGGCGATACGCAATTTACACGAATATTATACTGACCATATTGTGAAGCAAGAAATCGGGTTAGATTAATTAATCCGCCCTTAATTGCCGAGTAGGCAGCAACTGGATTGATGGAAGTGCCCTCATAGATGGTAAAGTCATTACCAACCATGCCATAGATAGATGCTATATTGACGACACTTCCGGAGCTTTGTTTTCGCATTATTTTTAGCACTTGCTGAGTCATGTAGAAGTAACTGTTCAGTTGCCAATCAATATTAGTGCGCCAGGACTCAAGCTTAATGTCTTCGAAGGGCGTCCCCCAGTCTTCCGTATGGGGATAAGCATTATTGACCAAACCGTCGATCCTGCCGAAAGTAGAAATCAGATTTTCTATTGCACTGTCAATAGATTTATTATCTGTAATATCCGTCTTGACTGTACCACTTTTCAAGTCAGTTTCCACCAGCAGATCCATGTTTATACATAATCCACCTTTCTGCTGAATATCCGATACAATAGCTTTACCGATCAGGCCCGATCCGCCCGTCACGATTACAATCTTTTCTTTAAGTGTCATTTGAGACAGATTTTTAGTACTTCGTAAGCTTCATGAATATCATTCATCATTTTTCCTTGATTGCGTTCTTTTATCACAAGGTCTATGAAATATTCCATTTGCCTAAAATAGGTATCCCGAATAGTCTGCTCTGACCTGAATACAATCTCGCTATTATTTGTTATACTATTCCTTAGCAAATCAATTGTATAAGTGTCGTCAGAACATACTAATTCAATCTGACGCTTCTTGTCTTTCCTGAAATAATTAAGAATTATATTAACTGAAAAAGTATTGTACCCCAACAGGTAATTGGCATAGTCAATTGCACTAATTCCCAGAGAAGAGGTACTGCTTTTAAATGAACTTACTGAAACAGGCTTTCCAAAAAGCCAATATACATAATCCAACTCATGAATTAAGTCGAGATGAACACCGCCTCCCTTCTCAGCATTTGAGCTATAAACGTTTCTAAAGTCTAAACCTGGTCTCCACTCAGGCAAAAAGGAACCACAATAAACATTGACCTCATTTACAACTAAATTCTTTAAAAGCTTTTCTTTTAAGTAGACCAAAGAATCAAGAAATCGTAAATTACAGCCCACATAAGTAATCACCTTGGCTGAAAAAATTTCTTTAACCAAAGTGCCACACTTCAAAGTATCTGATAAAGGTTTTTCAATGAATAAAGGACAATTCAAGCTTAATAATTGTTCTATTGCCTCGGTATGTTTAAAGGTGGGATTCGAAATAATTGCAAATGTATAGGGGGCCTTACTCTTTGCTTCGTTGTACGTATAAACAGAAGCCACATTCTCTATCTCTTTCGCAGTGTTTCTGCTTCTTAATGCAACTACTTCTACATTATTATCCAGCTTTAATAAAGCTTTATGATGCTTTGCAGCTACAGATCCGTATCCGATAATAAGAACCTTCATTGCCAAGTAAAATCCAGCTTGTTATTTTCAATCAGGTAAGACAGGAACTCAAAATCAAGGGGATGATCAAGATCAAAACATATATGTGGCATACTCCATATAAGGCTTCGATTTGTGATTGCTGAATTGAAACCCTCTGCGAAAAATTCACGTCTGTATATATAAAATGAGGCATTCAATTCATAAACGGCAGGGGCTTCCTGTCTAGACTTGTAGGTGGTCCCATGCTTAACAAGCCTGCAATATCCCTCCTCATTTATTTCAACCATGTTAAAGTAAGGATTACGGTTGGCAGGGCTTACAGAAAAAATATTATAAGCAGCAGGCGCATTCTCAAGTGTAAGCAGTGCATTACCGATATCAACAGGTGTCCTCAATGGTGAAGTAACATCAAGATCAATAACGAAATCATAGTTTTTACGCTTTACTTTTTCCTCAAATATGAGCAGATCATGAATCACTGCAATCTTTCCTGCACTGTCAGTAGCAAGAAAATCAGGACGCATATATTCTGTTTTCAGACCAAAGTCTTGTGCTACCTTCCGAATTTCCTCACTATCAGTACTCAGAGCAATATCCGCTTTACGAACATTGAGAAACTTTTGTGCGGTCCTTATTGAATAACTTAATAAAGGAAGACCGTTCAAAAGCTTTATGTTCTTACCTGGAATACCTTTTGAACCACCCCTGGCACATATTGTAATAAGAATATTCATCAAAACTTAATATGAGTGATGTCTTTTTGTGCCTTTAGGTAGTCCTCATGTCTGCCAATATCCAACCAATACCCAGCAAGTGCATAAGATGCGACCTTCCTGCCTGCCCTGAGTAGCATTTCTATCAGATCCGTAGCATCAAAGGACTTATGATTTGGAATAAAATTAATAATCTCTTTCTTCATTAAATATATTCCACCGTTTGAATAATATGTATAAGTCGGCTTCTCTCGGAAATTCAGGACATTCCCATTATTTGTTTCCAGAACAGCATAGGGTATATCGACGGCGTATGGAATTGTTACTACAGACAGATCTGCCTCCTGCTTTAAGAAGTCCAGGAAAAAGTGCTCATAATCTATATTTGTTAAAATATCTGAGTTAGCCACCAAAACATAATCATGACTTAAATTTTTAATTAGAGAAACTGCCCCGATGGTGCCAAGAGGTTCTTCTTCATAGACATATTGAATATTGATATTTCTGTTCCTGCCATCACCTCCCCAGTCTTCAATTTGATTGCCTAAATATTTTAGGCAAATCCAAAAGTCATCTATGCCAAAAAGAGCTAATCGTTCAAGATTAAATTCAATGATAGGTTTATCGCCGAGCTTCAGGAGTGGCTTAGGGATTTCATCAGTCAAAGGGCTTAGTCTTTTTCCTCGTCCTCCGGCCATGATAACCGCATCAACAGGCAAATAAGATTTAAGCTCCCTGAAGTTAATAACATTGATGACTTTGTTGTTTTTGTCAATGATGGGAAGTAGCCTGAAATTATTTTCTCTGTATTCAATGACCTTGTTCAGATCATGATCGTCTTTGCGTATAAAACGTGGATGAGATTGAATTATCTCATCTACTGCCTGATCAATCATAATTCCTCTAAGTAATCCTCTCCGGACATCGCCATCTGTAAGCGACCCGACAAGATGATCATCGTCATCAACCACAAAAAGGATTGCATCCTTGGCTAATATTTCAAGACGGGCAAGGGCCTCTCTGATTGTGCTCCCTGTTTTGAGGAGATGTTTTCTGAAAGTATTCACCTCATTTATGGTTTAAGGAAAGTTGTTGTTTGATGATTTGAACTATTGCTGATGCTGTGCCTCCAGTTCCGTAAACTGGTTCTACTATAGTGGTCTCGGTCTTCTCGACAACTTTTACGGCGTTAACAATGTCTCTTTCAGTAATTGGAACTGTCAATATATTTGTGGTTATAATACGACCTTTCTGCCTGTTACCCAAATTAATCACTGGTTTCGAGAAATATGCAGCCTCGACGAATCCGCTTGATGAGTTTCCGAGCATAAATGCACAATGTTTCATTGCAGACAAATAACCTAATGAACCAAATGACTCAACGATAGTTATACTTGGCAATTCTATGGCTGCCTTTCCCAGTTCCTCGCGTATCATTAAACCCATTGTATCAGCGTTGGGCATGGTCACAATGATTTGGTACTTAGTTAGACTTCTCAACGCTTTTATTATTTCTGCAATATGATTCTTGTTAATCTCATATGCAACGGTTTCAGGATGAAAGGTGAACAAAACTGTAGGCCTGGATAAATCAATACTGTACTTCTCCCTAAATTCCGAAATCTCGAGTAGCTTTAACTGTTGGAGGGTGTCAATGCTCAATGCTCCTACATTGTAAACATAATCTTTATTGCCGGTGATTTGCAGAACACGATTCTTGTATTCCTCTGTTGAGGTAAAATGATACTTTGAAAAGCAGGTTATTGAATGTCGGAACGCATTATCTATGGCGCCCAGGGTTGTTTCGCCGCCATGGATATGTGCCATTGGAATGTTAAAAGGTGCTGTCGCCGCCACAGCAGCAAACATTTCATACCTATCCCCCAAGGCAAATAGCAGATTATATTTGTTATTGGCAAAATAGGAGGAAAACTCTCGCAACGTTTCAGCCATTGCTAATGATATATCTTTGGGTGAATCACCTATTTCCAGGTTAACAGGAACCTCACGTACGTTAAAACCATCCTTGTAAATGGTAACAACAGTATGCCCAAATCTGGCCAGTAAGTGAGCACCAAAGGCAATAACATCAGTCTCGAAAAAGGTGTCATCCTTCAGTTTATGCAGAAGAGGAAGATATATACCGTAATCTGCACGGGAACTAGTCAAGATCCCAATTTTCATTTTTTCAGATGATCCCATGAAAGTAAGGTATCTGCTTCAAGTGTAACCGAAAGAGTGCGACCTATAACGTTATCTATTTCCATTGGGGAGATGCCGCTTCCCGGGCGTTTCATAACCAAATGATCTGATGTAAGGATGGTACCGGAGGTGGTTCTGGCCTTGAGGTGAATACTTTTTCTCGCAACTGCAATATTTGGCCTTTCAGAATCACTTGCCGCTTTTATACCGTTACCGCTCATTGCCAGTTCAATATTTCTGATAGCAGTAACCATTGATTTTAGCTCAGCGGGTTCTAAGGATGCTTTATGATCAGGTCCTGGCAGAGTACGATCAAGAGTAAAATGCTTTTCAATTACCATTGCTCCTAACGCTACTGCAGCTATTGGAACCTCAATACCGAGCGTATGATCTGAATAGCCGACTTCTACATCCAACTCATCCCGGATTGTCAGCATGGCTTTTAAGTTAACATCCTCCATAGGGGTAGGATACTCTGTATTGCAGTGTAAAACAGTTATTTTCTGCTTATCCAGCTTCTCTTCTAAAAGAACTGCAATTGCAGCTTTTACTTCTTCCAGATTAGCCATACCTGTGCTCAGAATCACCGATTTGCCTTTTTTGGCAATATGCTGGAGATATGGTTTATTGGTTATTTCACCCGATGGAATTTTAAAAACTTCCATTCCAAGCTGTTCAAGAAAATCAACGCTTGCTTCATCAAATGCTGATGATAAGAAACTAATTCCTTTCTTTTTACAATAACCCTTAAGCTCAATATGTGCCCCTTCGTCAAGTTCAAGCTTCTTCAACATTTTAAACTGTGATTGATCTGCTTCCCCTGTATTTTTATTCTGATAATCAGCTTTCATTGCAGATTTTGAAACCAGATTTTTTGCCTTGAAGGTCTGAAATTTAACAAAATCTGCCCCCGCATCAGCGGCTGCGTCGATTAACCTCTTCGCAAGATCAATGTCACCATTATGATTAACACCCGCTTCGGCAATAATGATGATTTCTGATTTAAAGTCTTCTGTTGTCACAATATGTACCTGGTGTATTTAGGTCCGTCAAAACTCTTGAACCGGCAGAAATAATTACTTCGTCACTAATAGATATATTGTTTGTAAGTACTGCATTGCTACCAACGAAGCATCGATCGCCAACTTTAGTTTGCCCGTTGATGATTGCTCCGGTTGAAATGTGGCAAAAGTCACCTACAATAGCTTCATGTTCAACTAAAGCTCCGGAATTGATAATACAGTTAACACCTATATTAGCCTCTGCGTTAATAATTGCCTTGTGCATTATGATAGTTCCTTCTCCAATTGTTGCAGACTTGGATACATAGGCATTTGGAGATATAATAGCAGGCAAACTACCGCCACCGTTTTTAACCATGCTATATAACTTAGCCCTTTTAGCAGCCGACTTTATCTGTCCAACAGTGATCAGGTAATTGTTAATTGTCTTTAACAATATAATAAAATCATCATCTGTTCCAATGATTTCATAACCTAAGATCCTTTCACCAACTTTTTCTGGTGCGTCCAAAATACCAACGATTTGGTATTCCTCTCCTTGTTCAATTACATCAATGCATGACTTGCAGTGACCACCGCCACCGATAAGTACGATTGGTTCTTTCATTTTTCTGGAATTACACTGCTAGGTAAATTTACAAGCCTGTCTGCTATCCATTCTGAGTTAGTCACATCTCCTCGTTGTGCATTGGAAAACATTGGCAATCGACTTATTAGCTCCCATGCAGGTCTGGTCATAACACCATGTTCATTACTGAATTTTAGGAATGCATCGCGCTCCTTTTTATCCTTTAACAAAATGCTGTTTAGCCAATAATTCGATTCTGAATCTAATGGCTCTTTGATGAATTCAATTTCAGTACCAGAAAAGAAATTAGAGTATTCATCAGCTATCCTTCGTTTTATTTGAACAAAAGATTTAAGCTGTTCCAGTTGTGCAAGCCCCAGGGCTGCATTTAAATTAGGCATACGGTAATTATAACCTACTTCATCATGCCTGAATTCCCATGCATGAGGTACCTTTGCCTGTGTTGTAAGATGCTTGGCTCTTTTTGCTAATTCCTCATTCTTGAAGAGCAGCATACCTCCGCCACCAGTTGTAAGGATCTTATTACCATTGAAACTTAAAACTCCTATATTTCCATAGATTCCAGTATGTCGTCCCTTGTAAAAACTTCCCAGACTTTCTGCGGCATCTTCGATAACTTCAATATTGTATTGATTGCAGATCGTAACGATCTGGTCAATTCTGCAAGGATGCCCAAAAGTATGCATTGGAACACAGGCTGAAATTCTTCTTTTAGTAATTTTATTATAGCATCCGGTGGAAGTCAGGACTGTTGAAGTCTTTAAAAATTCGCTTAAAGCATCCGGGCTCAAACCAAGTGTCTCCCGGTCAACATCCAGGAAAACCGGATGTGCTCCTGAGTATGCTATGGCATTTGCGGTTGCAATGAAAGTTAAGGGTTGGGTGATAACCTCATCATCTCTTTTAACACCTGCCAAGATCAGAGCCAGATGTAATGCATTGGTGCCATTTACACAAACCACAGCTTTGTCAGCACCCGTATACTCAGCAATTTTTATTTCAAACTGATCAACAAACTTACCTACAGAACTTACATAAGTTGAATCAATACATTCATTCAGGTACTTCTTTTCATTTCCACGAAAGACTGGTTCATGCAAGTAAATCGGACCTACTGGTTTTCCATAAAGAAGTCTAATAAATTTTAGTGTTTCACTTAAGGATTTTCTCATTTTATAATGTTATGTTTTGTTCTGTGTGATAAAGGTTAACACAAACTAATAAATTCTTATGCATATTAAAAACACAGCCGTACTTTTATAATTTAAATAATTTTTGCATAATATCTTCTTGCAAATGTCAATATCTCTACTTCTATCACTCATTCAACCTTAATAGATAATTCAGAGATTAACGTCAATTAAAATTGGTTTTACTATTCATAACCTGAGGAGGTATACTTCGTAAACCATGCACAAAATCTTTCTAAACCAACTTCGAGGTTTACCTCAGGTATGAATCCACAGTAGTTGAAAATTTTTTCAATATCTGCGAAAGTAGTACTCACGTCACCGAGCTGCATTGGTAAGTATTCAATATCAGCTTTACGAGCCAAAATCTGCTCAATATTCAATACAAGTTCAATAACAGTTATCGGGTGATTGTTACCTATATTCAACAATATTGGAGGTTTCTCTGTATCAACCTTGGCCAAAACCCCCATAACACCACTGATTATGTCATCAATAAAGGTGAAGTCCCTTGTGAGTTTACCGCCAGCATAGACTTGTATCTGACTCCCCTTTAAAATCGCCTCGGTGAACTTCCAGATAGCCATGTCAGGTCGGCCCCATGGACCGTAGACAGTGAAGAAACGGAGCCCGCTTACAGGGATCCTGTATAGATGACTATACGTAGAGGCCATCAGTTCATTACTCTTCTTAGTGGCAGCATAGAGGCTTACAGGGTGATCAACGTTGTCCTCCTCGCTGAAAGGAACCTTCACATTATTGCCATACACACTAGAGCTACTGGCATAGAGAAAATGCTTAACCGGATAATTTCTGCAGGCTTCAAGGATATTGAAGAAACCAACTATGTTGCTTTGTATATATACATCTGGATGATCAATACTGTACCTGACCCCGGCCTGAGCAGCGAGATGAACAACGTAGTCGAACTTTTCATCGGCAAAGAGCTTCATCATGCCATCCTTGTCCTCAAGGTTCATCCTGATAAAACGATAATTCGGGTACTTTGCGCTCCGAGTTATCCTGCCCCAACCGACTTCATCCCTTTCAATGCCTGCCTCGTTCAGCCGTGCATACTTGAGGTTGACATCATAGTAGTCATTGATGTTGTCAAGGCCGACAACCTCCTCTCCCTTCTCAAGAAGAGCATTGGCCATGTGAAAGCCGATGAAGCCGGCCGTACCTGTCACTAAGTATTTTGCCATAATAAAGTCTGAGGTCTAGAGGTCTAAGGTCCGAAGGTCTTGACTGGCAAAGAAATTCAGCATAACTTTATAGGTGTGAAAGTTAAACTAAACCTAAAATGTCATGAAATCAAAATTTCTCACCCTCGACTGGAAGGATTTTTCAAGGGGTCTTATGATCGCCTTTCTGACCGCTGTTCTAACAGGTGTAATAAACATCCTTGATACCGGGTCTGTGTTTACCTGGGTAACCCTAAAGCCAGTGCTGATTGCAGGTATCTCTGCAGCATTGTCTTACCTGTTAAAGTGCCTGGCGACTAACTCGCAAGATCAGATGTTCAAACGCGAGCCTGTCTATTCCTAAAGTCCGAAATTACCGGTATCAATCCACTTCATATTAAGGATTGACCAAAAGTCGAGGGCGAGACCGTTAAGGACATAGTCATAAGGAATCCAGCCATAGCCGTTGTCACCCCATTGCTTTCCCCAAGAGTTGCGGATCAGCAGTGCTCCCTTGGTTGACAGGTTACATTTCAGATTACTGATTTTATGTTCGTCATCATATCCGACAGCTATGACCGCATGACCCCACTGGGCTTTTTCTCCTTGGCACGGATAGGGTATGTCGCCCGGTGCCGTCGATTCTTCAAATGACTCGAATCCCCAGAAGCCGAACATGGATGGTATACCGGCCGTCAGGTAGCTTTTGACCGATGCCAGAACATCAGCAGACTGAGTTTCTGAACCCTGCGGATCATGACAGAAGTATTTTACTGTGGAGTAGTTCTCAGCCAGTGCATAGACAAAGCCGGTCGGCTCCTTATCAAAATCCTTCACCTTGTAGGGCCAGTACTTTTCGTCAGGCACTCCGCACAATACTAAAGCACCCATGGCCTCGCGGAGCCATGCGCCAGTGTCGCCCGAGACCTGCATAAGGTTGCGGGTTGTCTTGTAGAGGAAAAGCCTTGAAGCATCAATATGTTTGCCAAAAGCTCTTTTCTCAAAGTACTCCACGATTCCTGATGCGGCGTGAGCCGTACAAGCTCCCAATTCCAACTGGTTTTCGATAGGGCTGCACCACTCACGCAGATCAACGGATGAGCTCTGCGCGAGCCTGAAAGAGCGCATGGCCAGATCCTTCTTATCGGCTTTTGGGAATTTCAGCTTTCTGTTGAACGCTGTTATCTGTCGATGCAGAGGGGTATAGTCGCGCAGGTCGGGCTGCGGGGCAAGCCAGCCGGTGCCTACCCTGTGAGGTACACCGGAGACCCATATCTTCCGGTTTAGGACCCTGTTCTTCATAACCCCGGTTTCTTATCGCCTGCCAGCATCACCTCCCTGAGAGCGGATCCGGAGGGTCCGGTGATTATCTCGAAAAGTCTGAATGATGTTCCCGGATCAGGGAGGGATTCTCCTACGGCAGACGAAGTGTGTGGAGGAGCACCTTCAAATGCCTGTGCTGCATAGGCGCTCTTGGAGAGCATTGCCGCAAAGGCCTCCATACTTTCAGGCAGCTGCGAGTCGGTGGCAACACCGTACGACTCCAAAGCGCTGTTCTTAAAGGCCATTTTCAGCTCGCTGGAGCCGATGCCGGGTTTAAGTACCATATACTGCGGCGATGCCATATCGGGCAGGAAGACCACAGTGGTTTTCACCGTGTTATCCTTCTCTGCAAGGTATTCGACCAGCAGATAGGGTTTGAGAGTGTAGAAGCGAAGACCTGTTTCATTCTTCAGTACTTCATCAGAGTAGACTTTTACAGTGGCACAGCCTGACATCAGGATGCCTGCCACAAGGATTGCTGCAAAAACAATTAACTTTTTCATCATTAGTAATGTTGATCAGACAGTACTAATTTAGGAAAAAAGAAAATTCAAGTCAAATAATTTGTCTTGCGGTCTTGCAGTCCTGCGGTCCAGGAAGATCATTGAATTACTACCCAATTCTTAGGTATGTGATACCCTGAAGTTCTGTTTTGTCAAAGACCCCGCGGCCGTCGATGAGGAGAGGGGTTTTCATCAGCCTTCTTATCTTATCCCAGTCAGGCATGCGGTACTCTTTCCATTCGGTAACATGGAAAAGAACATCTGCATCCCTGACGGTGTCATAGATATCTTCAGCATATTCTATTGAGTCTCCAAGCCTGTGTCTGGCTTCATCCATGGCGGCGGGGTCATAGGCCTTCACGGTGCATCCCGCTTCAAGGAGCTGGCTGATGAGTGTCAGCGAGGGCGCCTCGCGCATGTCATCAGTACCTGGTTTGTAGGAGAGTCCCCATATGGCTGCCTTCTTACCCCTGATGTTGCATCCGAAATAATCACTGAACTTTGTGAAAAGCACTTTCTTCTGACGCTCATTGATGGCTTCCACAGATTCAAGCAGTGTCAGCGGGGCGCCGTAATCCTTGCCTGTTTTTATAAGAGCCTTTACATCCTTGGGGAAGCATGATCCGCCGAACCCGGGTCCGGGATACAGAAATTTGCTTCCTATACGTGAGTCGGTCCCGATACCTTTCCTGACCATCGAGACATCGGCTCCCACCTTCTCACACAGGTTAGCTATCTCATTGATAAAACTGATACGTGTTGCCAGCATGGCATTGGCAGCATACTTGGTCATCTCAGCCGAGGGGATATCCATAAAAATGACCCTGAAGTTGCTGAGGAGCATGGGAGCATAGAGTCTTGTCATCAGTTCCCTGGCACTGTCGCTCTCAACACCCACCACAACACGGTCAGGCTTCATGAAGTCTTCAATGGCAGCGCCCTCCTTGAGAAACTCCGGGTTGGATGCAACGTCAAATTCTATTTTCTTGCCGCGTTTTTCGAGTTCCTGTTCTATTGCCTTCCTTACCAGTTTTGACGAGCCCACCGGCACGGTACTCTTGGTCACAACAAGGAGATACTTCTGCAGGTTCTCACCGATCTTACTTGCAACTGCCAGCACATGGCTCAGGTCGGCGCTGCCGTCCTCTCCGGGAGGTGTCCCCACTGCTATGAAGAGCATCTCCACATCATTGAGGCTCTCAGTGAGATCAGTGGAAAAGAATAGCCTTCCTGCCTTCACATTGCGGTGTACGAGATCTTCGAGACCGGGCTCATAAATGGGTATCAAACCGTGATTGAGCTTGTCAATCTTCTCTGGGTTGGTGTCGATGCAATGTACAGTTGCGCCGAGTTCGGCAAAGCAGGCACCACTGACCAGGCCTACGTAGCCCGTCCCTACGATGGAGATATTCATAATGTCTTGTTATTAAGGCAAATGGTCCCGACACAGTTCTGTATCGGGTTTAAATAACCTCTCTACTTCTGGTAGAGGAGACCCAGTCTCATATTGATAAACGAATCACGGTACCCGGGTCCGTCTTCAAATATATTGCGGTCCCACTGGGTAAGCAGTCCTGTGGCAAAAGAGAGGTGCAGGTTCTTCGCAAGGGGAACAGTCAGCCCGGCGCCGGGATTAACAAAAACCCTTGAAAGGTCTTTAAAATCCTTGAAGTTTGCCATGAAACCACCCGATCCCATTATAAAGAACTTGACACGCTGTTTCCCCAGATACCACCTGGCATCTCCAAAAATGGGGACATCATAACCTCCGTTATACTGATGATAGCCTATACCTCCGCCCAGGGCAAGGCCGGATCCGAAGCGCCAGCCGAAGATGGTTGTCAGGCCGGCGTAGTATTCAGCGTAAGGTTCATCAATTAATTTGAGTCCGAATCCGTACTGAGCCTCGGTAAGATTGTAAAAACCTCCTGTTACACCTGACATAGGGCTGGCAGACGTTGAGAAGAGCTTATGAGTTCTCCAGAAGTCCTGCTTGTGCTGAAGAAACTGAACCTTATCGAGGTGCCAGCAGCGTTCGGTCACTATCTGTGCACTGGCATATGAAGCTGTCAGCAGAAAGAGAATGGCAAGGGTGAAAAGTCTTTTCATGATGGTCCTTTTTTTACGGGTGAATGACTCTGGCGACTAATTTACAAATTATTGTTTAGTTATTTGTTTAGAAGGCAGGAAAAAATCATTTAATCAGACAGGTATGCCTGTTTCAGCAAAGACACCGGCCAATACTCTTAAACCGGCATTTACTAAAAATCCCCGGTCGTATCCTTCAGGGTAACCGGCTGATTCGTCTATGTTCAACGCATATAGTTACCACCCGAACAGGAATCCCAGCTTCAGGTTGATGAAGCTGTCATGCCATGGGGCGTCGAAGCTGGGATCATCAAATATATCCCTGTCGATCTGGGTGAAAAGTCCGGCAGAAAAAGAAAGATGGGTGTTTTTTAGAATTGGAACAATCAGTCCCAGGCTCGGATTCGCAAAAACTTTTGAATAATCCCTGAAGTTGTCGAAGTTCAGAAGGAATCCTGCAGGCATTGCCAGAAAGAACTGTACTCTCTGCCTGCCGAGAAAATACCTCATATCAGCATACAGAGGGACTGTATATCCATCGTTATATTTCAGGAATCCTGTTCCGCCACCAATTGCAAAACCACCTTTCAGTCTATATCCAAATGCCGTGGTGGCTCCCACATAGTGATGTGCGAACGGGGGTTCAATAATTTCCAGGCCAAACCCATAATGAGCTTCCGTTATATTGTATAAGCCACCTGAGAAAATTGGCTGCTCAGCGGTCGTGAATATCTTATGGCTCCTCCAGTAATTCTGCTGATGATCCAGAAACTGCAGATGGTCAAGGTGCCAGCAACGTTCTGTGACTACCTGTGCTGTGGCCCAGGATGCCATCAGAATGATCAGAAGGGTAATGGCAGAGAATCTTTTCATTATGCTTCTTGTTTTATGATTGAACGTTATCCACGTCTGTATGTCTGATCAGGATGAAATATATTCTCTTGGAGTAATATAAAATAACTCTGATTCCCTGTGGAAAGAGTTGTTGATAATGCCAGTGTAAATTAGTAAAATATCAAATGTCTGACGGTAAGTTATACGTTTATTTTTTGCTTTTAAGTTCAAGACCCAGTCTGAAGTTGATGAACGACTTACGAGCGTTGGGTCCGCCAGTCGTAACCATCAAACCGGTTGAAAAGCTGACAGATTTCCTGTTGGCAGCAACATATTTCAACCCGATTGAAGGATTAATAAAAATTCTTGTATTATCAGCAATATTGGTGAAATCAAGCATAATACCCCCGGCGCCGGCAAGGAATGGAACAATCTCCTGTGCATTGAAACTGTACCTGATATCAAGGTAGACGGGGAAAAGTGTTGCCTCTTCATGAACATGAACTCCCAGACCCCCGCCTGCTTTTATGTTGCGTGCAAACTGATAACCTGCTACCGTAGTAAGGCCGTAATAGTATCCTGATAATCCGTCATCAATCCTTCCAAGTCCGATTGCCCCCGTAAGCTCTGTTATGCTAACGAATCCGGGTTGCCAGTCGTAGTTGACCTTAGGGGTTTTGGCGATGCGATCGTCAGGTTGGGCGTAGGCTCCTGTTATGCAGGTCAGTAGAAGTAAGAGAGTTAGGTTTGTTCTCATAACTACATTTTTGTCTTGCAGTCTTGCAGTCTTGCAGTCCTGCGGTCGTGCAAGGGTGCAAAAAATACTTGAGAAACTAGTCGTTTGTGTAGTAGCCGGAGGATTTGCCGGCGCCTTTGGTGTAGTAGTTACCAGGGTCATAGTACCTGTTACCATAACCCAGCGAGTAGCCGTAACGCAGTCCGTAACCGTAGTAACCGGAGGCAGAAATATCATTTACCACAATAGCAACGTTTGACATCTCTCCCTTGCGGTAGATCTCGTCAAGAAGCTGGACAGACCCGCGTGTTGTATATCTCTGCCGGACAACAAACAGGGTCACGTTCACCATCTGGCTAAGGAGGAGAGCATCAGTTACGATGCCTACGGGAGGAGTGTCAATAATTACTGTGTCAAATTCGTTCCTGGCCTGTGCAAGGAACTCTGCCATCCTGGGAGAGCCAATGAGCTCGGCAGGATTTGGCGGCACAGGACCGGAAGGAGCGAACCAGAGATTGTCGATCTCTGTCGGTACTATAACCTCATCAAACGTAGCGCTGCCACTCAGATACTGGCTCATACCTTGACCATTGCCTGCTTTCAGTATCGCATGCACCCTCGGTTTGCGCAGATCAAGGCCCACAATAAGAACCTTCTTGTTCATCATTGAGATGATGGTGGCAAGGTTAACCGAGACAAAGGTCTTACCCTCTCCGCTGACAGGTGAGCTTATGACCATGACAGGGCATTTGGTCTGCCCGGTATAGAATGCCAGTGAAGTGCGCACAGCCCTGAAACTCTCTGCCAACGTGCTGCCGGGCTTCTCGGCCACAGGATCTTCAACGTGATACTCGGAGTGGCTTATATAACCAATGATGGGGGCTTTTGTCAGTCGCTCTATGTCGTTCCTGCCTATTATCTTGTTGTTCAGAAGATCAAATATCACAATCAGAGCCATTGGAATGAGAATGCCAAGCAGTGCCGCAGTCAGATAATTTTTCATCTCCTTTGGCTTAATCATCGTTGTGTTCTGAGGCATCGCCCTGTCAATGATGCGGTTGTCTGTGATCTGCGATGCCTTGGCTATTCCTGCCTCTGCCCTGCGCTCAAGAAGGTAGGTATAGACAGAGTTGTTAAGGTCAAACTTTCTCTGTATTCCTATAAGCCGTCGCTCTGTTCCCGGCAGTCGGCCAAGCTCCTTCTCCACTCCGGTAATACGCTGGTTAACATTGTTTATTGAGAGCTTAAGCTGGTTGATTGCGCTGAGGACATTCTCCCTGAGCGCAGCCCGTGCATCTTCAAGCTGCTGGTCGAGGAGCCGGGCCTGAGGCAAGTCTTCCCTGACTGTAAATGACAACTGTTTCTTCTGCTGATGCAAGGCAGCAAACTCACCTACCAGTCCTACCAGGACCGGATCGGTGACGCCCATAATACTTGGTGAAATAACACTTTGATCGTCATCCCGGACATCAAGATAGTCGAGCAGGTACTCATAGTATTGCATCTGCATATCGAGAACATTCTTTTCGCCTTCGAGCTTTTCAAGCTTATTGAGTACAAGTGATCCTTCAAGAGTAAGGTCAATAAACCGGTTATTCAGACGAAAATCTTCCATTATGTTCTCCGCCAGTGTGAGTGAGTCGGAGATGAGTCCAAGCTGAGTCTCTATGAAGTTAATCGTGTTATCTGCTGCCCGCTGTTTCCACTCCATTCCCTGAATTATGTACAGGTCCATGAGAGTGTTCAGGTAATCGGCACCCTGTTCAGGAGAATAACCGTCGAAGGAGAGGGTATAGACGCTGGCGTAATCTTCAACAGGATCTGCCTTAAGGGAGGATCGGTATGCGTTAGCAAGCTTGTCCGGTGACTCAAACCAGATGAGCCAGCGTTGTCCTTCATTGAGTTTTTTGGTACTGTCGCGCCGTTCCATGGTAAAATTGAATCCATGCAGGTCATAGACCTCACCTAACTTATATTCCCTGTCATCCTCATCTCGTTTCCTTCCGTTCTTTTCTTTTAGCTCAACAGTATATTTATCACCGCCAGCAAATCGAATCAGTAGCGGTTTACCATATGGCTGTTTTTCATCCAGTTCTTTAAGTACAAACGGAGAAGTTTTATATGTTCTCTGCCATTGTATACCGTGACGTGCCACAGGGAAATAAGCAATATGATGTTCTGAAAGCTCATCAATCACACGTCGGTTTAGTGTATATGATGTAAGGATAGCAACCTCATCTTCCAGGTTAGGGTAGGGGTTATACATGTTACCGGCAAATATCTGTTCCATGTTGGCAACGGCACCGGTTGTCTGTTGCTCCTTGATCATCAGGGTGCTCTTGACGTTGTACACTTTCTGGGCATACCTGTTATATATATAGGCTACTCCCAGGGCTATGAAGAGGGCTGCGGCTATCCAGAGCCAGTTGCTGAGGAAGAGGGAGACGTAGCGCATCAGGTCGATGTCGTCGGAGGGGGGGGTGGGTTTTTTGGTGGTTTCCATGGTCAGGGTCT
>Ga0209408_1000312_pt1 | contig 39023 bp, 17 predicted proteins | sample AD_UKC107_MetaG_FD_184422 | JGI IMG/M metagenome (GOLD analysis project Ga0209408, IMG submission 184422) | Active sludge microbial communities of municipal wastewater-treating anaerobic digesters from Hong Kong - AD_UKC107_MetaG (SPAdes)... | ecosystem: Engineered > Bioreactor > Anaerobic >... | reverse complement strand
ATTTGCTCTGCTGTATACCGCTTTTTACCCATGTCCTGCTCCTTTCTCCCAGTTCTGTGCTACGATCAACCCAATGGGCTTTAAAACACTAACACAGAATCTGGATCAGTTTTTGGGGGGCAGGTCACCGTCGTTATTGCACTTTCGGGGTGTCACCCTCGATGAACTGTCAAACGTGAGCCGGGGGCACCACCTTTCTTTGTTTAGCACGTAACCTCAACAATATGTGATATTTACTGGGGTTCTAAATGCGTCCTCCAGAGTTCCCCTCCCATAGTCATCATGCTATTAAGTCACTGACAACAGAACTCTTGTAGAGTTCGATAGTCCTTTACCCCTAAGACTAGATACTTATTTTATCGAACAGGGTGGAAACATCAATCTGCTATTCGCTTTTCAAGTTTCACGGGTGCATGATTGCTTCCGAAAAGGCCGGTTCCAATTTCGATTTCTCGCTCATCGATCACAGAGAAACTCCCTTCCCAATCCACTGCAATGGTTTTAACGTTGTAAACGCCAGGCTCTAATGTTGACGTATCTAAATCAATCTTCCATGAGGAAGGGCCTTCAAATGGTCTCGTGTGGTGGCGGGAAGAATCAAATACATTATCATCCTCTGCAAATTCCTCCGCAATCATCATAGTATCACCGATTCTGATATAAACACCCTTCACTCCGTCGTCATCTGAAGCACTCCCCCAAAAGTGAACGATATCGTTTTCATAGGAAACGTGAATAGTACTTTTAGGCTTTGAAATGTCTTTTCCGACAGGCTCAAAGCGATAAATTGAAGTCTCTCCTGCTACATAAAGAATGTTGTTGATTACTTTCAATGCATACGGAGTTGTAGCAAGATCATTCAATCCAACTATAGGAACAACATCCCAAGGTATTGTAGGATCAAAATTCAGTAAGTGATTTCCACAACCATATTCTGTACCATAGATCCAATTTTCATGGCCATATAGTTCTTGAATATCAATCCTTTGACACATTCCTGGAGGGAACTCGATCGGTTTCCCCACAGGCCAAATGTAATCTTCAGTATCCGTTTGTATAAGTTCGTTGTAATATTGAGTAATCAGCCATTGCTTATAGTTTTGTGACGTATTACTTACATATTGGTAATCGTAATAAATATAATCACAAAAACGGCAGCTAAAAGCATATTCTTCTTGGTTCTGGTAGGCTTCATCAATAGTCGCATATTGCACATCACAATAAGCGGATCCCCATGCCCATAAAAAACGATCCTGCAAAAAAATCAGGTTGAGCTGTGAAAGCGGACTATCATCTCCACACTCAACATCAGGTAAAGACACCCTTATAACAGTTGTTTTGTAATCGGGAAAATGGAAAGCTAGTGGTGTCACATAATAATAGTTTGTCGATAATGGATTATCATCAAGAAGATCCCAAGGGCATACAATATAATCTTTGCCGACATCACAGCGTCCCATAGAGTAGTTGCTAGGAAACCCGCTTACTGCAAACCCTCTAATCTGCGTCTCTTCATAGATTATTTCATGATTAAAATGGTAGATTAATGTGGGTTGGATTGGATTTGTTAGATCGAAAAAATATACACCATTGTTATTCCAATCAGTATAGTAAGGGACAATCAATTGGTTTTTCCAGCGATAGAGGCGCGGAATTAAAGTTGTGGGATTTGGCATAGCCAAAGTGCTCTTCAATATGGGTACATCTGAAAGCGTGTCATAGATTCCGATTGCTTCTCTGTTAGAAGTGTAAAGATACCCTCCATAAAAGAGAAAATCATATGCGGGAGGTGAAACGGATAGTGTATCAATAGGCACAAGGGGTGCATAAGTGTCACATAAGATCGTTGAACTGACCAAAAAAAGTGACATTCCCAGAATAAACAGGTACTTCATTACTTATTGCCCAGGCAAAGGCGTCAAAAAATTAAGTTTCATAAGACTATCCAGTTGGCTCTTTTTTCCATCCAAAGGCATACCCGGAGACAACCAATCCCTAAGAAAGTCATTCAGCGAATGGTAGCCTGAAGGGTCCCAATTCCGCAAAGCTCCTACTGACAGGCTGACCTGATCCCTATAAACTGTTGTATTTGGGTCTGGATCTGCATTTGATGCCTGTCTTTCATCAATAAAGCAATTCCCCACTTCACTGTAGAAAGCTTGATCAAACAAATCCCATAGGAATGAACCGACGACGAGCTCATCTTTCCAAGCGGTATCATAGCTGTCGTCAAGCTGTGAACATTGCAAATATGATTTACATCTACTGCAATTAAAGACTTCATCAGTGTTCTTGTCACCGTATGGATAGCAAAAATAGTTATCTTGAAGGTACAATGGCTGATTAAGAGAATGATCCATATAAAGAGCAAACCAATGCGCAAAACCTTCCGTGAAAACTGTCGTGGAGTCGTCAATTGCGAAACAAAGTTGATGACCTTCCCCTGCCCAAAGAAAGCCTCCCTGCATGTTCGCTTGGAACAGGTGCCCCGCCTCATGAGAAAGAGGTTCGGTGAAGGTCCAATAAGAGCCGACCTTATCTCCATAAGCTAAAATTGGACTGGGGACTTGGTCGTCTTTTGCCCACACCGCCATAGTAAAGTGTGGGATATTAAAATCAGCGTATTTGCTACAGTAACAGGCGGAAAACTGTGTATAGGCAACAGGAAGTGCCTTAGATTGCCAAAAGGAACTGATAGTTCTTAAATGATCAAAAATGATAAAACTCTGTGGATTTTCGACCTGATCGTCATCCAAGGCGTAATAACCATGCACTTGCCATTCTTCTTCTTTTCCAGACTGGGTGAGCCATTCATCGATTTGGTGGAGGTACAATCCAGTATCGTAGTTACAACCAAGGTCAAAATCTATAGAATCATAGCGTAGATTCGCATCCAATAGAATCTGCGATTCGCTTCCTAAAGTATATACGGGAATTGCACACTCTCCAGTTGGCCCATCACAAGAAACTGTCCTGGTATCACACTCTCCGACTTTAACATCACCTAACGAGGTAATGCCTGATAATCGAATGATGGGGGGATCCATATTGGGATAGACTCCGTTCGGGGCGTAAGCAATTGTAACCCTAGCAGTTCCGGTTGAGTCAGTTACAACACGATATCGAACTGTCTTCAAATAGGTGAAATTGGTGCAGATATCTGTCACCCAAATTCTAGAGTATAAGTAGAAAACGGTATTTTTAATCGTTCTACAAGTGTATCCGAAAAATGGTTTTTTAAAGGTATTATAGGCACGAAACTTAATCGTTGCCTGTTTGTTCTGGAAGAGGGGAAGACTGGGAGTTTGTGAGATTGAGGCAGTGTAGCAGGGGTATGTCTTTGTTGGATTGACGATTACCGTGTCTACATATCTTGGATCGCTCACGGCTGTATTAAGAAATTCTTCTGAATAAATCTCTTCCTCGGTCTCAATTGGGAGGTCCAGATTGTTTTCAACGGGGAAGTTAATTTCATCATGTGGCCAATTCTCGATAGCAATTTGAAGACCGTTGGCTTTAAGCTCTTCAAGATCTCGGTGCGCGTGCAGTTTTGCTTTTGATTTTACGTCTGCAATAAATATGTCATCAACTGCATTCTTGTAAATCTGCTCTGGGATAGTATGCACATTCCCCTGATCAACTCTAAAGTATGAATAAGCTTCTGCCCAATTCTGTCCATCTTCAGAGACAACAAAAGACGTTAATCGATAATAACCATCTTCAGGGAATTGGATTATGGATGTTCCCGTTTGAATAGCTTGGGATACCAGAACCAGTTCATCAGGATCAGTTTGAATAACTTCTACTCCCCGTCCAGTAACCCCTAAAGCGCAGAGATAAGTGTCATCACTTAAAGTGTACGCAGAGTTAGTGATCTCTATCTGGTTCCTGGTTCCTGGTACCTTCTGGGAACTTGAATCAATGTATAGTGGGTTAGAAACGGAGGAAAAGAGAAAGGAGGTCAAGAAGATGAAGAAAAGGGTTAAGTATATATATAGGCGGTTTAGGTGATTTAATAGAAAAATGTCTCATTGTATCCCCCTGAGAATGATTTAGAAATACTATACCATAACTGCCAAATCCTGAATATCTTCGTCTTCCCGTGAGAGAAAATAGTTGCGAAACTTGTCCTGGCAGGTGCACTTCTGACTCCCTCAATTAATCCCAATATCCCAGCTAAAAGTCGTAATTCGGCGATGGACTTGCGCTCAGAAGAAGGATCCCCGGGTTCATTGGCCTCGCTGTGCTCGACCATCCTTTGCTCTACCGAGATGCTGCGCATACATCTCGGGAGCACAGGATCGAATCAAGCATGCCGGGGGCATTTCTGACTCCCTCAACCATCTTCCACATTTCAGTTGACAGTCAGGTATCGACGATGGAAATACACAATCCGAACAAAAAGAGGAAAACATTGATTTGCTTAATAATGCTATAATCGCCCCAGTGCCGCAAGGGCATATGAATTTGAATTTTTCAAATATTTTAGAATTCGTTGCGCATTCTGCTCTGCTTGGGGAATGGAGAGCTTTTTATGATCGAGCAATCGAGCAGGAACGCGTTGCTGTCGGCATCGAAACAGGGATGGATCACGGTTATCTGGTTGTGCGCCTTGATGGTGTTACTTTCAACGGGAACGGGCTGGGCGGTCAAAGCCAATCCGTTCCCTTATACGTTAACGCAGCCTGACGGAACCACGATCGGCCTCCGGATGATCGGAGATGAACGGATCGTTTTTTATGAAACGGAAGCGGGTCGTACGATCCTGCGGAGGGATGACGGCTGGTGGGTGTACGCTGACCCGAACTCCAATGGACAGGCGGCCCTTGAACCCACCCCTCTGCGCGTTGGGGTAGATGCGGTACCGGCGGACTGGCCGCTCCATATCCGCCCGCACCTTGATCCTTCCAGCCTGCGGATCCCGTTCCAAATGCCTCATGACGGTTCCATCCGTTCGCTGTTCCTGTCCCAGGGCTATGGCACCTCCAGGGAATCCGCCGCCAGCCGGGGCACGAATGCGGTCAATCCCACATCCCTGACCCTGCCCGTGCTGGTCATTCTGGTGGAGTTCAGCGATTGGAAACATACCACGGGTCCCGGCACACCCCTGCCAACCGAACCGGACTACCAACCCGTCTCTGGCCAGCCGAACTCGGCGGCCAGCTGGCAGATTCTGTTCGGCGACCCCTCGGTGCCGGGCGGTCTGAACCACTATTTCAACGAAGTGAGCTACGGCCAGTTCCAATGGCAGGTGGAGGTGGCGCAAAACGGTCTGGGCAGCGGCACGGTGGTTAATGATGGATGGTACGTCAACCCTGAAACGATGGCCTACTGGGGAACGGATAAGAAGCAGGGATCGTATTGCAACAGCGATTCCGCCAATACAAAGATCTACAACCTGCCGCAGTGGGCGATCACGGCGGCGGACCCGGATGTGGACTACTCTAAATACGACACGAACGGGGACGGGACCATCACCGACGCTGAATTGATGATCTTTGTCATCCACGCCCGCCCCGGGCAGGAAAATTACGGCGACGATTGCTGGGGAGGGGATCCACAGCACCATATCTGGTCACATCAATGGATCCTCTTCGCCAACGTCGACACGGATGACGGCGTTACCTTCTCCAGCACGCACGGATATTCCCTTAATCCGGAGTTCGAACCCGGCCTGGACCGCAGCGTCACCCCGTACGAGGTGCTGGACAAGTGGTATGGTGTCGGCGTGTACGCCCATGAGGGGTTCCACACCCTGGGCGGACCCGATCTCTACGACTACGACTACGACGCCAATGTGGCAGGCGAGTGGGACCTGATGGATAACGGCAGCTACAACGGCGCCAAATCCGGTATGCAACCCTCCCACATGGGTACCCCGTTAAAATTCGATATCGAGCTCAACAACAGCACCAGCAGCTTCGGCTGGATCTTCGACGCCGACATTCAGGATCTGTACACGGCCTCCACTCACCACGAGGGTATGTACCAGATCGACGCCCTGGGCGGATCGTCACGCTCCAATGTGATGCACCGGATTATTACGCCCAATGATTCAGGGGAATGGTTCGTCCTGGAAAACCGTGCGCCCTCGGGTTACTATGAGCCGTTTCTCCCCGAATACGGACTCCTCGTTTGGCATCGTGACGTCAGCGGATCCCGGGATGATTGGCCCTATAAAGCGGCTGTCGAGCGGCGCGGATGGGCCGACACCTTAGCCGGCTTAAACTCGGGCACAGCCGGTGCCGCGTTCTCCCTCGACGACGGAGAGGTGGAGTTGACCACCACCACCGATCCGAGCAACGCCTTGAACAATGACAACGCCTCCGGTCTGTTGAATATCCGTTGCATTGGCGCCGAAACCGCCACCATAGGATATATCTACGGCAGCATCTCCGGCCCGAATCCCGATTTCGCGGGCAGTACGCTGGCAGACCCTGAAGGAGATAATGATCTATTTCTGGACAATGGTGAGACGGCGGTCATGACCGTCAACATCTCCAATTCGAGCTGTGCAGGAGAAGCCGCTTCGGGCACTGTTTTCGCCCTCGGCGTGTCGCCCCAGAGCGATATCCCTGCTTCTGCAGTCGTCATCACACCGTCCGCCTATACGCTCGGGACGATTGAAGCCGGCCAGACGGTTCAACGGGAATTCACCATCACGCTGCTGTGTGATCCTGCGGGATACGCCGGCCAGATCCTGACCTTTGCCTACACGGTCACGGGAAGTAATTTCAGCGCCGTTACGGGCTCCTTTTCACGGGAAACCGATAAGGATTATCTAATCATCGAGGATATGGAGAGTCCAGTGGGGTGGACCGGCACATTTATCGGTGAGGTCAGCGCTTGCTCTTCGGCCGCCGGCCACGGCGATTGGACCTGGTCCACCGAACGGTACCATAGCCCCAGTCACAGCTTTCACAGCCCCGAAGAAACCGAAAATGTCTGTTACGCAGATCCCGAGGAATCCCTGGTCAGCCCTAATATCATCATTCCGGCGGGGATCTCGCTCAAGGAATTAACCTTCTGGCATGCCGCCGACATCCCCTGCCCCCAATCCAGCCGAGCCCGAGTCTGGATCTCCGTGGACAACGGGGGAACCTGGACACGGGTGGATTCCTTTTACAAAGACGGCGGCGACCTTAGCTGGGAACAAACCCGCCTCAACCTCACCGCTCTGGCCGGCGTCACCCAATTCCGGTTCAAATTTGTGATGTACACCTATGAATGCTGGTCCGGTTGCGAGGGTACGGAGGGCTGGTACATCGATGATATATCCATTATCGTGGACGAGATGCAGCCTCCACTGTGCGGCACGACCGCCGTCCCCGTCCCCAGCGGCGTCGAGTCGGGCACCAGTCCCCTTCGGGTGACCAAAGCCGACGGGGCCGGCGATCCCAATGACCTGACTATAACCTGGGACACCTCTCATTGCGTCTCCGCTCGCTATCACCTCCTGTGGGGGAGAGGAAGCAACCTGGCCACCTATACGCTTTTGGGTGCCTCCCCCTCCTGCGACATCACCTCCCCCTACACATGGGAAGACACCGATTCCGTTGAAGCACTCCTGTGGTTTCTGGTGGCAGGGGATGATGACGCCGGTCTGGAAGGCGGCTGGGGAACCGATTCGTGGGGGGCGCCCCGAAGCGTCACCCCATCGGGATTCTGCGCCACCACAGGCATCAGCACTGCCGCCTGTAGCCCTTGATGTACCGGAAACAGTACACTGAAGACACTTGACTCCCGGGGGACGGGACAACGGACCCACCACCTCCCCGTCCCCCGGAACGGATTCTCCGGAAAAGGGTTGGATTTGTCCTCGAATTTGGGTTACGCGGGTGGACTCGGATGACAGACACACCCACACCCTCCCCTGTCGACCTCCCGGGATTACTTATCTTGTGTGGACTCGGATGACAGACACCCACACACCCTCCCCTGTCGACCTCCTGGGATTACTTATCTGGGGTACGTTGGCCTCGCTCTGCTCGACCATCCTTTGCTCAACCGGGATGCTGCGCAGACATCTCGGGAGCGCAGGATCGGTACAAGCATGCCGGGGGTATGTTCACCTTCCTACCTTCTCAGCGAGGAAAGTTTACCTAATACGATAAAATATAAATGTCTTACAAATATAAATTTATGTAATACATAAAATATTTGTTGACAAATATAAAATTTTGCATTATCGTAGAGGTATGGCTATCGAAGTAAACCTCGATCTGGTCCTTGTGAAACGGAAAACATCCCTGACCGAGCTTTCCGAGCGTATCGGAATTTCCCTGACCAATCTCTCCCTTCTCAAGACGGGAAGAGTCAAGGGAATCCGGTTCTCCACGCTGGAGGCCATCTGCAGGGAACTGGAATGTCAACCGGGGGATATTCTGGAGTATGTCCCCGATTTCGTCTGACTTTCAGATAAAGGTGAATGAAGGAGGTAAGACATGGAAGAAAAAACGTACACCCTGGAAGGATGGCTGGCTATCGTTAGCGGATGCCTCGTACTCCCCGGAATGGTCATGGCCATTCTTGCAGATACCGCTTTTGCACATTTCGGTGGCTTTAAATTGTTATGGCTAATCGTATCGGGAATTCAGATGGGGCTTTCGATCTATGTTTTTTACCGGTTTCGCGATTTCCTTCATGATCGTTTTCAGTTCCACGCCGTGGATACACTGATTCCACTCATCATTGCGGGAAGCTGTCTTATTTTTATCATCTTGAGTGCCGGGCGTATCGTGACAACCCCTGAAGAAATCCGTCTGAAGATCCTCTTTATTATTGCATTAGTCCTGGTGGGGATTCCCACCTCGATCCTGGGAATCATCTTTGCCGTGAAATTATTGGGACTTCCGGATAATCTACATGGCCTTCTGAAACCCTACGCGTACCTGACGATCATCTCCATGGTCTTTTTCCTTACCATTATTCTCGGCTTTCTCGGGGCCATCGTCGCTGCCGTCACAGATATTCTTCTGGGAATGATTTACTTGCGATCGAATCGCCCTCCGGATGAGGTAGAGTTTGTCTGATCCGGGAAGAGTGAATCGATTCGGGATTTACTTCCCATCGGGTGGAGCGGGATTCAAAGCTTCAGAAATTGCCTTTGCCTCTTCAAGAGTATAGTGTCCCTGGACCAGAGCGCGGCCCGCGGTCAGCTGGGCCCGGATCGTCGGTGCCGTCATGATATTCCCATCGAGAAGAATGGCCAGGCGTTCGCCGATATGCTCCCCGGTCAGGCGTGCCAGTTTCTTTGCCCCCTCTTCGTTAAAGAGAATTCCGATTCCTGCTCCCTCCGGCATCTCCTCCGGCCAGGCCTTCTCAATGTCCACATTGGAGAGCGCCGCCTCCGGAGACAGGTACAGCATTGTTCCCTCACCCTGGGGATATTCCTGTTCCATCCATCCTTCCACAGGGGTCTCCGAGACCAGTCTCATCTCCAGTATATGGCTGGAGGATGGTTCGGATTTCTCCTGAGCTGCCAGTAGCCCGGCAAAGAGGGTAAGAAGAGCCGCGAGGGTGATCCGGGTCCACGTTCGACGCATCCTTGTTCCTGATGTCATGGTGTATCCTCCCTGGGTTGAATGACTTCCGGTCTTGCGTTTTCAATATAACGGGTTTCGATATCCGCTGCAGTCTGACCCAACCGTGAAAGATCCAGCGTCAGATTCGTTGCAATCAGGTTGCGCGAATTGATAACCAGCCGTTCCTCATCGTTCCAGTTTACGATCATAAGCGGAGGGGAAGGTGCCGCCAGGGCGTTCCGCAGGGTATCCGCGGAGTCACGCCGTAACTCCAGCGTGATACGGATGAGCGGCGGTGCGGAATTATCCCCCTCCTCCGTTACCTCCTCGATGGAGGATACCCTGAGAATATCGTGCCGCGAAAGGATGGGTTCAGGCGCATCTTCCAGGCCAATGGAAACGGCTGCATTCTTTGCAAGATGAGCATCTGAATAGGATTGAACGATGCGCTTTCGTTCTTTTACCTGGTAGTCGTCGGGAGGATCCATGCGAAAGATGGCTTCATCCAGGGCACGGTTCCACTCCAGGTGATCGTAGGCTGTATAGACCTGATTTTTTTCTGAATCAAGAAAGTCCAGCTCGACAAGTACCGGAAGGGTGGTAACCGGAGAGACCCATACGTGGAGGGTTCCACTGCCCATCCCGGAAGGAAGCACCGGAAACAGCGCGTTCAGCGATGCTCGAAATCCTTTCAGTGTTTCCCCTTTCCAATCCCGCGTCCCCACGGCACGGGCTTCATCGGATGAAATTTGTTTGAGACGCCTTAGACTTTCGGCGACATAATCCTGGGGAGGCTGAGAAAGGGATCTTTCTCCCAGATAAATATGGGTAACGTGAAGTGCGGAACGAATTCCGGGAATGAGAATAAGTTCTTCCGCAGAATGGTCTCCCCTCTTTCGAATCGTGATTACGGAGGGTTCCTGGCTGTCGAGGTCCTGGACTTCTTCCCGTGAGAGGCCCGGATCCCGGTAATAGAAGAATATCTGGATCGTCCGTTCCTCACCAGTCTGATTCACGATTCGGGAAGATGCCCTCCCCTGCAGCGTTGAAGCCCGCGAGAGCTCCTGAATCACATCGGCCCATGTGACTCCGACGGGCGACTCCGTCGGCCAGATGCCCAGAAAGAGAATGGCCAGAAGGATAAGAATGGCCGGGACCGCAACCCTCAGTCCCGGGCCAATGCTCAGGCCGACATGGCGATCGCCTGTTTCATCCATCTCTCGAAACAACCGCTGAAGGATGGAGGCCTTGCGATCCCGGGGCATAAAAACCGGAGGCTCTGCATGTTTTACCAGCCTGGCCATGTTTTCATCCACCTTTGTATCTTCGTACGGATCGATTGTGTGATTCACAGTGCCTCCTTTCCTGATAGTATTTCTGCTTCCTTATCTGTCTCTGTAAGAATTGCACGGAGAGCTCCTCTCGCGCGATGAAGCAGCACCTTTACATTGCTTTCCGAGATTCCCTCATGTTCGGCGATATCCCTTATAGAACGTTCCTCATGGTAAAAGCGCAGAAGAATATTGCGATATCGACCCGGCAGGGAGGCAAGGGCCGCGGCGATCCAGCTTCTGACTTCCTTGTTCTGTAGAAGATCATCGGGCAGTGGGGTCTGTGTGATCCACCGCGCAAATTCACCCCTGTGAAAGGGCTCCTTCTCGCTCCTCCCAAAAATCGGGAAAAATCTTCTTCTCCGCTTCAGCGTCTTCCGGATTTGATTTCTTGCCATATAGGTCAGCCAGGGCAGCATCGAACCCCTGGCTGGATCAAACGACTCCAGGCGGCGTAAAGCTACCAGAAAGGTTTCCTGCGTGAGGTCGGATGCCAGGTCGGAATCCCGCCCGACCCGGTAATAAATGAAGGTATAGACAGCATCGGAATAGGTCTCAAACCAGGACTGTACGGATTCTTTTTTTCGATTCCGCAGGTCGTTATAATCGAACAGAGGGGTCGGTTCATCGAGTTGACGTGTCATCGTAGGTCTATGTCTCTTCAGAGGACAAAAGTTACAAAGGATTGCTCCCGGTGTCCGCGATTCCCTTTCGAGGGATCTTCTGTCACGCTCCAACCTCAGTGTAACAGGTTTCCTTCTGAACGGACATCGAATCAGATTTAGCGACCGTACGTATAAACCCATGGATAGGGGTTGACAATTGTCAACATATCTCTTATAGTATATTTAGTATGTAGTATTTGTTCTTTAGAGTTATCAGGCTGCAGGATGAGTCCGGGGACAAAATTGGGAAGGAGGATGTAATGAAAGTCAAGATACGAATCGTAATTGCTGCATCATTGCTGATCGGGATCTGGATTCCGGCGGCTCTCGCAGAAAGTGGAGCGTCGTACACCTATGCGGCGGAGATCAGGGGCAAGATCTGCGGGTATGCCACGACATCCATCCAGAAGGATGAGGTGGATGGCAAACCGGTTGTGACGTTAACGGATGACGTAAAAATCAAAGTCTCCCTTCTCGGGGCGACTGTGGATACGGAAATCCGGACAACCTGTAAAACAGATCCCGATTATAAGGCCTTTACCTACCAGCAGATCGACATCGACCAGGGAACTTTCAAAATGGGGGCCAGCACGGTCATCGAAAACGGGAAAGCCCGCGTGACCATGAAACCCGAAGGGACCACCAAGGTCGTAGAACTTCCTCCCGATGTCATCCTTGAAAACGGAATCTTTTTCCCCCACCTGGTCCGAGATTTCATGACGAATAAGATGGATGCGGCCAATTACAATGTCTTCGATTCTCTGGACGCTCAAATTCAGAAAACCCGCTATACAAAGCGGGGGGAGGAAAGCATACCTCTTCTTGGCAGGTCCTTTGAGGCTCTGGTTCTCGATGAGGTAAATCTGGTCACGGGAGCCAAGGCTACGTGGTGGCTGGACCGTTCGACCGGCCAGATGCTCAAGGTCGAGTTTCCGGGCCGGGTCATATACCTCGCCGATCCGTCGATTCGGGATACGATCACGACCATTCCCATCGATGACGACATCTTCGCAAAGGTAGACATCCCCATTTCGAACTTCAAATCGATCACCTATGTAAAAGTGAAGGCAACCCTTGAGCCCATTGGTGCGTGGATCACGCCGGAAAGCCTCAACATTACCGGTCAGATCTTTACGGGTACCGTGAAGGACAACCTGATCGAGGGTATCTTTGAAATCGAACACAGGAAGTACAACGGGGAAAATGCTCCTCCCTTTCCGCCCTCCTTCAAGGGAGAAAAGGATCTCCTCCCCTACCTGGAACCGGAGGATTTCATTGAATCGGCGGATCCGGTATTAATCGCCAGGGCTGAAGAAATCACGAAAGGTGCGAAGGATGCCTGGGAGGCAGCCATCCGACTCAGCGAATGGGTGGCCAACGAAATTTCCTATGACATCCCCGGGGGAGGAGGAGCCCGCAACACCTATGATCTGCGGGTCGGAGAGTGCGGGGCTCACTCCAGGCTCTTTGCCGCCTTCTGCCGCGCGGTCGGGATTCCCGCCCGGGTCGTGTGGGGCTGTATGCTGGTCCCCAACCGGGGCGGAAGTTTCGGACAGCATGGCTGGAACGAAATCTATATGGGGCAGGGACGCTGGATTCCCATTGACACTACGGCAAAGGAAATTGATTATGCCGATTCCGGTCACCTCCGCATTGCGACCCTCCAATCGAAGAGCACACGGTTCAACCCGAAAAGCATGGAGATTCTGGACTGGAGAGCTGGCGATCTCAAGAAGGGTGACGAACTCAAGAGTGACAATCTGGAAAAATACCAGCGCTTTCTTGGCAAGTACAAAGGACCGGCAGACAAGGTATTTACCGTGAAAGTGCAAAACAACCACCTGGCCGTGGATATCCCGGGGCAGATGGCCTTTGAGCTCGCAGAACCTGACGCGGAAGGGAAGCGTGCCTTTCTCCTGACTGACCAGGTAAAGGTGGTATTTAAAGAAACCAGCGTTGGCAAAGTCACCACACTGGTTCTTTACCAGGACGTTCGCCTGCCCAAAAAAGAAAACCCTGAATCGATCGAAGCCGATGTACCGGAATCCTTTCAGCCGTACCTGGGCTCCTACCCGGTACCAATGGCCCAGATGGAGCTCACGGTCGTTTATAAGAATGGAAACCTGGCCATTCACGATCCTCAAAAAGGGATTGTTCATTTGAAAGACACCGGGGACAGGGGGGTCTGGATTGACGAATTTGATCAGAACCGCATTTCCTTCGCGACCCGAGAAGACGGTAAAGTCCTTGCCCTTGTGATTCATCAAATGTATGACTTTCACCGGATTACGGAGGAAGAGGCTGCTGCTCAGGAACCGGCGGGGGCAAAAAAACCATGACAATAAACAGGATCATGATCGATTTCAGCGGGACCATGATCGTTTCCATTTCTCATAAAGATTACCGCTTGTACAGAGATGAACTGGCTTTCGATCAGCTTTGCGAGAACATGGGGCACGTCTTCTCCGGTTTCTTTTCTCTCTTCCTTAAGGGCAGAGAAGATCAGATCCTCGACCAACTGGATACAGTGAAGTTGTCCACGTTTTCCTAAGGAGGCAGCCATGGGACCATCCTCGAGAAAATTGAAATTAGATTTCGGACTGGCAATGTTTATACCGGCTGTCGTGACTCTTGTCATTCTTGCCTTCGTTTTTTACCTCTTCGGTCCCCGGCAGGCCATGGTAACGGGAGGTGCGTTTTTTCTCCTCTATTCCGCCTGGTCCGCCCTGGCTTTCTTCCGTGTACGGAACCCCAACTTTCTGGTATCTATCGCCTATCTCCTATCGATCAGTGCTGTCTTTTTTTCCATGGCCCACGCCGGGCCTCACGCCCCTCTCGTTCGTCTATTCATGATCATTCTTGTGATCCTGTTCTTCTGGATGGTCTATATTTTCGCGACAAAGCGGCTAAAATGGCGGGGAAGGGAAGTCTTTGAACTTGCCGCACAGCCGGTTACCCGCGCAGAAAACGGATTCACGGAGCGCCCCCTCGCGGCGGCCCGGGCGGAATACACCAGGGATGAGGTGCGCTCCTTTGCTCTCTTTTCTCTCCGGCATCTGATTGCATGGCCCTATGAAGAGAACGACAGGATCATCCTGGTCCCGATCATGATGGGCCAGGAATGGGCCTACCTCTATGGTCTTGTTCCACCGCACGAGGGACGATCCTGGGTCTCCTTTGACCGGGACGGACATGTCAGTGTCTCGATTTCGAAAGATATGTACCTTGAATTCAAAGAAGATCTGACCTTTGATCAGCTCTGCGCTTCGTTGGCCCATCTTTTTATTGAATTTCTGGACCTGCACAGGAAAGGGAACGGCGTCCGGATCCTGGACCGCATGAATGCCCTGAAGATTGGACCGGTACATTGATGATGGACTTCTCCACCGCTGCCCGGCTAGGATCCCTGATCTCCAAAGATTACGCTGAGGCTTTTTTTCAACTGCTGGTCAATTACCGGACCATTTCCGCTTCGGAGGCGGCATCAAGGCTCGGCCTCCATATCCAGACCGCTCAGGACTTCCTGGAGAATTTATCGGGCCTGGGTGTTCTGAGCAAAGAAGAGGTCCATGAAGGGAAAAGACCCTACTTCCGATACACGTTAACGGTGGATCGCATTACTATCGAGGTCGATTTCAAGGATTTCATCCCTGAACCAATCCGGGACCCGGAAACATCCCAGCGGATTCGCGAGAAAACCGATTCAGGGGCAAGGTTTTCCACAGCTCGGAATGGGAATGCTCTAAGCAGCGTTTCTGTCTGGACGGGAAAAGGCCGAGAGCTGAAGGAGAGGCGCATCAACCTCACCCGGGCCCAGGGGCGATTTCTCTTTCACCTCCCCTTCCCCAATGCGGCCCCTCTCACAGTTCAGGACATTATGGCCAAAGCGGGTGTTTCAGAAGATCACCTGCCAGAGGTAATGGATATCATATCCGTTCTGACTGAAGCGATGGTGATCGAAACCGTCTGATTCTGAAGACGCAGGAATCATCTTTACTCCGAGGCTGCGGGACCGGTTGTGACAGGCTCGGTTGTCTTCCACGCTTCGATAAACCGCACAGCACCTTCTACCACGTAATCGATTCGCTTTTGTCCATGTTCCGCCGTTGCATCGTTTGGATCGTTGAAGGACCACACTCCATTGCTGGAAAGCTCATGACTCGCCCCTCCTTTACCGGTTTCCGATGGGACAGCCAGGAGCGCTTCAAACACGACGGCCAGGGATGGCGCATCTTCCGCCGCGGTCCCGATTTTCTCCATCCTGGATGTCATGTGGATCTGAGGTTTTTCCGCTCGATCCATTCTTACAAGATCCGGGCGGACGGCAAGAAGCATGGAGGTCTCATCCTTCCCCGCGTGCCAGTCAAAGAAATCAATTTGAATGCCTTCCGGAGGCTCCAGGGATTCATGAATGCTCCCCCCCTCGGCAATGGCTACAGCCACTGCCTCCGTTTCGTGATTAATCCGGTGGATCACCCGGGTCTGAACAATATTGTTTCCCCCGTGGAAGTTGAAAAACAGAATCCGATGAAAGCCATGTCCAATCAGCATCTGCGAAGTCTCAAAGAGTACCTGCACCATCGTATCGGGCGTAAGGCTCAGCGTCCCCGGGAAGCCTCCATGGTATCGGCTGTACCCGACGGTAAGGACAGGAGCCACCACAACTCCCGTTTTACGGGATATTTCCTTTGACATCTCCCTGGCCAGAAAATAATCAGATCCCAGAGGCAGGTGGGGACCGTGCTGTTCCGTGCTTCCCAGCGGAATAATCACCATGTCATTCGTCTTCAAATAGTCCTGTACATCCACCCAGCTCATTTCCTGAAGAATTTTTGCTGCGTCTTTTCTCGCCGTATCCGCTGCAAGAAATCCGGCAATCAGGACCATTACGGCCACACAACATGATTTCTTTGAAAAGGACATTCCTCACCTCCTGAGCACTGATACGAAGAACGGAATAATGAGTTCTTTGGGAAGATGAACTGGATGACTAATTGCGATTTACAACAATCAGGGTGCGATCGTCATTTCCCTGCGTTCCCTTTTGAAAATCGAGAATGTCCTGATGGATCCCTGTAATAATGTCTCGAGGGGAACCGGGTGAATGCCGGGTCAATGATCCCTGTACGCCTTCGATTCCGAATTCTTCGTCATCTGGATCCAGGGTCTCGTTGAATCCGTCACTGTAAAGGCAGGCCGATTCTCCGGGATACAACTCCAACGGGAGACAATCAAAAAATCGATCCGGGAGAATGCCAAGGGGAAGCCCGGTCGAAGGATAGGATCGCTCTGCCCCGGAACCCGCAACCAGAATCGGCGGATGTCCCGCACTGACGTATTCCATCTCTCCATTCTGTCTGATCCGAAGAAAAATCCCTGTAGCATAGTGTTCTCCGTTCAGGGTTGCATGGAGATAGTCGTTGAGTTCATGGACAAATCCCGACATGCTGACATTGCTCGTCAACCGAAGGGAAAGATAGATGTGAAGCGCGCTGGCGACCATGGCCGCCCCCACGCCCTTTCCGGACACATCGATAAGAACGATGTGAGCGGCCTCTTCGTCCGAATAAAAATTAAAGAAATCACCTGCGACCTCATAACAGGGGATGAAGAGGCTGGCAACGGTGAATCCCTTGATATCCGGATCTTCAGATGGCAGAAGGCTCTGCTGGATATCGTGGGCCACCTTGATTTCCTGGGCCATCCGCGCCCGCTCCATGCTGTCCGCGTAATATTGAGCATTTTTCACAGCCAGGGCGACAAAAGTTGAGATATCCTCTAAAAACGAAATGTCCGAATCTTCAAAGGCTCCGGATCGCTTATTGACAAGCTGCAGAACTCCGATCACTTCTCCCTGGTGATCCTTCAGGGGAAAACAGATCAGGTTCCGCGTATGAAATCCGTATCGCTCATCGATAATCGAGGAGAATTGATGATCCTCCTGGACATCTTCCCGGATAACGGAGGTGCCTCGTTCAGCCACCAGGCCGGCGATTCCCTCACCCGGGTTTAATACGATTTTGGAAATTTTGTGACTTGAAATAATGTGCTTCGATTCCAGGCATCCATCCGAGTTGAGAAAGTAGATCGTTCCGCCATCAGTTCCCAATTCCTGTACAGATAGTTTTAGAAAGGTAGCCAGAATATCATCCAGTTCCAGCGTGGAATGGATCTGCTTTGCAAGGTCCAGAATTTTCCGTGAGCGATTGTCAGCAGGATGTATCGCCTCATGCACCATAATATTCTTCCCCATTCCTTAATTCAAATACAGATGATTATCGAACAAACCAAGTCTTCTTAGTGTAGCAAAAGAATCTGACCACAACAATTATTAAATAATCAATGTTTCATCTCCGTATGACGATAAAATCCCCAAATACTTCTATGTCACGAATCTCTGAATGGTATACTTCCATCGTGGATATTGGATCATTTCTTCCCCAGATCGTCCGACAGTATGACCGCAATAAACCGTGGGAAGAATGGATCCATGGTACGGTCCTTTTCGCCGATGTTTCCGGATTCACGGCGATGTCCGAAACACTGTCCGTGCTGGGAGCCGAGGGCGCAGAGCTGTTGACCGATATTATAAATCGATATTTTGCCTCCATGATTCGATTGATTCACAACCACGGCGGTCAGGTCATGAAATTTGGGGGAGATGCAATCCTATGTTTTTTCCCTGGCGAGGATTCACTTCACAGAACACTTTACACAGCAACCCTGATGCAGGATGGGATGAAACGATTTCAACGAATTAAGACACCCGTTAAATATTTTTCACTAAAAATGAAGATAGGAGTTGCCGAAGGAACAATATTGCTGGCGGGGATCGGGAACTCTAATTCTCGATGTGACTACATTTTTGCCGGCAGTGCCGTAGACTTCTCTTCCGAGGCTGAGCATCATGCAAAATCGGGCGAAATCATCCTTCTTGCCAGACAGGATCCGAAAAGAATCAAAGGTCTTGAATACGAAGAATTGAAATCATCGATGTTTCGCATTCTTCGCATACCAGAAGCGGGAAGAGTAAAGGAGGTTGACCAGGGCATTAACGACCATACAGATTCTTTTTCATCCTTTATTATTCCTGAAATTCAGGAAATGGTATCCACTGGACGAGAACACCATGCAGGAGCACTTTTAACAATCATCCCTGTTTTTTTTAAATTTTCTGGTTTTACTTATACAAAAAAGGTGTTTGATCTTCATAAGTTCAATGAATTTTTCACTGCCGTCATGGATATCACAACAAAATTTGACGGCCGGTTGAACAGGATCAGCATGGGAGATAAAGGAAGCACATTTCTGATCCTCTTTGGTGCCCCCACCCCCAAAGAGCAGATTGAACAGCAGGCATCCCAATGGTCCATCGAAGTAAAACAAATGATACTTGAGAACTACGAGAACATCTCATTAGGAATCGGGATGAATTCGGGTCGTGCTTTTACCGGTATTGTCGGGGGTTCAGGTCGATGGGATTACACGGTGATGGGAAGTACGGTCAACCTGTCGGCCCGAATCATGCAAAGTGCAGAAGAGAATCAGATTTGCACCAGCGAGACAGTGAGAGATAAAGCAAGTAAGAATTTCAGATTTAAAAAACTGGGCATGCGGGAATTTAAGGGGATAGCTCAATCCACACCCATATATGAGTTACTGGAAAGGCAAAGATTTTCCCAGGCTGTTTTTCTCCGAGAGAGCATTTTTGATCGGAAAGAAGAGACAAAAACGATTCTTACTCTCATGGAAACAGCTAAAGCAGGAAAACCCTCCCTGGTCATCCTGGAAGGTGAAGCCGGTGTTGGAAAAACATTTCTTTCAAACCATATTTTGTCAATCGCACAGTCGCAACAATGGCAATGTATTGCGGGAAAGGGGGAAATAAGCCGAAGTAACCATGCCTACGGACCCTGGGTTGATATCTTTCTGGAGTTTCTATTTCAGGGTGACATCCCGACCTTCAAAACCCTTCAGCGCACTCTTCCCAATATTGACCGCGACTATCTACCCTGGCTTGCTGAATTTTTCGGAACCGTTATTCCAGAAGAGGTTAAGATTCAGAAGTATGACGAATCCTCCAGTAAAAACATACTCCACCATATTCTGAGCCAGCTTCTGCTTCAATTGACAGACGAAAAAAACATTCTTCTTTTCCTGGATGACCTGCACTGGTTTGACACTCTCTCCATGGAATTACTGGTTTCGTTAATGAATCATTTACGAAATCAGCCTCTTTTCATTCTATCGACTTCCCGTCCTGATCGCGAAAAATCTGAATTGGACGATCGCATCGGTTGTTATACCATCCCTCTCGAGAACTTCAGCCCCGAAGGGCTTCAAGATTTGGCAGGTGAAATACTTGGAGGCCCCATGGGGGACTCGCTGAAGGATCTCGTTATTCGCAGTACTCGGGGGAACCCTCTGATTGCCCGGCAACTTCTGGAATATTTACAGGGAGCGAATCTTCTCCAGCGACGCCTTGGGGAATGGGTCCCGCAAAGCCATGCCAGGATCGAACACCTTCAGGGAACCGAAGACATTATCCTTGCAAGAATCGAAAAGCTGACACTGACCCAGAGGGCACACCTGATGCTGGCCTCCTGCTTCGGAAATCAGTTTCATCTTTTACATCTTAAGGAAGTCATGGGAAAAGATTTCGTCCAAACAGCCATTCTGGACCTGGATCGTGCGGGTTATTTTCTTGAGAAATCGATAACTTCCCGGGTCTTTTCCCACACACTAGTGAGGGAAACAATCTATCGAATGATCCCATCAAGGGTTCGCCGGAAGTCCCATAAGAAAATTTCCGGAGTCCTTGAACGTGCTCTTTCCGAAGATGTCCATCCTGAATACTCTGTTGTTGCAGATCACTACAGCCTGGCCGGTGAAAAGAAAAAATCTTTAGAATTCAGCAACCTCGCTGCCGATCAGCTCTTTCATCAATGCTCTTTTCATGAAGCATCAAAATACTATGAAAGGACCTATGATCTACTAAAATTTACTCGGGATCACAAAAAATGGGATATTGCGCACCGGCTTGTTATGGCTCGGATGAAGTCGGGAAAAGTTTTCGATGCCCTGACTTTATCAAAGAGAATTCGCAAGCTTCTTCGGAAAAAGGATCCCGTGGAATACAAAAATCAGTTTCTCCTCGCCCAATTCGATTGCATGGAAAAACTGGGTAAATATTCCTATATCAACTCGGCAGAAAAAATGCTCTCTGCGATTCACAAAGACTATTATGACCAGCTACTGTACCTGATTGGTGTTGCTCATTTTCGCCATGGAGATTTTGATCAAGCACGCCGTTGCTTTGAAATAATCGTATCAAAGGAGAATGTAGTTCTGGACTTCCGAATTCTTGCTCTTTATTTCCTTGCTTCCATTGCAAAGGGCGACAAACAATTTGACCATGCCCTGACCCTTCTTGTGAGGGCAACCAATATAGCCAGAAGCTGCATGAACCTCCATCAGGAACTTCGAGTTCAAATCGAATTCGCGAATGTTCTTATCGAATGTCAATTTTTAAACACTGCAAGAGAAGTATTTACAAACTTAATACCACAGATTGAAGCTCAAGGCGACTATTATTTGCTCAGCGGGATTCTGCTTAACCTTAGCAACCTGGAGATGTACACAAACAGGTTGGATGAAGCACTATCATTGGTAGATGAAGCAGGAGAAATATTTCAATCTCTCGGCATTAAAAGCGGCCTGGCAGAATCCTATAACTACAGAGGGATTGCCTGCTATTACAAAGAGCTGTTTCAAGAAGCCTATGACAATTACTCTAAAGCAGCTTCATTCTTCAAGGAAATCCACGAGAAAGAAAAACTCTGCCATTGTTATATAAACCTTGCCGAAGTCTGCCTGAATCTGGATAAACCGGAGGAATCGCGAAAGTGGTTTAACGAGGGTTTGAAATCATTCCCCGTCGCAGAAAATCCGGGATTGAAAGAATCTTATGATTCCGTCGCGGAAGCCATGAGGCAATACATCGCATCCCATTCTTGATGACTATGGAGTGTAGGTATACCCCCCCGTCAGGGTCCCATGCTGGCCGTTGGGATTCGTGACGGTCACGTCGCAGGCTTCCGCCGTGTCGTGGGCCGGGGTTACGCACTTGATCTTCCCTTGATGTTCTACGATCACATTCGTCGTTTCTTCCCCGCAGATGGTCACGGTCGCCCCGGACATGTAATATTCTCCGTAAATTGACACGGCCGTCTGGGTCAGGACCTCCCCATGGTTCGGGACCAGGCCGCCCACAATCGGCGCCTTCGTATTGATCTCGTAGTTCCACACCTTGTAGTAGTAAGGACCGGCCCCCGCCGTCGTATCCTTATGACAGTGCGTTCCATCCGGGAGTGATCCGACCAGGAGCTCCGTATCGTCAAAGTAGGGATCGTCCGACCGGTACACCCAGTACGTCCCGTCGATCGTGTCGTTCTCTCCCACGTTGCTTTCCCAGATGCAGTCCCCTGCCGCCCCGGTCCCGTCCGGCCATTCCACCACCGGATACCCCCCCGATTCCGTCATCCGGATCTCCAGGTGGTGATCGTCGGTCTTGTTCTTCGGGTTTCGTTTCGGACTTGTCCCGTTGGCCCGCACTTCCGATCCGTCATTCTCTCCGCCCCCGTCGGTGTCTCCGTAGCACGGGTTCGTGTCATACGTGAATTCTTCCAGGTGCGTCAGCAAATCTTCGTCCGGGTCTTCTGCGGCATCGTTTGCTAACGAGCTTACACAGGCATACTGGTCTTCCCACACGTCCGGAAGTCCGTCTCCCGTTCCGTCTCCGTTTTCGTTGTCCACCAGGTGGATCGTCCACATCCTCGGGCCGGTCCAGGTGCTTCCATACGGTACATCTCCATAGTCCACATCGTCCCCGCTCTCCGTCAGGATCTTCACGTTCCCCTGCTTGTCCACCACCTGCACGTAGTACCGGATGTCCTGCCGCACCGACAGGTCCCCTTCCCACACCAGCGTGGCATCGTTGTAGTCCAGATCCAGGCTCGTCCAGCTCCCGGCTCCGTCGTCGTACGTCACCACCACCCGGTAGATCCCGCTTGCATCCTGGGCCTCCACGCTGAAGGAGGCCGTGAGGCCGTTCAGCGTATGAAACCCTCCCGCCCCCGGTTCGGTGATCGTCGGGGCGAGATAGTCGGAGTCGTTTGAGTAGTAGATCGCAAACTGCATCGCACTAAACCGGCTCTCGTCTCCCGTTCCCCCATCGTACGATCCCGTGTGCACCACCATGTTCGTATACCCCTGCTCCCCGATCGACCGCTTCCCGATCACGCCCGCGATCCCAAAGGAGGCCCGGACACTCGGTGTCCAGGTGCTCCGGCTCGGCAGGGGACCTTCGTCCATCGGCGCGTAGTTCAGCGTATGCGGTACCGCCACCACCGGGTCAAACCCCGCTTCCGTCGTGTAGTCTCCCCCCGTAAAGAGGATCCCGTGCGCCCGGGTCCCGCTCAGGTAGCTGTTATACACAAAGTGCGGCTGGATCGCGTCCCCCACCTCCCCCGACGCTTGCCCGTTCAGCTCGTAGTAGCTCCCGCTTCCGTCCGTCGCCGTCACCTGCTGGTACGTTCCCGATCCAAAGGTGAAGTTCAGCACCAGCTCTGTCACGTCCGGGGGTATCAGGGTCAGACCCGTCCCCGTCTCCCGGCTCTTTTCCACGCAGATCCCCTCCCAGCATCCCCGGTCCGGTCCGTCCGCCGGAGGCAGGCCTTCATCGGAGACACGATCAATCGCTGTGAGAATATGATAATTGGGAATCCCGAACAGGCTCAGTTCGTGCAGTACCTTCTCGTCAAAGACGTCGTACCGCTTCTCGTTCAGATAATACCGCCTTTTGGCCTGACTCACGGCTTGCCCCATTGCAATATCTCCAGCCTCAAGGATCTGATCCGATATTTCAATCATGAGCTTTTCCGTAAGCCCCCGTCCATCTTTCAGGCCCCAGCCATATCCCGTGTTCCCGACATAGGAAACAACACCCTTTTCCGCCATCATTTCTGGAAGGTCCAACCACCGTAAGTCCGGGCCTTCGTTGGAAATAACCAATCCCGAATGACAGCCTGATGTATAGAGGGCTGATCCTGTCAGTGTTCCAGAATAGGCATCCATGTCCTGGCTGTAACATAATGAAGGGTTGTAAGTTGCATCCGTGCAAAGAAGAACATCTGATGCACCGACTGGCACCGAGGCAGCATAACTGTAGTGGTTCGCGTGGGTGTTGATGTTTATCAGATTATGGGGAGGGGTAGAAAAGAGCATCGTACCAAGGTCTGCAGGAGTGTAACTATCTCCCCCCTGACCAGGATTATCGATGAGAAAGTCAGTATTCTTGCCTGCGGCCTGAAACCGGTTCCGGATAACAAGGGCACTGTCGTGAAGAAACTCAAGGCCCGTCACCATGGCATAATCCGTGGAGTAGACCAGAGTTATCTGACCATTTCTGTTGAGAAAGTTGGTGATAACACCAGTCATTTGCTCCGGGGTCTCTACCAGTCGGCCCAGTGATATATCGTTCATGAAAACATAGGGATTATCGGATCCAGCGATAGGAGAAATCTCCGGGTTAAGTTCAGTATAAAAATTGTCCGTCAAAAAATATCCATTATGCAGTGCCGACCCCACCGGTGTAGTGATGCTGAGTCCGCCCTCGGTAATGTAGTTTGGTTCTGAATAGATGATCGTGCCATCTTCCATTCTGTAAAACGGTACCTGGTTATCATCCCCTACAAGGATTATGGCTTCCACGTTATTGTAATGTGTCTGAATCTGATCAAGAACATACCCTCGAATTTCTGCAGCCAGAGCGTTTGCACGCTCCTGTGGATTTCCACTGGCGCTTTCGCAGGGAGAATTAAACTGACATCCATCTCCGTCGTAGCAGTCATCCCAGCATGTATAAGCATCCTGGATAGCCTGAATCGAAGAGAGATCCAGAATAACACCATCTACTAATGTATGTTTTGCCAGCTCCGTCAGGCTTTTTCCCAGACTGATTCTGGCTGAGGTTCCATAGACTCGTTCGATTCGTTCAGTGTCCTGGACAATAAGCGTTTTGACCGTGGTAAGAAGTGGTTGAATAATGGAAAACTGGGCATCACTGCTGTCTTCCGCCCTATTATTGCCAGAATCCCATGCTTCCACTTTAATAAAAGAAAGGTCTGAAGGTACGTTCTGTCCCTGTGATATCGCTTCCAGCTTGGTTGGTATCGTCCATGTAAAAGAATTATCCAACGCACTAAGCGTATCGGAACCATCCAGATTTTCAGAAAGACAATCGATCCCTGCGGAGTCGGCCACACAACTCCAGGTTGATCCACCATCGGTGGAATAGGAAATTTTCAGGCGTTCGACGACTCCATAAGGATCCTCAGCCATCCAGGCGATTGTATAGTGTTCCCGTTCTCCGTCGCTGGCAGAGTACAACCAGTTTTCCTCGCCGTTGGGGACTAAAACCTCAACATCTGGTGGCTGGCCATCAATGACCGTAAGGGTGGCGGAGGAACATTTCCTCGTTCCGTTGGCATCCTCTACTCGAAGCCAGATTGGGTAGTCCCCTGCAGCGTTAATCCCGTAGATATTTAATTCTTCTTGAGATAAAGAGAAGGTAGAGTCAGTTTTATCAAAACCTGAACTCGCTGATTCACATTCATTTTCAAAATCAGCATCATTATTGAGATCCCATGAAAAGGTAAGTCTGTCCAGAGCATCATGATAGGGTGTAGTGGTATAGGGATTCGAACCATCGGATGAATCTGTGCCATCAAAGATTGTCATTTCTCCACTGCCCAGCTCAAGCACAGTATCATTATTGAAGGAGGTTGACAGATTAAAGATCACCCTTGGCTCGGTATCCGGGAAAAATATCCCGCCACTATTTAGGTAATCGATACCATCAGACCCACCCCAAACGATCATACGATCCCCAGTCCATATTGATGTGTGATCTTCTCTTGCTACTGGGGCATTCAGGGTTGTGACTGTTTTCCATGAATTTAGAAATGGATCATAACGCCCACCAGAGTCAAGCTGCCCATAATCATCTTTTCCCCCCCAGACGATCATTTCATTGCCTGTCCAGACAGCGGTTTGCCTCCATCGTGGAGAAGGTTCATTGACAGAAGAAATTTCAGACCATGAATCCGTTTGAGTATTATATAAACCCCCAGAAGCCAATTCTGTGGAGCCCGTTCTTCCGCCCCATATAAGCATATGAGATCCCGTCCATAAAGCGGAATGATTTCCTCTTCCTGTTGGAGAATCAACTTGAGATGTAGCTACCCAACTATCATCGAAAGGATTATACCTTCCACCAGTATTGTCATATCCACCCCAAATAATCATTTCTAATCCGGTCCAGATTCCTGTATTATCACTTCTTTGAGCAGGGGCACCATCAATGGTTGTCGGAACCCAGGTATCAAACTCAGGAGTATATTTTCCTCCCGTATTAAATCCCCCTCCCCAGACGATCATTTCTGCGCCTGTCCATAATGACGTATGCCCTGCCCTGGAAGAAGGCGCATTATCTGTAGTCGTTGTAGTCCAACTGTCCAAAGATGGATCGTACATGGCGCCAGTATTCGTTTCAATTTGACCGTTAAATCCAGTACCGCCTCCCCATATAACCATTTCAAAACCCGTCCAAACTGCAGAATGGAACGATCTTGCCTCTGGGCCATTAATTGAAGATATTTCAGTCCATTGGTCGCACACTGGATTGTATCGATAACCCTTATATGAAGGAATATTATGATTACTCTCTGTAAAACCTCCAAAAATTATCATATCCGTTCCCGTCCATACTGCAGTGTGAAATGCCCGGCCCTCCGGTTGAAAATAAGAGGTTGAAACCCAAGAGTCTAGAGATGGATTATATCTACCACCAGTATTGTATCCAGTGCTGGATTGATGTCCTCCCCACACGATCATTTCCGATCCGGTCCAAACTGCTGAGTGCTGGTATCTGCCCACCGGTGCATTTACAGTGGTAGTCAATATCCATGAATCAGTTTCGGGGTCATATCTTCCGCCATCATTTTTATAGCTTGGTGAAGATCCCATTCCTCCCCAAATGATCATTTCCAACCCAGTCCAGACTGCAGAATGATAGGACCTTCCAGATGGCGCACCATCAAGTGTCGTTGCAGTCCATGCATTAATAACAGGATCGTATTGGCCACCCGTATTTGATGTATTCCCCCCCCAAATGATCATTCTATCTTCAGCCCATACAGCGGTGTGATATTCACGACCGCTCGGTGCACCCACAGTCGATGTTGCTTCCCATGAGTTCAATGATGGATTATAGCGCCCCCCTGTGTTTAAACCACCATTCCCACCCCAAATAATCATTTCAGATTCAGACCAGACAGCCGTGTGGCCATATCTTGCCAATGGTGCATCATTAAGCGAGGTTTCCTGCCAGGAATCGTAATGAGGATTATATCTTCCCCCTGTATTGACTCGCCCACTGGTTTCCTGCCCACCCCAGATGATCATTTCGGAACCCGTCCATATTGCAGTATGGAATCGTCTGGCACCTGGGGAACTATTCAATGTGGTTGCTACCCATGAATCAGTGTATGGATTATATCGTCCACCCGTATTCAGGTACCCACTTTGTTGGCCTCCCCACACAATCATTTCGGTTCCTGTCCAGACAGCAGTATGCAAATAACGTGGTTCAGGAGCATCGGTCAGTGGAACAGAGCCCCATGTATCTGTGGTGGGATCATATCGTCCTCCTGTATTCATGGATGGATAACCACCCCAGATGATCATTTCGGATCCCGTCCACACTGCTGTATGGTTGTATCGTCCAGTCAGAGGAAGAAAGGTCTGCATCCATGAATCAGGCTTAGTGGGAGTGTAAGCTCTTATTCCTGGAAACTTATCATCGGGTAAATTAAAATTATAATTAATTGATTCTATATGTAACGTGGAATCGGGAACTTTCGTGGATAACCAATTATCAAAATAATTTTTGGGCACATAGATTACGGCGCCTGTTAAACATGTATCTGTCATTGTAAAGGTGATTCGGAAAAAGTAAAAACTTTCATTCGCTTCAATCTCTGAAACTTGTCCTGGTTGCGGAAATCTTTGAACTTCCTTTGCAAACCTTTCATCATCAAAAGGCAGATCAAAACTTTTTTGCGATAGATCTTCTCTTCCATCGTCAGAACTAATATTTATAAGCAAAAAATTTTTGCTTTCTCTTATCTCATTTCCTTCAAATTTGGCTTTCTTTTGCAAATTCAATATTTCTTGCTTCGAATCATTATGAAACCGCTCATCAAAGGCATACCAATTTCGGATCAGTCGGTCGGCCAATGCTGGGCGGGCAAAACATTCAGCAATGAGGAAGGGGTCATTGTTCAAGGCGGCAAAGAGTTCCCTCAACATCTCGGGATCCTTCGTGTTCTGCACCATCCGGTTCATTTCGGCCTGGAGCTGTTGGCCTATCAGGGGTCTTTGCCAGTATTCATCCAATAGGATCGATTTTTTAAGATAGTTGTCCACCCTCTTCCGGATCACTTCTTCCGGTACCATCTTTTCAAAGGGGGGTTTTGGCTGGGGATTTTCCTTAGGCCATATTCTATGGTTGTAATAGACCCGCTCGATGGCTCTCTGGGCTTCCATTCGCTCTTCGAGGGTCAGCACCCTGTTGGCAAACACCGCTCCCGTACCGATCATTGTCATGATCAGCCATATCCACAGAGCTTTTCTCATATTTCCCCCTCTTGAATTCCTACTATCGATTCTACATTATCTCATATCATATTTTCAGTTCGAGTGATTATAATCACTTTGTTCTTTTTTCAGGTTTGTAATAGATAACAGTACATCTTGTTACTGATAGCTAAACCCTCCCGAAAGAGTTCCATGCTGGCCGTTGGGATTTGTCACCGTCACGTCGCAGGCTTCCGCCGTGTCATGGGCCGGCGTCATGCAGGTGATCTTCTTATCGTCCTCGACAAAGACATTCGTCGCTTCTTCCCCGCAGATGGTCACCGTTGCTCCCGTCATGTAATATTCTCCGTATATCGCCACCGCCGTCTGGGTCAGGACCACCCCATGGTTCGGGACCAGGCCACCCACAATCGGCGCCTTCGTATTGATCTCGTAGTTCCACACCTTGTAGTAGTAAGGACCGGCCCCCGCCGTCGTATCCTTGTGGCAGTGCGTTCCATCCGGGAGTGATCCCACCAGGAGCTCCGTGTCGTCAAAGTAGGGATCGTCCGACCGGTACACCCAGTACGTCCCGTCGATCGTGTCGTTCTCTCCCACGTTGCTCTCCCAGATGCAGTCCCCTGCCGCCCCCGTCCCGTCCGGCCATTCCACCACCGGATACCCCCCCGATTCCGTCATCCGGATCTCCAGATGGTGATCGTCTGTTCCCATCTTCGGGTTCCGCTTCGGACTTGTCCCGTTGGCCCGCACTTCCGATCCGTCATTCTCTCCGCCCCCGTCGGTATCCCCGTAGCACGGGTTCGTGTCATAGGTGAATTCTTCCAGGTGCGTCAGCAAATCTTCGTCCGGGTCTTCTGCAGCATCGTTTACTAACGAGCTTACACAGGCGTACTGGTCTTCCCACACGTCCGGAAGTCCGTCTCCCGTTCCGTCTCCGTTTTCGTTGTCCACCAGGTGGATCGTCCACATCCTCGGGCCGGTCCAGGTGCTTCCATACGGTACATCTCCATAGTCCACATCGTCCCCGCTCTCCGTCAGGATCTTCACGTTCCCCTGCTTGTCCACCACCTGCACGTAGTACCGGATGTCCTGCCGCACCGACAGGTCCCCTTCCCACACCAGCGTGGCATCGTTGTAGTCCAGATCCAGGCTCGTCCAGCTCCCGGCTCCGTCGTCGTACGTCACCACCACCCGGTAGATCCCGCTTGCATCCTGGGCCTCCACGCTGAAGGAGGCCGTGAGGCCGTTCAGCGTATGAAACCCTCCCGCCCCCGGTTCGGTGATCGTCGGGGCGAGATAGTCGGAGTCGTTTGAGTAGTAGATCGCAAACTGCATCGCACTAAACCGGCTCTCGTCTCCCGTTCCCCCATCGTACGATCCCGTGTGCACCACCATGTTCGTATACCCCTGCTCCCCGATCGACCGCTTCCCGATCACGCCCGCGATCCCAAAGGAGGCCCGGACACTCGGTGTCCAGGTGCTCCGGCTCGGCAGGGGACCTTCGTCCATCGGCGCGTAGTTCAGCGTATGCGGTACCGCCACCACCGGGTCAAACCCCGCTTCCGTCGTGTAGTCTCCCCCCGTAAAGAGGATCCCGTGCGCCCGGGTCCCGCTCAGGTAGCTGTTATACACAAAGTGCGGCTGGATCGCGTCCCCCACTTCCCCCGACGCTTGCCCGTTCAGCTCATAGTAGCTCCCGCTTCCGTCCGTCGCCGTGATCTGCTGGTACGTTCCCGACCCAAAGGTGAAGTTCAGCACCAGTTCCGTTACGTCCGGGGGTATCAGGGTCAGACCCGTCCCCGTCTCCCGGCTCTTTTCCACGCAGATCCCCTCCCAGCATCCCCGGTCCGGTCCGTCCGCCGGAGGTAGCCCGCCTTCCTCTCCTCTCGCAATTTCCGTCACCACCAGGTAGTTCGGAATCCCGAACAGGCTCAGCTCGTGCAGCACCTTCTCGTCAAAGACGTCGTACCGCTTCTCCTTGATGTAGTAGCTCCGCTTCGCGTTCGCCAGCGCTTGCCCGATGGAGATCGTCCCGTGGCTCACGATCTGGTCCGTGATCCCTTCCATGAGGTCTTCCGTCAGGCCCCGTCCGTGCTTCAGGCCCCACCCGTATCCCGTGTTCCCGATGTAGCCCACCACCCCCTTCGTCCCCATCACTTCCGGCAGGTCCAGCGGCTTTCCGTCCGTCGACGGCACCGGAAGTCCCGAGTGGCAGCCTGACGTATAGAGCACCGTCCCCTTCAGGTCCCGGCTCTGGCTTGCCATGTCCGATCCCTGGTAGCACAGCGTCGGGTTATACGTTGCGTCCGTGCAGTACAGGCTCTCGTCTCCGCTCCCCGCCTGGGAGGCCGCGAAGCTGTAGTGGTTCGCGTGGGTGTTGATATTCGCAATCCGGTGGACTTCGTCGTCCGGGTTTGTCGGATAGAGCGCCGCTTCCAGCATCGCCGGCGTGTACTCGTCCCCCTCCTGCCCCGGCGCCGGATTGTCCAGAAGCTCGTCCAGGTCGCCTCCCGGCGTGTACCCGTCCTGGTCGAAGGCCAGGTCGATCTGTTTGGCCGTGTCGTAGAGGAAATCGAACCCCGTCACCAGGATCCGGTTTTCTCCCGTCACGTCCGGTAATGCGTTTACCTGGCCGTCCTGCGCCAGGAAGGTGTGGATCACGTCCTCGATCTGCTCCGGCGTTTCCACCAGCCTTCCAATGGCGAAATCATTGAGATACGCGTACGGGTTCGAGGCCAGGTCCGATTCTTCCGGGCTGAGCTCGGAGTAGTAGTTGTCCGTCAGGTAGTAGCTGTCGTCCAGTGCGCTTCCCATTGTCGTACAGGGGTCGAGGCTCACTTCCGCAATGTACTCGTCTTCCGGGTAGATGCTTGTCCCGTCGTGCATCCGGTAGAAGGGGATCTGGGCATCGTACCCCACCAGGATCACGTATTGCGTGCTGGTATAGGTGTTATTCGCCTGGTCCAGGATGTAGTTTCGGATCGCTCCCGCAAGCTCATTCGCGTAGGTCTGGCGGTTCGCCAGGCATCCCGCGTCGATACAGTCGGTCCCCGGGTCGTCGTAGCAGGCGTCCCAGGGGGTATAAAAACTGGCGATCGGGTTCAGGCTCACCGGGTCCGTCGCCCCGGCCAGGTCCCGAATGACCCCCATGACCTTCGGGTGGTCTGCCAGCTCCTGCAGGATCCGGCTCGTCCGCATCGTCGCCGTGCAGGCCGGGTCCGTGGTCCAGTTGGCACAGTCGCACGTGTCGTACTGGTTGCAGATCCGCTCGGAGTTCCAGAAGATCAGCGTCTTAATCGCTGTGGTCGTCGGCTGGATGATGTAGAAGTTCGCGTTCGACGTGTCTTCGTTGAAATTGGGGGTAGGCGTGGCCGTGTCCCACAGCTCGACCTTTACCCTGCACGTGGCAGAAGGAAAGGTCTGGGGCGGTGTGCTGTTGGCAGCTTCCTCCTGGGTCGGCATTTCCCAGAGGTAGCTGGTATCGTCCGCACTCAATCCGTTCGGAGAGCAGTCGATATCGTCCGAGTCCGCGATACAGGTCCAGGTGGATCCTTCGTCCGCAGAATACGAGAGCTTCGCCCGGCTTAATCCAAAGTTATCATCCGATTCCCAGACAAGGAGATGGCTCTTTCTGATGGTATCGCTTTCCGAGTAGGCCCACGATTCCCCGCCGTTGGGGGCTGTGACGCTGATGATAGGCACTACGCTGTCGGTCACGTAGAGGGTGACCGTATCGGAGTATGGGTAGGGTTCCGGCGTACAGTCCGTCCAGTAGAGACATCGATATTGGGAGCCGTTGTCACCGTCCGTGATTGGAGGAGTGATATAAGTGGAGGATGTCGCTCCGGGAATATCAATTTCGTTCTTCTGCCATTGGAAGTAACGCGCTCCCTGCACCTTGATCACAAATTTGGCCGTCTCTTCCACCGCCTTCGTCACACTCACCGGCGGCTGTTGCGTAATCGAAAGGCTGCAGCCAACCCGGACAAGCTTCGCCACACTGGGGACACCTGACGTGATGACCCGAAGGAAGTGCCAGCCGGGGTCGAGGGATGAAGGCAGCTGGCTGACAGTAAGTTGATCCGGTGGAACAGTCGTTAAGGGATCCCAGGCAAGAGAAACAAATCGGTCCTCTTCCACTGAACGCATCTCCACAACAGGGAAATCGGTAGGTGAGCTCTGCGTCCCGCCAGATCCGGCCTCCGCACTTCCCCGCAATTGACTTCCAGTAATCACAAGTGGAGCGCCAAAAAGGATGGGATTTGTTGTCAAGTCAACAATTGGAGCTCTGTCAACTTGATTGCCCAAGGGATCAAAGAGAAGTGCATCGTCAAAAACACCGGAGTCCCAGGCTCCCCCGGCGAAGAGGATTTCCCCGTTGGTCAGAAGAGTGGCGGTATGATAGCCACGGCCGCTCAAGGTCCAGTTCGTAATGAACCACTGATCGCTGACGGGATCCCAGATCTCCATGTCGTCCCGCCAGCCGTCAATTCCTTCACCGCCCGCGACGAGGACTTTCCCATCCCAGAGGAGTGTTGCCGTAGCGCGATATCGGGCGTGTGTCATCTCTGCAACCGGAGTCCAAGTATCGTTCTCTGGATCGTAAACTTCCGCACTCGCGATCGCCACAGTTTTATCGTCCGGACTTCCTCCAGCAACTAACACTTTCCCGTCGCGAAGTGAAACGGCTACATGTCCCTCCCGCCGGGAACCCATTGCCGTTGCTGCGCGCCATGTGGCTTCAGGCTTGACCCGCGGATCGAGAATCTCGGTGCTTCGGAACACCTGACCGCCACTCTCGTCTGCCATCCCTCCAGCAATGACAACCTCACCGGAAGGAAGACGGGTGGCCGTGTGAAAGAATCGAGGCTGGATGTGGAGACCGGTTTCGACCCGCTCCCCTGTGACAGGATCATAGATCTCTGCCCTGTCCACCGGCCCGGACAATCCGTCACCTCCCGCAAATAGGATTCTTCCGTCGGACAGCAGTGTTGCAGTATGCTCTGCCCTTGAATATATCAATGGATTTGCAGAAGCCCACTTCGAATCGGGCTCGGGCGTGTCTTCATCGTACATTTCACAAGTATTATTGGGATCATGGGAAGAACTGTAGCCGCCGGCAACGAGCACTCTACCGTCCGGGAGGAGCGTTGCAGTGTGGTAAAGTCGCGCTTCGGACATACTGTCCGTGTACGACACCGTATCATCGGACACATTGAAGATTTCGGCGGTGGCCAGATACCCCAACCCAGCCCCACCCGTCAACAACACATTACCCGACGGCATTAGCGTCGCGGTGTGGCCTGCGCGTGTCTCGTTTAACGAGATGCTTCCCATCACCTGCCCGGCAGACGAATCGATCATCTCAGAGGTAAAGCCGTAGTTTTCGTTCCCTCCGATGACCAAAACTCTTCCGTCGGCCAAAACCGTTGTCGTAGTATCAGTGCGTGGCACGGACAGAGTACCGGCCAGGGCCCACGTTCCCGAACCCGGGCTGTAGATTTCGTAGGAATCGTGCTCCGACGTTGATCTTCCTCCAACCACAAGGACCTCTCCTGTCCCGAGAAGAACCGCCGCTTGATTCTTCCGGGAAGCATTCATCTCACCTGTCAAGGTCCATTCACCTGAATCCGGATTCCAGATCTCCACAGAGGCCAGAGTTTCTCCTAAATCATCCTCCCCACCGGCCACAAGAACACGGCCATCGGAGAGAAGCGTGGCACTATGGGAATGACGGGGCACATTGAGTAATCCGGTGGGTGTCCAGGTATCGCCTGCGGGATTATAAAGATATGCGCTATTGAGTACACCTGAGCTACCTGTACCCCCTGTCACTAAGACCCGGCCGTCAGCCAGACGGTTCGCTGTGTGATGTGAGCGATCCTGATCCACAGGTAGTGAAGCTGCCGTTCCGTGAACCCAGGCTCCGCCGGAGAGGGTGTAGGTCTCTGCCGACGTCAGGCATCCGGAATTTCCCGCCCCCCCCACGAAAAGAACCCGGCCGTCCAGGAGGACGGTCATCGTGTGATCGGATCTAGGATCATGTAACGTTTCGGGAACAAGGCCATACTCCCCAGTAACTGGATAATAGATATAAACATCCCCAAGTGCACTACCCTGAAACCCACCTCCGAACATCACACCACTATCCGGGAGAAGTGCGGCTGTGTGTCTTTCCTGAAGCAGACACGGCGGCCCGTTTTCCGGCTCTGACCAGGTAGTCGTGATGGGATCAAAGATCTCCGCAGTGCAGTCGCTCGCGGCAAGAACCCGACCATCTGGTAAGAGAGTTGCCGTGTGGTGAATGCGGTCGTAGGACAGGTTCCCTGTCGGAGCAGGTTCTGTGTCATCATCGTTTATCGTGACGATACCGGTTCCAACGCCGATTCCCGCATTGATCGGATTTGATAGAGTGACCGTGAATGTTTCACGGGGTTCAGGGATCGTGTCGCCATAAGTTGTCAATACGATCGCAGTCTCAGTAGTCCATGGATCAAAGGTAGCTGTGCCGCTGGACGATATGAAGTCCTCACCCTGCGTTGCCGAACCATCACTCAAATCATAATCGACAGTTACCTGGATACCTCGCCTCTGTGAAAGGTAAACTGGCAAAGACTGTAAAAACGTGCCTGAATCACCCTCCACCAAAGCCATGTCGGCCACGTCAATCAAAGGGAGAGGTCCATCATCATCGATGATTGCACCAACGGCCTGACTATCCAAAAGGGAAGCTCCGGTTGGATCACTAAGGGTAATATAGAACCTTTCGTCCTGTTCAATAGTTGTATCTCCATATACAGTGACGGCGATCTGTTTTGAGTTCTCTCCAATATCAAAAAGAAGGCTACCACTTACACTTTCAAAGTCTTTATCCACTCCAGTAGATATTGCAGTGTCATCACTGCTGAAATAGTCAACTGTCACTTGGGCCAGGGCAGGCCAGTCAAGAGATACGGTAAAAATCATCTCATACTGGCCCGAATTCCCTTCGGCCTCGGCCATGTCAGTGATCGATAACCACCAGACGGTGGATATCTTGCTTACAAAGGCATCCGCTTGCGAACCACAGCCTTGATAGGGATTCAGAGTCGGAAAATCCGCCGAGGCTGTACCTCCTGCTACAAATACATTTCCATATGCGTCAGTTTGTAGTGCATTTCCCACATCATAATACGCACTACCACCCAGATATGTAGAATAGATAAGCGAATCCCCACTTGGTGATAATTTTGTAACAAACCCATCCTTTCCACCCTGAATTGTTTGCAAAGGTGCCAGTAATGGAAAATCACCCGATGAAGTTTCACCTGTGAGATAAACACAGCCCAAGTCGTCTACTGCAATATCATTTGCACTTTCTTGGCTGCTTCCGCCCAAATAGGTAGAATAAACAAGAGAATTTCCACTTGGGGATAGTTTAGTCACTATTACATCGGTATTGCCCTGAAAAATCTGAAAGGGATTCTGGACAGGATAATTGGATGATGAGGTGCTCCCGGCAACATATGCACATCCTTCAATATCAATATCCAGGGTACTTGCTGTATCACCACCACTTCCACCAATGTAAGTCGAATACACCAGCGAATTCCCAGTCTGTGACAACTTGGTCACAAAAACATCGTAAGTTCCATCGCCGGGTTCTGTCTGATATGGATTTTGCGTAGGAAAATCCGTGGAACTAGTATAACCGGCAATGTAGGCACAACCGGAGTCATCGACAACTATGCCTCCATATCCAAAATCATGATCACTTCCCCCCAAATAGGTAGAGTACACAAGAGAGTCTCCACTTGCCGATAGTTTTGTGATAAATACATCGATGCCATATTGATCCGTCTGATAAGGAGTCACAGTCGGAAAATTTGATGATAGCGTATACCCCATAACGTAGGCACATCCCGAACCATCTACATCAATTCCATACGCCATGTCCTGTGGAACAAAACCGCCAACAGCGGTGCTGCCGCCCAGATAGGTCGAATAAACAAGGGAATCTCCACCTTGTGACAGCTTTGTTACAAAAGCATCCGCATACCCGTCGCCAGGATCCGTCATAAAAGGATTGTGAGTGGGAAAATCAATGGAATCCGTTCTTCCTGTAATGTACGCACAACCGGCAGCATCCACAGCAATAAACAAGGACTTAGCAGAAGTAGTGTTACCCTCCAGGCTGCTCCCACCAATATAGGTCGAGTAAATAAGTGAGTTTCCCTCAGGTGATAATTTTGACACGAAAGCATCAATCCCACCTTGGTAACTTTGATACGGATTCTCTGTGGGAAAGTCCAGCGATTCAGTTTGCCCAACCACATAGGTATTTCCCATTAAGTCAATGGCTAAATCTTGTCCAGTATCTGTCAAACTCCCTCCAATGCAGGTAGAGAATACAAGGATAGGATCAATGATTAAATCTCGCGACCTGTCGAATGACTCGATGTCAAATCCGACTTCTGTCTCTGCAAGGATGAACTTTCCACTCACCGCCCGCTGTTCACCATTGATCTCTTGATAGATAATGGGCGCATGCTGTATCAGTTTTCCTTCGTTGATCTGGAGAACAAGATTGCCCTCATCGTCAAGAGACATAGCTTCAATTCCGTCATAGGCTAAACGAATAACTTCGGGATCCGAACCGGGTTTTACGATGAAGTCATATTCTAATTGACCCTGGTTGCCGTAGTAGGTGAGATCGATCCCGTGCCATACCTCTTTACATGTCACCTTTTTATACTGTGGAATGTCGGTACGCCATTTGGAGGTGTTATTCCCAATAAAGTAATTGCTCTTCCCCGAAAGAAGCTCCTCGCCGACAACCTCTATCGAGGACTGAACTCCCACCAGCCTGGCCCGAACCACGGCCGGGGGCTCTTCAGGTTCCGGTTCCAGATCAGGCTCAGCATTCGGAGAGATCGACCGACGATGATCCTTTGATTTACTTCTCTTTCGGAGAGTCAGGACGGCCTCATTCCCCGTTAGGAAGAGGGAGTATCCTTGTCCCCTGGCCAGGTACTGGACCTCACTATGGGCCTGGCCATCGTTGCGTTCAAAGTGGAGGGGAAGGTTACCATAGGGAGCCATGAACGTCGAGTTTTTCGGTTCCGCTTTGCTTTCTTGCCCGTACCCCGAATTTTCTTGCTCTGTCTTATAGATCTTCATGTTGGAAGGACTTTGAAGTACTTCCGTCCTCTCTGATGAGGACGTGAATGAACATGACAAGAAAAGGGTAACCGATCCTACCAGAAGTAGAATGATAGAGAGTTTGAAGTGGGAACTCATGTCGCCATCCTTAACCATAATTAAGAATCACCCGCACCAGCCATGTACGGATATCTCAGCCCGGATTTTGATTGTATCACAGCCAATTGCGCTTTTTGACCAACTAAAAGAGAGACTCTCGCCCTTATATTGCGTTTTCCTCTCCTGAATCCAATTCCTACGGATAGCTAAACCCTCCCGGGAGCGTGCCGTACTGGCCGTTGGGGTTTGTGACGATGATGTCCACCGTTCCCGCTCCCGCCGGCACCACGCACTTCAGCTTTGTCGTGTTGATGAAGACTACGCCCGTCGCAAAGGTCCCTTCCCCGAATTCCACCGTCGCTCCCTCCGCGAAGTAGTCCCCGTACACCGACACCGTCGTCCCGGCCGCCACGTGGTTCGGCGCCACCGAGTCCACGATCGGCGCCCACGTGTCCACCGTGTAGTTCCAGACGTTGTAGTAACAGACGCTGCACGGAGGATCGAAATCCTGGTACATGTCCACCCCGTCATCCAGCGGGCCCGTCAGAAGATCTCCCGGATCGAAGAAGGGCGTCTCCGACCGGTACACGAAGTACATCCCGTCAATGGCGGCGTTGTTGCCCTCCCCGTCAAGCCACGTGATCTCCACGTCCTCGATTCCCGGATCGCCTCCCAGGTTTCCCTTCACCCACTGAGCTGTTATGTGTAGATCGTCCCCTCCCCGGTACGGATCCCGTCCGTGGTGCAGCTCACTTCCGTCATTGTCCCCCCCGCCGTCCGTATCCCCGTCGCACGGGTTCAGGTCCAGGCTGAATTCTTCTTCGTTCGTCAGCAGATCGTAGTCGTGGTCGTCCGCTCCGTCCAGAAGTCCCGGATCATAGCCGGTCGTGTTGTTTGTCGTGGAGTCCAGGCAGGCGTACTGGTCCTCGTACGCGTCCGGCAGACCGTCCCCGTCTCCATCCGGCACCACGATCTCCCACGTCTTCGGTCCGCTCCACAGGCTCCCGTACGGCGTCCCGTTCCCGTCCGTGTCGCTCCCCGTCACCGACACCATCCCCACGTTCCCCTTCACGTCCACCGCCTGCACGTAATAGGTGATGTCTCCCTTCAGGATCAGAGTTCCCCGCCAGAGGTCTCCCGATGTGTTTTCCAGGTCCAGGCTCTTCCACGTGTCTGTCCTCCGGTCGTTGTAGGTCACCAGCACCCGATACACTCCCGTATTGTCCGTCACCGTCGCCGCAAAGTCCGCCGTCAGGCCGTCCAGCGTATGGAAGCCTCCCGCTCCCGGATCGGTCACGTCCGGCGATTCCACGTCCCCCGACACCGCGTAGTACACCGTGAACTGCATCTCCCCAAAGGTCGTCTCCGTGCACGTCTCCCCGCTGTAGTCCTCGCAGTACCCCGTGTGCACCACCATGTTCGTGTAGCCCACTTCGCCCACCCCCCGCTTCCCCACGCTCCCTCCCGCCACGCCAAACGATACCCGGACCCCCGGCACAAAGACCGTCCCCCACGGCAGCGGTCCTTCGTCGCCCACCCCGTCC
>Ga0209408_1000310_pt1 | contig 39073 bp, 39 predicted proteins | sample AD_UKC107_MetaG_FD_184422 | JGI IMG/M metagenome (GOLD analysis project Ga0209408, IMG submission 184422) | Active sludge microbial communities of municipal wastewater-treating anaerobic digesters from Hong Kong - AD_UKC107_MetaG (SPAdes)... | ecosystem: Engineered > Bioreactor > Anaerobic >... | reverse complement strand
GATGATAATTAAGGGCGGGTTCGTCTACGATCCCAAAAACGGAGTCCATGGCGAGGAGATGGACATCTCTATCGAGGGCGGCAAGGTCGTCGAAGAGTCCCGCGATGGCGACGAGATCGACGCCCGGGGGATGCTGGTGATGCCGGGCGGGGTCGACGCCCACGCCCACATCGCCGGGGCGAAGGTGAACAGCGGCAGGATCATGCGGCCCGAGGACGGGAGGCGCGGGATCGAGCCGAGGACAAAGCTCCTGCGGCCTTCGACCGGCTACACAGTCCCGAACTGCTACGCCATCGGCTACCGGTACGCCCGACTGGGCTACACCTGTGCCTTCGAGGCGGCGACGCCGATCCTGGAGTCGAGGCACACCCACGAGGAGCTGGAGGAGATCCCCATCGTCGACAAGGGGGCCCTCACCCTCTTCGGGAACAACTGGGAGGTCCTGGAGTGCGTCCGCGACGGCGACCTCGATAAGCTCGCGGCCTTCGTAGCCTGGGGCCTTCGTGCCAGCCGCGGCTACGGCGTCAAGGTCGTGAACCCCGGCGGGGGCGAGGCCTGGGGCTTCGGCGGAAACGTCAAGGGGATCGACGACCCCGTCCCGAACTTCGGCGTGACTCCAAGAGAGATCATAAGATGCCTGATGAGGGCAAACGAGATCCTGGGGCTGCCCCACTCCGTCCACCTCCACACCAACAACCTGGGCAAGCCCGGAAACTACGAGACGACCCTCGAGACCCTCAAGGCCGTCGAGGACATCGCAGCCTCCTGCGACCGTCAGGTCCTCCACGTCACCCACATGCAGTTTTCCGCCTACGGCGGAACCGGCTGGCGAGACTTCGAGTCGAAGGCCCCCGAGATCGCCGATTACTACAACCGCCACGGCCAGTTCACCATGGACATGGGCCAGCTGATCTTCGGGTCCGCCACCACCATGACCGCCGACGCGCCCCTGGAGTACGGGAACGCCCGCCTCCTTCACGCCAAGTGGTCAAACCACGACATCGAGCTGGAGGAGTCTAGCGGCGTCGTACCCCTCGTCTACGGGAGGAAGATGCCGATAAACGCGATCCAGTGGGCGATAGGCCTGGAGCTAGCCCTTCTGACGAACGACCCCTGGCAGTTGATCATGACCACAGACCACCCCAATGGTGGTCCCTTCGTCAACTACCCGGAGGTGATCAGCCTTTTGATGAGCCGGGCGAAGAGGGAGGAAGAACTCGCAACCCTCCACGACCTGGCATCCAAGAGGTCGTCTCTTCCCTCCATCGAGAGGGAGATGGACTGGAACGACGTCGCCATCGTGACGAGAGCCGCTCCAGCCAGGATCCTGGGCCTCGCGGAGAAGGGCCACCTGGGACTGGGGGCGGATGGGGACGTCACAATCTACGATATCAACCCGACCGATGTGGACCCATCGAAGGATCACAGGAAGGTGAAGGCGGCCCTCGCGAAGGCCAGGTACACCATCAAGGGAGGCGAGGTCGTCTCCAGGGACGGCGAGATTGTGGCCGTGCCCCAGGGGAGAACCTACTGGGTCGACGCCTCGGTCCCCGAAGATCAGGCGGCGAAGGTCAGAGCGGATCTCGTCGAGAAGTTCGCCAAGTACTACAGCATCCAGATGTCAAACTACATGGTCCAGGACGCCTACGTCACCCATCCACGGGTCGTGAAGGCGGGGGTGATCTAGATGAGAGAGATCGCGATTGTGCCGCGGCGGGAGTTCAGGGTCCCGGTGGAGGCTGAGAAAATAAGCCCCGACGTCTTCGCACCTCTATCCATCGAGGAGATTGAGAGGATAGAGGTCTGGGAGGGGAACAGAAAGGTGATCCTCTCCGACCTCTTCGATATCTCCGGAGACGACGGCCCCGCAAAGCCTGAGGAGACGCTGATCAGCCTTTCCGGCGACTTCTCAAAGGTAAAAAGGGTCGGTGAGAATATGACCTGCGGTCGGATCGCAGCCGATGGCGATCTCGGGATGCACGCCGGAAACGGTATGGTCGGCGGCGAGATCGAGATAGGAGGGCGGGCCGGAGACTGGCTCGGCCGGGAGATGCGCGGCGGGAAGATCATCGTTTTGGGCAACGCTGGCGACTACGTAGGAGCCGGGTACCGCGGCGAAGCCTGCGGGATGCGCGGAGGCGAGATCCTGATCGAGGGGTCCGCCGGGGACTATCTGGGCGAGCATCTATGCGGCGGGAAGATCACCGTCCTCGGTAACTCCGGCGACTTTCCGGGGATCGCGAACCGGGGCGGCGTGATCGTCATCGGCGGCGACGCCCACCTTCCCGGAGCCGAGATGGCGAGCGGCAGCATCACCGTCCGGGGACGGGCAAGGGTCCTTCCCTCCTACCAGTACCAGGAGACGGTAGAGATCGACGGGCTGAGTCTCAAGAAGTTTTTGGGGGATATGGTGGATAATGGAAAAGGTGAGCTTTACGCCGCGTCGGTCGAGAACGGAGGAGCATGACAGTCAGATTCATAAGTGAGTACCTCTTTAGGTCGGTACAGAGACCAGATCATTTTGAGGTGCTTTGAATTGATCGACCGCAGCAAAATTTTCGAAATTTTAGAGGGGTACGACCTCAGCGACCCGATGATCGGGGTCGTCGCCTCTCACTCGGCCCTGGACACCTGTGACGGGGCCATAGAGGAGGGGTTTCGGACCCTCGCAGTATGCCAGAAGGGGAGGGAGAAGACCTACGCCAAGTACTTCAGAACGAAGAGGGTGAATGGCAAGGTCGCAAGCGGCGTCGTCGACGAGGTCCGAATCCTCAACAGATTCACAGACCTGATCAGGGGAGAGCAGCAGGACGCCCTGATATCGAAGAACGTCCTCTTCGTTCCTAACCGGTCCTTCACCTCCTACTGCGGGATCGACTCGGTCGAGGACGAGTTTGAGGTGCCGCTCCTCGGGAGCAGAAACCTTCTCCGCTCCGAGGAGAGGGGTGAAGAGCAGGACTACTACTGGATCCTGGAGAAGGCTGGCCTCCCCTTCCCGGAGACGGTGGAGCCCGAGGAGATCGACGAGCTGGTGATGGTGAAGCTTCCTCACGCCGTCAAGACCCTGGAGAGAGGCTTTTTCACCGCCGCGAGCTACGACGAGTACCGCGAGAAGTCGGACCTCCTCCTCAAGCAGGGGGTCATCGACCAGGACGGCCTGGACCTCGCGAGGATCGAGAGGTACGTCATCGGTCCGGTCTTCAACCTCGACTTCTTCTACTCGCCGATCCTGGAAGAGATCGAGCTCATCGGCATCGACTGGCGGTTCGAGTCGAGCCTCGACGGCCACGTCCGGCTTCCCGCCCCCCAGCAGCTCACCCTCAACGAGGCCCAGATCAGCCCCGAGTACACCGTCTGCGGCCACAACTCTGCGACCCTCCGCGAGTCCCTTCTTGAGAAGGCCTTCGAACTCGCGGAGAAGTACGTCGAGGCGACGAAGGAGCACTACAGCCCCGGGATCATAGGTCCCTTCTGTCTCCAGACCTGCGTAGACAAGGACCTGAACTTCTTCATCTACGACGTCGCTCCCCGGATCGGTGGCGGGACGAACGTCCACATGGCCGTGGGCCACCCCTACGGAAACGCCCTCTGGAGGACGTCCATGAGCACCGGCAGAAGGCTGATGAGAGAGGTCAGGATCGCTCTCGAGAAGGACGCCCTCGATAAGATCGTAACCTGAATTCTGCCACGAACTCTGCAGAAGTCAAATTCGAATCGGATCCACCATGGCTGAAATTGAAGCAGCACCCGAGAATCTCCCGAAGAAGATCAGAAAGGCCCTGGAGGACCTTGTGCGGGCTGGCGAGGTCCCCGTCATGGCCCTTCCGGCCGTTCCCAAAAGGTACCAGGATGAGAAGGCGATGGCCTTCGCGCGGATCGGGGCCTTCGACGAGGCGAAGATCTCCTCCTGGATCGCAGTGACGGATAAAAACCTGATCTTCGTCCGATCTGGCCTATTCAGAAACAGGATGGACAGGTTTCCCCTCTCGGGAATCACGGGGATCGAGTACGTCAAGGAGTTTCAGGACAACACACTGAAGATCAGGATAGGGGATGCCGCCGAGGACGTCCGGTTCTACCACGAGACCGACGGCGTCCGGTTTTATCGTCACATAAAAGATGTCCTCGAAAAGCGGGTTGGGTCGGAAGAGACGGGTCGGGAAGGATGACGACGATCCGGGTGGTGGCCCACTGCCTCATGAACCCCGAGACGAGGCTTCCTGGCCTCCGACCCGTCGACTTTCGGCCCGAGCCGCCCATCATCCAGCTCCTCTGCCCCGAGGCGGGACTCCTCGGCCTCGACCGGTGGGCCGTCACCAAAAACCAGATCGATATCCCCTCTTACCGGCGATATTGCCGCGAGATCTTCAGCCACCACGCAGACCTGATCGAGCAACTTTCGAAGAAAAGATACGAGATCGAAGTGGTCGGCGTGGCCGACAGTCCCAGCTGCGGCGCGAATTCAACGACTTCAGGCTACATCGGAGGGAAGATCCGGCCTCAGGATCACGAACACGTCGCCGGGATGGGGGTCTTCATGGAAGAGGTGACTGAAGAGCTAAAGAGGAGAGGCGTTTCTTTCCGGCTCGTCGAGGCGAAGAAGATCGGGGATCCGAAGCCGAGCGGCTGACCTGTGACCACCAGAAAAATAGATCGATCAGCCCAGAACTTCTTTTAGCGCCGCCCGGAGCTTCTCGTAAGTCGCCTGGATGTGCTCGGGGATGACCCTCGTGTCCGCGAAGACCGGCATGAAGTTGCAGTCGCCAGACCAGCGCGGGACGATGTGAAGGTGGATGTGGTCTGCGATCCCCGCCCCAGCGCACTCGCCCATGTTGATCCCGATGTTGAAGCCGTTGGGGTTCATCGTCCTTTTCAGAATCTCGACGCCGAGGTCGGCCAGTTCGAGGAACTCGGCCCTCTCCTCGGCGCTCCAGCCGGTGAGGTTTGAGGTGTGGCGGCGGGGGACGACCATCATGTGGCCATTGTTGTAGGGGTAGGCGTTCATGATGATGAAGTGGTGCTGACCCCGGTAGAGGATCAGGTTCTCAGCGTCCCGGTCCTCCTCCTGCTTCTCACAGAAGATGCAGTCGCCCGACTTGTCGCTCAAGATGTAATCCATCCGCCAGGGTGCCCATAAAGTCTTCAAGATCCGTCAGCCTCCTTTTCCTCAAAGACGACCTTCCTTCCAGCCACCTTCGGCCTTCCCTCGATGAAGAGCTTGAGAGCCTCGGGATAGGCCCTGTACTCTGCCTCCTGGATCCTCGACTTCAGGCTATCGTGGGTGTCATCGTCTCTCACCTCCACGGGAACCTGGAGGATGATGGGTCCGTGATCGACCTCCTCGTCGACGAGATGGATCGTCGTCCCCGTCACCTTGACGCCGTAGTCGAGAGCCTGCTGGAAGGCGTCAAGGCCCCGGAAGGATGGGAGGAGGGCTGGGTGGATGTTGATCGTCCTGTTCTTGAAGTGCCGGACGAACTCCCGAGAGAGGATCCTCATGTACCCCGTGAGGACGACGAGGTCGACCCCGGCCCGGTCGAGACGGTCGATGAGAAGAGCTTCGTACTCGACCCGGGAGAAGCCCGAGGGGTCGACGAAGTGGGATTCAACCCCGAGATCGCGGGCTATCCTCAGGGCTCCGGCGTCCCGCTGGTCCGCCAGGACTATCGCTACCTCGGCGGGGATGTATCCCGAGCGGGCAGCCTCGATGATGTACCTCGCGTTCTCCCCGCGACCGGAGGAGATGACGCCGATCCTGGTGGTCAATGCCAACCCGCGCTCCAGAAAGAAGGCTCGAAAGGCTCGACTTCACTTCGAGAGGGTGATCTCGATGGCCGAGACGTTCGTCTCTCCCCGATCGGTATTCATGGTCTCGGTGGAGATCTGGATGTCCTTGACGCTGACGTCCCCCAAAAAGCGGCTTCTTGATACCTCTGCCACGTCCACGGCTCTGGATATCGCTCGTCCCCTGGCCATGATCTTCACCTCTTTCGCGCCGCTGTTGAACTGGGTGACCACTGCCAATACGTAGTTCATCACTGGTTTGTTGCCGACGAATACCACATCATCTTCTGCCATGTACCATCACCACTTTGGAACTAACAGCTCTGAGATCATTCTTGTTACGAGTCGTTTACTACATAAAGTTAATGATTTGGTCAGAGATATCTTCCCCTCGCCTCGATCTCCCCGACCCGCTTTAAAACCTCCCCGGCCCGCGAGTAGGTTTTGGCGTAACCTATGCCGAAGGCACAGATCAGCTCCTCGGGACGGTCGTGAGTGCTCTTGACTGTCTGGAAAAATACGTGGACGTCCACCCCCTGGGCCTCGATGCTCTGGTCATGGAAGGCGAGGCCGAAGTCTATGAGGTAGATCTTCTCCCCCCGGAGGATCATGTTGGAGGTGGTGAGGTCGCCGTGAACGATCCCGCAAGCGTGGAGCCTTCCAACCAGCTCCCCCACCCGCTCGGATAAATCGGGGTCGATCACCTCCTTCAGCTTCGTCCCCTCCACGTGCTCCATGGTGAGGCTGAACTGGTCGACGTCCAGGACGATGGGAGTAGGAACCCCGCACCTCCGGGCCTCCGAGATGATCCGCGACTCCATCACCGTCCTCTCCCGCCTGATCCTCTCGTCGAGGGCCTGCATCCTGTAACCCTTCGGCAGCCTCACCTTCGTAACGCGGTCTCCGTCCCGGGTTATCACCGCCTCTGCGCCTCTTCCGATCTCTTGCGCCATCGCCTTTCACCTCAAAGCCTTCCAGCCCTCCACGAGGCCGATGCAGCCCGCGATCATCATGTCCCCGCCTGGGGCCGCGGAGATGACGGGGCCCAGTTCTCCGAGGAGGCCGGACCCGATGAACCTCTCCCTATTCGGGCCCGTCACAACCACGGACCTGATCTTCTCCGCCCCCGGCGCCTCGACCACGTGGGCCCCGTGCCCCCCGTCCTCGAAGACCTCGCCGTTCTTAATGGTTCCATCGCAGAGCCTCTTCGAGAAACGGAGGAGCTTCTCCGCCGTCAGGGCCGAGGTGTGGTGCTCGAAGAGAGCTGTGATCCTCTCCCCGGCCACCACCGCCCCGATGGTGTGACCGTTTCCGATGTTCAGGACGAGGGCCGGCTCTCTCGACCGGGGGTCTTGGACCGCGCCGAAGATCGCCGCCGGGCCCGTGTCCATGACGAGCGAGGAAAGCCCCGCACCGTCCAGCATCTCTTTGACGGCGACCATCCGGTTGAAGAGGGGCGGCGGATCGCGGTGGACGAAGGATCGGATATCTCCAACAGAATCGAGGACCCGCGCCATCTCCTCAAACCTCACGATCCGGTTGCTCCTGTCGGGTGAGTAGCCGTGGTCCTGGACGGCGACGGCCACATCTTTCGGCATATCAAGGCCGAAGACCTCGAAGGTCGCCCTTATGGCCGGCGTGTCGAGGTCGCCCATCACCACCACCTCGGCCTCCGGTGGGGCATCCTCAACGATCAGAACCCCCATCCTCCTGACACGCTCCAGATCGTCGTTGAAGGTCAGGGCCGCCTTCGGGGTGGCGAAGACCCGCAACCCCGCCTCCAAATGCCTTTTTGCAGCTCGGACGGAGGCTCCGCCCCCCATCGTCGTTCCGGTGAGAAAGACGTCCCGTCCCCGAAGCCTCGCCCCATCGATCTTTCTTCCCACGATCACCGTCTGGCTCGGCATCACCATCTTGGCCGAGTTCTCGGGGGGCATGCCCTCCTCGAAGAGGAGGACGTCCTGGGTTCCCGCGCCCACGTCCACCGCCAGAAGCGCCATGGTGGCCAGAATCGACCTCCTGAGATAAAACCGTTGGCGAGGATGGAGAAGAGCTTTATCCTTTTGAAACGAAAGATAGATCATGAAGATCGAGGTCGTCGTCGTGAGCACCTCCCGGTTCGAGAAGTTCGGGCCTGTGGCAAAGCCGGAGGAGGCCGAAGACCTCTCGGGCCGGGCGATCCTGGACCGGCTCGGGGACGCCCGCCGAAGTTTCACATATCGGCTCATCCCTGACGGTGTGGAGCCGGTGAGGGAGGCGATCCTGACATCAGAGGCCGACGTCCTCATCCTCTGCGGCGGCACGGGCCTCGCCCTCAAGGATCTGACGATCGAGGCGGCAGAGCCCTTATTCGAGAAGACGATCCCCGGCTTCGGGGAGGTCTTCAGGCTGAAGAGCCTCGAAGAGGTGGGTACGAGGGCGATACTCACCAGGGCCTCGGCGGGTGTGGTCGGGGGCGCGCCCGTCTTCTGCCTTCCCGGCTCCCCCTCGGCAGCCCGCCTCGGGGTCGAGCTGATCCTAGCTGAGATAGATCACATCCTCGGTCACATTTCAGAATGACGGAATTATAATATGTTTTGAATTCGAGAGAAAAGGATGCAGTGATCCTTTTATAGTGGGATCTCTTTAATAAGAACGGCAATCTGCCGCGGAGGTGACAAGCATGGAAACAGAGATTCCGGTGCGGGATATAATGGCCCGACCTGTGATCACCGTCGATTCCGAGGTTGATGTGGTGAAGGCTGCGAACAAGATGTTCTCCGCAAACGTGGGCAGCTTGATCGTGATTCACAACGACCGGCCGACGGGGATCATAACTGAGCGAGATCTGGTCGGAAAGATAGTTGCCAGGGCCGCAGACCCAAGAGGCGTAAAGGTGAGAGATGTGATGTCATCACCCCTGATCACCGTCCTTCCCGACGTAAGCTTGAGCGACGCCGCCATAAAGATGCTCAAATCGGGGGTGAAGAGGCTTCCGGTAATATCGAGCGAGGGGAAGCTCTTGGGCATAATCACCGACACCGACCTCGTCTCCGGGTCGGCCTCGATCGGCATGGGAGAGATCCTCAGCCACCTCATAGAGATGCACCGAGATAGCGTCCATTTCGAGGAGCAGAGGGAGATGATAAGGGGGATCTGCGAGCGGTGCGGTCAGATCTCCGACTCTCTGGAAGCGGTCAACGGCGAGCTTCTCTGCTGGAGCTGCAGAGACGGGAATAGATGAACATTTTGGAATTATCCGGAGTTGTGCAGGAGGGCGCAATATGGGAGTTTTAGTTGGGGAGATCATGTCAACGGATCCGGTCAGCGTGGAGGAGGGCGACTTCGTTACCCGGGCGCGGCAGCTGATACGCGACAACCAGCTGCGGGGATTGCCGATAAAGGACGGCCAGGGATACGTCGCCGGCATCGTCACCGACCGGGATATGCTGAAGATAGCTTCGACCCGTTCGAACGTCACCGTCTCCGGCTTCTCGGTGGAAGCCCCTCTGGTGACCGCCGAAACGAAACTCGAAGAGGCTGCGAAGCTCTTGCTCTCGGCCAATTATGCGATACTGCCTGTGGTCAGATCTTTGGAAGACCGGCGCTTACAGGGCGTGGTCAGCCCCATTGACATCTTCAAGAAGATCGACCCCGAGAAGCTGGCCGGAAAAATGGTCAAGGAGGTCATGAACGCCGAGACGAAGACCTGCAGCCCCGCCGACCCCGTCGCCAGGGTCTGGGACGCCATGCTCGACTCCGACTTCACGGGGATGCCCGTGGTGGATGAGAAGGGCAAACCCCTCGGGATGATCACCCGTTTCGACATACTGAAGACTGGCGGAGCCCGGATAAGCAAAGATACCAAGGACGTAATGAAAGTGGAAAAACTGATGAGCACGCCTCTCTTCAGCGTAAGTCCTGAGGCGAGCCTTCGCGATGCCGCAAAGACGATGCTGGATCGCGAGATCGGCAGAATATCCGTAGTCGACGACGGCAAGCTCGTGGGAATAATCGACAGATACGACGTGATCAAAGCCATCTTTGGTGAGCGACCATGAAGAGACCATCAGATGATCGGAAGATCAGGATGCCAGGAGCTATGGACAGGGGACCAGTCCAGTTCGATTCGAGAGCCGCCAAGCGCGCAGGAGACGTTCTCACCATTGCAACCGCAGACGTGGTGACGGCGCCGCCCACCACCACCATCATCGGAGCCATCAAGATCATGACCTCTTACGGCTTCGGGAGGCTGCCGATAGCCGATCCTGGAACGAGGCGGCTTCTCGGCTTCGTCACCGGCGTCGATGTCGTCGACTTCCTCGGCGGCGGCATAAGACACAACCTGCTGAAGAAGAAGTATGAAGGAAACATCCTCGCAGCCATCAACGCCGACATCAGAGAGATCATGAGCCCGAGGCTCATATCCATCACCGAGAAGTCCTCCGTAGAAGACGCCCTAAAGTTGATGTACGAAAAGAGCGTGGGCGGTCTGCCCGTGGTGGACGAGGATAACAGGATAAAGGCCCTGGTCACAGAGCACGACTTCGCAAAGCTCGTGGCCGGGGTGAACACCGGCATCAAGGTCGAGGAGTTCATGAGCCCCAACGTGATCACCGCCAACGGCTCGATCTCCATCGAGAAGACCACCAGGATGATGGTCCAGCAGGGTGGCTTCCGAAAGCTCCCCGTGGTCCAGGACTCCATCCTGATCGGCATGGTCACGGCCTCGGACATCATGAGGTACCTGGGAACCGGCGAAGCGTTCGGGAAAGTGGTGACCGGCGACATCAGGGATGTCATGAGCCAGCAGATAAAGATCCTGGTCCGAAGAGACCTTGTATCCACAACGAAAGAGGCGGACCTCGGCACGGCGGCGGAGACCATGATGGATAAGGGCGTCGGAGCCCTGCCGGTCATGGACGACGGATCGCTGGTGGGAATCATCACCAAAAGAGACTTCATCAGGGCATTTGCGGAGGAGAAACGAGGGATCATACCATGAGCAAGGTAAAGGATTACATGCAATCTCCCGTCTACGTCATCGACAAGGAAGAGCCTGTGCAGCGAGCGAGGAACCTGATGCTCAAGCACTACATAAGCAGGCTCCTCGTGATGGACGGTGAAAAGCTGGCGGGAATTGTCACCAAACACGATATATCACATCGGCTGAGCCAGGCCGCCCCGGAGTGGCGGAGGCGCCCCATCAGCAAAGTCCCCATCAGGCTGGTGATGACCGACCGGCCCATCACCATCTACCCCGGAGCCACCGTAGAACAGGCAGCAGAGATCATGGACGAGAACGGGATAGACGGCCTGCCCGTGGAGAGGGATGGTGGAGAGATCGTGGGGATCATAACCTCAAGGGACCTCCTCTCTTACTTCGTCGAGAAAAATCCCGATTCCAAGGTGAGCGATCTGATGTCCCAGGGCGTCGTCAGCGTCCACAGGCACCACACCCTCGACCACGTTCTGGAGGAGATGGTTGAGAACGGCGTCGATCGGGTCGTGGTCTGCGAGGACAACGCCACCCCTGTCGGGGTGATCACCCATACCAACCTCGCCATATCGGGAGTCTCCGACGCCAAGGACGAGCTTAAGGGGAAGAGCATCAAGATGGCGAGGAAGGAGAGCACCGCCGGGAGGAAGGGGTACAGGTACGTAAAGGAGGTACCTCTCGTAGCTGAGGACATAATGTCCTACCCGATATTATTCACCAACTCCGAGGTCAAGGCCGTGGACGCCGCCAAGATCCTTCTCGATAAGGAGATATGCGGCCTTCCGGTGGTGGACGATGAGAGGGTTGTGGGCTTCTTCTCGACCCGGGATATAACCGCCGAAGTGGCGAGGTGGTCTTAACATGCTTATAAAGGATATAATGTCGACGCCGGTGACGATAGACAAATCGGAGAGGATCGGCCATGCACTGGACGTCATGGAGAAGCACGATCTCCGAAGGCTTCTCGTCACCAACGACGGCAAACTCGGCGGCACCATCACCATGAGGCAGATCACGAGGGTTCTGGGAACCAGGCAGAGGCTGGGGATGCCCGCCTCCTCCCTCCACGTCGCCTCCGCAACATCAGACTCGGTGATAAAGGTCGATCCCGAAATGAAGGTCGAGGACGCCGTCCTCCTCCTCCAGAAGACCTCCGTTCTGGTGGTCATGGAAGGTGAGGAGATCCTCGGCTGGGTGAGGCCGAAAGACATGCTGAAGGCGATCAGGATGACGGGGATGGCCGCCGACGCCATGCGCACGCCCCTCACCGCCACCCCCACCGATCGGCTGATCCACGTCCGGAGGGTGATGCTCGACCGGGACGTAGGGAGGCTTCCGGTGATGGAGAATGGAAAGCTGGTGGGGATCATATCCGAACGGGACGTGGCGAAGTCCCTGAGGGCCTTCAGAGACCTCGTCCCCAGCAGCCAGCAGGAGGCGCGGATCAAAAACCTCCTGGTCTCGGACGTCATGAGCCGGGACGTCAAGTCGATATTCGTCGACACGCCCCTTGATGAGGCGAGAAAGACGATGCTGGACCTGGACTTTGGCGGGATGCCGGTCTTAAACCAGAAGAACGAGCTTGTGGGAATGCTGACCAGGCGGTGCTTCTTCGACTACCTGGCAAAGCAGAAATGAACCTTCGGGCCGCGGCGGACGGGCTGGGCTTATCGCCAGAGAGGATGGAACGGATGATCGGACGGGTGGTCCGATCTTCCGACTGGCCTGCGCCCCGGCTCCTCAGGTTCGACAAGGCCGTCTCCGGCATAGAGGCCGGGACGGTCGTCTTCGACAAAAACGAGATCGTATACGGCTACCCGAAGATCAGGCGGGCGATGATGCTTGCGCCCGCCATCAACCGCCATTTTTCCGATGGAGTCGTCGTCGAAGAGAAGATGAACGGCCACAACGTCCGGGTCGTCGGCGTTGGTGGAAGCGTCATCGCCCTCACCCGGGGCGGGTTCATCTGCCCCTACTCGACGGAGGTGGCGAGGGATCAGATACCTCCGGAGGTCTTCAGTGACCATCCGGACCTGGTACTTTGCGGCGAGATGGTGGGGCCGAAAAACCCCTACGTTCCGAAGGAGGTCTACTCCGCCGAGTCGATGGACTTCTACATCTTCGACGTATCTCGAAAGGGGAAGAGGGATATGGAGGGATCTATGAAGACTCACGCCATCGCCGAGGAGTACGGGATCAGGTCCGTCCGCCTCTTCGGCGAGTTCGGGCTCGATGAGGCTGCCGGGGAGATAAAGAAGATCATAAAGGACCTGGGAGCCCGGGGAAGAGAGGGGGTCGTCATCAAGGACCCTGAAAACCTGAAAAGCCCCATCAAATACACAAGCTCCGAGAGCAACTGCAGAGACCTGGAGTTCGCCTTCCGGTACTACAACGACTACGGCCAGGACTTCTTCTTCTCCCGGGTCGTCCGGGAGGGGTTCCAGGCGGCGGAATGGTCCGATTCCGAGGCCGAGTTTCAAGAGAGGTGCCTCCGGCTCGGAAAGAGCATGCTCGGACCGATGAGGGAGACGGTGGAGGCGAAGATGGCCAAAGACCCCATAGTCCAGGAGGTGGAGATAATGGTGAAAGACCTTCAGACGGCGACGGACTTCGAGGAGCACTTCCGAAGGATGGGGGTGCGGGCGATCTTCGATCCGCCTCAACCTTATCCCGGCGGATACCTGGTGAAGATAAAGAGGCTCGTCATGAGCACCAACGACAAGACCGAGTCCGTCATCGAGGGGCAGCTCTGGTGACCCCGAGAGGGAGGAATCGGGCAAATGTTAAATTCAAACAGAATGCTTCTTAGGGAATCAGATTGACCTCTGAGGATGGTCACCATGAGCGAAACCTGCGACATAGAGATGGAAGGACACCTTATTGATTCGCTCACGCTCACCAAGGCGCTGGACAAGATCATGAGCATGGGCGGCGAGTTCGAGATCAAGACGTTCCGGGTGGGGAAGAAGAAGCACGATACGAGCTACGTGAAGATCGCGATCTCCGGAGAGGACGAAGATCACCTCGACCGGATCCTTCTCGCCCTTCACCCCCTCGGCGCCCGGGTGATCGAGGCCGAGGACGTCCACCTCGAGATCGCGCCCCAGGACAAGGTGGTGCCCCGGGGCTTCTACTCCACCACAAACCATCTAACCCACGTCCGGCACCAGGGAGCCTGGCTGGAGGTGGAGGACATCCAGATGGACTGCCTGATCATCGTCAAAGAGGGTCGGGCGATATGCGTTCCCATCGGCCAGATCAAGAAGGGCGATATGATCGTCGTCGGGACCGGGGGGGTGAGGGTGGTGCCGCCCGAGCGGCCCCGGGAGAAGACCTTCTTCGAGTTCATGTCCAACGAGGTCTCCTCGGAGCGCCCCTCCGGCGAGATCGTAAAGCAGCTCGCTGAAGAGATCCTGGCCACGAAAAGGAACGGTGGAAAGATCGCCGTGGTCGGCGGGCCGGGCATAATCCACACCGGCGCCTCTGAGGCCCTGGCAGAGCTGATCAGGGACGGGTACATCGACGCCCTCCTCGCAGGAAACGCTCTCGCGGTCCACGACATCGAGCGGCAGCTCTTCAGAACGAGCCTGGGGATGGACCCTCACGGAAACCTGACCTCGGCGGGCCACCGAAACCACATCTACGCCATAAGCGAGGTGATCGCCAGCGGCTCCATAAAACAGGCTGTAGAAGACGGCAAATTGAAGGGCGGGATCATGTACCAGTGCATCAAAAAGGGGATCCCCTACGTTTTGGCCGGATCGATCCGGGACGACGGACCCCTCCCCGACGTCATCACCGATACCGTCGAGGCTCAGAAGGCGATGTTCGAGGCCCTCCGCGGCGTGGACATGGTGATCATGATGGCGACGATGCTCCATTCCATCGCCACCGGAAACCTCCTCCCCTCGAGGGTGAAGACGATCTGCGTCGACATCAACCCCTCCACCGTGACGAAGCTGATGGATCGGGGGACGGCTCAGGCGATAGGGCTTGTGACCGACATCGGGATATTCCTGCCGAGGCTGGCCGAGGAGGTCAAAAAGCTGGCCGAGGCCGCGTAAGCCCTTGCGGGTTGGATGGGCGGTTTTTCTCCTCGGGAGGTCGCAGACGTCGGAAACTGATCGCAACGCTTAAATTGAGAACGGCCGCTATATGCCGGGTGTGCCTGTGCCGCCGTGGCTTAGCCCGGTAAAGCGGCTGATTCGTAAGGCAAACGGCCCGATATATCAGCAGGTCATGGGTTCGAATCCCATCGGCGGCTTTTCTCTTTTTGTCTAAAATCGTTCCGGCGTTCTGTCAACTCCGCAATACTTTATATACCCCCACTTTAAAAAGGCTTTATATATCCTCACTTTAAAAAGGGAGTTTCCGGAGAGACGTGATTATGGAGTCCACCATCAACATAGAGAACGTCGTCGCCTCGACAAAGCTCGCCGAGGAGTTCGATCTGATCAAGATCGAGTCGGAGCTGGAGGGCGCCGAATACAACAAGGAGAAGTTTCCGGGGCTCGTCTACAGGGTCAAATCGCCCCGGGCGGCCTTTCTGATCTTCACCTCGGGGAAGGTGGTATGCACCGGCGCAAAGAACGTCGAGGACGTGAGAACGGTCATCACCAACATGGCCCAGACCCTGAAGTCGATCGGGTTTGAGGACGTCAACCTCAACCCCGAGATCCACGTCCAGAACATCGTCGCCAGCGCCGACCTCAAGACCGATCTCAACCTGAACGCCATCGCCCTCGGCTTGGGCCTAGAGAATATCGAGTACGAGCCTGAGCAGTTCCCGGGCCTCGTCTATCGGATTAAGACTCCGAAGGTGGTGGTCCTGATATTCAGCTCCGGAAAGTTGGTGGTGACCGGAGGAAAGTCGCCCGACGAGTGCGAGGAGGGCGTCAAGATCGTCCGGGTCCAGCTGGAGAACCTGGGGCTTCTCTGACCTTATAACGATCCGGACTGGGTCCGTCTCTCATCATCGGGTCGGTCGGAAGAGTGGCGGCGGCTGAAAGCTGAGCTTGGAGCTTATACTATGGAGCTTGCGCCGCCTTCGCCCAAAGCTCCCTAGCTACCATATTCTATCTGTCCCATCATCTCGACGGTCAGCGGCTGGTCTTTTCGGCCAAAAGCTCCGCGATCTCTTTCAGGCCGAGGCTCTCCTGAGACCCCGTGGACATGTCCCTCAGGGTGAGCTTCCCCTCTTCGACCTCTTTTGGACCTATTATCACGGCGAAGCCTGCTCCGATGCTGCTCGCCTGTTTCAGCTGGGCTCCAAGCCCCCGGCCCATGACGTCCAGGACGACGGGGACATTGAGGGCGTCGCGAAGCTCCTTTGCGGCCCTGACAGCCTCGGACCGGACCTGAGGGACGAAGACGACGGCAACAGGTGCCGGCGGCCTCTCGTCGAGGGCGACGACCTCCATGATCCGGTCAAACCCGATGCCAAAGCCCGTCGACCTCGTCTCCTGGCCTCCGAGAAGGCCCGCGAGCATGTAGGTCCCGCCGCCGCAGATCTGGTTTTGGGCGCCGAGGCCCGAGGCGTAGATCTCAAAGACGGTTCCGGTGTAGTACTCCAGGCCCCGGACGATCTCAAAGTCCACCGTCGCCTCGACACCGTAGGTCGCGAGAAGGTCCACCAGCTCCGAGAAGTGGGCTAAATCCAGGTCTGATGGCGCGGCCCGGTCGGACCTTGCGGCCCGGTCTCCGGCGGCGCCGGAGGATGAAGCTTCGGAGGAGGCCGCCTTCGTCTCTTCGGGGGCCAGGGCGTCTGACATTTTGGCCAGGTCCTCGGCCAACTCCATTGCCCGGTCCAGGGCCCGTCGCCCCTTGAGGTCGATCAGCTCCAGAAGGCCAAGGTGGTCTGCCCCGATCTCCTGGAGCTTCTCGGCGAGGAGGTCCCGCTCCTTCTTGTCGATGAACTTCATCACCGCCGGCCTCTCGGAGGCGGGGATCATCCTCATCATCGCCCTGATCAGGCCGAGGTAGCCGAGGTGGAGGTCTCCCGAAACTCCGGCGCTCTCGATCAGCTTCGAAGCGAGGGCGATCACCTCCGCCTCGGCGTCGGGCCGGTCGCTTCCGACGAGCTCCGCCCCGAGCTGCCAGAACTCCCGGAACCTCCCCCGCTGGGGCCGCTCGTACCGGAAGCAGTTTCCGAAGTAGTGAAGCCGGAGGGGCTTTGCTGCTGTCTGGAGCTCATTGACGTACATCCTCATCACCGGGGCAGTCAGCTCGGGCCGGAGCGCCAGGTCGCGGCCGCCCTTGTCCTTGAAGGCGTAGATCTCATCGATGATCGACGGCCCCGACTTCACGGTGAAAAGCTCCAGATGCTCGAAGGTGGGGGTCGATATCTCCTGGTAGCCCCACCGTTCCAAGATACCTTGCATCCGCTTCCTGACGGCCCCTCTCCTGAAGGAGTCCTCGGGCAGGAAGTCTCTAGTCCCTCTCGGTCTTTGGATCGTCATGCCACACCGCCCATGCCGCATGGCTCCTTATAGCTTTTGGGAGCCGAAAGGTCCCCGGCTGAATGAGCACTAATACTTTCGCCCCGCGAGCCTCGACCTTTTGTAGGGCGGATTAGAAGTATAGGTTGTGAGGCAAAAGCCCGAAGGGCGCGGCCTCCGTTGCCATGATCGGATCGAGGCCGGGAGAGGGCCCCAACAAATCCCCCTTCATTTCCCTCTCCTCCTCGCCAACTTTTCTTCGGCCCTTAAAAAATAGAGTTTGAGCCCCGTTCAGAGCCCGGCTGTCGCGAAGCCGTATTCAGCGCGCTTCCATTTTTTAGATTCGCGTCGCACCCCCATCCCCTCTGCTGATTTTCCAGTCGGCATTACTTCCGCCCCACGCGGACAACTCCGATATAAAACGACAGACCTTATGGGCCGTTGATCGACTTCCTGCCGAAGATGGACCACGACGGGTCTTCCTTCGAGATGGAAAATAGGATCAGTGAGGCGAAATTGGCGGCTTTGGAGATTGACGGAGGTTCCCTGATGATCACCATCGTCGGAGCGATGGCGAGCGCCTTAGCGACCTTGATCTTCTGCTACCTCGCCTTCCGGGTGAACCTCGAATCGAGGCTGAAGGACCTGGAGCACCAGATGGAGATCCTCGGGGACCTGGAGGAGGCACTTCTCGCTCAGGAGGAGAGGATAAGGGATCTCGAGATGGAGGCGAGCCGCCGAGAGGCGCTCCCTATAGATGGCATGACGTGCCCGGTGGCGCGCAGCAGATCGAGGGAGGATGAAAGAATCTTTCCGAGAGATGATTAGCGCCAGGGGCGCTAAAAAATAGAGATGCTCGATCCTGCTTCGGCTCAGTGCTTGACCTCGGACTCAACCTCGCCGACGGCGGCCTCGGCCATATCTTTGCCTTCATCCTCACCGTGGTCCGCCATCTCCTCGCTCTCGGCCTCCATCTCCTCTACCTCTTCCATCGCATCGGAGGCGGCTCCATGCTCCTCGGCGCTGACAGCGCCCTCTTCATGCGATACCTCGGTCTCTGCACCCTCTTCTGCTCCCTCATCCTCGCTGACGCAGCCACAGGCGAAGGCCGCGACGAAGACGAGGATTAGGGCCAATATCCAGCTGTGCTTGAACATGGCCCTGTCGTGGTAGTGGATATGTTAAAAAGCTGACGAGGAAAACGCTCCACCTCTGACGAGAAAGGGGCGAAACTCAGCAGTAGACGGGAAGGAGGGTGAGGACGGCCAGTTGGCTTGCTGCAGCGCGGCCTTGAAACCCGACCCCAAATTTCGAAGCGGTTCTATGAGTTCGACCTATCGTCAAACTTTCCTCGCCGCCTTCTTCCCCTCCGCGATGAGGATCGCCTCCTCGGGGCTCTCGGCCTTGAGCATCCCCTCGACGTTCCAGTCGCCGAGGTCGATCACCAACTTGTCCATCTTCAGGGCGAGGGCGATCTCGGATAGGGTGCCGTAAAGGCCGGGAAGGGCGATCACCACGTCGGCGCTCCGGACGATGATGGCGTTTCTACCATGACCCATCCCGGTGCCGATGGCGACGGTGACGAAGGGGTTTGCCGTCTCCTTCTCTCCGGGGAGGATGCCGACGGTGACGCCTCCTGCCTCTTTGGCGCCCTGGGACGAAGCCTCCATCACCCCGCCGAGGCCGCCTGTGATCAGGACGTGCCCGTGCTCTGCGATCTTTCGGCCCATCTCTCGCGCCAGGTTGCACCTATTCTCCTCGTACTCTCCGGCTCCTACTACCGCCACCTGCACAAAAATTCCTCCACGCGAGGCTATTATTAGCCCTCGGAGAACTTATGATTTGTGACCGCCTTTTCGAGGCTCCGGCCCGAGATCAGAGGGATGCTCGCCCGCCAGGGGATAGCGGAGCCGACGCCGCCCCAGGAAAAGGCCATCCCCAGGATCCTGGCCGGAGAGCACGTCCTCCTCATCGCCCCCACCGGGACCGGCAAGACCGAAGCCGCAGCCCTCCCCCTATTCCACAAGATCCTCCGGGATAAGGCCAGGTCCGGCGAGAGAGGGTCGGGAAAAGAGGGGAGAAGAGGCGACGGGAGAAACGCCAGCCAGGGAAGAGATGCACGGGGAAGAGGTGCAGGGAACGAGGACGGCCAAAGCCCGGGAGTTCGCGCCATCTACGTCACGCCGCTTCGGGCCCTCAATCGGGACATGCTCTCCCGCCTCCAGGGATGGGGCGGAGAACTCGGGATCTCCGTCGCCGTCCGCCACGGCGACACAACTCAGGCCGAGCGGCGCAGACAGTCCCTCCGGCCTCCAGACCTTCTCATCACGACGCCCGAGACCCTCCAGGTGATGCTGACGGGCAAAAGGCTCCGTGAGAACCTGCGAGCTCTCAAAACCGTCGTCATCGACGAGGTTCACGAGCTTGCGGCATCAAAGCGGGGGTCCCAGCTCGCCGTCGTTTTGGAGAGGATGACAGAGGTGGCGGGGGAGTTTCAGAGGGTCGGCCTCTCGGCCACCGTCGGCTCGCCGGAGGTGGTGGCCGAGTTTCTGGCGGGGCCGCAAAGGAGGTGCAGGATCATCTCGGCCGAGGTGGAGAGGGAAGCCCGGTTCAGGGTGGCGTCCCCCCAGCCGAGGGGCGGCGACTATGCCCTCGCAAAAGAGCTGGAGTGCGACCCCATGCTCGCAGCCCAGATCAGGATGATCAGAGAGGCCGTCAGAAAGGAGAGGTGTCTTGTCTTCGTCAACACCCGCCAGGCCGCCGAGGTTCTGGGGTCCAGCTTCCGGATCTTGGGCGAGAAGATCGGGGTCCACCACGGGAGCCTCTCCAAAGAGGCGAGGATCGAGGCAGAGGAGGCTTTCAAGGCGGGCCGCCTCCGGGGCCTGATCTGCACATCGTCGATGGAGCTCGGGATCGATATCGGCGACGTCGACCACGTCATCCAGTACAGCTCGCCGAGGGAGGTTTCGCGGCTCGTCCAGAGGGTGGGAAGGGCAGGACACCGGATGGGAAGGGTGTCGGCAGGGACGATCATCGCCACAGGACCCGATGACGTCGCCGAGGCGGCGGCGATCGCGAGGAGGGCTAACTTTGGCGAGCTGGAGGAGACGAGAACCCACGAGAACCCAAAGGACGTCCTCGCAAACCAGCTGGTGGGCCTCGCCCTCGACTTCGGTGATATCACCCTAGCCAGATGCTTTGAGATCGTCACAAGGTCATTTCCCTTTAGAAACCTCACATTTTCCGAGCTGGAGGAGGTGGCCCGGGAGATAGCCGACCACTGGCTCGTCTCCCTGGAGGACGGCGTCCTCCGGAGGAGACGAAAGTCCTGGCAGTACTACTACCAGAACCTCTCGATGATTCCCGACGAGAAGAGGTACAAGGTTTTCGACGTCGTCGGAAGAAAGCCCGTCGGGACCCTGGACGAGGCCTTCGTCGTCAACTTCGCCGAGCCGGGGGCGACCTTCGTCGCCAGGGGCGAGATCTGGGAGATCGTGGAGATCGTCGACGATGAGGAGGAGATCAGGGTGGCCCCGATCCAAAGAGGGGGCGAGATCCCCTCCTGGTCCGGCGAGGAGATCCCCGTCCCCTGGATGGTGGCCACGGAGGCGGGCGAGATCAGGGCTCGGGTGGCCCTGCTCCTGGAGGGGGGAGACGGTTGTGGAGATGGCGGTGAAGGCGGATCTGGTGAGGGTGACGGTGAGGAGAACGGCCACAGAGATGCCAGAAGAGGCGAGGAGAGGTGGGGTGAGGGGAGGCGAGGAGAGACGAGCATGGGCGAGGCCGCGGCGGCCGCCCTCCTGACCGACGATTACCCGGTGGACCCGGAGGCGGCAGTGGTCTTCGTCAAGATGATTAAGTCCCAGATAAAGGCTCATCTGCCCGTCCCCGACTCCAGGACCATCGTCGTCGAGGGGGACGGGACTTACCTCACCATAAACGCCTGCCACGGCCACCAGGCCAACGAGGCCCTGGGGAGGGTCATAACGGCCCTCCTCTCGGCGAGGCTCGGAACCTCCGTCGCCCTGGACGTCGACCCGTACAGGATCGGCCTTGAGACGCCGAAGACGATCATGGCCGAGGAGGTGGCCGCCCTTCTAGAGGAGACTGAACCCGATTATGTCGAGCCGATCCTGGAGAAGACCCTCAAGAACACGTCGCTATTCACCTGGAGGATGGTCCACGTCGCCCGGAAGTTCGGAGCCCTCCGGCGAGACGTCGACCGCGAGATGGTGAGCCTCAAACGGGTCCTCGGCCTCTTCGTCGACGGCCCCATCGGCCAGGAGGCGATGCGGGAGGTATTCTTCGACCGGCTCGACGTCGAAAGGGCGATGAGGGTTCTGGAGAGGGTGAGATCTGGCGAGATCTCCATCCTGACTTCCCACCCAAGCCCCATAGGGTCTGAGGGGAGAAGAGGCGGAAGGGACGTGACCAGTCCAGAGCGGGCCGACGGCGCCGTCATCGAGCTTCTGAGAGATCGGATCATGAACGATCGAGTGATCCTATTCTGCGTCAGCTGCAAAAAGTGGAAGTCGCTGCGGATGGTAAAGAACGTCCCCGAGGTCCCCGAGTGCCCGATCTGCGGGTCGCGGATGGTGGCGGCCCTCAAGCCCTGGGAAGAGGAGGAGATCAAGGTCGTGAGAAAGCCCGAGGAGTCGAAGACCGCTGAGGACCGGCGGAGGACGAAGAGGGTCTACCGGAACGCAAACCTCGTCCTCACCTACGGCAAGACCGCCGCCGTCACCCTCGCCAGCCGCGGCCTGGGGCCCGAGACGGCGGCGAGGCTGATGCGAAACCTCCGCCGGAACGAAGTGGATTTCTACCGGGACATCCTGAAGGCGGAACGGGAGTACGCCAGAACGAAGCGGTTCTGGTCCTGAAGCCAAAATTTAAGGTCTCCTAGGGTCTAGCTTCCTCTCATGAGTTTTGATCTCTTCCCCGCCGTCGACCTTCGCGGCGGAAGATGCGTCCAGCTCGTCGGCGGGGTGCCGGGCTCTGAGGTCGTCAGCCTCGACGACCCCCTGGCCCAGGCCGTCCGCTGGGTCGAGATGGGCACGAGAGTCCTGCACATCATCGACCTGGACGGGGCGATCCAGGGCGTCCGGATCAACGGCCCCATCCTCCAGGAGATCGTCGAGACCCTCGACCTCTTCGTCCAGGTGGGGGGCGGCATTCGAACCCGTGAGGATGCTGAATTGCTCCTCGACCTCGGGGTCGACAGGGTGATTTTGGGGACGGCGGCCCTCGCTCGGCCCGAGATGGTGACGGAGCTTGCCGCCGATTTCGGCTCGGAGAGGGTGATGGTGGCTCTCGATGTAAGACGGGGGAAGGTCACCACCGAAGGGTGGCAGAGGGACCTGGAGAAGGGGGCCATCGAGCTAGGACTTCTCTTCCAGGAGAAGGGGGCTGGCTCGATCCTCTTCACCAACATCGACACCGAAGGGCAGCTTCGGGGGATCGACCCCGAGCCGACCCGAAGGCTCGTCTCTACGGTCGAGATACCGGTGGTGGCCGCCGGAGGAGTCTCCACCGTAGAGGACGTCCTCGTCCTCAGGGACGCGGGCGCCGCCGGGGCCGTCGTCGGGACGGCGATATACACCGGAAAGCTCGACTTCAAAAAGGCTCTTTCGGCTCTCCGCGCCTGATTATCATCTTCATGGAGGGTTTGTGGAGGATCGATCTGGACTTGTCGAGGGTTTGTGGAGGATCTGTATAGGTGATATTATGAGGAAGGGAGAGGGAACTTCAGAGGTCGGCAGCGCGCGGGCCAGGGTCGAGGTAAACGTTGACGGGAAGGGGGATCCAGATCTCGACTCCGGATCTGGGTTTCTCGACCACATGCTCACAGCTCTAGCGAAGATGAGCAAAATCGACATTCGTGTGAAGGCCGGGGGCGGGATCGCGGCCCAGAGGTCGAGGGCCCTGGGCCTCGCCCTGGGGGGAGCCCTCGCCGCGGCTCTGGGGGAGAAGAGAGGGATAAGAAGGTACGGCTGGGCGGCGGTCCCCATGGACGAGGCCCTGGCAGAGGTGGCCCTGGACCTCTCCGGAAGGGCCTATCTCGTGATGAAGGGCGAGTTTGAAAACGAGATCATAGGAGACCTGCCATCGCAGGACGTCAGGACGATCCTCGAAGCCCTGACAGAGGAGGGGCTCATCACCCTGAACGTGAAGTTCGAGGGCGAGAACGACCACCACAAGGCCGAGAGCATCTTCAAGGCCCTGGGCCTCGCTTTGAAGGAGGCGAAAAGAGTTGAGGGGACCGAGGTCCTCAGCACCAAAGGCGTGCTTTGATTTTCGGGGCCTTGGCCGCTTTTCACTCGAACTCGATGGTACCCGGCGGCTTGGGGGTCAGATCGTAGACGACCCTTGAGACCTCGGGGATCTCTCCTGTGATCCTGTGGGATATCCGCCTCATGACGTCCCATGGGAGCTCCAGAACGTCGGCGGTCATGGCGTCCCTCGAGGATACCGCCCTCACCGCCACAACGTAGCCGTAGGCCCTGATGTCACCTTTGACCCCCGTCGCCTTGCCCAGGATCGCGGCGAAGGCCTGCCAGGGCAAAAAGCTCTTAAGCTCCTCCTCGACGATGGCGTTGGCGAGCCTGACGACCTCAAGCTTCTCTTGCGTCACCTCGCCGAGGATCCGAACGGATAGGCCAGGCCCGGGGTAGGGCATCCGCTCAGATATCTCGGGGGGCATCCCAAGGCCCCGGGCGACCTCCCTCACCTCGTCCTTGTAGAGGTCGCGGAGCGGCTCGACTATCCCTTTGAACTCCATCTTGAGGGGGAGGCCTCCGACGTTGTGGTGAGACTTGATCCCCCCCTCGGACTCGATCAGGTCTGGGTATATGGTGCCCTGGATCAGGTACTCAGCGCCGATGTTCCTCGCCTCCTCCTCGAAGACCCGGATGAAGGTCTCTCCAACGACCTTCCTCTTCTCCTCCGGATCGGTTACACCATCAAGGGCGCCCAAAAACCGGTCCTCTGCATGAACCGTGATTAAATTGAAATCGGAGAACATTTCGGCGATCTTCTTCGACTCGTCCTGCCGCATCAGCCCGCTATCCACGTAAACAGGGAGCAGCCGGTCTCCTATCGCCTCGCGGGCCAGAAAGGCGCAGACCGAGCTGTCCACGCCCCCTGAGAGGCCGATGACCGCTCTTCCCTCCACCTGGCGGCGAATCTCTGCTATGGCTTCATCGATGAACTGGGGGACGTTCAGACCCATAGAGGTCTCTGGCCGGTTTCGAGGATAATAGGCTTGCGGTTATCGACGGCGGCGATTTCAGATGAGCCCAACGTGAACTGTACATGAAAAATAACCATTTAAAGGATCGGGTGGTAGGTTCTCTCAGCGGGAAGGGGAGTGGGAAACGACAGATCGCCAGACCTCCTATCGGGATGAGAGAGCATCTCCCTCCGCTCACTCATCCATCGTCCCTTTTGCTCAATTGGTGATCTATCTTTCTTCTTCCTGCATTTCATCTTCACCTTCGGTTGTTCATTTCATGCGTTCATTTCATGCGTTCATTTCATGCGTGATTCAGCGATCATTTCAGCGTTCATTTATACACCTCGCTGCCGCTTTTTAGGGAGTAGCTCCCCTCAAAGACGCTCGCCAAAACGGCGTCTCTATCGTCGGTGTGGCTTTCGATCTCGTATATCGCCATCCCGCTGAAGTTGGACTCGGAATCCAGTTTCAGCCTGGTGCTCCGAACCTCGGCCGCTCCTGTGCAATTCAGCCGGTCGGCGTAGAGGTACCTCTCCCTTATGATCGAGCCCCTCTTCTCGTCCATGCAGACGTGGCTTGCGTACCAGCTGGAGTTGTATCCGAGAACGCGACCGAAGGATAGGTTCAGGACCGAGGGGGCCTGGAGAGCTTCAAACCCCCGTTCCATCTTCATCCTGGTGGTCCTGTAGCTCAAGGCCTCCTCGGATTCGTAGCTTCCCGAGCCGTGCTCCGAGAAGCTGAGGGTGGTCCCTACGATCAACTTCACCGGCGTCTCAACCCTCCCCCACCACTCGCGCTGGTCGCAGGATATCCTGACCTGGTTTATTATCAGGTGGGGGCTCCTGTCGGTGGTGAACCTCCGCCTTACTGAGACAAAGCCAGTCCCATAGACCCGTCCTTCGACCTCCGCGACGAAGTTCTGCTTCTCCATCTTCATCACCAGGACGATCTGGCCGTAGTGGCCAGGAGAGACGTTACCTATCGTCCAGACGTTGTTTGTCCCCGGGTCTGGCGGCGGGTAGGCTGACAGCAGCGTCATCCTGGGGTCGTAGTCCTCGACGATCACGAGGTTTGTCAGGGTGGTGTTGTTGAAGTCGTTCCCATAGGTTATGGTGTAGGTGATCTTGCTACCCTGGCTTATCCTGCTGGGCTTCCCCTTCTTCTCGTGGGGGCCCTCGTTCGGTTCGAAGCTGGCGACCATGCCGTTTATTTTGACGTAGTCTATGAGGCATGAGCCACTATCTGTTTTACTTTTACGGGATAAAGTAATATAAATTTTAATAATACCAACACCGGCAAAATGATCTCGACATTCAGCAAAGTCCCCAATTTCGTCACCATTTCGGTCCTCATATACGAAACGCTGGTCGAAAATGGAGAGATCCGACCATTCAGATTCTGATGAATTAAAATCGTATAAAATTCTTGCTTTAATCCAGTTATCTCCAGCAGCTTTCTTGTCAGTGTATTTTCCGTCGCCGTTGACATCCAGAAATAATCTCATTTCGATATAGCCAACACCTGCCATAGGAAATACCTGCATGCAACAATCTTCCACGTGGTCCATTGGTAATGGATCTTCCAGTCCAATAATAACTCTACTTGTACTTTTTAGAGGATTAATTGAAAGACGAGCGGAGTTTGGACCATGATAACTCAGTTCTCCATATCTTACACCTTTATTTGCCCCACCAAATGAAGTCTCTAAGCCATACGATCCCTGACCCACCATAACCATCGACGATAGCAGCAGAACCATGCCGAAGATCGCCAAAAGTTTCATCCAGATACGACGAAGTTAATCAAAGTATAAAATACATTTGTTGATAAATACTGTAGTTATCGTACCCTTTTAAACCCCCGAGCCTCGCCCTGCCCTGCGACCTTCGTCCTCTAAAAGAGTCTAGACGAGATTCACAGGCGGTTCACATAATCCGTTGGGTTCGAAAAACGACTAACAGGGACCCAATATGAAAAATAGGTATTTAAATTTGCCAGACCAGGCTTTGGCTGACGGAAAGGTTCGCTGTGCATAAAGTAAGACTTTGTAGGTGATTTGAGCATGGTTGGGGGGTTGGTAATAACGGAATTGGGGGAGGGGTCCCTGAGGAGGTTCGCGAAGGAGGCGTTCGTCAGGGAGAACCTTCCTTACATAATGGGGACTCTTTCTCTTTTGGTGATGATCCTGGCGACGGCGGTCTCATCCGCCAACGCCGCGGGGACGGGTACGATGACGTTTCAGACCACCGGCTCCGACGTGGCGTTTTCCTCCTTCAGGTGGTTGGGGTATGACTTGGGACATGATATGCCGACCCCAGAGCCGGATGGAACATATTACTATCATGAAAGCTTCCGCTACAACTTCTGGCCGGAGGAGCCTCCTACAAGCGACGGCCTCTGGACGCCCGGAGCCAGGTGGAGCGCCCGATACAACCAAGGCTGGTACAACCAGCAGCCTGTGACGACCGACCTTTCCTCGGACATAACTGGCCCCGTGGCTGCGGGATCTTCTGTGACCTGGACCGCCAGGGCGACCGACCCCGACGGGGACGCCCTCCTCTACAAGTTCTGGCTGAAGGGGCCGTCCACCAGCTGGACCTGGCGGGAGATGACGGGATGGACATCCAGCAACCGATGGACCTGGAAGCCCTCCCTCTCCGACGTTGGGAACAGTCAGATCTGCGTCAGCGTCAAGGACGGTCGCCACTCGGGGCCCGACGGGTCGAACAGCTACCTGATCAGAGACTATACAGTAACCCTCCCAATAAAAAATGAGCCACCCACAGCATCGGATCTGGTTCAAAGCCCGATGGGGCCCCTGAACGCTGGGTCTTCTGCGACCTGGACCGTCAGAGCGACCGACCCCGAGAGGGATCAGATAAGCTACCGATTCTGGCTGAAGGGACCATCGACGGCGAACGCCTGGAAGGACATGACAGGTTGGACCGCCAGCAACCGATGGACCTGGCAGACTACCCCATCGGACGTGGGGGCAAACCAGGTGAACGTCTGGATCAGGGACGGGAAGCACGCGGGATCTGACGGCTGGGACAGCTACCAGGTGAGAGACTGCACTGTAACTTCCCCGAGGGCGAACGCGCCTCCTACAGCGGCGGGCATAGTTCCAAACCGGGGAAGCCCCCAGACGGCGGGATCTTCCGTATCCTGGACCGCGACGGCCAGCGACCTCGATGGGGACCAGATACTCTACAGGTTCTGGCTGAGGGGACCCTCCACCGGGAACAGCTGGAGGGATATGACCGGATGGACGGCGAGCAACCAGTGGACGTGGTGGACCGGAAGCTCCGACGTAGGGACGAGCTCGGTGAACGTCTGGATCAGAGATGGAAAGCACGCGGGATCTGACAGCTGGGACAGTTATCAGGTGAGAGACTACACCATAACCTGGTAAGGTAAGTAATGGTGAGCGGTCGAAAGGACCCTCGACGCTGCTCTGAAATTGACAATTATACAACTCCGCGAAAAGATGTCGGGACTGAATGGGGACCCGACGCCGGGAGGATCGTCTCCTCCCGGTCTCAAGATGATGAAGATCTCCCCAAAGGGAGGGGAGGATAATTGAAGGGGGTATTTGGGAGGGGCGCGCCCTCTCCCAATTTTCACCATCAAACCTTCGAAGAATTCTTCTAAGGGGTCAACAGGTTCAAAGATCGGTCATCCGGTCCAGCAGGAACCCCGTCTCTTTTGCATCAGGTCGAGAACGTCGCATAGCTTCTGTGCTGCTGCCCTCGCCGTCTCCTGGCCGACCCGGTCATCCTGGGCGGGCTCGACGGCGATCCCGCCGAAGTGACCGTCGTCGCCGACGACCACCATACCGTGGATGTGCATCCAGGTCTGGATCGCATCGACCGTCTTCTCCTGCCCGCCGTTCCGGGACCGGCCTACAGCGATGGCGCATCCCGCCTTGTTCTTCAAGACGAAGCCCTGCCTTCTCAGGAGGAGGGTTCGGTCGAAGAGAGCCTTGAGCTGGCCGGTGACGTTGCCGAAGTAGACGGGGGACGCGACGATCACCCCATCGGCGGCCGCGAGAGCCTCGCGAACGCGGGCCATGTCGTCCTCGATGGGGCAGACCCTCCCCTGCCCGCACTCGCCGCAGTCAGTGCAAAACCCCACCTCCAGCTCCGAGCAGAGGAGCCTCTCGACCCTATAGCCCCGCTCGGTTGCGATCCTCAAAGCCTGGTCGAGGAGGTGCTCGGCGTTTCCCCCTCGGTTCGGACTGCCGGATATGCCCACTATCGTAAAAATATCCCTCCAGAAAATCCGCCCCATCGGCGGAATCGTATCTCGACCTGAGCTTTGATAGGGGGCTTATTACAATTTTCTCTTGCGAACTGATCAGAAGATTTATGATATGAGAGCAACAACGCCAAAGGAGGGGACGAGATTTGCGCATCGAAATTACAGCACTTTTGGATCAGGACGTCTACACCCAGAAGGGGATCTTCGTCGGCAGGGTCGACGACGTGGTCCTCGACCCGGATGTGGGCGAGGTGAGCGGCCTTGCTCTCGGAAACGTGAACAAGTCCTTCCTCGACCTCAAGGGGAAGGGGATAATCATACCCTATCAGGGGGTCACCGCCGTCGGGGACATAATAATCACAAAGCATTTCGGCACCATGCCTTACAGCGATGACAAGAAGGGCTGACGGCCGGGAGGTGTATGCCGACCTCAGAGTCCGCGCCCCGTTGGTGGTGAGGGCCGACGGCAGAGGGTTTGGAACTCTCCTCAGGGAGGCGAAGAAGCCCTACGACATCGACTTCGCGAAAGCGATGGCCCGAGCCGCAAGGGTCTTCGTCGAGGAGTCGGGGCTCGCCCCGTCCATCGCCTTCACCTTCTCCGACGAGATCAGCATCCTCTTTCCGGAGGCGCCTTTCAACGGGCGCCTGGAGAAGATCGACTCGGTGGTGGCGGGGACCCTCTCGGGCCTCCTCTCCATCAACCTCGGAAAAGCCGTGGCCATGGACGCGAGGTCGATCCCCCTCTGCCCCGGCGAGATCGTCGAGTACTTCGCGGGAAGGCAGGAAGAGGCCTGGAGAAACCACGTTTTCTCCTGCGGCTTTTACGCCCTGATCGACGACGGCCTCGCCCCCGACGAGGCGATGGGAAGGTTAAGGGGGATGAAGGAGGCCGATATCCACGAGATGCTCTTCCAGCGGGGGACAAACCTCGCCAAGAGGCCGGCCTGGCAGAGGAGAGGCATCCTGATCCGCCGTATGCGAATGGAGGAGGAAGAGGCGGACGCGGTAGAGGGCAAGGGTGAGGGAGAGGTCGGCGAAGAGGGTGCCGGAAAGGGAAGGGGAAAGGGAAGAGGGAGAGGGAAAGACGAAATGAGGCGAAAGAGGTGGCGGGTCATCGAGGACTGGGAGCCGCCCCTCTTTAGGTCTGAGGAGGGAAGGAGACTTCTCGACGGGACGATTCGTGATCTATAGGAGCTGAAAAATGATGTTCTTGGATAAGGGAGAGGAAGAGGAGAAGAAGGAGACGGGGAAAGAGGCCGCAAAGCCGAAGCAGTTCATCCCCCGGGCCGTGGGCCAGAAGGTGACGATCAGGCTGATGGACGGAAGGCCCCTGATCGCAAAGCTTGAGTCGCACAACAACTACGAGCTGCTCCTGGACGTCGGGAAGGGGAAGAAGATCATCGTCTTCAAGCACGCCATCAGCACCATGGAGTACGAGGTCCAGGAAGAAGGCCGGTGAAAAAAGACATCATACGAACTTGTGTGGCGGGGCAGGGCGGGATTGGAATCGCAGGCAAGGCCGACTATAATATCCCCCGCCCAGCAGATGTGCAGTTCCGGCCTTCAATCCGCGGCTTTTCGACCTTCAATGCTAGATTTAATGGGTCACAGGTTCGCCTATTTTTGCATCACGTTTTCCTTCAATATTCGTTCAAGCTGGGGGCGCACTTGCTTTGGAAGTTTGTTCAACTTAACCCCCTTCAGATGACCTATCTCGGTCGATACTATTCCGGGATTCTTGATAAAGGGGATTGATCTATCGAGTTTAACAGGCATTTTTTTCACTCTGTGAACCGTAACAGCCATTTTCGGCAACGTTTCCTCCGTCACCTTGGCCCTGGGAATTCTTACGAAAAAATCGAAACTAGGCTGAGTTGATTTGTGCTCTCTAAGCTTAACTCTCAGCTCATTGCTGCTGGCATACGATCTGCGAACTCCAATATCTGGGAGAAAGCCGAGTGAAATTGGCTCATCCCCGATCAAGACTTCATAGAAGTGACCAGGGCTAGCGGTTCTGGGAGTAATCAGTTTGCCTGGAATATCCTTTACGCCAGTTATCGAGAGTTTTCCATTTTCTACATGGATCTTGAATCTAACATATCCGGCCGACGTATCCGCGGAAGATGCAGCGTTTTCCGTATGACCACTTTCCTTGAGTGCAGACTTCATCTGATCATAGCATACGGGGCAAAAAGGACGCCCGTCATGTCTCATGCGACAGCATATCACCGGTCTATAAATGCCTCGTTTGAAGGTATATGCCCCTTCGAATAATCCAACGCTTTGATTATCATCCCAGTAATTCGGTGCAATTCCTTGATTAAATCCGATGCAGTCCTCTTCTGGAGGATCAGGTTGGATCCCCGTTGGAACCTTCTTAATTGCGGGGTCAAGATAGCTCTTCCATTTTAAGGTATCGCGATTGGTATTGATTGTAACGTTGACCTCGTCAGGTTCATCCTCATTATATTCATCATTCACGCAGTACTCATCTGCAAGGCCCCCAATTGAATGGCCAAATTCGTGGGCTATCACCTCCCAGCCGCCACTGGGCGAAACGATTGCTTCACCACCACCTCCACAACCGGCAAATAAGGGTGTATTCAATATAATTAAAACGAAGTCGTAATCTGGTACATTTTCAAGAGCCTGTTTCTTGAGCGCATCGGTGTTCTCTTTTCGATCATGCCAACAACGACCCCAGCAGCCGTTGGCGTAAATCCCAAGGGCCGTATTCTTTGTAACTGTATTGATGAGGGTGCTGTCCTCCTGACAAATATCATTACTATCACGGCTGTATTTCCTGGTTCCCACTCCCGAATCGTGAGAAATAAGATTTACTCGATAAATATTAAACGCAGATTTATTCTCCAAAAAGAAATCGTTGCTGAATACCCCATGAAGCACAAGATCTTTAACCGCGTTATTGTAAATGGTCTGGTCGTCTCCAGCTGCAAAGCCGTCACCCAATATAGCAAGATCCACTTTTGTACCTGCCTCTCCTGATAAGAGCAATGGGGTCATGCTATCTTCATTTGCATGCGCGTTTGCTCGCTCTAAAAGGTCCGAAAGCGAGATGGGCTTTTGCAGTTTAAATGTTTGAGCCAGTTCACTAACGCTGACCGGAGGATCGCTAAACCCTTGAAAAGTTGCAACCTCACTGACTTTTTCCATGAGTATTTAATCCTCCTCTAATTGCTTCACCCTGTTTTTGAGATACTGTATTTCCTTGGATAAGTCGTCGATTTTTGCCAAGAGATCGATTGTGGTCGTGTCTTCCCAAGCCCACGCATAATAAGTTTTACTACCATATTTTTTCGCTGATATGACTTTATACTCTTGCTTTTTGCAGATAATTTTATCGGCACTGATTGAGGTCACGTTTCGGATTCGTTTGTTGTTGATATCGTACCCTTCTGGTCCAACTAATTTCAACCCATTTTTCCCTTCGACCACAATGCCATTCGTGAACGAACCGGCTTGATTGAGTACGAGTTCATTTTTATCGGTAGCCACAAGGGCGGGACCCTTCGATCCAATTTTTGGATCTGGCCTAGTAATACTGATAGAAGCCACTTTCAACCCATTTTTACCTTCAATCACAACACCATTCGCGAATGAATCGCCCTGATTAAGGACTAGCTCATTTTTATCGGAGGCCACCAGGGCGGAGTCCTTCGAATAAAATGAGGAATCTGGCTTAGAAATATTGATAGAATCCACTTTTAACCCGTTTTTGCCATCGATCATAACACCATTCTTGAATCCATCGCCTAGATTAAGAATGAGCCAATCATTATCTCTCGAAAGAGCTACACTAGATTGATCTTTGGGATTGGGATTGTTGGCATCCTGTAAGCGGATAAAAGACGCTGCAAAAAGGATATCACGAGATTCATCGTTTAGGTATATACCCCATTCTTCTCCACGAGATATTCGACGAACACTCTTGAGTACTCCTGTAGAGATTTCACCATCATTTACTATTCCAGAGGTCCTGAGTACTCCTGTAGAGATTTCACCATCATTTACTATTCCAGATGTCCTGAGTACTCCTGTAGAGATTTCACCATCATTTACTATGCCTTCTGTCTTAAGTTTTCCTTTAATTGTGACCTCGTCGTCAGATAATACGATATCGCTTGGCATGTTTACCCACCTTTATCCCACTAGCTATCTTGTTATTGAGGAACTTCATCACAACTGTCGGTTACCTCGTGGATAACATCAAAGTATACTTCAAGTATCGCTTAAACTGATATATAAATTTTTCTAAGTAAAATATTCATGATTAAGAATTATATTTCAAAAATTCTGAGATCGTTTTTTGAGGATTTCTAAAAGCTCCGTCAAATCACAGAATTGGTGGACCGTTCGACATCATGCTCGCCCTCGCTGTCGTGGACGATGCATCTGCCGCGAGGCGACGGCTCGCCCCTCTCGAAGTCCTCGTACTTTCTTATGAGATCGATCGCCTCTCTGATCTCGACAATCTGCCTTCTTTTCAGAAGCTCGGCGATCTTCTGGGCCTCCTCGGGGCCGATCTCGCCCCCGAGCCCCCGGCACTCAGACCAGCTGAGACGGCCCTCCTCCAGGTAAAAGGGGTAGGTCTGACAGAGGAGCGGCCTCGCCTCGTAGATCCGGCACCCCTCCTCTGAGTAATACTTGCAGTCCCGGCCCTCTTTTGCAAGGCGCCACTCCAGGGTGTGAAAGTTCCCATCAACGTCCCACTCGCCCTCCAGGGGGGGCTCGGCGACATCCAGCCAGCCTTCGCCGCCCGCCGCGGCCATGATCGCCCTGATCTCGAAGGGGAATAGGGCGACGCTGTTCTCCTCGCCCCGACAGCAGTCGCCGCACCGCCGGCAAAAAAAGCCGATCCGCACGATCTCACGGGCGATGGTCTCAGCGGAGAGGCTCTCGGCTTGCTCAAGCTGGAGCGCGAGATCGGCCAGCATATCCTCGATGCCGCTGGGATCGGGGGGAGGCCCCTCTATCTCCGACATACCTCAAGGAAGTTTTCGAGAAGACGGGTCCCGCCCTCGGTGTGGACGACCTCGGGATGCCACTGGACGCCGTAAAGGGGCCGCGTCTCGTGCCTCATCGCCTCGATCTCGCAGACCTCAGACCTTGCCAGCACCTGGAAGTCCGCGGGGAGCCTCACCACCTGGTCGGCGTGAGAGGCCCAGGTCTTGATCTTCGGAGAGAGGCCCTTCAGGATATCGTCCTCCTCCAGCACCTCGACATCGACATGGGCATATCCGCCAACGGCGCCCTTCTCGACCTTTCCCCCGAAGGTCTCGGCCATCACCTGGAGGCCAAGACAGATTCCGAGGATCGGAATCTCAAGCTTCGTCAGATACTCGGGACAGTTTCCAGCCCGCTCGAGGGTGGGCCCTCCGCCCAGGATCAGGCCGTCGGCCTCGATCTCCTCCGCCGGAGTCTGGTTTGAGATCATCTTCGCGGAGACCAGGTCCCTTACGCTTCGGTGGATCAAGTGGTTGAACTGACCATAGTTGTTTACTACCAGAACTAACATTCTCGCCTCGACTTCCTCGACTTCGACTTTTATTTGCCTCCGGGTTTCAGATTATAGATGATAAACCTTACATCTCTTCCAGAAGAGATCGGTCGGGACGGATCGGCCGAAACGGATCGCTCAGAACAGATCGGCCAGAAAGGATCGGTCAGAATGGATCGGTAGGAATTGATCAGACCAGCTTCTCTATATCTTCCGGCCCCTCAAGGACGACAAACCCTGGGATCGCCCTCATCCGCTCGATATTCTCCTTGTCCAGAGGCCTCGTGGTCACGGAAATCGCCGCCCGCCTTATGGCGCCGTGAGGGCAGAGGTCCCTGCAGATCCCGCAACCATCGCACCTCGCAAGGTCGATCTGCTCCTCGATGGCGCTCTTTGGACAGGCCTGGCGAGGCTCGCAGACCTCGCACCGCTTGCAGAGATCCCTGTCGATGGTGTAGGGGGGCTCGGTCTCGGCACTATCTCGAACGTCGGTGGGGAGGACGTAGACGGGAACGTTCGCCTTGTTGGCGAGGGCCGCCGCGTTCGTCGGAAGGCTGTCGGCGATGCCGCAGACTATCTTGGCGACGGTGTTGGCGGTGGCCGGCGCGATGATGAGCATGTCGAACCGATTCATCATGAACCGTCCGGCCTTGGGGCTGCTCGCACCCTCCTCCCGCTCGAGAAATACCTCCTCAAGATAATCCCCTCCCGAGATCTCGGAGAGCTGATCGAAGAGGCCATACATCCTCGCGACCTCCTCTCCCGCCCGCGAGACGAAGGTACAGACCCTGTTTTCTCGCGAAATCTCCTTCATCGCCGCCACGCTCTCGGCGAGGTAGTGTCCGGCCCCCGTGACGGCCCAGGCGATGTTCTTCATCTATCGACTCACCCTTTGGATCGATGGACCATTGGCTCTGACAACTTATCACTCCGACGGTCCGGGACCGGCTTCTCCTGCGAAAATATATAAAACATCGTCACGAATTTGCGAAGGGAGACTGATCCTCCATATCAGTCCCGGGGAGACAGAAAACATGACTCATCATTTCGAGAACGCCCTCATAGGAGAGGCGCTGGTGGGAGAGGGGCCCGAGGTCGCCCACATAGACCTCGTCATCGGGAGAAAAGGAAGCGCCGTGGAGCAGGCCTTCGTGACGGCCCTCGCCTCGCCGAGGATGGGCCACACTCCGCTTCTCGCGGTTCTTGAGCCGAACCTCCAGCCCAAGCCCGCCACCCTCATAGTGAACAAGGTGACGATCAACAGCGCGAGCCAGGCCCTTCTGATGTTCGGTCCAGCCCAGGCCGCGGTGGCCAAGGCAGTGATGGACTGTGTGGCGGAGGGGACGATCCCTGAGGAGGAGGCCGAGGAGCTGCTCATCATCGTCTCAGTATTCATCGAGTGGGACGCCGAAAGCAAAACGAAGGTCCATGAATACAACTATAAAGCCACAAAGCTCGCCATCGAGCGGGCGATGGGAGGCGAGCCTACGGTGAAAGAGGCCCTCGCGAAAAAGGACTCGGCGAAACATCCCTTCGCCTGATCTTTTTTTAAGTTTTGCATTTTTCGTCTCAGCGCCTCGGCGGATCAAACGCCGATAAAACCAAATTTATCGGTTCGATCAAACCGAGGCTATTTCACCCGACAAACTTTATTGCCATGAGATACAGACTAACTAAATTGCGCATATATACGCGACTTACATCTGGTTCACATGAAATGAGAGCTGAGAATCCAGCTCCACGGAACTCTGATGTGAAAAATAGATACTTAAAAGCACAAATCACCGATTTCGTAGAGAAAATGAATTTGTTTGGTCAAAGACTGGAAGGTGTCTGATATGAAGTATCCCTCATTGAAGGCGAAAGCTGGGGCCGAGTTGATGAACGCCTCTGGCAAATTCAAACGCCGCTGCAAAAGTGCACTACAACTAGCTCTTACATTGTTGATCATCGGAATTTTCGCAACATCGGCGGCGGTGGCCAACGATCCACCGGCCGTTCTAGATCTCACCCCAAACAAGGCCAGCCCGCAGGATGTAGGAACCAATATAAAGTGGACTGCAAACGCCATCGGACCCGAGCCCGCCGACACCTTATACTACAGATTCTTCCTGAAAGGACCGTCTACAGGTGATGTATGGCAGCAGGTACAGGACTGGAGCACGACGGACTTCTGGGACTGGACGCCGTCTCAGCAGGGCGACTACGAGGTGAACGTGTGGATAAGGGACGGAGAGCACGCCGGAACCGACAGCTGGGACGCTTACAGGATCACGCCCTTCGCCGTGAACCCGGCACCAGTGCCAAACCAGCCACCAGTGGCAAACTCTCTGACTCCGGACAAAGCCAGCCCCCAGAACGCTGGCACATCGATCAAATGGACCGCTGCCGCAACAGATCCAGAAAGTGACACGATCCTATACAAGTTCTACCTGAAGGGCCCGTCCACAGGAAACGTCTGGGCAGATAAGAGGGACTGGAGCCCTGACAACTCCTGGACATGGACGACCAGCGCAGCTGACGCTGGAAGTAACCAGGTGAACGTCTGGATAAGGGACGGAAAGCACGAGGGACCGGGAGGATACGACTCGTTCAAGGTGGCAGACTTCGTCATCGAGGCGCCCAACCAGCCTCCAGTGGCAAACTCTCTGACCCCGGACAAAGCCAGCCCCCAGAACGCGGGGTCGTCGATCGCATGGACCGCTGCCGCAACAGATCCAGAAAGTGACACGATCCTATACAAGTTCTACCTGAAGGGCCCGTCCACAGGAAACGTCTGGGCAGATAAGAGGGACTGGAGCCCTGACAACTCCTGGACATGGACGACCAGCGCAGCTGACGCTGGAAGTAACCAGGTGAACGTCTGGATAAGGGACGGAAAGCACGAGGGACCGGGTGGATACGACTCGTTCAAAGTGGCAGACTTCATAGTGACGTCACCTGCCCCCCTCAACCAGCCGCCAGTGGCAAACTCTCTGACCCCGGACAAAGCCAGCCCCCAGAACGCCGGCACATCGATCAAATGGACCGTTGCCGCAACAGATCCCGAAAGTGACACGATCCTCTATAAGTTCTACCTCAAGGGGCCGGCGACCAGCAACCAATGGGTCGCGAAGAGGGACTGGAACGCGGACAATACATGGACTTGGGCGACAACTCCAGCGGACGCTGGCAGCAACCAGGTGAACGTCTGGATCAGGGACGGAAAGCACGCTGGAACCGACAGCTACGACTCGTTCAAGGTCGCAGATTTCATGGTCGTGGGACCGAATCTGCCGCCGGTGGCAAACTCCCTGACGCCAGACAAAACCAGCCCCCAGACCGCAGGAACCACGATTCTGTGGACCGCCAGCGCTACAGATAACGAGAACGACGCCATATACTACAGGTTCTTCCTCAAAGGACCGTCCACAGGAAACAGCTGGGCGGAGAAGAGAGGATGGAGCACAACCCCCACCTGGTCGTGGACGACGACTTCGGCAGACACCGGGAACAACCAGGTGAACGTCTGGATCAGGGACGGAAAGCACGCTGGAACCGACAGCTGGGACGACTACAAGGTCGCCGACTTCGTCTTGACGAAACCAAACCAGCCACCGGTCTTCAACTCACTCACCCCGGACAAGGCCAGCCCCCAGAACGTCGGGATCTCCATAAGGTGGACCGCTGACGCGACGGACCCCAACGGAGATCCGATATCGTACAGGTTCTATCTGAAAGGACCTTCTACAGGAGGTGCATGGCAACCCGTCCAGGAATGGAGCACAAAGAACTGGTGGGACTGGACGCCATCTCAGCATGGTGACTACGAGATCAACGTCTGGATCAGGGACGGAAAGCACGCCGGAACCGACAGCTGGGACGCGTTCAAGATCGCTCCTTTCAAAGTGAACCCGGCCCCGACGCCCAACCGGCCCCCCGTGGTCACGGCCCTCACCCCGAGCAGATACAGCCCCCAGATCGCCGGAACCACGGTGACCTGGACGGCATCGGCGAGCGATCCCGACGGGGACCAGATATCGTACAGGTTCTGGATGAAGGGACCCTCCACCGGGAACGTCTGGAAGGTCGTCAGGGACTGGAGCGGCAGCCGAACCTGGACCTGGTCGACCGGCTCCGGTGACGCTGGCCAGTACGACTTCTGCGTCTACGTGAGAGACGGAAAACACCAGCCGATAGGACGCTACGACGACTGCATCGGGTACAAGGGCTACCAGCTGATCATCATAAGGCCAATCAACCAGCCTCCTGTGGTCATGGCCCTCTCGCCGAATTGGCCCAGCCCTCAGACGGCGGGATCGACCATCGTCTGGACGGCGTCAGCCTCCGACCCGGATAGGGACCTTCTATTCTACAAGTTCTGGATGAAGGGCCCCTCCACCGGAAACGCCTGGAAGGTCGTCAGGGACTGGTCCACCAGCAGCTCATGGACCTGGTCGTCGGGGACCGGTGACGCTGGCCTCTACGACGTCTACGTCTACGTCCGGGACGGAAAGCACGAGTCGGCGTCCCGCTACGACAGCGCCAAGGGATACGGTGGTTACCAGCTGACATCGCCGGTGCCGACCAACCGCCCTCCGACGGTGGCGGCCCTATCGCCGAGCAGGGGAAGCCCTCAAACGGCGGGATCGACCATCGTCTGGACGGCGTCAGCCTCCGACCCGGATGGGGACGCCCTCTCCTACAAGTTCTGGATGAAGGGCCCCTCCACCGGAAACGCCTGGAAGGTCGTCAGGGACTGGTCCACCAGCAGCTCATGGACATGGTCGTCGGGGACCGGTGACGCTGGCCTCTACGACGTCTACGTCTACGTCCGGGACGGAAAGCACGAGTCGGCGTCCCGCTACGACAGCGCCAAGGGATAC
>Ga0209408_1000308_pt1 | contig 39121 bp, 29 predicted proteins | sample AD_UKC107_MetaG_FD_184422 | JGI IMG/M metagenome (GOLD analysis project Ga0209408, IMG submission 184422) | Active sludge microbial communities of municipal wastewater-treating anaerobic digesters from Hong Kong - AD_UKC107_MetaG (SPAdes)... | ecosystem: Engineered > Bioreactor > Anaerobic >... | reverse complement strand
TAAAACGTAACAACCTGTCATTTCGAGCGAAGCGAGAAATCAATTATTCAAAAATTCTCAATCAACAAATTTAAACAGATACAAATGTTTATCTAAAATTTAAAATTCACAAAAACCGATTGGGCAATTCCCATTCCGTACAAATCATTATAAACCAGCGGAGTGCCAGTTTGTAGAAAGTCAACAACCGGTGTGTCGGAAATTGCGTAGGGCCGAGCCAAAATATTTTCGCGGTTAAAAATGTTGAAAACATTTACTCCAGCTTTTACTTCGCCCCTAGAGAATTTTTTGGTATAGTTTACTCCCAAATCAGTTCTGAAGTAGGCAGGCAGTCGGTTCGAGTTTTTTTCGTAATCGGACGAAATTTGAAGCGTATTGGTAAAAAGTATTTCGTCCCAGGGTTTCCCCGATCCGTAAATGGTTGCAAACGCAATGCCCCAGCCTCGCCATTTGGCCGTTCCGGCCAGCTTAACTTCATGCAGCTGATCGTCGAATGCGGGGTAAGGATTTCCTCGATTTACCGTTTCTGCAATATTTGTGCTTCTGCTCAACGTGTAGGCAAGCCAAACCTGTGCCGATGGAAACTCCTTGTGAAGCAGCAAATCCATTCCCTTAACGTTGTTGGTAATGTTGTAGTATACCTGCTGTTCCTGAATCCGGTTTCCGCCAGCTCCGTTGCCAACTCGCTTGTAAACAGTTTGCAGAAGGGTAATATTCTCCATCTTTTTTTTGTAAAACTCAACATCTACAGTAATTCCGGCTGGAAGCTTTGTTATAACACCACCAATTAGATGGTTTGCAGAAACAACCGGGAATCGATCACCGTCGGAAATTACCCATGCACGCTGAAAGTTGTACGCCGAGTAGGTTACAATTTGGTTAATAAACTGGTAGTATTTTCCTGCGGAAAATTTTAGAAAAGAGTTTTTTGCAAACTCAACCGATGCCTGAACTCTTGGTTCCAGGTAGTTCTTATCGGTTGGACCGTAGTGGCTTGCCCTAACTCCAAATTTTAGAGATTTTACAATTCCCGACGAGTATGTGTACTGCGACCAGATTGTTGAGTGAAACATTTTGTTATCGCGGGTTCTAACCGTATCGATAATCGGGATATCGTTTGTGATATGTTTAATTTCCTCATCAAGTTTTATATTTACTCCGTTGGTCTGAAGGCCAAATTCCAGCGTGTTTCTTTCGTTCAGCTTCAGCGAGTTATTCCAGGAAATATTAATGTCATTAAGCTCGTTGAGCGTGTAAATGTACCGTTGAACTGTGTCGATAATGCTGCTGTTTTGTCTTTTCTTCAGTGTGTAATCTGTATGCTCAAAATTCAAATGGTAGCGGGAAGTTCCCGCAGTAAATGTGTGGTAAAACTTGCTGTTCCATTGTCGCGACCAGCGAAATCCAACGCCGCCGTTTCCCCAGTCGGAATCCTCGCTAAGCGTCTGGTAGCCGGTTTCGCGGTCAAGCCTCATTCTATCGGTTCCGCTAAAAGCTGTAAGCGATAGGTTGTCCTTCTCAGTAGGTTTGTAGGAAATTTTCGTGTTGAAATCGGAGTACACAAAGTTGGGTTCGTCCTCGTCGGTTCTTAAAAATGCCGGATAATTTTTGGATGCAAGAAGAATATCGGAGCGGGCACTTTCCAGAAACTGATAGTAAACGTTGCTTCTGAAAAAGTCGGTGAATGAGCGGCGTGCTGCAACAAGGAACGTAAATTTCTTCCCCATTGGCCCCTCGAGCAAAATATCTGTCGACAGCAAGTCGGCTCCGGCATCAACCGATAAACTGTTTGAATTTCCGGTTTTTCCGGTAATTTCAATTACCGATGAGGCTCTGCCTCCCCACTGCGCATCAAATCCTCCCTTGAAAACTCTGATATCTTTTACTGATTTTGCGTTGAAGCTGGTGAATGCACCAAAAAAGTGGTCGATATGGTAAATTGTAAATCCATCAAAAACAAAAAGATTTTTATCCGAAGTTGATTTTCGGATTAGTAAACCAGAAAGACTTTCGGTTGTCCCATCGATTCCGGGTAGCAGCTGCAGCGGAGCTGCAATATCCAGCCCGTTCATCGAGGGCATATCAGTGTTCCGGTTCGAGTTCCAACGAATCATTCCGGGCGACGATTCGGTTGCAACAATATCGGGCTGGTGTTTTACGATAACTGCAGTTTCAATAACATTTTCCTGCGTGGTTAAATCAATTTTGATTTGCTCTTTCTGGTTCTTCGGAACCAGCGAAATTTTTGTTGGCTGGTATCCAAGGTAGCTGATTATCAAATTTAGCGAATCGGCTTGCTGCGTAATTAAACTGAAATATCCATCGCTGTTGGTTGTTGTTCCACGATTTGTTCCGGCAATGGCAATGGTGGCGTAGGGAAGCCGCTCAAGAGTTTTTTCATCACGAACAACTCCAAGGAGTTTGAACTCGAGTGGTGGTGGAGGCTTTACTTTTTCCTCCGGTTCGGTTTCTACAATTCGCTTCGGGCGGATAACGAGAACTTCGTTGATAATAACCAAATCAAGATTTGAATCAACAATAATTTTTTCGATAAGTTCCTTAAGAGTTGCTCCCGAAAAATTTCCTGAAACAATAATTTTTGATGCCAGTTCGCTGTCGTAGGCAATTTTGGCTTCGTGCTTTTCCGATAAATCTTTAAGGATTTCCGATAGGGGTTGCTGGTTAACCGACAGGTTAAAATTTTGGGCAAAGCAGGTTGACGAAAAAACCAGATTTATGATTACTAATCGAGTAATTGCTTTAATCCAATTACCGGCACTCATATCTTTAATTTTATTAAGGACGATTTTTTATAGTACAATCTTGTGGAAATTTTCCCTAATCTACTCTGCCGAAATTATTACAATTTTTTTGCTTTGGTCGATTTTGTATTTCAAACCCATTGGCAGGCAAACCAGATTTAGAGCACCTTCCAGATTGTCGGTGGTAAAGTATCCTGAGTATAATCTTCCTTCGGGATTAAATCCACGAATCTCAATTTTTATTCCAAATTGTCGCTCAAGTTCACGGAATACTTCTGATAGCTGCGCATCGGTAAAGAAATGTTCGCCCCTGAGCCACGAAGCCGATTTTTCTTCATCAACTTCAAACTCATGTACTTTGCTCAACTTCGTGTTTACTTTTATTCCCTGTCCAGCTGCTAAAGTTTTGTCAACTTTGCTATCCGATTGAACCTGAACTTTTCCTGATAAGCACTCAACGCTTAGCTCCGAGGAGCGGAAGTAAACGTTGAATTGTGTTCCAACCACTCTAATCTTATTTTCACCGGCAATAACCACGAAATCGCTTTTGCCTTTTTTTACATCAAAAAATGCTTCGCCGGTTAGTTCTACGGTTCTGTCTCTGTTAAATCCAAACTCGCGGTGTTTGATTACCGTTCCTGCGTTTAGTGTTACAAATGATGAGTCGGGGAGCATTCCATGTGCTAAATTTCCTGCCGGTGCTTCAAATGATTGCGTTGCAAACTGATACTCCAAAACTCCTGAAACTACAGCAATAAGAATAATTGCGGCAGCGCTCCACATCATTAATCTTCCCGGGAATTGTTTTGCTCTTTCCTGCTTTTCGATACCGGACATAAGTTTACTCCACGCTTCATCCTTGCTCATGGATGAGGGTGGAACTTTAAGCCCGGAAGTTAAGTTCATCAACTTCTCAACTTCTGCTGCTTCGTCCTCGGGTAGTATGTTGAACTCGTCGCTCATATCTTTAAATCGATTCTCGATCGAAGTATCTTTATCGCTTCGCTCATCCTTTTCTCAATAGCTTTTACGCTCAGGTTCATCCGTTCAGCAATCTCGTTGTAAGTGAGTCCTTCAATCCGGTTCATAAGGAAAACAATTCGCGGCCCTTCGGGAATTTCAGCCAGCGCGCTTTGAAGTTTCTGGTTGAATTCTTCGGTAAGAATTTGCGAATCTGCACTTTCGGAAGTGTTGTCGTTATCGGATTGCTTCTCGAACTGGTAAACAACCTGCTGATGCTTAAACTGATTTTTTATGATGTTTGCTGCAATTGTGTACAGCAATGATTTGATGGACTCGTTTCGGACTTTATCGCGGAATGACCACAATTTCAGGAAAGTTTCCTGAACCACATCGTCCGATGTTGCAACATCACCCGTTTTGTAGTAGGCAAAACTCCGTATACTCTCGTAGTACAGGTCGTAAATTTCCCTGAACCACGTTAGCTCCTTCATGGAGTATTTTCCTTCGGGTAGTGTCACAATGTAAATTTAAACATCAAGTAAAGATAACTTTTTATTGCTTTAGGGGAACAACAATAGTAATGCCATTTTTTATTGTTGAAAAAATCTATTCTAGATTATTTTTTTGGTTACTCGCATTAATCATTTTTTCGAAATCAACCTCTGGGAAAGGAATGTACTCGTATGCCTGATTCCGAAGTTGTGGCTCAAATCCGGCTTCAGAAATTGCTTTTTGAATTCCGTACGCATCCATTTTGTTGAACGATCCTGCCGATGAAACCACATTTTCCTCTATCATAATCGAGCCTAAATCATCGGCTCCGGCATGAAGACAAAGCTGCGCGGTTTCAATCCCTACAGTTAACCACGAAGCCTGAATGTGTGTAATGTTGTTCAAAATTATTCGGCTTAGCGCAATCATTCTGATGTACTCGGCTGCGGTGGTTGTGTTTTTAACGCCCATCTTTTCCAACTCTGTTCCCTTGTCCTGAAATGGCCAGGGAATGAATGCTGAAAAACCTACGCTATTATTTGGTTTCCTGCTTTGGAGTTCTCTGTATTTTATAAGATGCTCAATTCTTTCGGCAGGGGTTTCGATATGGCCAAACATCATGGTGGCAGTTGTGAGAAGTCCCAGCTGATGGGCTTCGGCCATCACATCGAGCCAAGCCTGCGAATCGGGTTTGCCGGGCGATAGTAATTTTCGAACTCTGTCCACCAGAATTTCTGCTCCGCCACCGGGCAAACTGTCAAGCCCCGATTCCATAAGTTTTACGAGAACTTCTCTGTAGTTTAACTTTTCAATTTTTGCAATATGAGCAATTTCAGGCGGTCCCAGCGCATGAAGTTTTACGTTGGGAAATTCTTCTTTTATCGCTCTAAAAAGTTGGGTGTAAAAATCTAAACCAAGTTTTGGATGAAGACCGCCCTGAAGCAGTAGCTGTTCCCCACCAAAACTGAACATCTCCCTTATTTTCGCTCTGTATTCATCTAAAGTTGTGATGTAGGCATTTCCATCTCTAAGTCCACAATGGAAATTGCAAAATTTGCAACCTGCAACACAAACGTTGGTAATATTCACGTTCCTGTCGATTTGCCAGGTGACCTTATTTCCCGGAACATGAATTGTGCGAAGCTGATTGCCAACAAAAATTAGCTCATTTAATGGAGCATTTTCGAAAAGGAATAATCCTTCCTCAAGTGTTATTGGTTCCAGGTTGAGCGATTTTTCGAGAATTCTGTTTGTGCTTAGTACCATCATCAAAAATTAAATCACAAATGTATAAAGAAGTTTTCGGCTTTTTTGTTAGGTAAGCTAATTGAGGAATCATTGATGTAGCTCATCTGGTTGCAAGAATATCGAAACATGTAAATATTCAGGCAAATAATCCATAGCGCCTCAAATTTCATATTGATTATGAAATGAAAGTTGTAACTGCTATTTTTGTAGGAAAATGGAAGAAACATAATGAGTAATATCAAACTATTCGAGAGTAAGCAAATAAGAACTGTTTGGAATGAAAGCGACCAGAAATGGTATTTTGTAGTTGCTGATGATGTTCAGGTTTTGACTGACACACCCAATCCAACAGACTATTTAAAAAAAAATGAGAAAGCGCGATGAGCTGCTTTCTCAAGGGTGGGGACAAATTGTCACCCCCCCCCCTTCAGTTGAAACACCTGGGGAGAAAATCGCTGGTGATGCTAGAAAACAGCTTGAAGTTAAATCAGGTAAAAAAGTAGTGTCAGAAGAAAATTATTTACCTGAATCGAAGAAAAAGAAAATTAAAAAGAAAACAGACGAATAAAAAACCAGTAGTCAAAGGCAAACCTTGGTTTATTTTACAATAATTGTTTCGAAATTAATTCAGCTTTAAGATGTGAAAGATTACTTAAAAGATATTTTTTCAAGAACCGAAACGTGGGTGTTCCTCCTTTGTCTGGCGGTAATCCATGGCGCATCGTTCCATGTAATTGATATTGTTAATGCCACCGAGGGGAACGATACGGTTAGCTACCTTGGGCTATTCAACTTCGACTTTAATCAGTACTCTGTACGTAAATATCGCATTATTGTGCCGTTTGCGGCACGGTTGGTTCACACAATTTTTGGCGGGGTTTTCACCAAGCTGGCTCCCGATTCATTCCCCGGCGATTTTGCAGTTGGCATGAGTTTTCTGGTTGTAAACAACTTGATAATGGCGCTTTTTGGAGTTTTTGTTTTCAGGTTTATTTCAAATTATTGCAGTTGGATTCTTGCATCGTTGGTTGGATTGCTCTCAATGCTCACCTGCCGTTGGACTGCCGTAATTGCTGGTTTGCCACTGGTTGATAGCTTGTACCTTCTGGTTTTAGCGATGGTGCTTGTTGGGTTGAAGGAGAAAAATAAAAAATTGCTGATAATTTCAATTTTTCTGGGTCCCTGGGCCAAGGAATCGTTCATTTTTATTGCACCAATCATATTTTTTTACGCCCCAATCAAAAAGGTTAAACAAGTTTTGTTTTTTGCAATATCAGGAGCGCTGGTTTTTTCGGCTCGTTACTATATCGATACAATCAGCGGAACAGATGTGGCAGGAACCATGCAGGAAAATTTTTCACATTTTGGCTCAATTTGGTATTCACTAAAAAGGCTTTTTTCATTTCATGGAGTTTACGAAGTATTCTCAGTTACCGGATTCTGGATTCTCCTTGTGATACCCGTATTGATAAAAAAGGTCTTCCTTAAATCAGTAAAAAAGTTTGAACCATTTGTTTTGTGGTACATCGTTTCTGTTCTATTTCAGGCAATTCTTTCAACCGATATTGCGCGAATGCTTTTCATGTTAACTCCCGTTTTTGCTGCCCTGTGGGCGGTTTTCCTTGAACAAATCACTCCTAAGAATTTTAAAGAAAAACTAAATTTTAGCCCGCGCAGCATATAATCCATATTTATCGCAGGAAGCTGGTTTCTACTTTCATTCAAATAGCTATCTTTACCCGATTAAACACTAAGGGTCTGATATTAACGTTTCTTTGATGACCGAAAATAATATTTATAACTAAAGGATATGATAGACAATAAGATAGTAGTAGGAATTACGCAGGGCGATATAAATGGTATTGGCTATGAGGTAATAATTAAAACCCTTTCGGATGCTCGAATTAACGAATTTTGCATTCCTGTAGTTTACGGTTCACCCAAGGTTGCTGCATACCATCGCAAGGCAATTGATATGGAAAACTTTAGTTTTAACCAAATTCGAGATATTTCTGAGATAAACTCAAAGCGCTCAAATATTATCAACTGCATGGATGATAATGTAAGGGTTGAGTTGGGCAAAGTTACCGAGTATGGTGGTCAGGGTTCTGTTAGCGCTTTGAAAGCAGCGGTTGATGATTTAAAGGCTGGAAATATTGATGTGATCGTAACTGCACCCATAAATAAGCAGAATGTACAGTCGGATAAGTTTCGCTTTGCTGGTCACACTGAATTTTTTGCAAGCGAGTTTAATGCTGCTGAAGTTTTAATGCTAATGGTTAGTGATACCATGAAGGTTGGAGTAGTTACAGGACATATTCCGCTGAGTAAAGTTCCTCAAACAATAACCAAGGATTTGATTCTGTCGAAGCTACGCATACTAAATGAAACTTTAAAGAAAGATTTTGCTATTCGTAAACCAGTAATTGCAGTCCTGGGTCTTAATCCACATGCAGGCGATTCAGGTGTTTTGGGAACCGAGGAGCAGGAGGTAATTATTCCTGCAATTAAAAATGCAAACGAAAATGGCATTATTGCCATGGGGCCATATCCGGCCGATGGCTTTTTTGGTTCGGATAACTTTACAAAATTCGATGCTATACTTGCGATGTACCATGATCAAGGGTTGGCTCCGTTTAAACTAGTTAACTTCAGTACTGGTGTGAACTACACCGCAGGTCTCCCAATTATCAGAACTTCACCCGCACATGGAACTGCCTACGAGCTGGCCGCAAGTGGTGTTGCTTCACCCGATTCTTTTCGTCAGGCACTTTATCTAGCTATCGAGATTTATAAAAACAGGGGAATGTATAAAGAACTGCTAAAGGATCCTCTTCAGGTTTCCGATCCAAACGCAAACTAGAATATCCTGCAAAATAAAATTAAGTAGAACTTTATGTACGAATTTATTTCAGGTAAACTCGTAGAGATGAATCCAACCTATGCCGTTATTGAAACGGGAGGAGTTGGGTATTTAATAAATATTTCGCTTCAAACATTTGCTATTCTAGAGGGTAAAACCGAAGCTATGCTTCACCTCCATCAGGTTGTTCGAGAGGATGCTCACCTGCTATTTGGTTTCGCAGAACGTCAGGAGCGTGAACTCTTTCGTCAATTAATTAGCGTTTCAGGAGTTGGAGCCAACACAGCCCGGATTATACTATCCTCCCTTTCTCCAGTAGAACTTGAACGTGCCATTGTTGTGGGCGATATTGACACTTTAAAACGAATCAAAGGTATTGGTCTGAAAACAGCGCAGCGAATAATTGTGGATTTAAAGGATAAAATTGCGAAGGGTAGCCCCGAACCACAAATATTTGCCCCTGTAAACAATACCTTAAAACAGGAAGCGTTATCTGCTTTAGTGATGTTAGGGTTCACTAAGAGCATTGCTGAGAAAATTATTGACCAAATTGTGAAAAGGCAACCCGAGATTAGTGTTGAAGCGCTTGTTAAACAAGCATTAAAAGGAATGTGAAATAAAATATCTATTAACGTTGAGTTACTTCTCCAAATACAGTCTTTTATTTTTTACTTCGGTTTTTTTTATCGTTATTCTGAATGCATTCAGCTTGTATTCACGAAACATAATGGTTCCATTAGAGCAGCAGCCTGATACTGCCCTGCCATTGCCTTTAAAGCAACCTGAGATATTTGCTAACGAGGAGCAGGGGCAGTCACCTTTCTTCCTGAATCAACCTGGAAATATTGTTGTTACTGTTGAGTATAACCCTGAAACCGGGCAGTATACTGTTTATGAGAAAATTGGCGATATAAACGTACGCCCTCCCAGGGTAATGAGCGAGGAAGAATACCGGAACTTTCAGTTTGAACAATCCATGCGAAACTACTGGAAGGAACGCCGAATGGGAGAACAAAGCGTTCGGGGTTCAGGAATCCTCCCCAGGCTTGAGGTTGGAGGTGAAACCTTCGACAGAATTTTTGGGAGCAACATAATTGAGATTATTCCTCAGGGAACCGCCGAGCTGGTTTTCGGTATTAGCAGCTCACGAACCGACAACCCTTTGCTCTCTGAGGATCTGCGTAGGAACACTACCTTCGATTTCCAATCGAAAATTCAGATGAACGTTACTGGAACCATCGGTGAAAAGTTGAGGATGGATGTGAACTACGATACCGAGGCCACTTTCGACTTTGAGAATAACGTTAAGGTTGAGTACACAGGTTTTGAGGACGAGATTATTCAGAAGATTGAAGCAGGGAACGTTTCCCTGCCTCTCCCCGGAACTTTAATCACCGGGAGCCATAGCCTTTTTGGGATTAAAACCCAAATGAAGTTTGGACGGTTAACTGTAACCAGCATTTTCTCAAAACAGAATGGTGAGTCGCAAACCGTTGAGGTGCGAGGAGGTGCCCAAACAAAAGAGTTTGAAGTTCAGGCTGATGATTATGAGGCAAATAAGCACTTTTTCCTTTCACACTACTTCTACGATAACTACAACCGAACGCTTCAGAATCTTCCAGTTATTAACAGCGGAGTTACCATCACGAAGGTTGAAGTATGGTTAACCAACAAGCAGAGTAACTTTGATAACTCACGCGATGTTGTTGCTTTTGCCGATTTGGGAGAGAATCAACAAAATATTTACGCAAGCGATATTTTTTATCAAATTAATCCAGGCCAAAATCCATATAACGAAATAAACAATCTTTACGTTGAAATGACCACAAGCTACCAGGGGATTCGTACCATTTCAGACGTCAACATGGTGCTCGGACCCCTTGAAGCACAGGGTTTTGCCGGAGGTAAGGATTACGAAAAGATAGAGAACGCACGCAAACTTACCACCTTCGAGTACGACTTCGAGCCACAGCTGGGTTATATCTCCCTCAACTTCTCCCTCAATGCCGATGAAATACTTGCCGTAGCATACGAGTACACCCTGGGTGGAAAAACCTACCGCGTGGGGGAACTTTCAACCGATGGAGTAACAGCCCCCGATGCGTTAATTGTGAAGCTGCTGAAGGGGACTAATCTTTCGCCTAAAATGCCAACCTGGAACCTGATGATGAAGAACATCTACTCTATTGGCGCTTATCAACTTAGCAGTAATGAGTTTTATCTTGATGTGCTATACCAGAACGATCTTACCGGAACCGCAGTGAACTACATTCCAGAGGGGAATATTGCAAATAAACCCCTGCTTCAGGTTTTAAGCCTCGATAATTTAAACAGTAACAACGATTTTGGTTCCGATGGGATGTTCGATTTTATTGAAAAAATAACCGTTAAACCGTCAAGCGGGCGAATTATTTTCCCCATAATACAACCATTCGGTAAGGATTTGGCTCGAAAAATTGGTGACCCTGATATCGCCGAAAAGTACGTTTACCAAGAGCTTTACGACTCAACCCTTACAAAAGCTCGTCAGGTTGCCGAGAAGAATAAGTTTCGAATTACAGGTTCGTACCAGTCATCATCCACTTCCGAAATCTCGTTGAATGCCCCCAACGTTCCCAGGGGTTCGGTTACTGTTACGGCTGGAGGCCGTAAGTTGGAGGAGGGAATCGATTTCACGGTGGATTACGTAATGGGAACCGTTAAAATTATCGATCCGGGGTTGCTTGAATCGAACACTCCGATTCAAATTTCACTGGAAAGCCAATCAATCTTCAACTTTGAAACAAAAACGTTGGTGGGGTCGCACTTCGATTATATGATAAATGATGATTTCTTTGTTGGGGCAACAGTGTTAAACCTAACTGAGCGACCCTACACGAGCAAGGTTAGCTTTGGTAACGAGGCTATTAGTAATACTATTTGGGGTTTGAACGCATCGTACAAAACCGAATCAGCATTGCTAACAAAAGCTGTTGACCTGCTCCCACTTATTGAAACCAAAGAGAAATCAACCATCAATATCGATGCGGAATTCGCTCACTTTGTCCCGGGCCATGCCCGTGCCATTGGCGATGCGGGAACCGTTTATATTGACGATTTTGAGGGGAGCAAAACATCTACCGACTTAAGAATGTGGTCAGCCTGGAAGCTGGCCAGCACACCACAGGGGCAGAACGATCTTTTCCCAGAAGGGAACCTATCCAACGATATAGAGTATGGCTTTAAGCGAGCAAAGGTTGCCTGGTACACAATCGATCCCCTGTTTTTAAGGAATAACTCACTTACACCGGCTCACATTCGAAACGACCCAAACTCTCAGAGCAGCCACTTTGTTCGCGAAATTTTCGAGCGTGAGATTTTTCCTAACCGAAATACGCCCCAGGGAGAACCAACCAACATGCCTGTGCTAAATGTGGCATACTACCCATCCGAGAAAGGGCCATACAACTACAATGTTGATGAGGTGAATGCTGATGGAAGTTTGATGAACCCCAAGAGCATGTGGGCTGGTACTATGCGGGCATTGCCGGTTACCGATTTCGAAACAGCAAATATTGAGTATATCGAATTCTGGTTGATGGATCCATTTGTTGAGGATTCGCTCCATACAGGTGGCGATCTATACTTTAACCTTGGAAATATCTCCGAGGATATCCTCCGCGATGGGAAAAAATTGTTTGAGCAGGGGCTGCCTACCTCGTCGGAAATTACTAATGTTGATAGTACCGCCTGGGGACGTGTCCCAACCGTTTCGTCGTTGGTTAATGCGTTCGATTCCGACCCTGAAACTCGTCGTTTCCAGGATGTTGGCCTCGATGGGCTTGGAGGAAGCGATGAGGCTTCATTCTTTGCAGATTATATTGAGGAACTTCATGCGAGAAATATTGTTCTGGATGACGAAAACGATCCATCGAACGATAACTACCGTTACTACCAGTCAATAAAGTGGGACGAGCAAAAAACCGGAATTCTCGATAGGTATAAGAAGTACAATAACCCCGAAGGAAACTCGAATGCCTCAGGCCAACCAACTGTTGATGGAGTTACAGAACCATATTCCACTTCCGCAGATAATTTGCCCGATGTTGAGGACATAAACAGGGACAACACCCTTAGCGATAACGAGAGCTACTACCAGTACCGAATTTCACTCCGTCCTCAGGATATGGAAATTGGCTCAAACTTTATTACCGACAAGGTTAGCTACAATGCAAAGTTCAATAACGATGAACGTTCAACGGTAAACTGGTACCAGTTCAAAGTTCCGGTAGAGGAGTACGAGAGAATTGTTGGCCCAATTGAGGATTTTAAGTCCATCCGATTTATGAGGATGTTTCTCCGTGGTTTTTCTGATACGGTAATCCTTCGTTTTGCGACCCTTGAGCTGGTAAGGGGTGAGTGGCGTAAGTTTACACGTGCCCTAATTGAGGGGCAGGAGGGTATGCCCGTTACCGATTTGCCTGCAGGTACGTTCGATATTTCAACTGTAAACATTGAAGAGAACCATAAACGTGAACCTGTAAATTACGTGCTCCCTCCAGGGGTTACACGAGAAACAGACCCAACTCAACCTCAGCTGCTTGAGCAGAATGAGCAGTCGATGGAGCTAAAAGTGCTTAACCTTGGCGATGGAGATGCTAGGGCCGCATTTAAAAATATTAACTATGATATCCGGCAATATAGACGAATGATGATGGAAATTCATGCCGAGGAGATTCCTGGTATGCCCCTTGAGGATGAGGAAATTACCGTATTTATTCGTTTAGGAACCGACTATACAAATAACTACTATGAGTATGAAGTTCCTTTAGTGCTTACTCCCCATGGGTCGTACAATAATGGGAGAGATATTGATCGGGAAACCGTTTGGCCTCGGCAAAATGTGATGGACATTGATTTAGAACTGTTTCAGAACGTGAAGTTGGAACGGAACGATAAGATGCGCGAGGCGAATAGCTATATAAACCTTTCAACAGTTTACACCATGATGGATGGCAACCGAAAGGTTAAGGTAGCCGGTAATCCTAGCCTTAGCAATATTAGGGTTATGATGGTAGGTATTAGAAACCCTGGTCGCTCATCAAACCCTGGTGACGATGGATTGCCAAAGTCGGGAATAATCTGGATTAACGAGCTTCGCCTGTCGCAGCTGCAGAGTGAGGGAGGATGGGCCGCAAATGCAAGAGTTGCCGCAAAACTTGCCGATTTGGCTATGGTGAATGTTGCAGGAACAACTATTAAACCAGGTTTTGGCTCGCTGGAATCGAAGGTAAGCGACAGAAGCCTAAACGATTTTTACCAGTACGATGTGAGTTCAACCATTTCATTAGGAAGATTCTTCCCAAAGGATATTAATGTTAACTTACCGTTATTCATTGGATACTCTGAATCGTTTGCAAACCCGGAGTATAATCCACTCGACCCTGATATTCCGCTAAAAACTGCTTTGAATAATGCAACAAGTGGAGCCGAACGCGATTCGATTAAAAAGGTTGCGCAGGAGTATACCCGAAGGAAAAGTGTGAACTTAACAAATGTGCGTATAAACAAGCAAAGCTCAAAGCCTCGTATTTACGACATATCAAACTTTGCATTGAGCTACTCATACTCCGACCAGCTCTCCCGAAACATTAAAACTGATCACAGAATCCAGCGGAATGTAAGGGGAGGGCTAACCTACAACTACAATATTAAAGCAAAAAACGTTGCTCCTCTCAAGAATGTGAAGTGGTTATCGAGCCCATACTTAAGTTTGATTCGGGATGTAAACTTTAGTTTCATGCCCAGCCAGCTTTCGTTCCGAACTGAGTTGAACCGCTCGTACTTTGAGCAGCAGCTAAGGAATATCAATAACCCCGACATCATTCTGTTACCAACCTACTCAAAGGATTTTTTGTGGAATAGGGTATACTCCTTAAACTGGGACTTAACCCAGGCGCTTCGTTTCGATTTTAATGCGAATAACATTGCACGAATCGATGAGCCTGAAGGAATGGTGAACAAGAATATCGATCCTGGTGGATACGAACAGTGGCGCGATTCGGTTTGGACAAACCTGAAGAATATGGGACGAAATACGCAGTATAACCATCAGTTTAACCTTACGTATAATATCCCAATAAATAAGATTCCTTTTCTTAGCTGGGTTAGCTCTTCCGCAAGGTATACAGGAAACTACAATTGGACGGCTAAGACAATCCTTCCTGATACAAGTAGTTTCGATCCTGGGAATAAACTACAAAATTCGAACACGGTTCAGCTCACCGGGCAGCTAAATTTTACGTCGCTGTATAATAAGAGTGGCTACCTGAAAGGAATAAACCAAAAGTTTGATGAGATAGCGAGGGGAACTACAAAGCCAAAAACACTAAAAACTGTTACTTACGAAGAGAACGATGTTCGTTTACGAGAAAATGCTGCGAAAACCATTACGCATAACCTAAAAACCGATGACGTTACTGTGAAAGTGTACGATGAAACTGGTAACGATGTAAAGGTTGAGGTTGATATTCGATCAGATATGCGGGTGCGTATTCGCTCAGAGAAAGAAATCGCCAGCGCTAAGGTTGTTGTTGAAGGGAAGGTTCCTGAAAAGGACAATCCATTTATCCTCATTGCAGAGGGTACAATACGGGCGTTAATGGGCATTAAAAATATGTCTGCATCATATTCCTCCACCAATGGAACATCGGTTCCAGGTTATAGGCCACAAACTCAGTACCTCGGTTTGTCAAATCAGAGCGGTGTGTGGGCTCCGGGATTCCCATTTGTTGCGGGCTGGCAAGATCCAGATTTTGCATGGAAGGCAGTAGATAATCAGTGGCTTAGTACCGACACAACAATTAATTCCCCATTCGTTCTCTCACACAACGAGAACCTAACACTGAGAACTTCCATTGAGCCTTTCCCCGGCTTTAGGATTGAGGTTTCAGGAAATAGAAGCTACTCGAGTAACCGGAATGAGTACTATCAGGCCGATGCGCTTGGAGTATTTGATGCTTATAACCCAATGACAACCGGGAACTTCAGCATTAGCGTTATAACGCTGGGCTCCGCATTTCAGGGTTCAAACCGGGCAAACAACTATGTTAGCGAAGCTTTCCAGCAGTTTAGCGACTACAGGCTCGGTATTGCCAAACGTTTTGCCAGGCAACGGGTTCCTAACGCAGAGTTTAACTACGATCCAACGGAAATTGATGACAAAACTGGTTACCCTGTTGGCTACGGGCCCTATTCACAGGATGTTTTAATTCAGGCTTTTATTGCTGCGTATACAGGGAAAAATCCACAGGATGTGGCGCTCACTCCTTTCCTTGCAATTCCAATGCCCAACTGGCAGATTACCTATGATGGACTGGCTAAACTGAAGTTCTTTAAAAAGTATCTCCGTACGTTTACCATAACACACAGCTACCGTTCAACCTATACAGTTGGTTCGTACTCTACAAACCTAAACTATAACGAAACAGAGGATGGGTTCAGCTACATTCGGAATATTCAGAATGATTTTGTTTCACAGCAAGAAATTACAAATATTTCAATCAACGAGCAGCTTAGCCCTCTTATTAGTTTTGATATGGGTTGGAATAATAGCCTCACAAACCGCGTTGAAATTCGCAATACTCGAACCCTCGCCATGAGTTTTGGCAACAACCAGCTTAGCGAAACTACTAACTGGGAGTACATTGTGGGTGCAGGTTATCGGTTTGAGAATCTTCCCATCCAGTTTATTTCTGCAATCGGCGATCAGAAAACTCTCAAGAGCGATTTGAGGTTACGGTTGGATTTCAGCTTACGCAATAGCAAAACAATACTGCGCAAGCTGGCAGAGGAGACCAATACCCCCACCTCGGGGCAGAGAGCAATTTCTGTAAAAACTTCTGCCGACTATGTGGTGAGCGAGCAGGTAACCATAAGGTTGTTTTTCGACAGGATGCTTAACACACCGCTAGTGTCAACATCTTTCCCCACCGCGAACACTAGTTTTGGCTTTAGCGTTCGATTTACTCTTGCCCAGTAACGAGAGGTTTTCGTTAGAATATCGACTGAATAATTGGAGAATCAGCCTGCCATTTATTGGGTAATGTAACGTACGATCTGTAAAAAATAGCTACATTTGAACTCTGAAAATAACCATTTTATAAACTGATAAAACTCAAATAACATGAACGTTCCCACAAATTTGAAGTACACAAAGGATCACGAGTGGATTCGCGTTGAGGGCGATGAAGCTGTGGTTGGCGTAACCGATTTTGCTCAGGGTCAGCTGGGCGATGTGGTTTTTATTGAGATTGAAACTCTAGGTGAAACCATTGAGAAAGAAGAAGTTTTTGGAACTATCGAAGCTGTAAAAACCGTTTCGGATATGTTTATGCCTGTTTCAGGCGAAATTATTGCAGTAAACGAATCGCTTGCTGATGCTCCTGAAACTGTTAATAAAGATCCTTACGGCGAAGGTTGGATGGTGAAAATTAAAATAACTGATCCGTCTCAACTCGAAGAACTCCTAACGCCTGAACAGTACGGTGAAATAGTTAACGCATAATTAATATGAAAACCCTGAGTGTTCAGGGTTTTTTTTTGAAAAGTAACAGAATATCATGTTGCATTTTGACAGTAAGATTTGCATTTTTGGTGCTGGAGGCCAAGGAAAAGAAACTTTAGAGTATATAAAAGATTGTTTACATGATATGCAATATCAAGTTAGCGATATTGTTAGATTTGTTGTGGATGATAAATATTTTGTTGAAAAAAAGTTTATGGGAATCCCTGTTATTCCACGATCTGAGTTTAACTATAATATGTTTGAAGTGGTTGTCGCAATTGGTTACTCAGCTGAAAGAAAGAATGTAGTCGATTCTCTCCCACCCGATACAAAATTCACTACAGTAATACACCCAGCAGCTTACGTTTCAAAAAATGCACAAATAGGTAAAGGAACAATTGTTTCTCCAGGAGTAGTTGTTTCGTGTGACGTAAAACTTGGTGAACATACTCAATTAAATTGGCACTCTTCAGTTGGGCATGATAGTGTGGCTGGCAATTTTTTTACAGCAGCACCTGGAGCCAGGATAGGAGGTAGGTGTAAAATTGGACAGAATGTTTTTTTTGGGTCAAACTCAACAATTAGAGAAAGGATAGAAGTTTGTGATAATGTAATTTTTGGGATGGGAACAGTAATTGTAAATGATATTACTGAACCAGGAGTTTACATTGGTTGCCCAGCAAAAATAACAACGTAATTACTTTGTGTATTCATTTATTACTTCAATAATTCTTTTTTGACCACTCCACTCTAATTCAGCGAAAAGAGGCAGGCATAGAATTCGCTTTGAAATGCTATCTGCAATTGGTGCATTTTGAGGTCTAACGTAGTTTAACTTCTCAAGCGAAGGATAAAAATATCTCCGCGGGAAAATATCTAAACTATTAAGTTTGCTTTTCACTTTTAGCAATACTTCTTCATTTTCAAATACAACCGGACAGTAAGCATAGTTGCTTGTAGTCAATGGATTTATCTGTTGAAAGTAAATGTTTTTATTAGCTTTCAATGAATTGACATACTTATTGAATACCTTTTCTCTCTCTGCAATTATGTAATCAACTTCATCTAGAACACATAGTCCCATTGCAGCTTGAAATTCATTCATTTTAGCATTTATCCCAATGTCAGATACTTCATCGTATCCAGAGATGCCAAAATTTATAAGAAGTTTTGCTCTGTCGTACAACTCTTTGCTTTTAACTATAATGGCTCCACCTTCAATAGTATGGAATACTTTTGTGGCATGAAAGCTAAAAATTGAAACATCTCCCAACGTAGCAATCGATTTATCGTTATACCTAACTCCAAATGCATGAGCAGCATCATAAATAATGGGTAAGTTGTGTTGATTCGATATTTTTTGAAGTTCTTTATGGTCACATGGATTACCAAAAACGTGAACTCCAAGTAACGCAGATGTTTTTGAATTTATAACCTTTTCTATGTTCCCAGTGAAAATATTGAAATTAAGTGGGTCAATGTCGGCAAAAATTGGTTCAATATTTTCCCAGGCCAAAGAGCTTGTTGTTGCAACAAATGAAAAAGGTGTTGTTACAACATTCCCCTTTAAGTTAAGCAGACGATATGCGATTTGCAGGGCAAGCGTTCCATTTGAAGTAAGTATTAAATATGGTACTTGAAGATATTCAGATAATCTTTTCTCAAGTTCAAGCGTTAACTCTCCATTATTTGTAAGCCATCCTGACTTAAATATTTTTTGAACGTATCCTTGATATTTTTCAAGGATTGGTAGGTATGTTTTGGTTACATTTATCATTTTATGCTTAAAACATTATTCCATAATTCCACATAATTATTTTCTGAAAAAACATTTAAAATTAGTTCTTTATTCCGTTTTGCATCATATGGGTTCATGTAAATGAACTCTTGAAATGACATATTTTGAATTCCCAGAGTATTCCAAACAGAAATATTTGTTGTTTTAAAATATGTGAAAGTTGTTGTTTCTTCCCTTATAAAGACTTTTTTCCCAAGTAAAATAACAGCTGCAATATTCCCCAATCCTTGCTGACGATTATGGTTCATTATGGCAATATCTATTTTGTTTAATAGTTCGCTGTATTCTGATATTTTAAGGAAATTTGTAAGTGGAATAAAAACAGAACCAAATAAACTTTGCCCTTCCTGAATTACTTTAGAAATGTATTCTTGATTGGGACCATATGATAGAGGGCAAATAATCTCAATATTTTCTTCCTTATATTTTTTTATCAAATCGAAAATCTCAAGATGATTATTTGATGGATCGCCTGAATTTCCTGCCAAGATATATGTTACGCCTTCCTTCTTTTGATTCAGTAATGAGGATGAAGTTTCCTCTAGTTGGTTTCTATTTATTGGTATTGGATATATAACTTGAGTATATGTTGCTCTGGTTTTGTATATTTCTTTAATAAGGTTGAAATCACCATCTAAAAAGCCTGCAATATTTTTTAGTCTGGTAATAATTATTTTTCTGCATACTTCGTAGATTCTGCTAGTGATGGATTTATTCCTTTCGTTGTAAACAGTTATATCACCACCCCAGTATATCCATACAAGTCGATTTGAAAAAAGAGAGTAAAACGACCAGAATAATAGTGAAGGGCCGTAAGGTAAATAGTGTAAATAAACCTTTTTTGCACGTAAAAAGGTTGGAATGGCAAGCAGTAGAGATAAAAAATTCGACCTTGATTCAACTTGAGTTGAAGACTTATAATTATTTCGGTTGAACTTTTTTGTACGAAATATAAATCTGTGTTGCTCAATCGGAAAATTCCTTTCAATGAGTTGGATAAAACTCACATGGTAAACATTTTCCGAAGTCATAACATGTACTAGCATGGTATTTTACTTTAGCTAAGAATTATTCTCATGTGAGTTTGAAAATGATAGAAACATTTGCTTTAGGTGCATACCATAGAATGTAACATTATACTTTTCGAGAACTGCTTTTCTTCCGTTTTCTCCCATTTCTGAACGAAGTTCAGGATTTTGTTGTAAAAGCATTACTTTCTCTGCCAAATCGTTGGCATCGTTGCTTTTAAAAACCAGTCCGCATTTTGAATTTTCAACAATTTCTATTTGTGGAATGCAATCAGAAACAATTAACGGTTTTGAGAAAAGCATGTACTGAAATATCTTGTTGGCAACTCCCGACTCGTGCTGCTCATTCTTAAATATTGGCGACAAACAAATATCAGAAACTGCTGTGAATGAAGGAAACTCGCTTATGTCTTTCCACGGAAAGTGAGTAATTTTACCACTGAGGGAAGTATCGTTTAGGTAATTTTCGAAATCAATTTTCTCGTGGCCATCAACGGGGCCAATTAGTAGCAGATGGATGTTTGGAATTTTATCTCCCAACAATTTTATCGCCTCGAAACACGTGAAGATTCCTCTCCGTTTGCTAATCCCTCCAAAGTAGAACAGTAAAAACTTGTCGTTCTTTTCAAAAATTTCAGGATTTATTGGGAACGAAAGCATCTGGTCTACATCTGGCACATTCGGGTAAACTGTAATGTTTTCAGCGTGCAAAATTGGATATCTCTTCAATAAATCGTTTTTAAACGCATTGCTTAGCACAATAATTTTGCTTGCATAGCCAAGGTACTTTTTCTCTTTTTTTTTCCATGCTTTTGGCCGACTAACAAGTCGGTTGAAGAAACGCGACGACCAGCGGTAAGTTAGGATTGCTGCCGGATAATTCTCGTGCAAATCGAGTACAAAAGGAATTTTTCGCTTTCCTCCCAAGTATGCAATTTTCGACATGTACAGATCGTGCGCGTGTATAAAATCGGGATTGACTTTTTTTACAAACCATTTTACTTTGCTAATCCAAAGCCACTCGTAGAATGGTATCGTGTTCATAACCCCGAAAAGCTTATTCTTTAGATTTTTGTTGAGGTTGAACCTGTAAACGGTAATCCCGTCAATTTCTTCAAAACTTAGTTGATCCCCATAATTAGGACAAAGAACAAAGATTTTAAATCCGGCTTTGTGGAGATGTTTGGTCTCGTTTAAAACCCTGATATCTATCGAGTATTCGTTATCGAGAATAACACCTATCCTGTTTTTTTTGTCCATTGCTGTTGCCAATGTTATTCGTTATACTCCGAAATTTGCTCGTCAATTTCCTTGGATGCCGATGGTGAAAAAGTGTTCTTAATATTCAGGATAAAAGATTTAATCGTTTCAATCTCATTCTTCTCAAAAATCCTGAAAACAAAAAGTAGAACCGGGAAAAGAATAAGCAGGATTGATTTAACAATTACTCTTAATCCCAGTGAATATGAGTTGAAGAAATACCCTGAAATTACCAGAACCAAACCAACAATTATAATGACAATTACCTTGTCGAGCCGGTAGGGAATAAAGTAGTGTTTCTGGGCGAAAGCGAAAATTACGATGAAATAAACGATTTGGGAGATTAGCGATGAGCAGGCTGCGCCGATTGCTCCAAAGTATGGAATTAGCAGAACGTTTAGTGCAAGGTTTAGCGCTGCAATTGCCGATAGTACAACTCCAATAATTTTTGTCTTCTTTGTAATTTGCAACCCAATTGATGAAGAATCTTTAAGCATAGCGAATACAATTCCGAGGCTGAGTATCGGGATAACTTTGTACGCATCCCAGTAAACTAAACCTTTGGAAAATATTTTGGTTACCTCCATCCCAAATAGCGAAAGAAAAATTGAAACGTACACAACCACAACTGTGAACCAAACCATAATTCTGGGGTAAATCGATTTGTGCTCGGGGTTGTTCATCAGCTTAAAGTAGGTGGGAGTGAGCGCAATTTGTATTGAGTTTACAACGAGAATTTTTGTGGTATTTGCAATTTTATACCCCAGAGTGTAAAGTCCAAGATTTAGAACTGTTGATCGAAAATTCAGTACATACCTGTCGAATTGCGCCAGCAAAACCCCTGAAATGGAAGCCAGCGCCAGCGGCAAGCTGAAACGAAGCATCTCCTTCACAACAGGAATGGTAAATTTTGCTTCAACTCTTTTTAGAATGTACGGAATTGTAATGGCAATAAAAACGATATTACCAAGCAGCATGGCTTCGTAAATTCCTGCCAACCCATGATGGGCGTATTTTAGAAGGTAAATTGTGGCAAAAAGTGTTGTAACCAGCCGAACCAAGTTTGTTACGATGTAGTGCGTTGGTTTCTCCTCAATCCTCATTTGCGAGAGCGTAAGGTCGATTAGAAGTTGGAGAGCCGCTGCCAAGAACATCAACGAAAGCGGGAAGGAGTATGTTCCCTTGTCGAAAAGAAGAAATGAAAGCGTTTTTGAAAAAACGAAACCAGAGGCAGAAAGTAACACTCCGATTGCAATTAAAATTGCGAAGCATGAAAACAGGATGCTTTTCCTTCGGGGAATGAATTCTTTGTCCCAGTACCAACGAATATATGCACTGTAAAGCGAAAGGCTAAAAAGAGAGATTACAATTAGGGATGTAGATTCGAGAATTCCTAAAGTTGCGAATTCATCAACCGTAAGGATTTTCGGGTCGGTGTATAACCTAAGAAGAATTAGCCCAATAAGTTTTACGGAAACATTTCCGAAACCGTAGATAAGAACTCCCTTAAGAAGATTTTTTACCTGATTTTGCATCCTCAATTATAGTTGGTCTATTCTCCCTCGGGCTTTATTGCATTCCAGCCTTGGGCTGTGAGGTTAATTTCGTTCCCGTCAGGAGTTACCATTGCTGCACCCGATTCAGGATTGGTTATATGCCCAATAATTGAAACGCCCATATCCTCAACCTTTTGATGTTCCGATAGGGGAACGGTAAACAGCAGCTCGTAATCCTCGCCTCCGTTGAGGGCAGCAATTAGCGGATCGATTTTTATCTCCTCCGATAGCCGGAATGTTTCCTGATCAATGGGGATTTTTTCGAGGTATATTCTACATCCTACGCTGGAATTTTTACAAATGTGAAGCAGCTCGCTTGAGAGTCCATCGGAAATGTCAATCATCGAGGTGGGTTTTACTCCCGCTTTTTTTATTGCTTCAATGGCATCGTTGCGCACTTCGGGTTTTAGGAATCGTCCAATGAGGTAATCGAAACCCTTCAGCTCGGGTTGTGCGTTGGGGTTTGCCAAAAAAACCTGCTTTTCCCTTTCAAGAAGCTGCAGCCCCATGTACGCAGCGCCCAAATTTCCGGTAACGCAAATTAAATCGGTTTCCTTTGCCCCGCTTCGGTAGCAAAGGTTATTTTTATCGGCAATTCCAATCGCGGTAACGCTAATCGTTAGGCCGGTCATCGATGCGGAAGTGTCGCCACCTACCATGTCAACCCCGTAACGTTCGCAAGCGAGTTTAACGCCTGCGTAGAATTCCTCCAAATCCTCAAGACAGAATTTTTTTGAAACGCCAATGGAAATGGTAACCTGCGTTGGAGTTGCGTTCATGGCGTAAATATCGCTCAGGTTCACAACCACCGATTTATATCCCAGGTGCTTTAGGGGATTGTATGTTAAATCGAAATGAATTCCTTCGAGCAGCAGGTCGGTTGATACAACAACCTGTTTTTTTTCGGGATCTATTACCGCGGCATCATCGCCAACGCCAACCAGCGTGCTGGGATTTTTTGGTGTGAAATCTTTTGTGATATGATCAATTAGCCGAAATTCTCCGAGTTCGTGAAGTTCTGTTCTGCTTGTACTGCCGTCCATTTGGTCTAATTATATTATATTTTACAAAGATAGTTGTTAATCTGTTAACTTTGATGATCAAAAGCGGTAAAGAAACCATCCAAAAATTTTGTTAAAAATGGAAGAATTCAAATACAAGTTAAAGCCAGAGGAAATTAAGGAATTGATTCCATCAATGGGCTACTGCTACGCTTCCGACATGGTTACGGTTGACGGCTACAAAGTTGGTTTTATGCATCGTGAAGCCCGTGAGGAGGAGGGCGATAGCGGATGGCGATTCTACTCAGGTTTTGAAACTGAGGAGTACGTAGACGATGAACACAACATAATGATGTTCGATGTGAACTACATCGCAAACCTCGATCCGGCAATAATTCCTTACCTAAAATTACGAACAGGTGCCGAACTCGAAAGGGTTGAGGGAACCGATAAGTTTGAAAGGATTTGATTTTTTCAATTCCTGAGGTTAAAAACAATCAGGCTTACCTTTTCGTTTGGTAAGCCTGATTTGCTTGTGTAACTAATTTTAGTTTCCGCATTCTCTGAAAGCCATGAACGGGTAGCGATAATCTGTTGGCGGATTAAGATTTTCCTTAATAGTTCGTGGGCTTGTCCAGCGAAGCAGGTTCAGGTGGCTCCCCGATTTGTCGTTAGTCCCCGATGCCCGCGAACCGCCAAATGGCTGCTGGCCAACAACTGCTCCTGTTGGCTTATCATTGATGTAGAAGTTGCCAGCGGCGTACTTCAGCTTCTCCATTGCCAAATCAATTATTTTTCTGTCGGTTGCAAAAATGGAACCCGTAAGCGCGTAGGGCGAGGTTGAGTCAACCAGCTCGAGGGTTTCCTCGAATTGTTTGTCAGGGTAAATGTAAACGGTAAGCACTGGTCCAAAAATTTCCTCCTCTAGGGTAATGAAATGAGGATCGGAAGTTAGGATAACCGTGGGCTCAATGAAGTAGCCATGCGATTTGTCGCCATTACCTCCAAACACTATCTCTGCCTTGTCCGATTTCTTGGCCTTCTCGATGTACGACATAATATTATCGAACGAAGCTTCATCGATTACGGCGTTCATAAAGTTGGTAAAATCCATAATGTCGCCCTGCCTGATGGTTTCCAAATCGGCAACCATTTTTTCTTTTACCATTGGCCATTTCGATTCTGGAATGTATGCCCTTGAGGCAGCCGAGCATTTTTGTCCCTGGTACTCGAAAGCTCCGCGAACCATTGCGGTGGAAACCTGCTCAGCCTGAGCAGTGGGGTGCATTACAATAAAATCTTTTCCGCCGGTTTCTCCCACAAGTTTTGGGTAGGAGCGATACTTCTCAAGGTTGCTGCCAACCTGTTTCCAGAAATGGTTAAACGTTGAGGTTGAGCCAGTGAAGTGAATTCCCGCCAGCATTGGGTGTGCAAAAACTTCCTTGCCAATAACCGAACCCTTGCCCGGTACAAAGTTTATCACGCCATCGGGAACACCCGCTTCCTTGTAAATTTTCATAAGAATGTAGTTTGAAAGCAGCGAGGTGGTTGCAGGTTTCCAAACAACAACGTTACCCATAAGTACTGGAGCCATATTCAGGTTCGATGCGATGGCGGTGAAGTTGAACGGCGAAACAGAGAATACGAAGCCCTCAAGCGGACGGTACTCGCTCCTGTTTAAAGTTGCCCCTTCCGACATTGGTTGTCCGTTGTATATCTGACTTACGTAGTGCGCGTTAAAACGCAAAAAGTCGATGGTTTCGCAGGCAGCATCAATCTCGGCCTGGTAAGCGTTTTTTCCTTGCCCAAGCATGGTGGCTGCATTTAGCAGTGCGCGGTATTTGGTTGAAATTAGTTCTGCAATTTTAAGCGTTACGCTAACCCTGTCAATCCAGGTGGTTTGCTCCCATTCCTCTCTTGCAGCTAGCGCTGCATCAATGGCCATTTGCACTTCCTTCTCGCCTGCCATATGGTAGTTTGCCAGCACGTGGCCATGGTTATGTGGCATAACAACCTTGCCTAAATTATTGGTTTTAACTTCCTTCCCTCCAATAATTAGAGGAATTTCAGTAACGGTTCCCGAAAGGTTTTTCAGCTCCTTTTCAAGCGCCAATCTTTCAGGCGAACATGGCTCGTAGCTTAGAACGGGTTCGTTTGCAGGTCGTTCAAATTGAAATATTGCGTTGTTCATAGTAAATTTATTTTATGAAGTTTTTCAGTTATTTAGATTTATTCTAAACAACATAATCCATTGCAAAATGTTTAACCCTTTTTAGAGGTAGAATTTTTAAAATACTTGATATTTGTAAACAGTTGTCAATAATCTTGTAAATTGCCAGTTATGGATAGAGCAAAGGCGGGTTACACACAGGGAATAGTTTCAATACTTGTAAATGCTGGGCTGTTTGCCTTGAAGATGTGGGCTGGAATAGTTTCGGGTTCCATTGCGCTAACAGCCGATGCGTGGCATACATTGTCCGATTCCATTAGCTCCATCGTTGTGGTAGTTGCCGTGAAGCTTTCATCAAGGAAACCCGATAAAGAGCACCCTTTTGGGCATGGAAGGTGGGAGCAAATTGCGGCCCTGTTCATTGGTTTCCTTCTGGCTGTAATTGCCTACGATTTTCTGCGCGATTCAGTTGCACTTTTTAGGAATAAGGAAACTGCAAACTTTGGATTACTCGCAATTATCGTTACCGTTGTTTCGGTGCTTGTGAAGGAGGGACTGGCGCAGTATGCTTTCTTCATTGCCCGAAAAACTGGTAACGTAAGTATAAAGGCCGATGGCTGGCATCACCGTACTGATGCGCTTTCGTCGCTGGTTGTGCTTGTTGGGATTCTGTTTGCAAAAAAATTCTGGTGGATCGACAGCGTTCTAGGGGCAGTTATAGCACTTATGCTTTTCTACGCAACCTACGAAATTGTGAAGGAGGCAATTGGCAAACTTCTTGGGGAAAAACCATCGGAAGAGCTGATTGCAAAACTTCTGGAAACCATCCATTCCGTTTACGATGGCGACCTTAAACCTCACCATTTCCACATTCATAACTATGTTGCCCATCAGGAGTTAACTTTCCATATTAAGCTGGAAAATAGTTTAAGTTTGATGGCTGCTCATAAAGTTGCAACCGATATTGAGAACAAAATTTACGAAGCCTTCGGAATTATTGCAACCGTTCACATTGAACCGCTCGACTACAAGCATAATTCCGATTAGCTTAGAAAAGTAAAAGTTAGCTGATTAATTTTTTCAAAATAACATTTTGTAACTTTGTAAGTGATGTGTTTTCTGTAAATACTTACATTGTGCTATTCTCCTATTCGATTTAATATTGAAAAAATGAAAAATGCTCTTCTACTAATCCTTGCCACAATTTTTGTACCGGTAGCAATATCTCAAACTCCAAATCAGAAAATTTCAATTGACGTTTCGGGAGCCGAAGCATTAATAAATGTTTTTGATGCAATGCAGCACGGCGAATCATCCCAGCAGATTGATGTTTTGCTTGATAAGGCACTTGCTCTGAATCCATATTTAGTTAGCGCGGAACGATTTACTGCAAAAGATCAAAATTCGCCGGTTACTCTTGAAGAGTACAGGAATTATATCAAAAGTTTAAGCACCGATTCGGTTGACGATCGGGGAAATCGTCGGCTAGCATTTCTGAAACCACGTTACATCGATGCGTATCAAAATTTATCGGTTTATAAAAACCTTATCGAACAGGTAAAATCTTTGTCGAAAGAGGATATAGATAACATGCTAAAGCAAGCAACCGATTGGTTGCCAAACGATGTAAAAGTTAATGCCGAACTTCTAGTAATGTTTGATATTGGTGGAGCCGCATGGGCATACCGCGCTTCCGATGCGAAAGATTACATAATGTTCAGCGTACTTTTCCTGCTCGATGAGGATGGAACTTTCAGCAAGGAAATGTTTCTGAAAACAGTTTCGCACGAAATACATCATGTTGGAATTCCGCTAAACGATTTCATCACGAAAGTTGATTACGAAAATCTTCCAGATACAAGCAGGTTAAAATTGTACGTCGATTTTATTGCCGGAATAATTAAGGAAGGAATGGCTCAAAAGTTTTGCAGCAATGCTCCCTGTAAGTTTACCGAAAAACCTTACCCCGATGAGATTTATGCAGCAATTCCCAAAGCCGTTGAAAATTGGGATTACTTTATTTCAGATTTTGGTGCGATTAACGATTCGGCAAAAACAATGATAAGCGAAATTGCGCTAAACAAAATAGTAAATATTGAAAACTTTTACGAGCGTTATGCCAATTATTGGACTTGGAAAGCAGGAGCTGTAGAGAATAAAGAAATTGTTCTTGGACGAAGATACTACTACGGTTCCGAGGTGCTCGGTTTAATTAACAGTGCACTCGGGAAGGAACCTTTGTTTGAAATTATGTACGATTTCCGAAAATTTCCATACTACTTCAATGTTGCCCTTAAAAAGGCAAAACCCGAAAACTTCGAGAATTATCTTTTTGATGAGGTTGTAGTTGATGAAATCCTAAATCTTAAGTAGCAGAAAATCTTATCGTTTTCAAAAGCCATGAATGCATTTCTGAAGTTTCTTGGGAATTATGTGTCAGTTAGCGAGGCTGAATGGAATGTAATTCAAAATGCATTCGCAATAAAAGAGTTTTCACGCAACGAAATTATTTTGAATCAGGGAGATATTTGCCGCCACTTTTACTTCATTGAAAAGGGAATGGTTCGATTTTTTGTGATGAATGATGGTAATGATGTTACCAAATTTTTCACCAAATCGCCATACTGTTTTACTTCGAAGGATAGTTTCAGGAATCGGAAAGTTTCCGTTGAGAGTATTCAGGCAATCGATGATGTTGTGGTGTGGCAAACATCACTTGAGAAGGCCAACGAGCTGCTCAAGCTAAAGTCGTGGAGCGAATTTACCCGTAAATTTATGCACGAAGTGCAAAGCCACGTTGAAGATCTTTTAATGGAAAGTAAAACCAAAACTGCCGAGGAGAGATACCAAAAACTTTTGCAAAATTATCCCGATGAAATTCATAAAATTCCGCTAATGTACCTTGCAAGTTTTCTGGGAATTACCCCGCAATCGTTGAGCAGAATTCGAAAAAAACACAAATAATTCGTTCCGCTTAACATAGGGTAAGTGAAAATTCGGCATAATTTTCAAAATTTGCATTCAAAGTAAACCGAATACAATGGCTAGTTTTAAGAGCAAGGTTTTCAATTTTATGATGCGCAACAGGCATCTAATGATGGGGAAACTGCGCAAGGAGGTTTTCGACGATAACACTTCTATTGAAGCGTTTAGGGAAACCTGCGAGGCAGGAGCGAATAGGTACGCAAAAATTCCCGAGGGAATTGAAGTAAAACCACAGGTAGTTAACGGAGTAAATTCCGAATGGTTAATACCTCAAGGGTCAAATCCAGAAAAGGTAATTATGTATGTTCACGGAGGCGGATACGTGTCGGGATCGTGTAACGACCATAGGGGGTTTGTTTCAAAGTTTGCAAAGAATACCGGAGTTAAAAATTTGGTGTACGAGTACGGGTTGGCGCCCGAGAAGCCTTTCCCTGCAGCAGTAAACGATTCGCTGTTGGTTTACAGGTGGATTCTCGAGAACGGATTTAAACCGGAAAATATTTTGTTAGCCGGCGAATCGGCTGGTGGTGGATTAGCGCTTGCAATCCTTCTTGCTCTTAAGGAGCAAAAAATTCCATTCCCATGCGGAGCGGTTGCAATTTCTCCCTGGACGGATTTAACCTGCTCCAGCGATTCGTATAAAACAAAAAACAAGTATTCGGTGGCACCGTTGAACTCGTGGTATGTTTTCAGCAAGAATTACGTTGGGAATAGTAATCCTGAATTACCGCTAATTTCGCCGCTCTTTGGCGATTTGGCAGGATTGCCGCCAATCCTAATAAACTCTGGTGAGGATGACGAACTCTACGAGGATGGCGAAAAGTTCTACATCAAAGCAAAACAGGCCGGAGTTGACATTTCGTTCCGAAAAGGCGAGGGGATGGTGCATTGCTATCCGTTGTTGTCGCCAATGTTCCCCGAGGCCAAGGAAGCAATGGACGAGATTGTTGAATTCGCAAGAAATCGGTTGAAAGTTGATTAAGGAATTGAAAAATTCAATTTCTTTCCAGCATCCATAGCCTAACAAAGAAATCGTAAAAAAACTGTTTGGGCTTTCTCAAAAGCCCAAAATTATTAGGTTCATTACTCTGTGAAACTCTGTGTTTCCATTGTGATACACTGTGGTATAATAGATTATAATTCTCCCAGATTCTTTTCGTGGGTCATACAGTTAACTGTTAAGACAGCCTAATTATTTTTGTTGAAATTTTTTTGTTTAAACAGTTTCAAGGTGAAACCTTTTTTAAAAAGAATTGAACCTATCGTAAATTTTTATTTTTAATGGAATAAAAAGTTTCTAACTTAGTGTTAGAAAACAAGATTTTTTCTTTCCAAATTAACATTGAACAATGAACATAAAGTTAAAAATTCGTACTAAGCTCATTCTGTCGTTTACATCAGTTGCCATTATCACTGCGCTAACCGGTTTTACAGGTTACTACATAATGCAGGAGGTGAAAAAGCAGATGAAAATTACCAAGAATGCGGTTAACGTAATGCACTCAGTAACTAACGGGCAGAAACATGCGTACCAATTTAAAATTGGACAGAATCAAACCGATTTAAACAATGCTCGCATATTCATCGATTCTGCCGTTTACTTTGCCCAGGCAAACAAGGCAATGTACGATTGGGGCGAGAACATTGAACGGGCCGATAAGATTATTAATGCAGGAAAAAGTTTCAGCAAAAACATAAACGAGTTTGCGTCGCTAATAATTGCTTCTCAAAATGGCAGTATAGTTAACGACATCCAGTTATCAGAAACTTGGAGAAGAATTGAGGATGATATTAACACCATGTTGAGCTACTCCGATGGGATGTCGAATGGAGTAATTAGGGTGATTAATTATGCAGTGGGGACTGGTAATAAAATACTGTTGTTAGGGATGATCGTTACCGTATTGTTAATTTTTACGCTCACATTCGTTCTGGCTCGAAACATCAACAAGCAGCTGGGGGGTGAGCCATCAGAGATCGCCGAGATCGCAGAAAAAATTTCCGAAGGTTACTTGAACCTAAATTTCGACTCGCAAAGAGAAATACGGGGTGTTTACGCTTCCATGTTGAAGATGCGGCAGAAGCTCAGTGAGATTGTTGATCAAATTAACTCTACAGCCATTTCGGTGCTTGAGACAAGCCAGCAAATCAGCGACAGTTCAAGTCAGGTTGCCATTGGCGCCAACACTCAGGTATCATCAATTCAGGAGGTTTCCGATGCGCTTCAATCCATGAACAGTTCAATTGATGCTACCAGTAAAAATGCCACGAATTCCGAAAAAATCGCGTTGCAATCGGTCTCCAAGGTTCGCTTGGATTATGCCGAAGCCGAAAAAGCGTTAGCCTCGCTAACGGAGCTGGGGAGTAAACTGTCAATTATAAACGACATTGCGCACCAAACAAACATTCTTTCCCTTAACGCAGCCATTGAGGCTGCTCGTGCTGGCGAGCATGGAAAAGGTTTTGCGGTTGTTGCGGGTGAAATAGGGAAGCTGGCAAACCAGTCGGGGACTGCTGCTGTCGATTTCTCCAAGGAGAGCGAACGTATTGCCAAAACAACTTTTATGCAGCTTTCGGAGATAGTTCCCGATATTGAAAAAATTGTGAACTACGTTAAGGAAATAACCCATTCAACATTAGCACAACAGAAAGAGGCCGACAGGGTGAATAGTTCGGTTTATGCCATGAGCAGCGTGGCTCAGCAAAATAACGAGTCGGCGAATAGTATGAATGCCAAAGCTGCTTATCTAATTGAACAGGCACAGGAGCTCGAAGCAGTAATCCAATTCTTCAAGCGGAGTGCAAACTAGCACACATGTTGTAAGGTTGAGGCTGTAAAATAATTAAATAAAAAACGTTCGGCGGCGGTTGTACCGCCGTCGTTCTATTGCCAGCAGGTTTAACCTTCGCACGTTGCTTGCTATGCTAAAAGTTACATTGGAAAAAAGCAGGCAAAGCCAACCGTTGGTTGGTAAACCTAAAATGATAAATCGACTTAAACGCAGCCTAAGCCGAACGAAGGGTAGAAACAAAAAAGGCTTGCAGAAATGCAAGCCTTTTTTGTTGTGTCGGGGTGGCAGGATTCGAACCTGCGACCCTCTGGTCCCAAACCAGATGCGCTAACCGGGCTGCGCTACACCCCGAGAGAATAATGTTTTTCGAAGATTCTGGTTCCAAACCAGATGCCCCGCCACCGGCGGGGCTACACCCCGAGAGAATAATGTTTTTCGAAGAATCTGGTTCCAAACCAGATGCCCCGCCACCGGCGGGGCTACACCCCGAAAAAGTATTTCAAAATTTCAACTTTATCAACTTTTGCGGTGAAGGGGGGATTCGAACCCCCGGTACCCTTACGAGTACGGCAGTTTAGCAAACTGCTGGTTTCAGCCACTCACCCACCTCACCAAACTTTTCAAAATGAATGTGAGCACTTCAGTTTATCCGCTAATCAGCGGATGGTTTCAGCCACTCACTCCTGCCTTACGGCAGGCAGGCACTTCACCAGTTCAGCCCAAGCCTTTCGTTAAAAGCACGACAAAAGTATAAAAACATATTAATATGACAAATTTTTAGTACGAAATAAATCTTTTTATCAAAAAAAAGGGTTGCAAATACATGCAACCCTTTTTTTTGTGTTTGAAAATGAGCGGTTTATTTCTTGCCCTTTTTTTCGCCTCCGCTTTCCTTTGCAATGTTTTCGCGCATGCTTGTGTCGGCTTCAATGTTACGGAACTTGTAGTAGTCCATAATTCCCAGGTTGCCACTTCGGAATGCTTCTGCCATTGCCTTTGGAATTTCTGCCTCGGCTAGAATAACCTTTGCCCTAGCTTCTTGAGCTTTAGCTTTCATTTCTTGCTCAAGAGCCACAGCCATTGCACGGCGTTCCTCGGCTTTCGCCTGAGCGATGTTCTTATCGGCATTCGCCTGATCCATTTGGAGCACCGCTCCAATGTTGCGTCCAATGTCAATATCAGCAATATCAATCGAAAGAATTTCGAATGCTGTTCCGGCATCAAGTCCTTTCTCCAGCACAACGCGTGAAATGAAATCGGGGTTTTCAAGCACTTTCTTGTGGGAATCGGACGAACCAATTGAGGAAACGATTCCTTCTCCAACACGGGCAAGTACGGTTTCCTCGCCGGCACCACCAACCAGCTGCTTAATGTTGGCGCGAACGGTAACTCTTGCCTTGGCAATTAGCTGAATTCCATCCTTTGCAACTGCGGTAACAGGAGGAGTGTTTATAACCTTGGGGTTTACCGACATTTGAACTGCCTCAAAAACGTCCCGCCCGGCCAAATCGATAGCGGTTGCCATTTTAAAATCGAGAGGAATGTTCGCTTTCTGTGCTGAAACAAGCGCATGAACAACTTTCGACACGCGCCCTCCAGCCAGGAAGTGTGCTTCCAAATCGTTTCGGAAAAGTTCTATACCAGCCTTTGTTCCTTCAATAAGTGCCTGAACGATAACGCTTGGCGGAACCTTACGCCACCGCATTAGGATAAGCTGTAGCAGTGATACCCTAACGCCGCTAACAAGCGCTGAGAACCACAACCCGATTGGTACAAAGTAGAGAATTATCCATAGCCCTACAATGCTAACTGCAAAAATTAGTAAGTAAACTACAATCTGGTTCATGTTTTATCTATTTTAGGTTTTACAATCACTTTCGATCCGTCAATTTTTATTACTTCAACCTCCGTTTTTTGGTCAATGTAATCGCCGGTTGATTTTGCCTCAACAACCAATCCGTTTATTCGGGCTTTTCCCATGGGCGATAGGCGGCTAATGGTTACGCCAGTGTCGCCAGGTTTAATGGTTTCGCTGCTAGCCGGATTTTCAACCTTGCCATCAACGTTTGTGTTGAGCATGAAGTACTTCCATGTTTTTGAACGGAGAGCCATGGAAATAACAAAAATGGTGAGCGCAATTGTACTGATAAGCGTAATGTGCCCAACGGTGCTGCCATGCTGGGTGTAGGCTATTACTATTCCGGCAATAAGAAAGCCAACGCCACCAATTCCGGCAATGGTTATCCCCGGAATTAGCAGAAACTCAACGAGGAACAGGAAAAGGCCAATCAGAATTAGAACTATAACAGCAGTCATTGAAGTAATATAGCTAAGGTTTAGTTGTAATAATTGACGACAGACCACGGTGGGTCAGTTCGTCTTTTAGGTTTTTAAGGTAAGTTTTATCGCCACTTTTTATGTCGCATTTCCCATTATGATGGGCAATTAGCGTGCACTGTTCCGCCTGTTCCCAGGTGTGTTTACAAACCTCAACCAGCGATTTTACAACGTAATCGAACATATTTACCTCGTCGTTGTATAGTATCAGCGAGTAATGACCTTTGGCTACTGAAAAGTCATCGCTACTAAAAAGAGGGTTGTTTGTGGTTTTTTTATCCATTGCCGCAATAAACACTAGGCTAATATAACACTATTTATCAATATCAACGGTAATAACCATGGCATTATTTATTCCGCTGGTAATTAGGTTGTCCTTCACACGCTGTGCTTCGCTCGCTGTTGTGAACGAGCTAATTGAGTAAACGAATGAGCCTGGGCTAGCTGTTTCGCGAACCAAATCTTTTCCCGGAGCCAGCGCTCTTACTGTTTGCGCTATATCATCGGGAAGTTTGCCTTTATAGGTGCCAATTTGCACAAGGTACAGCTTGTTAGAGTCTTCCTCAATTTTTATGTCAATGTTTGGTTTTGCATTTGGAGTTGAGAAACCTTCCATCTCTTCAGCTCTGTTGAGCTGAACGCTGCGTCCATTGTGCCATGCAGCAATAAAAGCATCCCTAAACCCTTTTGAATGCACGGTTGGTAGGGCTTTTTGCGCATCGGCAAGTGTTTTGAACATTCCAGCGTAGTATTTTGTCACGCGCCCGTTATTCACGGGTTCCTTGGAAAGCGGATAAAGCCCTTTGAAAACGCTATTCCCAACTGGGTTGCTGAATGCTGCCAGCTGAATTTTGTAGATAACGCCATCGGGTAGGGGAAGGTGTGAGGGGATTGGATTCTCCTTGTTGTACGGTAGCTTCTCTAAAACTTGGAATGAAGGTTCCTCCTCGGGTCGGAATTCAATTTGGGTCTCAATAATCTCGTTGGTTGGTTCAAGAAGAGCAACTTGGTTCGTTTGTGCTGGTTTCGTTTCTTGAACGGTGGCTTTGGTCTCGGTTTTAGCCAATGTTTTGCCAAATATATCCTGTTCCTGCCGGTAAATTTTACTGAGAAGCTCCTGCTCAAAAAGGTGAATCCCCCAAATTTTTGCAAAGGCAAGTTCAAGGCGGTAAATGCCCAACTCGTCAAGAAGGAGCGCTTCGAGCTGGCTTTCGATTTTTGTCTCTTCGGTTAGATTGTTGCGAATAGCAGTGGCACCCCAAAAGTGGTTGTTTGCCCTGTCGATTTCAGCTTTTACACCGTTTTCATCGCTGACTCCGCGTTTAACCAGAGCAACAGAGATACACTCGCGGTAAAGGGTTTTTTTTGTGTCAACGTAGTTTGATGCCAGATTGTTAAACTCCTTTGCCTTTTCAATAAAATCTTTGCGGGCACTAGCATAGCCAGTGCTATCGCCTTCGGCTGCTTGCATTTTAGATTTAGCAGAAAGTGCCTGTTTTCTGGCAATTTCTATTTGCGGGAAAAGTTTTTCAACTCTGGCCAGCTTGTTAAGCTCATCTGTTTGAAAAACGGTGGATGCAAACTGAGCCTGGTATAGGAACTCGGGCTTATCGGTTGTAAAAGTTGAAGTTGGTTTGTCGGAAGGTTTCCGTTTTCCGGTTAGGTACTCCTGTTCAATTTGGCTGGCTTGGGCAAAGTAGGTATCGGCGTTGCGCTGGGCATCGAGGAGCTTGTTCTCCATGGCCACAACCTTGGCCTCAAGGCTTCGCCTTTCGTCGGCAGTGCTTATGTAATCGAACTTTTCCCTTAGCTTTTCAAGTTCAATGCGGGCAGTATCGGCCTTCATTTGCTCCGAGAAACCTTTCGCCAGCACTCTCATATACTCGGGGTCATTTTCTACTGCGTTGAACGATGCCGCTTGCTGCTTTTTGGGTTTCTTGGTAGCAACTTCAGTGCTGGCTTTGCCAGCAGATTGGGCAGGTTCCAGTTTGGCAACCGAGAGGAGTGTTTCGTGGTTGGTAACTGTTTTGCGAATTGGATTCTCTTCAATTTCAAGCAGAACAACTTCAATCATGTTGCCAACAACGTTCCTGTCGGTTACAAAGCAGGCCTGGGTGTTTGCTTCGTTGGGAACGAAAAGGTAATCGTTGAATGGTGAACTGAAAGGGAATCCAAGGTTCTCAGGCGTGCTCCACTGGTTGGTTGAGGGGCTGTAAATGCTTCGGTAAATGTCGAAACCGCCCATGCTATAGTGCCCTTTGGAAGCAAAGTAAAGGGTTACTCCATCGGGTGAGAGGTAAGGGAAATCTTCATCCTGATCGCTATTAACAACCTCGCCAAGGTTTTGGGGTTTGCTCCAAAAACCGTCGCTCTGGTACTCAATCATAAATATATCCTTGCCGTACATGCTGCTGGTACCGTAGCTCGCAAAGAATATTTTGTCGCCAACCTGCGGATTTAGAGGATAGAATATTATGGAGGAATCGCCTTTGTTTACGTCGTTTTTTGTTTTTAGGTCGTTTGGTTTTACAACGAAGGTGCCCCTGCTGGATTTTGTAATTATATATTGATGAAACTTGTCTGAAGCAACACTCTCTTTGGCCTTAATGTTGGGTTGGTAAAGGTACTTTAGCATGAATTTTCCGTTGTCGCACTGGTTCACTTTCTGCTCAACCAGCTCCTTTGGAATCTCTTTGTCGCCTCCGTTTAGTGTAAACCTTCGGTAGTACGAAATTGCCTCATCGAACTGGTAGCTGAACCTGTAGGCTTCGCCTAGGTAGAAGTAAACAAGGTTCGGAACGTCGAGGGTTGAGGCTTTGCTTAAGAGCTCAATGGCATTGTTAATGTTACGGGTGGCGTTAAGCGTAGAAACTCCAAGTTTGAATATAAAACTCGCATCCTGAGGGTAATCATTCACAAGATTTTGGTAGTAGGGGAGCACCTCCACGTAATTTTTTGTAGAAAAAAGTGAGTCGGCCATTGAAATAATGCTGTCCTGCTGTGAGTTGTATTCTGTGTTCTGTGGGAAAGTATTCCCGCCAAGTAGCATTATGAAATTGGCTGCTAAAAATATATATTTGCTTATGTTGCGTAACCCCATTGCGTTGAAAATTTTCATAAAATTAGCAATAAAAACTTTAGCGAGGGTAAAATTGGTTGCTAACCTTACAAAATAACTGGGGATAAACTGGAAAAGTATTTTTAGTAGCGTTTAATTGGGTTGTAGAGCGAATCTCTCTCAACAGGGTTTTTGCCCATGCTGCGAATCGTAGCGCATAAGTTTTCGATAGTTATTGATGGATTCTTGTCCTCGGCTCCGGCCATGCTGTAAATTTTGGTGGAGTCGTCAATTGTGCCATCCAAATCGTTTACTCCAAAGGCAATGGCAAGTTGTGCGGCTTGTTTGCCCAGCATGGGCCAGTAAGCTTTGAGGTTCTTCACGTTGTCGAGGAATAAGCGCGAAACCGCAAAATTTCTGAAATCCTCAACAAGGTTAACCTCACCAATGTACTCCAACTTGTTTTGTGATGCTTTGAATTTCAAAGGGATGAAACAGTTGAAGCCCTTGGTTCTGTCCTGTAGCTTTCGTATGGCCTCCATGTGTTCAATCCTGTGCTGGTAGGTTTCAATATGCCCGTAGAGCATGGTTGCGTTTGAGGTGAGCCCTTCTTGGTGGGCGGCCTCATGAATTTCGAGCCAGCGTTCCCACGAGGTTTTCTCGCCACAAATTTTTTGCCTTATCTCGCTGTTGGCAATTTCGGCGCCACCGCCGGGAATGGAATCCAGCCCAAAGGCTCTCATTCTCTTTATTCCTTCGCGGGGTGAGAGTTTCGCTTGCTGAAAAATGAAGTCGAGTTCAACGGCAGAGAAGGCCTTAATGTGCAGGGTTGGCATCTCGGATTTTATGGTGGAAATTATTTTCCCAAAGTAATCGATGGTCCAGCGCGGATGAACGCCTCCGGTAATGTGAACCTCCGTGACACCCTTGGGGCGGAAACTCCTTACGGTTTCGCGAATCTGCTCGAGCGTCATCTCCCAGCTTCCTTCCTCGCCAACTCTTCGGCGGTACGAGCAGAAAGCGCAGCTATGGATACAGATATTTGTGGGCTCGATGTGAAAATTTCGGTTGAAGAAAACGTCGTTACCATTATTCTTGCGGGCAACGAAGCTGGCAAGAAGCCCAAGGAACCCAAGTTCAGCCTGGTTGTATAGAATTAAAGCATCTTCGGCACTTATTCGAATGCCATTAAAAACCTTCTCGGCAATGGTTTTTAGCTTGCTGTTTTCTATTCGTCCCTTTAATAAATCGCTGGGAGTTGATGCTTCTGTAAATTCCATTGGTTAATTGAATCGTTTGGAGTTGCTAGCTTGCAAAGCTACAAATAATGATTCTTATTTGTAAGAAAAAGTAAACAGCAAATTATTGGTTTGGTTGAATAAAAAAAAGGCCGACCCTTGTAAGATCAGCCATATGGAGATTATGCAAAAATTTGCAACTATACTTTGTGTCTTGGCTCGTCGGATACGGTGAGTCTTTTTCTTCCTTTTGCTCTGCGCGATGCCAATACTCTACGACCGTTTGCGGTTGCCATACGTTCACGGAAACCATGCTTATTTTTCCTTTTCCTGTTCGAAGGTTGGAAAGTCCTTTTCGTTGCCATAATTATGAACTATTTTAATGTTTTCGCTGATTCTCAGTAAATTTTCCAGCTCTTCCTGCTGGATTTAGGTTTGCAAAAGTAAAACCTTTTTTTTAAAACCGAAAAGAAAAGTTGAAAAAAGTTGGCAATTTTTTGTCAATTAATTCTTTGATTCTTCTGGTTGGTTAGTATGCTGGATTGAAAATGATAAATTTTTCAGCGAAGTACTCCTCCTTGAAGAATTTTTGAATGCTCCATTTTTCCAGCGTTTTTCGAAAGGGAGCAAGTTCCTCCTTCAGCTCTCCGCCCTTTAGGGCAATTACACCGTTAGGTAACGTGTTAAGCCCGCCGGGCCGAACCAACTTGCGCGACCACTTCACCACTTCGGGCATGGGTGCCACGGCCCTTGTAACTGCGAAATCGAAGTTGCCTTTCAGCTCTTCAACCCGGGCTTTCTGGGTAGTTATGTTGGTTAGGTTAAGCGACTCAGCAACCGATTGGGCAACGGTAATTTTTTTTCCAATGGAGTCCACCAGGTGAAACTTGCAGTGAGGGAAGAGGATTGCCAACGGAATTCCGGGAAATCCACCTCCGGTTCCAAGGTCGATAATGCTGGTTCCCTTAGCAAAATCGATAACCTTAGCAATGGCCAACGAGTGTAGAACGTGGTGTAGGTAAAGT
>Ga0209408_1000307_pt1 | contig 39210 bp, 39 predicted proteins | sample AD_UKC107_MetaG_FD_184422 | JGI IMG/M metagenome (GOLD analysis project Ga0209408, IMG submission 184422) | Active sludge microbial communities of municipal wastewater-treating anaerobic digesters from Hong Kong - AD_UKC107_MetaG (SPAdes)... | ecosystem: Engineered > Bioreactor > Anaerobic >... | reverse complement strand
CGGCTCCGTAGGACTCGGTGGTCCCGGCGACCACGTACCCGTCTTCCGACTCCAGGATGGAGGCGAGACCGTCGTTCTTGGACCCGCCGATGGCGAGGTTCCACTCCTCGTTCCCGTCGGAGTCGGTCTTCAATATCCAGCCGTCCGATCCCCCGGAGCCGAAGGAGCAGGTGAGGCCGACGATCACAAATCCGTCTTCGGTCTCCACCATGGATACGCCCCAGTCGTCGGCGGCCCCGCCGAAGGACCTCCTCCACCTCTCGTAGCCGTCGGAGTAGGTCCTGACCAGGAAGAGATCTTTTCCGCCAGCGACCGGAGACCCGGCCCCGGCCTCGGCCACCCCCGCCACGACGTAGCCGGACTCGGTCTCCAGGACCGTCCATCCCTCCTCATCGCCCGGCCCTCCGAAGGTCCTCTCCCATTCCAGCTCTCCCTCGGGATCGGTCTTGATCAGCCAGAGGTCTCTTCCTCCCGCCCCCCTGGAGGCGGTGTAACCGGCAACGATGAGCCCCGAGTCCCCCGTCTTCCGAAGGGTGAGCCCCCCGTCGTCGGCCGCTCCCCCCAGGACTCTCTCCCACTCCAGGTCCGGGGCCTGGCCCAGGCCGGGGTGGAGGAGGAGGGCGACTAATAGAATAGCCCGGACCACCAACCCCCCTCCGGCAGGACCATTTGTCGCGCCGGTCCGATCACCCTCCGGATTGGAATACATAATTTATACAAATCAATTTAAATTAAATGTCGGCAGTCTAGAGGTAGCGATCCAGGGCCACGAATATGATCAGGATCAGTGCCAGCAGCCCCCATAAGATCGATCCGTCACCCGGCCCGCCTTCCTCCTGGAAGGTTCCGGCCTTGCCGGCGCCGACTTCTCTCTCCTCACCTGATCCCCCGTCGCCCGCTTCCCCATGATCCGGTTTCCCCTCCTCTCCCGCCCCAGTCTGCAGACCAGCCGGGGCAGAGGACCCCCCTTCTTCCGGCGACGCTCCCGCATCCACCAGGTCGGCGGTCGAGTTCGAGGTCGAGTTTGAGTTCGAATTGGAGGTCGAGTTCGGATCTTCATCGCCCTGGACGGTTATCCTCAGCCGCGATGACTCCAGGGTGCAGGAGGTCCCGTCGTCGTCCTGGTAGCAGATGACGGTGGCCGGGATCTCAAACCTACCCGGCTCGGGCCAGGTTATGGCGTAGGCCAGAGCCGCCGATTCGCCGGGGAGGAGGAGGCTGAAGAGCTCGGTCTCCCCGGAGGCCAGGCTGGCCCCGGCCGGGACCGTCTCCTTCATCGAGATCTTGGTCCTCCGGTTGCCCACGTTCGTCGCCGTCAGGGTCACCGCGACCGATTCGTCCGGCCAGACCCTGGTGGAGGAGGCCTTCTTCTCGACCTCCACCAGAGGGCCGATGACGTCAATGACCGGGCTTGCCGATCCGACCCTGAAGGCCATTCCGTCGATGGAGTAGGCGGCCTCGGCCGGCGGGAGGATCTGACCATCACCGGGCTTCTTCGCGGTGACGGTGTAGCTGGCGGTCTCTGTCCCTCCAGGGGGGACGGTCATATTCCACAGTAGGTTGGAGTCCGCCTGAAAATTTCTCCCCGGCGAGTCGGAGAGCTCCACCTCAAGGGAGCGGTTGCCGACGTTTCTGAGGGTGAGGTGGACGTAGCTTTTCTCGCCGAAGTTCATCTCCTCATCTGCGTACTTGTAGACCCTGAGGGGGCCGAAGACCTCGAAGCTGGTCAACCCAACAGACTGGTGGAGATCGCCCTCGGAGTCGAGGTAGCGGGCCACGGCCACGACCTGGACCGTCTGGGGCCCCGGAAACGAGGGAACGACGAAGCTCAGCTCCAGGGGGTCGGTCTCCCCGGTTTCCGGGTCCTCGTCCCAGACCTGGCCGGGGGCGAGGCTCGATCTCGAATAGCTCGAAAAGACCAGGGGGGGGTCGGAGGTCAGCTCCAGCTTCAGATCCTCGGCCTCCGCCATCCCGGCGTTCTCGACCTCGATCTCCAGTTTTCCCCGGTCTCCACCCTCGTAGGAGTCCTCCTCGGAGATGACCCGGATCACCAGCTCGGGAACCGCGCGGACCATGAGGAGGACCTCGGCCCGGGGCTCGACCGACCCGCCCGCCAGACGGTCGATCATCCTCACCTCCTCGACCACCACCATCACCTCATCGTCCAGGGAGAAGGAGTCGCCCGACTTCAGAGCCCTGGTGGCGATGAGCCGGCCCTCTTTCCTGAGGTTCAGCATCACCATCCGCGGCGTCCTGTCCTCGGGGGTGAAGTCCGCCGCCTCCAGGGAGTACTCGCCCATCTGAAGGGTCTCCCCCCATCGAAGCTCCCCATCGGTGCGGTCCCCCCAATCCACCGCCGACCCCATCATCGAGGTCAAGAACAGGCAGGCCAGAAGTGCTCTCATCCATCTCAACGCCTGAAGAAGATGACGTAAATGGCCAGGATCGCTCCGATCGTCGATATGTACAGGGCGGCACCACCGGCATCGGGACTTTCGTCACCATCTCCGTCGCTGGATCTCTGGTCGATTTGCTCCCGAGATCGGGCCGCGTCTTCTCCGGTCGGCTCTTTCCCGTCGGCGGCGACGCCGACCTCGCCTCCTCTCGAGGAGGCCTTCTTCGGATCGATCTTGTCGCTGTCGATCCCCTCTGGATCGATCCCCTTATCCATCTCCTCCTTGTCCATCTCCTCGGTATCCAATGCGCCATCGGCCTCCTCCCTCCCCGAGGAGGATGCCGGAGCGGTGGTCGAGGAGGATCCTTCGTCACCTCCAGTCGTCCTCGACGATCTCGTCTCGGCGGCCGTCTCCTCATCGCTCTCAAAGCTCATTCCCACCGGGGCATAGAAGGTCACGGCATCCTTTCCGTCCACCCGGATCGTCTTCCTCTTCTCGTACTCGACGTTCGTCACCGGGTCCTGCCATCTCACCGCCAGCTCGTGGGTGCCCTCTTCGATGTCGAACTTGCCGAACTCCGTGGTGCTCTTCTTCTTGGCGGTCTTCAGCTTCTCGTACTCGCCGTCTATGTACAGGTAGGCTTCCAGATCCTCCTGGTTATCGTTCCTCAGCATTACGTCGATCTCGTGCTCCAGCGGCTCCTTGTTCTGGGTGGCGTAGAGGGTGATCGCCGTCTGCTCCTCCACCGTCGCCGTCAGCTTCTCGAGGTGGGTCTTCTTGGTGTCATCGTCCCACCAGGTGATCTCGAACTCGTGGGACCCGGTCGCAAGCTGGTAGTCTCCGAACTTCTCCTCCTTGTCCTTGGAGACCTCCTCGGTGGCCACGAGCTCCGAGTCTATGAAGAGTGATATGCTCAGGGTGTCGTCGTCGTTGTTGATGACGTAGACCACGGCCACCGCTGTCGCCGGCTCTCCACCGTCCTCTCCGCCCTCGTCGGATCCTCCGACGTCTGCCGAATCTCCTCTGTCCTCTCCGTCCTCGTCGGATCCGCCGGCCCCGGCCGCATCCTCCGGATCGGTCTTCTCCGAGGCGTCCATTCCGGAGCTTCCGGCCTCAGCGATGGAATCCGACGCGCCGGCCGCTTCCAGGGCCCCACCATCTTCGGCTCCCGACCCTCCAGATGGGGCTGGGGTGCCGGCGGCGTCCTCCAACCTATCCGGCCCGGTCGTCTCTGATACCTCCACGATCTCGCCGTATTCGTTCGTCTCCAGGGCCCCCCAGGCCAGAGTGGCGGATAGAAGCAGGATGAGCAGAGCTAACGGGAGGGGGACTTTATCTGTTCGGGTCCCGATGGGAGAAGACTTTGGGCTCATATCGAACGTCCCACGTTGGACTCCATCATTTATGAATTATACGTCTAATCGTGGAATCTCCTGTCGGGCCTGGTCTGGGAAGAATCCGCCCTCAAGCTTTCAAGATGCCGAAATCTTAAATATATTCCACCCCAACTTCCGACCAGAATCGGCGTTGCTTAAAGGATAATGATGACGGATAAAGACGGAGTAGGTCGGCGGGCGATTGCCCTCCTGGTGATGGCGGCGGTCCTCATCAGCTCGGGCTCTGGGGCTCTCGGGGACGAGAGCTCCGAAGCTGCGGGGCTGGTCCTGGATATATATGTGGACGACGCGGGCAAGGCTCTGGTGACCGGGTACGCCAAGAGCATCGCAGGCCTTCCCTTTCTCAACGCCTCCGAGTATCAGTACGACCAGGACGCCCAGCAGCTTTACGCGGTGACCAACTCCCTCACCATGAAGAATGGAGACGACTGGGAGATAATCCTCCCCGCTGTTGGGGTCTACGCCGAGTACCACGTCACCTTCTACCTGACCGAGAACGTCCAGCTCAGCAACATCACCGGGACCGAAGGGCTCGATTACCTGGTCTCCTCATCCAGCGAATCCTTCGTGGTGGAGTTTCACGGCTACGATGTCGCCGACCCCTCCGCCTCCATCCGCTACCGCCAGTCCGCGGTCAATGCGGGGGACGATCCTGAGGCTGCAATCCTTCAGCCTCTCCAGCCGCAGGAGAGTCTTCCCCTGCCCCTGATTCTGGCGGCGGGAGTCATCATCGCCGTCCTGATCTTCTCCGCTTTCAAATTCAGAAAGCAGGAGAGTCCGGGGTCGCCTCCCCCGGAGACGACAGCCGCATCCGAGGGGGCGAGGACGACCTCAGAATACCGAGAGGCGGACGGAGGGGAGGTCCTGGTGGAACAGTCCGATCTCTCCGGCGCCGCCCCTGGCGCCTCAGACTCCCCGACCGCACCGGCCGCACCTTCGGCCGAGGTTCCGGCTCCCCGCGTGCCCGAAGAAGAGGCGGCCGGCGAGGTTTCGATCTCCGGGGAGATGGCGGCGGTGATGGAGACCCTGACCGAGAGGGAGAGGTCGGTCCTGGAGGCTCTGATAAAGCACCAGGGGAAGATGACCCAGGCCGATATCAGGTACGAGACGGGTATACCCAAATCCTCCCTCACCGGGATCATCGTCTCTTTGGAGAGGAGAAAGATCGTGACCAAGAAGGAATGGGGCAGAACCAACGTCATCGAGCTATCCGAGCGGCTGAGCCTGGGGGGGAGATGACCGCGATGGAGGGCTCAGAGCATCTCTTTGAGACGGACCTGAAGTCGTTCCGGATTTCAGGATGGGGCTTGAAAGATGCTTCCCTCCAACGCCGTATGCTGGGGAAGCCGAAGGGCGGAGGATGTGATCGGATCATGAATTCATCGATGCGGATCCTGGTCCTGGGGTTTATGACCCTGATCCTGGGGTCCATGACCCTGATCCTGGTTAGCCTTGCGGGCGCGGCTCATCCTCTCCCCCTGGAGACGATCTGTCAGGAGGATCTATTGGCCAGGGATCCGGGGCTGGTCGCCGCTCAAATTGTGGATATGGGCCATCCCGGAGGAGGACCACCGGTTCTGATATCCATCGTCATCTCGGAGGTGGGCTTCGCCCTGGGTCAGGCCGAGGAGCTGATTCCGGTGAGGCTGCAGGTGGAGAAGGTGAGGGGCCTTGACCCCTCCCGGGTCAGAAGGCTCCTGGGAGAGAACAGGACTCTGGGGGAGATCAAAGCGGAGATCGAGGGGGCAGAAGGGTGTTACATCCATCGGGGCCACCTCCGCTTCGGCTGCGCCCACTACCTCCTGGAAGATCTCAGCCTCACCTCGGAGGAGCTGAACACGACCCTGGAGGCCGACCTGATGGAGCCGGTCTGGGGCTGGTGTGCCATCCCGGAGGCCCCGGAGCCGGGGCTGGAGCTGGCGGGGAGGATCTTCGTCCAGACCCGCCTTACGAATGAATCAGACCTTGCGAACGGATCAGACAATGCGAACGGATCGGAGATCGGGGCGGGAAGCCTGGTGATCTTCAGCGGCCCTTATGCCGGGAGCTACGCCCTCATCCTGACCTCGTCTGTGGGTCCGGGGTGGGGGATGGCGGCCTGCCCCGGCTGGACCGGAGGGCTGGCTGGAGGAAGTTCAGCCGGTGGAGGGTTGGCCGGATCGGAGCTTTTTGCGGCTTGCTGGACCGGGGAGCGGCTGCGGTCACCGGGTCTGGGCTCTCCGGGCCCGAGGGCCACCAGGGTGGAGGCGATCCTCTTCAGCCCCGAATCGGCGGGAATGTCCCCCCTCCTCCGGTCCGGATGCCTGGGAGGTTGCTGCCCCTTCCAGCCCGAACCTTGCGATCCGATCCTCCTCGACCTGGGGTGCAGAGATCTGGGGCCCCTCTCACCCGGATGGGACGGCTGCGGGGTCTGTGGCGGCGGTCTTGCAGGGATGGGAGATCTGCCCGACCAGCTCTACCAGCTGAGCTGGTTCTGAGAGGGATCTGATTGAGTGAAGAAGATCGGCCTCGAACTTCCGGCCGGGCCTCGAAGCTTACGGCGTCGTTCCGCCCTCTTCCGGTCATAGTCATCCTTTCGGCCCTCTCGGCCCCATCCCGGATCCTCATGGCCGCAGTCGTCCTTTCGGCCTTTTCGGCCCCATCGTCCCTGGGCGCCGATTCCCTGGGAGCGGATGATGGCAGCGATGCTGAAGAGGCGCTGGAAACCATGGTCCTGGATCTGTACCTGGACGACGACGGAAGGGCGCTCATCGTCGGCTACCTGAGGACCGACCGACTGGAGGAGCTCAACTTCCTCCAGGGCTCCGATCTCGAATACGACCAGGAGACGGGGGAGATCTACGCCCTCACCGACGGCTTGACCTCGATCCGGGGAGAAGAGACGAGGCTGGAATTCGAGGCCGCTGGTCCCTGGGACGAGTGCCATCTGGCCTTCTACCTCCCAGGAGATGCGGCGGTGTCAGACGTCAGCAGTTCGGAGGAACTCGCCTACTCGGTCACCGAGGTCGAGGGGTCCATGCTGGTGGAGGCTATCGGCTACGGGGTGGAGGAGGCAGAAGTGACCATCGATTACCGTCTGACTTGAGTGAAATCTCCTATCCCATCCGCCATCCTTCATAGCGTTTCAGATTTGTGCAGATGATTCCGGAATGTGAATGGAGGTGGGCAGGTGGGAAAGGAAATGCCTGGAAGGGGGAGGTCGGCAAGTGCGAGCACCGTCATGAGCCGCCCGCCACGTCTGCACCGACAGGCCGATCTTTCAGCTGATACCTGGGGGAAATCTTGTAAGAAGAATATTTATTTCTCTTTTTTTTGGCTTCTGTAAATCTCCCTCAGAACCTCCCGGTGCATCGAGGCCACGGCGTCCCCCAAAATCCCCATGAAGAAGAGCTGGAACCCGACGATGATCAGAAGGGCCGTCAGAATGGTGAGGGGGATGTGCTCGGTCCGGGTGGCCAGCCACTCGCTGGCCACGTAGAGGCCCAGGAGGAACCCGGCGGCTCCGAACAGGGACCCCATCAGGCCGAAGTAGAAGAGGGGGTTGTGGGTCTTGGCCATCCGGTAGATGGTGGCGATGATCCTCGCCCCGTCCATGAGGGGGTTGAGCTTGGTCTTCGTCCCGGTCGTCCGAGCCCGGTAGGTTATGGGAACCTCGGTGATGGAAAGCCCCTTCTTGACGCTGTCGACGGTCATCTCCGTCTCGATCTCGAACCCCTCCATGGTGAGGTCGAGCCGGTCGATCCCCGGGCGGGTGAAGGCTCGGTACCCGGTGAGGATGTCGTTCAAGGGCACATCGTAGATCAGCCGAAAGAAGAAGTTGATCAGCCGGTTTCCCGCCGAGTTCAGTCGGGTCAGGGCCCCCTCCTGGAGGTTTCCAAACCGGTTTCCCATGACGTGGTCGGCCTTTCCCGCGAGGACCGGGTCCAGGAGGAGGCCGACCTCACCGGGGAGGTAGGTTCCGTCCCCGTCGATCATCACGATGAACTCGGCCTCGATCAGGTCGAAGGCCTCTTTGAGGGCCTGACCCTTTCCATGGCCGCTCTGGACGATCACCCGGGCTCCGGCCGCCCTGGCCAGCTCGCAGGTCCGGTCGCGGCTGTGGCCGTCGATCACCAGGATGTCGTCGAAGCCCATCTTCCTGAACTCGTCGATCACCTCGGCGATGGCGTCCTCCTCGTTCAGGGTGGGGATGAGAATGCAGACTTGATGGTCGGTCAAGGTAATCAGCCTTTGTCTAGCCCCCTGATTAATTGGTCGGTCGATGGACGGAGTTCTGGAGTCTCCCTCTCCGGTCCCCTCACCTCAGGGCCCCTTTTATGAACCCCTCAAACCTCTTCACCAGATCTGCCGCATCTGCCCCCGCGGTCTCGACGTAGAGCCTGATGAGGGATTGGGTGTTGGAAGGTCTGATGAGGACGGTATAATCCTCGCCGCAGATCTTTAGGCCGTCGGTGGTGTCGGGCTCCAGGGATGAGAGGTCGCTTTCCAGCCGTCTCATCACCTGCTCTGCCGACCCCTCTATCTGGATGCTCTTCTGGACGTAGGGGTAGTCGGGGATGGCGTCGGAGAGGTCTGAGAGCCTCTCGCCCCGGGAGATGATCTCGCCCAGGACCAGGGACATGGCGAAGGGGTCGTCGGAGAGCTGGAACTCCGAGAGGAAGAAGTGGGCGCTCCGCTCGACGCCGAGGACGGCGCCCTCCTGCTTTACCCGGTTGGCAACGTAGACGTCTCCCACCCTCTCCCGGATCACCTCGATCCCCAGGGGTTCCAGCTCCCGCTCCACGATCATGGAGCAGTCGAAGCCCGCCACCACCTTGTCGCCGGGGCCGTACCGTTCCCTGGCCAGGATCACCGCCACCTTCTCCGGGGTGACGATTCGCCCCCGATCGTCTACCACCAGGCCCCGATCGGCGTCAGGATCGAAGCCGACGCCGTAATCCGCCCCCGTCTCGACGATCAGCCTCGCCGCATCCCGGAGGGACTCCTCGGTGGGGGCGGGGCCCCGGCCGGGGAAGGTGCCATCGGGCTCGCCGTTGATCACCCTCCCGTCGAAGTCGAGCCTCTGGTAGAGCAGGGGCATCCCGCAGGCTGAGCCGTTCCCCATGTCCAGGACGATCCGGAGGGGCCGCTCGAGGGAGATCTTCCCTTCGACGTAGTCGGCGTACCTTTTTATCACATCTTCTGGGGCGCGGTCGTTCTTAACGCCGTAGCCCTCTCGAAAGGCGCCCTTCTCGAAGATCTTCATCATCCCGGTCTTGTGGTAGAGCATCCCGTACCCCTCGGCGGTCCTGAACCTGATCCCGTTATACTCGGGGGGGTTGTGGGAGGCCGAGATGTAGGCGGCAGCGTCGTAGCCCTCTTTCCAGGTCTCAAAGCTGATCATCGATATCGGGAGGACGCCGTAGCTGTCGACGTTGCAACCGGTGGATAAGACCCCATCGAGAAAGGCTTGCTCCACCGCGGGGCCGCTCACCCGTGTGTCCCTCCCCAGGGTGATATTGCCGTCGGGGAGGTAGGACCCCATGGCCTTTCCCACCTTCCGCGCGATATCCTCGGTCAGCTCCGTCCCGTAGACGCCTCGCACGTCATAAGCTCTGAAGACTGTCACGATAAAGAGGTCGGCAGAATATCTGAAATAGTTTTCGAAAAACCGTCGGGCTTGCCGTCAGCTTTCAAGAGACCCGACGGCGTGGCCTGACCTGATCGATCCGATCCTCACCCGCGCCCGATCGCCCACAGCCGCGCCGGGGACAAAGACCTTGAACCCCTCGACGTCGGCGAACCCGTCTCCTGACTTGCCGACGCCTATGATCTCGACATCCAGGACGTCCCCCACCTTCACCGGCGGCAAAAAGAACCCCTGGCCGACGACGTACATCTCGGCGCTCTCTTTCCGGGAGGCGGCCGGCGAGTGGGACTGGGCCCTCCTGAACCTCTCCTTCACCTCCGAGAGGTAGTCCAGAAAGGTGTCCCCCTGGAAGACCTTCACCAGGAAGTTTCCGCCGGGCTTGAGGACTTCTTCCGCGACCCGGAGGGCCGATCGGGATAGGTCGATGGACCGAGCGTGGTCGAGGGTCCAGTTCCCGGAGAGGTTCGGCGCCGCGTCGCAGATCACCACGTCCGCCTTCCCGCCCAGGGCGTCCGCGATCAGCTCCAGGGTCTTTTGGGCGGTGATGTCGGCCTTGATGGTGGTGACCCCATCGATCGGCTCGATGGCCAGGAGGTCGACCCCGACAATCCGGCCGCCCGAGATCTCCTTTGCCACCTGGAGCCAGCCTCCGGGGGCTGCCCCCAGGTCCAGGACGGCGTCGCCCCTCCTGATCAGCCGGAACCTCTTATTGATCTGCTGGAGCTTGAAGGCCGACCGGGCCCGGTATCCCTCGGCTTTGGCCCTCCGGTAGAAGTAGTCCTTTTGATCCCTGGCCATCAGGGGATATTTTCGGTCCAAGGCGATAAAGGGCTTGTGGTTCGACCCAAATGGAAAAAAAATCACGTTGTCTCATTAAGCCAGGAAGACGTAGAATCTCCAAATGACCCATGTCTTCTTTCTAAGTCGAATCCAACCAGTTGATTATCTCCTTTGCGAAACGGGAGAATACGGTCAAGGCTTTGAGGAAGTTCTCAAATACCAGGTCTGGTTCAATCCCTGTATAATGATGAATCAGAACGTTGCGAAAGCCCCCCAGCCCTTTTATCTGTAAGTAGAGCTCCTCCGAGATCACCTCGTTATCAAAGAGGCCCTTCAGGCTTTCTTCGTAGCTTTCCGGATAAACTCCAAATTCTTCTGAGAGAATGTGGTCTGCAATGTCGAAGACCACCGAAGCTCCGGCGATCAGGCCTCTCTCGATGATCCATCTCTGGCTCAGATCGCTCATCAGCGAATCGAGGGTGATGTCCCCGTATCTGGAGAGTTCCCGACGTATTACGTCCAGCTCTTTCAACCGCTGGTCTACCGACCCTCTTCTGAACATCACATCATCTTCTTCCTGAGAGCATCCATCTGCCGCCTGCGCATCGGCGCCGTATCGCGGTAGATGTGCAGAGTATCCAGAACGAACCTCTCCCGCGCGGCCTCATCGGAGACGTAAAGGGGCTTTCCCGACCTGACGATCTCAAAGCGCAAGACAGGCGACGCCCTTCGAAGGTCGACCAGGTCGAGCCGCTCGGTCCCCAGGGCCTCGACGATCTTCTCCCGGAGCCTCCAGGCGGGCTCTTCCGCCGTCGCGGTCAGAACGGCGAGGTCCACGTCATGGGGCTCTCGGTCGGTTTCATCTCGTGCAAGCGATCCGAAGAGATAGGCGAGGATCACGCCCTCCTCCTCAAAGAGGCTGGATAGCTCTTCAAGAGAGCTTCTTATCTCCTCAGGAAGGGGCCGATGTCCAGCCCAGCGCTCAGGGATGCCCATGAGATCTCCTCAGAGATTCTGTGATGCTCGGAATATATATTTTCATCCGAGCGGTTTTTGGACGATCTGTGCCAAGGCGGGGGCTAGAACTTCCAAAATTGCTTTGCGAAAACTTTTAGCACCTTCTGATCATCAAAGACGTGAGGCAAAAGATGCTCCCCATATCCCGCCGCGAGTTATCGCAAATCATCTCCATCTTAGCCTGCCTTGTTTTCGTCATTTGGGGATTCGGCGAATACAACAAGAGTGGGACATACCCTACGAGCAGGCGGTAGGTTTTCTGATCGCTTTGGGCGGCTTGATCGGGTCATCCCGCGTTTCTGAGAAGCCCGTCTTTCAGCCTTCAGAAAAGGAGATGGCCGCCCGCGACGCCTTCAACCGACAGGCCATGCTCAACCGGGTGCGGGACTTCTGGGTGAAGGGCGCGCTGGAGAGCTCCCTCCACGAGGAGGCGCGGATCGAGCTGGGCCTGGAAGAGCGGAGGGACGCCGTCGCCGAGCGGCCCTGGGACGTGATCCTGCGGACTCCGGACCGGCCGGACTGCAAGCTCCCGCCGGGAACCAAGATCTCAGATGTCTTCGAGAGAGTCGGCCGGTCATCCAGCATTTTGCCCTCAGGTTCGTCCTCAGCCGCAAAGATCTCCTCCCCTGGACTCTGGTCCTCTTCCTCGACTACGCCACCGAGCGGATATTCCTCCGCAAAGTCGGCGGAGGCTACGTCTTCGTCCACCGGATGCTGATGGACTACTTCGCCTCTCTGGAGCCTGGACCTGACGAGCGGTGACATCTGCAACGTTCTGGTGGTGGGAGCATCGCCCTCGGGGATTGCACCCAGGCGGCGCCGGATGGGGCAGATGTCAGCGGTTGGGCGCGAAGCCCGGGGAAGGGGGACGAGGCGGCTATGGTGAGGGTCCTTTTGAGGAGAATGGTTTAACTGATTGGTCGCATATATTCGACCAGGTTATCGGACGTGGGGACGTTTACGGCTGTGGTCTATAGAGAAGAGGAGATGTATGTGGCCCAATGCCCCGAGGTTGGGACGGTCAGCCAGGGCGAGACACCAGAAGAGGCCGTGGACAACCTGAAAGAGGCGACCGAGCTTTATCTGGAGGAGTTTCCTCTGGAAGAGAAGAGACGACCTTTCATAACCACCTTTGAGGTGGTTCCCGTTGTCAAAGCTTAGGACGATCTTTTGCGAGGCGGCGGTCAAGATACTCTGTAACAAGTCCGATTTTGCCAGGTATCTGTGAGCGTCCGTTCTTGTGTCGGGCTCGTTCCTGCTGAGGGCGTTGTTTCATCTTGTTTTCGAGGGCTCGATCTCTTCGCCTCCGCCCGAACCTGCGCGACATTCATGACCACTCCGGACAAAGCCCCAGAACAAGAATTGCGCATCACATTTCTGCAAGGCCGGTATCGCCTGATTCGGCCCAAATCCCCATGCATCATTTTTAGAGGAGCTATTGAGTTCTGGCCTTTAAGTAGGACCAAAAATAATTCAATATTATTGAATAATTAGAAAGCATGTAATAAAATATGATAACTTATAAATAAAACTCAAGCGTAATTGGGATTTGATTCTCAGAAGTAAATGATGAAATAACAAGGTAGAAGAAGTCATCGATTTGCACAGTCGTGTAATTGAGGAGGTTGGGAGCCTTGGTTGAGTTAGGTGGATGGGGTGCCTTATGTAAATCAATTTTGGCACTTTTGATATTGGGATCGGCTTTGTTGGAGCCATGTGTCTGTGTCTCGTCTGATGAGAAAGTAGAAGTATGGCTGACAACGGGCGACGGAGAAGAGCGGCTTAACCGATCAGAGATCTCATTCAATCCGGTCAATGCCACCGATTCTCCGATAATCGTGGTTCTAGATGATGAAAACCATAGATATCAGAAGATGGAAGGATTCGGTGCCGCGATGACTGATTCTTCTGCCTGGCTGCTTTACGAACTTAAGACAAACGATAGCGATAAATATTGGAGAGTCATGAATAAATTATTCAACAATAGCAGTGGAATTAATATAAGTTACATCCGTCTGCCGATGGGCGCATCAGATTTCGCGCTATACAGCTACACATACGATAACATGTCAAATGGTCAGGTCGATCCTACTCTCGAGAACTTTTCGATAAATCACGACAGAGAGTACATTATTCCAGTCCTTCAAGATGCAATCAATATAACTCCACAAATCAAATTTATGGCGAGCCCGTGGAGTGCACCCGCTTGGATGAAAAATAGCAACAACCTTAATGGAGGTAGCCTCAATCCAGAATATTATGAAGCATATGCGAAATACTTTGTATATTTCATCCAGAATTATACTGAAGCAGGAATTCCCATCGACTCAATTACAGTTCAAAATGAACCACAAAATAAAGACGCAATAGATTATCCGAGTATGGTGATGGATTGGCAAGAGCAAAATAATTTTGTAATATATAATCTCGGACCTAAGTTTAGGGAGGAAAATATTAGCACAAAAATCCTCATATGGGATCACATTTGCGACAATAAGAGTTTTGCCTTTTTGGAAATACTCAACAACTCAACAGCAAAAAATTTTGTGTATGGCACTGCATGGCATGGCTATTATGGTGGTCCCGATCCAAAAAATTATACCCCAGGAATATACATATCTCAAGCGTTCAACGCAACTCATAAGACGCATCCCGATAAACATATCTACTTTACGGAACGTTCAGCTTCGTCAGATTGTCTTATACGTGGATTTAGTGCTTCTGATTTGGTTTGGTGGTGCCGAGAGATATTCATCCCAGCTACTCGAAACTGGTCGGAGACCGTTTTAATGTGGAACATGGTTTTAGACGAAAAGAAAGGTCCACAAAATGGAGGATGTGACATATGCTTTGGTCTTATCACAATTAACACGTGCAGCAATGGAGAACCATATATCGAGACCGAGTATTACGTCCTCGGGCATTTTAGTAAGTTTGTAGATCGAGGAGCATCCAGGATTGAGTCGACCACATCTGAGGATTTGAAGACCGTTGCTTTCAAGAATCAAGACCATTCGATTGTGCTGATAGTCTTGAACAACAATGATACAAATCCTAAGCCCTTCGATGTCCAGTGGCACGATCAGCATTTCAGCTACGAGCTTCAGAAGCAGTCCATTGTTACATTCATATGGAATCAGACTGCAACTGATTAATGCGGTTTGATCCCAACCATATTTTTGGCTCTTATTTTCCTCATCAGAAACCTTCATCACCCACCCAATCCCACCTGATTCCGTGAACTGCGACGTTCTGGTGGTGGGAGCCTCCCCCTCGGGGATCGCCGCCGCCACATCTTCTGCGAAGTCGGGGGCCGAGGTGATCCTCCTCGACAAAGATATGGGCGGCGAGTTCGACCACCCGGCCAACACTTTCTTCGACGGCATGTTTCGCCGGGCGGGCCTCGCGGTCGAGCTGGAGTACGTCCTCCACGACCTCGACGGTATGCACATAATCTCGCCCAGCGGGTGCGTCCTCGAGATCCCGGCGTCGGGGAGGTTCATCGACCGGGCGAGGTTCGATGCCCTTTATCTCGAAAGGGCCGAGAGGGCCGGGGCCGAGCTTCTCCGAGGCGTGGCGAGGAGCGCCCCCCTCTCGGGCGCCGGCCGGCGGGTCGAGACGGACTCCGGCGAGATCGAGGCACGGGTGGTGATCGACGCCTCCGGGGTCGATGGTCTGATCGCGAGAAGAGAGGGGCTCCGTCCGCTGCGGCATCCGGAGGACGTCGCCTGGGCTGCCGAGGCGGTGGTGGAGCTTGCTGGCCTGGGGGAGGAGAAACGCTTCGAGTACTTCGTCGGCTCGATCTCGCCGGGGTGGAAGGCGACCTTCTCCCCCGGCGGCGGCGATACGGCGACCCTGGGCGTCTTCGTCCGGGACCACGGCCGGAACGTCCGCCCCTTTCTGGACCGTTTCGTGGAGTTCTTCAAACGTTACAAGTCCGCCGACTACGACGTCTCGGAGATGAAGATCGTCTCGGTGAACCGGGGCGGGGACGCGATTGCGACCCTGCCGGGCGAGATCGTCGCCGATTCCCTGATGGCCACGGGGGCGGCGGCGGGGATGAGCGGGATGGCCTACGCCATCCGGGCGGGGACGATCGCGGGGGAGGTCGCCGCCGGGGCCGCCGCGTCGGGTGACGTCTCGAAAAAGATCCTGTCGGCGTACGTCGGGCGTTGGAATCGAGAGTTCAGCCTGGAGTACCGGATGGGCCGGGCGTCTCTCTTGACCCTGGGCAGGATGAAAGACGAGGAGATAGACCGTCTCACGGCGGGGCTGGCGAAACGAGACCTCGACCTCTCGGGCTCGTTCTTCAGGAAGGGGCTCTCGGCTGGGGTCGCCATGGCCAGGTCCCGGCCCCGGACGATTCCAAGCTTAGTCCGGAGCTTTGCCGAGGGCTGATAGGATAATGGCTTTGGCTTCGGATCGGAGTAAGTCTCTGACTTAGGCCACCTCGACGTTGCTGCTCTCCTCTCTCGCCCCGCCGTCCTCGGGGAGCTTGATCTCGCCGTAGGTCGCCTCGTACCTCTTCAGGTTCGCGCCGAGGGCCCGCAGGAGCCTCTTGGCGTGCTGAGGGGTTATGGTCACGATGGCCCGCCCCTGGGCGAGGTTCGTCTCGGGGATCTTGTGGAGGAAGGTCAGGGTGACCTCGTCGTCGGCATGGCTGATCTTGATCAGGTTCGCGTAGACCGGCTCCAGGCTCTCGGGTATCCTCACTCCGAGCTGCTGCGTCCTCTTCTTCTCCGTCAAATCATCTTCACCAGGAGGTCCGTTGGAAGGAGGTCCGTCTTATCCTTTCCGCCGCCGGGAAAGGGAGAGGGGGAAGAAGTCGGGAGGGAAGAGTAAGTGGAAGAGTGGAGGGGCAGGGAGAGAGGGAAGAAGTGGGAAGGGAACAGGAAGTGGGAAAAGTGTAGGGAATAGGGAGAGAGGGAAGAAGTAGTGAGGAAAACGAAGAGAGGAGGGAAAAGGTGGAAAGGAAAATCCTTTATCTGCCCAGGCGACACTCACCCCCATGATAGAGCTGAGGAGTGACCCTTACGTCCTCAAGTCCAGGATCGTCCAGGAGACGGAGCTGGACTTCAGGATCAACCTTAACCTCTCCTGGTGTCGCGGCGTCCTCTTCAACGTGGTGGCGATGAAGAACTCCGTCGCCATCGTCGAGTACGACGCCATCCTCTGGACCGATGAAGCTCTCATGTTCATAGAGTACAAGGACTCGGTCGCCGCCTACAAGAACCTCACCACCCGGCGGATCCAGCAGATAGGAAGCTTCGCCAAGAACATCGCCGCAGGCCTGGGCTATCGGGACTACACCTTCCTGGTGGTGGTGAACGGATTGACCGAAGAGACCGCCCGGGGCGGGGCCGTCGTCATCCCCCTCTTTCTCCTCGGAAGCTACGAGCCTGCATTCAGCTCCGCGGTTACGGAGCTGGAGCTGATCGATAAATTGATCGAGAAGTACAACCGGGGTGGGAGCCCAGAAGTAGCCGCGGACTTCGAGAAGCTGAAGACCCTCATCGAGACGGGGTTATCTTGACCCGAAGGGGGAGGGCGACGGCCTTCGGCGCCGCCACAATCCTCAACGCCGTCGCCAACTGGAAGGGCTCCGCCTTCGGGGTGGAGCTGAAGACCTCCGCCGAGGTGGTCCTGGACGACTCCCCCCGGATCAGGGGGGACGTTCCGAGCATAGACGACCGGCTGATCGTCCGATCTGTGGAGAGGGTCCTGGAGAGGTTCGGCCTCGTCGTCGGGGGGGTGGTCAGGACCGAGAGTGAGATCCCCCTCGCCCGGGGGCTGAAGAGCAGCAGCGCCGCCGCCAACGCCGCCGTCCTCGCGACCCTCGACGCCCTGGGCGAGGAGCTGGACCCCCTGGAGGCGACGAAGATGGGGGTGGCGGCGGCAAAGGACGCCGGGGTCACCATCACCGGAGCCTTCGACGACGCCGCGGCATCGATGCTGGGCGGAGTGGTAGTCACCAACAACCGGGAGATGAAGCTCCTCAGGAGGGAGGAGCTGGAGTCGGGGGTCCTCCTCCTGGTCCCCGAAGAGAAGCTATTCTCAAAGGACACCGACGTCCGAAGGTCGCGGCTCCTGGCTCCCATCGCAGATCTGATCTTCGATCTCGCCCTCGCCGGCGACTATTTCAGGGCCATGACCCTCAACGGCCTCGCCTACTGCTCCGCCCTCAAGCTGTCGCCGGATCCCATATTCGCGGCCCTCGCCTCCGGCGCACGGGGGGCCAGCCTCTCGGGGACGGGCCCCGCCTACGCCGCCCTGGTGGACGATGAAGATATCAATGATGTCGAATCGGCCTGGCTGGATCTGGGCGGAAGGGTGATAAGGACGAAGGTTAACAACAAGGGCTCGTCCATTGGATTGAGGTGAGCGGGCATGAGCCTGGAAGATCTTCGCGCAGATGTTCAAAAAGTCGACCAGGAGTTAATACGGCTGATAGATGAGCGGGTGAGGCTTGCAGAGGAGATCTTCGAGGTCAAAAGGGCCCTCGGCATCGGAATCGAGGATAAAAACCAGGAGAAGCTGGTGATGAAGAGGGCCCTGGACAGCGCCACGGAGCTCGGCCTCGACGCCGGCGCGATAAAGGAGGTCTTCACGACCCTGATCAGGATGAGCCTGGAGAAGCAGCACGAGCTCCTCGGAGAGAACAACCTTCCCTAGCCCGACAAAGGGACCATATCAGCCTGAGCGCAGCTTTGAGGAAATTTGCCTGAGGAAACTTGCCTTTTGATGGAAATCGCCTTTTAGGGGATGAAGCCGTGACCGAAATCGCCGTAATATCCGGATCCAGATCAGACCAGCCTGTGGTGGACAGGGTCCTCCGGGTTCTGGAGGAGAAGGGGGCAGATCATGAGGAGAGGGTTCTATCGGCCCACAGAAATCCCGAGAAGCTGGAGCGCTACATAAAGGAGACCGACGCCAAGATCTTCATCGCCGTGGCGGGCCTCTCCGCCGCCCTCCCCGGCTTCATCGCCTCTCGGACCGACCGGCCCGTGATTGGGGTTCCGGTCAGCGCGAAGCTTGGAGGCCTGGACGCTCTCCTGGCCATCTCCCAGATGCCGCCCGGAGTTCCCGTCGCCTGCGTGGGGATCGACTCCGGAGAGAACGCCGCCCTCCTGGCGTTGCGGATTCTGCTGCTGAAGGGATAGTTTTTCTTCACAGGAGCAGGCATCCAGAGGAGCGAGCACCAGAAGGCGGGATTTGATGTACGGGAAGATTCTGATCGCCACCGACGGTTCCGAGAGCTCGATAAGGTCCAGCAGGCACGGGATGAAGCTCGCGAAGTCTCTCGGATCTGAGGTCCTGGTCCTCTACGTCGTAAACGAGATGGCCATCTCCAGGGCCATTTCTGCCATGATGGGGAAGGGCTTCTCCCAGGAGGAGCTGAGAGCCGCCCTCAACGGCTCCGCCGGGGGGATCGTGGCCGAGGTATGCAAGATGGGCGAGGCCTCGGGGGTCCGGGTGGAGCCTATGATCAGGGAGGGGGACCCGGCGTCCCGGATCCTGGACGCGGCCTGGATCGAGGAGGTCGACCTGATCGTCATGGGCAGCCACGGCGAAGGAGGGATCACCTCGAAGCTGATCGGGAGCGTGGCCCAGAAGGTCCTGAACTGGTCTAATACGCCGGTGATGATAGTGAGGTGACCAGGTCGTTGTGGCGCTATACAATCCCTTTATAAGGCTTCTTGATGGCGGTATCTGAAAGATACCTATTTATATCAAAGGCGTAATGGATAAACTCAAAAGGTGCAGAAGGTTGTAGGGAGATTTGAGAGGTGTGATAAAATGTACGATCGGATTTTAGTTGCTACAGACGGCTCCGCAAAGTCTAGGGTCGCGGTACAGCACGGCGTGGACCTGGCTAAGGCGATCGGCGCGACGGTGCTCGGAGTTTACGTGGTGAACGAGGTAGTCGTGGCCAGCGCCGTGAGGCAGCTGGGCGCCGACAAGAAGGAGATCGAAGCCAAGCTCCAGACCGGCGGAGAGAAGGCTGTCGCCGAGATCAAGAAGATGGCCGAAGAAGCTGGCGTCGCCGTCGAGACTATGGTCAAGTCCGGAGCGCCCGCCAACGTGATCGTCGACCTGGCCAGGACCGAAGGAGTCGATCTGATCGTCATGGGAAGCCATGGTGAGAGCGGCGTCACCAAGCTCCTCATCGGAAGCGTCGTCCAGAAGGTTCTGTATTGGGCTACCTGCCCAGTCCTGGTAGTGAGATGATTTAGATGGCAGTCGAGATGATTTCCTCAGGGATCGCATATCCCGCTTTCGCGGTGACTTTCATCGTCGGAACGCTCCTCGCCTACACGGTCATCAGCCTCATAGGCGGAAGCTAGTCCTTCAATCTTGGCGTCCTCCCGGGCGGGAGGACGTTTTCGTCCCTCTTTTTGACCGCACCGCGCTTCCGGCTGGCTCGAATTTCTCTGGTTGAAATTTCTCTGGTTGAAATTTCTATGGCTCAAACTTCTTTTGGCTCGGATTTCCTGGAAAAAAGTGGTCGGCGGACGGAGAGGCCTGGGCCGACTTCCGCTTTCGGATCACTCGACTTCGAAGAACTCCGGCGCCGTCTCCAGGGCCCGGGCGATCAGCTCGGCGCAGGCCTCGAGGTCCTTGGTGCTCAGAACCTCCACCGGAGAGTGGATGTACCGGGTGGCCACGCTGATCAGCCCGGTGTGGATCCCCTCCCTGGTCAGCTGGATGGCGGTGGCGTCGGTGGTCCCGCCTCCGGAGACATCCATCTGGACGGGGATATCGAACTTGGCCGCGGTCTCAGCGAGCCAAGCCACCACCTTCTCCGATGCGATCAGCCCCCGGCCCGAGGCGTCGGCGATGGTGATCACCGGCCCCTTCCCGATCTCTAGATTCGAGTCCTTCTTCTCGATCCCCGGATGGTCGCCGGGGATGGTGACGTCGGTGGCCAGGGCGAGGTCGGGCCGGAGGTCGAAGGCGCTGGTCTTAGCCCCCTTCAGCCCCACCTCCTCCTGGACCGTCCCCACGGCGTAGATCGTGGATTTCGCCCTGGTCCGCCTGAGGGCCTCGATCATCATGACCACCCCGGCCCGGTTGTCCAGGGCCTTGCCCGTCACCCTGTCTCCCGCAAGCTTCGCGAAGCTCCGATCGATGGTCATGGGGGTTCCTGGCTTGATCCCCAGGGCCTTCGCCTCATCCTGATCCATACATCCGGCGTCCACGAACATATCCGTGATCTCGATCGGCTTCTTCCTGTCGTCGGGCTTCATGACGTGGGGGGGCTTTGATCCGATGACCCCGCAAATGGGCCCCGAATCGGCGTGGATGACCACTCTCTGGTTCAACAGGGTCTGATCGAACCAGCCCCCGATGGTGACGAAGCGGATGAACCCCTTCTCGTCGACGTACTTGGTCATTAGGCCGATCTCATCGATGTGGGCTGCGATCATCACCGAGGGTCGGTCGCCCCTTCTGGTGGCCACGAGGTTTCCGAGCCTGTCGACCCTCATCTCGTCGACGAGAGGGGCGATCTCCTGGCGGAGGATCTCCTGGATGAAGCCCTCTCGACCCGATATCCCGTGGGCGTTGCTCAGCCGTTCAAGAAGCCTCTGAATCTCGCTCATCTCTTATCATCCCGATTGTAACCTCAATCGATTTCAGCACGAAGTTCGGGCGGACCTCATCCTCGCCCCGGAGTTTCGAGACCTGGTGATGACGACCTCTCCCCCCACGTCTTGCATCGCCTCCTTCGCCGCGGCCTCGATCTCCCCGGTCCCGGAGTCGGCGACGGCGTAGACCGTGGGGCCAAAGGAGCTTAGGCCAGCACCGGCGGCCCCCGCCGCTCTCATCTCCTCCATGAGGCCTCGCACCAGCGGGTGCTGCAGCCCCACCTCCACCTTCTTGAACCCCAGCTCCTGGACTCTGTTCAAGGCCTTGCCGAAGCTCTCGAGATCCCCCTCCATCACCGAGGGCATCATCCCCACCATTATCAGCCGGCAGAGCTCCGCCACCTCGACCTTGGGCACGGGACAGAAGGTGCCGAAGACGTCCACCTCCTTTCTCCCGTGGGCGCCTTTGGGCAGGTTGGGCATGGCCAGGACGAACCTCCACTCCCTCGGAATCTCCGCCCTCATGATCACCGGCGGAGGGGCGACCCCCGAAGATGCGGAGGAGGGTCGGAAGTCCGTCTTCTCCTTTCCCGGTCCGAAGGAGTGACCGCCGTCGACGATGAACCCGCCCCTCTCGAAGGCGGCGACCCCGATCCCGCTGGTCCCGCCCCTGCCCACGGCGGCAGCGATCTCTCGGGACGATGGAGACTGGCCGTACAGCTCGCACAGGGCCTTCCCCACCGCCATGGCCAGCTGGGTTCCCCCCCCCAGGCCGACGTGCTGTCTATAGCTGGACCTCACCGTGATCTTTGCGCCCCCCAGCTCGAACCGGTCCATCGCGGCCGCGGCCGCAGCCCTGGCCCGGTCGGCGTTCTGGCCAATGATGGTCAGCCCCTCGCTTTTCTCCGCCTCCACCAGGATGGAGGGCTCGTCCAGGGCCACCCCCACCCCGCCGTCGACCCGGCCCAGGTCCCCGGCGAGGTCGGTGAGGGTGATGTGGATCCGGGAGGGGGTCTGGACGATCACCCTGCTCTCATCCCGAAAGTTGTTGAAGGGGAAGGTCTCGGTGATGGCCATCAGGGGAGTGCCGTGCCTGATGATCTTGTAGTCCCGGGAGAGCATCGGCTCATTGGAGAAGAGGTTGAAGATGCCTTTCATCTCCCCCGCCTCTTTCGCGGCTCTGACCCTCAGAAGGTCGCGCCTGGACTCGATCCTGTGCTTCTTCAAGATCGTTCCGATGGGGACGTCGGCCCGCATCAGGTCGCTTCGGAAGCGGTCTTCGAGCCGTTTGAGGGGGGCGAAGGAGGAGGCGTGAATCAGGGTCTCTTTTGAGACGGAGCTCTTCAGCTTGACCACCCTGTAGTTCACCTCTTCTCCGGGGGCGATCTCCAGCTCACGAGCCGTCTTTTCGTCTGCCCCCACCACCTTCTGGACCAGGGTCTCGATCTCCACGGGGTTTCCGGTGACCACCTCCAAGAGGGTGGTCACCGACCCGTCGGTCCCCAGGAGCATCTTCTGGACCGGGCTGAGCCTGCCCACCGCCTCCTCGAGCCTTCTTATCTCCTCCTCGATCTTGCGGGGCGACGATCTTTGCACACGAAAATGAAGTGCCGGCTGGCATAAAGTTTTTCCCCTCTTATGACGAGCCTTCTCCTCTATCCGGGCTTTGTGGAGGTTGTAACATTGAAGACGTCGAGGATTGCGGGGTTTTATAAGCTTCCAGCGGCCGATCGGCTGAGGATGGTGGCGGAGAATGCGGGGCTATCGGAGGAGGAGGCCGGGGCGATCGGGGGGTCCGGCCTCTCCCTCAGCCAGGCCGACAAGATGGTGGAGAACGTGGTCGGACTGTTTCAGGTCCCCCTGGGGATCGCCACCAACTTCGTCATCGACGGTCGGGAGGTTCTGGTGCCCATGGCCACGGAGGAGCCCTCGGTGATCGCCGCCGCCAGCAACGGGGCGAGGATGGCCGTCGCCGGCGGAGGCTTCGTCACCAGCAGCACGAGGCCCGTGATGAGAGCCCTCATCCAGGTGACCGGGGTTGACGACCCCTTCGGCGCGCGCCTCTCCATCCTCGCCCGCTCCGAGGAGATCGCGGCTCGGGCCAACGAGAAGGACCCGATGCTGGTCAGGTACGGGGGAGGGGTCGTCGGGGTCGAGGCGAAGGTGGTCGAGACCAGGAAGGGCCCCATGGTGGTCGTCCACCTCCTGGTGGACTGCAGGGACGCCATGGGCGCCAACGCCGTCAACACCATGGCCGAGGCCCTGGCCCCCTTCATCGAGGAGATCACAGGCGGCAAGGTCCGCCTGCGGATCATATCCAACCTCGCCGACCTGAGGCTGGCCCGGGCGAGGGCGGTCTTCAAGGCCGAGGAGATAGGTGGGCCCGAGGTCGTGGACGCCATCGTCCTCGCCAGCGCCCTTGCCGAGAGCGACCCCTACCGGGCCGCCACCCACAATAAGGGGATCATGAACGGGGTCACGGCGGTGACCATGGCCAGCGGAAACGACACCAGGGCCATCGAGGCCGGAGCCCACTCCTACGCCGCCCGAGACGGGACCTACCGCTCCCTCTCGGTCTATGAGAAGAACAGGGACGGCGACCTGGTGGGCAGCATCGAGCTTCCCGTGGCCGTGGGGACCGTGGGAGGCGCTACCCGGGTCCACCCGGTAGCACGGGCCAACATGAAGATCCTGGGGATCAAATCCGCCGACGACCTGGGTCGGATTCTCGCTTCAGTCGGCCTCGCCCAGAACTTCGCCGCCCTCCGGGCTCTCGCCACCGAGGGGATCCAGAGGGGGCACATGTCGCTTCACGCGAGAAACGTCGCCGTCGAGGCGGGGGCCAGAGGCGACCAGATCGAGGCGGTGGCGGCGAAGATGGCGGCCGAGAAGAAGATCAACCTGGACCGGGCAAGGGAGCTTCTCAGTGAGATGAAATGAGCTCTTTGATCGGGGTTCTGGGGCCGGAAGGCACCTTCTCGGAGAAGGCTGCCAGGAGGTACAGTCCTGATGCCCGGATCCGCTACTTCCGCGACTTCGAGGAGGTGATCGCCGCCGTCGAGTCGGGCGAGGTGGACCTGGGAGTCGTCCCCCTGGAGAACAGCCTTGAGGGGTCGGTGGGGATGTCCCTGGACTCCCTTCTCTGCCGCGAGGTCAAGATCACTGGCGAGATCAACCTCACCGTGAGACACTGCCTGCTGGGGATGGGAGAGGCCGGAGAAGTGAAGGTGATCCTCTCTCACCCCCAGGCTCTGGCCCAGTGCAGGAGCTACATCAAACGAAACTTCCCCCAGGCCGAGCTCAGGACCACCGGCTCCACCAGCCACGCCGCCCGCCTCGCCGGCGAGTTCTCAGAGATGGCGGCCATCGCCGACGCCGAGACCGCCGGACGGTACGGCCTCAAGGTGATCGGGCGGGACGTCCAGGACTCAGACCAGAATGTGACCCGTTTTGCGGTGGTGGGCCGGGAGCTGGCCGGACCGACGGGCAGAGATAAAACCTCCCTCGCAGTATATTTGGAACGGGCCGAGCCCGGCGCCCTCTGGGAGGTTCTGGGAGAGTTCGCCAGAAGGAAGATCAACCTCACCAAGATCGAGTCCCGTCCCAGCAAGCGGGGCCTCGGCGACTACTACTTCTTCATCGACCTGGAGGGACACATATCCGATCCCCTGGTCGAGGAGGCCCTGGCCCGGATAAGGGAGAGGACAGCCATGACCAAGGTTCTGGGGTCTTACCCCAGGACCGGCTCGGGGCAGGGTTGAAGTCGTCGAGAACCCGATATCGCCGAGAGCCCGACATTTTCTTTCCCTTTCCATCCGGAGATCAGGATACCGAGGGGACGAAAAAATGGCTTCGGACGACGGTGCAGATGCCAAATTGCGCCGCCGGGATGGCCTATAGATTTATCTAATAGAAATGTAGCATACTCGGTAGCAGGTCAAGCTTTACTACTTCAGGAGAATCTGGGAGGCGACGAGATTGGGAAAGATAAAATTGGCAATTGCCGGTTTGGGCAATTGCGCCAGCTCTCTCATCCAAGGAATTGAATATTATAAAAATTCAGATGATGATAATTGGATCGGGCTGATGCATAGGGAGGTTGGAGGCTACAGGCCGGGCGACATAGAGGTGGTGGCAGCCTTCGACGTAGACGAGAGGAAGGTGGGAAAGGACGTCAGCGAGGCGATCTTCTCCCCCCCCAACTGCACCAAGACCTTCTATCCCGAAGTCCCCTTCATGGGCGTGGAGGTGAAGAAGGGGCCGGTCCTGGACGGAGTTGCCCCCCACATGCACTCTTACGACGACGAAAAGACCTTCATCGTCTCGGACCTGGAGCCCTGCGACGTGGTGGGTGAGCTGGAAGATAGCGGCGCCGAGGTCCTGATCAACTACATGCCCGTGGGCTCGGAGGAGGCCAGCCGGTTCTACGCTCAGGCCGCCCTGGACGCCGGGGTGGGATATGTGAACTGCATGCCGGTCTTCATCGCCTCAGATCCGGCATGGGCTAAGAAGTTCAAGGATGCTAACGTACCCATCGTCGGAGACGACGTCAAGAGCCAGATCGGAGCCACCATCGTCCACAGGACCCTGGCCAGGCTCTTCAACGACCGGGGGTGCAAGCTGGATCGGACCTACCAGCTGAACACGGGTGGAAACACCGACTTTCTGAACATGCTCAGCCAGGACCGCCTCAAGTCCAAGAGGATCTCCAAGACCGAGGCGGTCCAGTCGGTCCTGGACGTCCCCCTCATGGCCGACGACATCCACATCGGCCCCTCCGACTACGTCCCATGGCAGAAGGACAACAAGATCTGTTTTCTCCGGATGGAAGGGAGGATCTTCGGCGACGTTCCCATAAATCTGGAGCTGAGGCTCTCGGTGGAGGACTCCCCCAACAGCGGCGGGTCCACCATAGACGCCATCAGGGTATGCAAGCTGGCCATGGACAGAAACATCGGTGGGCCCCTCTTTGAGATATCGGCCTACACCATGAAGCATCCGCCGATCCAGTACCCCGATTTCGTGGCCCGGGAGCTGGTGGAGAGGTTCATAAAAGGGGAGGTCTACGAAATAGCCCCAGAGGCCCCCATCGCTCCGAAGATGGCCACTGCGATCCAGGAAAAGGGTGAGTGAATGGTGAGGGGCGGGTGAGTCTACGGTCTCAACGCGGCCTTCCAACCTCGCCTCCGGCCCGCCCCTCGCCCTGAACCCCTCATCCAACCGCGACCTTCATCGAGGCCCAAGGTCCGGCTCCGATCTCTCCCGGAAATAAGAGAGGAGAGGAGGGGCTTCAGGGAATCGCGGGCAAATAGACCGCTCCCAACTCTTATAGCGCATCTCCAACAGTCTCCTCAGGAAGATAGATTATATCCGATGGCCGGTTCCCTGTCTTCTTCGACAGACGATAAAGATTAAAAGTTTATTATTCAGTTATGAACCTCATGGCGGGAAGACAACAAGTAGATAAAAGGGCAACACCGGATATTCCAATGCGATCCCTGGAGGCGCGTCTAGCCTGATGTGATCGTCGAGCGTCTGACGTGATCATGGAGCGTCTGATGTGATCGTGGAGCCACCCGCAATGGAAATGGTCCGAAAAATGTGCAACTGCTGAGGAGGGTTCTTGAGATGCGAATTTCGTCCTCGAGGTTTTCATGATCCGGGTTCTGATGGTGGACGACGACCCCGACATTCTGGAGCTGTCCGCCATATTCCTGGAGAGATCCGGGTATATCAAGGTCGATGGGGCGGAGTCGGCTGCCTGTGCCCTGAAGAGGCTTTTGGGCGGGACCGGCCCCTACGATGTGGTCATCTCCGACTATGCCATGCCCGAGATGGACGGGATCGCCTTTCTCAAGGCCGTGCGAAGCCAGAATCCTCACCTCCCCTTCATCCTCTTCACCGGAAAGAGCCGCGAAGAGGTGGTGATCGAGGCCCTGAACTCCGGTGCCGATTATTATATGCAGAAGGACGGAAACCCTCAGGTCCTCTTCGCGGAGCTCTCCCATCAGATCAGGCAGGCTGCGGATCGGGAGAAGGCGAGGAAGGCAGATCTCGTTCAGCGGGATCTGGCTCTGAGGCTCTCGGGGGTGACCTGTCTATCGGAGGCCCTGAAGCTCTGCATAGATGCGGCGATCGAGGTCTCCGAGACCGACTGCGGTACCGTGTACCTCCTGGACAGAGCCTCCGGTACCTACGTCCTATTCCACTCGACCGGATTCTCACCGGAGTACCTTGAGGCGATATCCGAGAGGAGGCGAAACCCCAGCACATCCCTGATCTCGAGGGCTGTAGAGCCGATCTACATCGGTTTTGAGGATAAGAACCTCCCCCTCCAGAAGGCCCGGGAGCGGGAGGGGCTCCGGGCCATGGCGGTGGTCCCCATTCATCATGAAGGGGAGGTGATAGGCTACTACAGCGTCGGAACTCACAGCTCCGACCAGGTCCCCCTCTGGGGGCGAAGCGGCCTTGAGACCATTGCCGCCATCACCGAAAACGCCATCTTCCGCCTGCGAGCGGAGGATGAGCTCGGGAAGAGCGAAGAGCATCTCCGGGCGATCTTCGAGGCTGCAGAGAACATATCTTTCGTCATCACCGACGTTCAGCACCCTGATCCAATAGTCCTGGAGTTCAGCCCCGGTGCCGAGAAGATCTTCGGCTACAGCCGCCAGGAGATCGTGGGAAAGACCGTCTCGCGCCTCTACCTCCCCGAGGATGTGCCCCTCTTTTCAGAGGTACATCGAATGATGAGGGAGGAGAAGAGAGGATTTTCGATCCCCACGACCCTGGTGAGGAGATCGGGGGAGAGGTTTCCGGCCTTCTTCTCCGCCTACCCCCTCTTCGACGAGAATGGAAGGATGAGGGCAGTCCTGGGGGTAAGCATAGACATCACGGATCAAAGACGGATGGAAGAGGCACTTCAGAAGAGCGAGGAATACTACCGCATCATCTTCGAGAACAGCGGCACGGCGATGGCGATAGTGGAGGAGGACGGCCTCATATCCAGGATCAACTCGGAATCCCAGGCCCTCTTCGGACGCTCTCCCCAGGAGATCGAGGGGAAGATGAGGTGGGACGAGTTCATCGCTCCAGAGGACCGGGAGAGGCTCTGGGAGCTCTTCCGGAAGGGGCAGAGGAGGCTTGAGACTCCCACCGACCAGTATGAGGCCGACCTGATCGACAGATGGGGCGGCAGAAAGCGCGGCCTTTTCAGGGCCAGCATCATCCCCCGGTCGAGGCAGTACATAGTCTCGGTGGTGAACATAACCGAACAGAAGAGGATGGAAGAGGCGCTCAAGAAGAGCGAAGAGATGTACCGGACCCTGGTGGAGGACCAGACCGAGCTGATCTGCCGCTTTCTGCCCGATACGACCATCACCTTCGTCAACGAAGCTTACTGCCGCTACTTTGGACTGGATAGAGAGGATCTCCTCGGTCAAAGCTTCCTCTTCTTGATCCCCGAAGAAGAACGACAGAAGCCGCTTGCAAATATGGCCTCCCTCTCCTCGGCGAGGCCGGTGGAGACCTCCGTTCATCGCGCGATTCGGGGGGACGATGAGTTGCGCTGGCTGAAGTGGACCAACCGGGCGATCCTGGATGAAAGGGGGGAGATGGTCGAGTTTCAGAGCACGGGACGGGACATCACCGAGCGGAAGCTCGCCGAGGATTCCCTCAAGGAGACCAACAAGAAGCTCAACCTCCTCGCCAGCATCACCAGACACGACCTTTTGAACACCATATCTTCCATCGAGGGGTATGCCCAGCTCCTCAGCGAGATTTTGCCCCCCGATCCCGCACCGCAGAAATGGGCCAGCACCATCCTTGATCTGACCGGCTCGGCCCGGCACCAGATCACCTTCACCCGAGATTACCAGGAGATGGGAGCGGCCTCTCCCCGGTGGCAGCGGGTGGATGAGGCGGTGGAGAGGGCAGCGTCGGCTCCCTCTCTATGCGAGGTCCGGCTGAGGGTCGAGACCGGATCCCTGGAGGTCCTCGCCGACCCGATGATGGAGAAGGTCTTCTTCAACCTGATGGAGAACTCCCTGAGATTCGGCGAGAAGGTGTCGGAGATCAGGATATCGTTTCTGAACCTCGGCGAGAGGGGGATCATCGTCTTCGAGGACGACGGCTGCGGAGTCTCATCTCCTCATAAAGAGAAGATCTTCGAGCGGGGCTTTGGACGAAATTCGGGATACGGCCTCTTTCTCGCCCGGGAGATCCTGGGAATCACCGGCATCACCATCAGAGAGACCGGCATCGAGGGCCAAGGGGCCAGGTTCGAGCTGGAGATACCGAGGGACCATTACAGGATTGAGGGAGATCTCGCCTCCGGCTGAACGGGTCCTCACAACCTTTTTATCCAGGCCCGCCTCTCGAACCTCCCATGACCAAGCAGGTCCACGCAGCCCACATACTGGTAAAAACAGAGAAGAAGGCCAAGGAGATCCTGGAGAGGATCAACAAGGGTGAGAGCTTCGCGGAGATGGCCCGGAAGTACTCCGACTGCCCCTCGGCGAAGAACAAGGGCGAACTCGGATGGTTCGGCAAGGGCAAGATGGTCCCCGAGTTCGAGAGGGCGGCCTTCGATGGGGAGAAGGGAAAGGTGGTCGGCCCCGTTAAGACCGATTTCGGCTACCACTTAATAAAGATTCTAGATAAAAAATAAATAATCGATTCCGCCCAGAGACCTCCCTTTCAGAGGCTGCCCTGGTCTGATCACGTTTCGGGTTGCTTCAGGTTGCTTCAGACTATTCGGGTTGCTTCAGGTTGCTTCAGACTATTCGGGTTGCCTCAGGTTTGCTTCAAGTTTTTTCTGGTCTCATTTGCATGCCCAGCCTCCGCTTCCGCAAAAAAAAACCTGAGGATTCAGCATAAATCAGCCCGGAGAATCCATTCCACGATAAGGGCTCTCTAAAATGGGCCCAGATTACACTTGGGCCGGAGGTTTGGAATTCCGCAAATGGGCGGAGTCTGCGGCCCGGATCACAGATATCCGGGCCGCCATCACCCTTGAAATATCTTCTCCTCTGCTCATTGAGCCTTCAGCTCAGGCTCTCCATGGTGGCGAGGCTGGCATCATACCCCTTGGTGTACAGGGCGTACCAGACTATCGAGGCAACGCCTCCCTTACCGCTGGAGTAGACCACCACCGGCCTCTCCGGGTCGAGGACGCTGAAGGCCGAGGCCAGAGCCTCGTCGTCGGCAAGGCCGTCCGCATCCAGGATGGTCGAGCTGTCGATGTTGATCGCCCCGTCCAGGTGGCCAGAGGCGTACTCCGCAGAGCTCCTGGCGTCCACAAGCTGCCCATCAGCCGGGAGCGCGTCGGCGAGGAGGCCGAGGTTCGGCTCCGGGTTGTATACGGCGGCAGCTCTGGGGGTGGGGGTCGCGACGAACTCGAGCCCCGCAGCCTCGTGGTCGGGCCTCGTCCCCTCAAGAAGGAGGACCTCCTGGTGGCCCAGGTATTTCATGACCCAGAAGGCGAAGGTCTGGTATACGAATCCGTCCCCGTAGATGACCAGGGGATCGACTTCGCTGACCCCGGCCGTCCCGAAGAGCAGGGCGATCTCCTGGGGGGACTTCAGGGTTCCGTTATCCGCGAAGACCTGCTCCAGGGGCAGGTGAATCGATCCCTCGAGGTAAGAGGCCTCCCCGGGAACTCCGACGTAGGCTGTGACCATCCTCTCTTCATCTATCCGGTCGGCATATAGCGCCGAAGGGGCTATGGACGGCGAAGGCTCGTTCGATCCTCCGACCTCCCCCCCTTCGCCTTCAGAGGCCGTCTCTTCCGAGTCAGTCTCTCCTGAGGCGGTGGATCCCAATAGCTGATCAGCCCAGGAGACGCCCATAGACTCAGCTCCCGCCCAGCCTGAGGCACTGCCGCCGCCGCAGCTGGCGCATGCATGAACTCCGCCCACCAGGGCGGCCGCGAGAATCATCGCCGTCATCATCTTTGATAATAGCCTTACTTCATTTCGCATAACCTGGTCCACTCCATAATGATCCTGAATCTTTCAATCCTCAATTTAAAGCTCTCCAGAGCAGAAGATGCTCGAGAGAAGAAGGTTCGATCCTCGGATTATAATCTTCCGATGATCACCATTTCTCGCTCTCCCGGCCTTACTATCCCGGCGTTAGGTCTTGAAGGTGGATCTCTATCCTCTGCTCCAGTTTGGCATTTCGCAAGCTCTCTTAGCCCCAATCCCTCTTATTGTGCCCCTCTTCAGGGGTCCATCTCAGGAACGACCCTCCTTCGATCTCCATATTTATCACGGATTCGGTCGGGCTCCATAAAACGAGAGGAATATCCCACCTCGGCGCGGGGCTTCTTTGTCCAGCGCCGCCGGAGAAAAGAAGTTAAATCTCCAGATGGCATTCCGAGCGATTGGAGCTGGAACTTTGTCCTCAATCGACGCGATCAATCTCGCATTGGCCTTCATCCTGGCGGCTCATCTCGGCGGACCCGCCATGGGTGAATCTCTCCTGACCCACGCGATCGGATCAGGTCCTGAGGACTGGTGGATAGAGTACCCCGATCAGCATTCGAAAGCCGGATCCGAGGTGGACCACCCGGTCTGGGCCCTAGATCCCCTGGAGGAGAAGCCGCTGATCATGCTCATCCACAGCTCGGGCTGTTCTGCCTGCATCAAGCAGGAGGAGGATATCCAGGAGGTTCTGGCCGATCTCGGGGGCGACGTTTCCTACCTGGACGTACTCTACGAAGATGATGCTGACAAGACCTGGACCGCGCTGGAGATATACGATCCAACAGGCGATTTCGGAAATGTTCCCGTGACCGTCCTGTTGACTCTGGCACCCGGAGATGGCAGCGATCTCCAGGTAGCCTGGCACAGCTACCTCGGCTCACGAGGAGAGGAGCGGGTCAGATCGTACCTCAACGACGCCATCGCCCTCTATCAAGAGAACTCCGAGGGCTGAGGCCGGTGAGATCTGTGAGCCCCGTGAGAATGAAGGGTCTGGTCCCAGCATTTCCGGCCCTACTCTGCCTTATGTTCTGCCTCCTTACTTTCTGCCTTCTCATATTCTTCCCAATTCTTCCCTCTCAAGCAGCGTCGGACGCGCCAGGAGGCGGAGGCTATGCGCCGGACTTCGAGGCGTCGGACGTTGACGGAAACCTGGTCAAGCTTTCGGAGCTCCAGGGCCAACCCCTCATCCTCCACATAACAAACATAGAGGTCCCCCTCTGCATCGAATGCGAGGAGGCCCTCCGGGGTCAGGTCGAAGAGCTGTCGAGGCTGGCAAAGACCAATCCGGACGCGGAGATTGTAACCATAAACTTGAGGAAGAATCCTTACTCCGAAGATGGGAGAACCCTGGCCGAATCCTGGTGGGAGGTCGAGATCCCCTGGCCCTGGATCGAGGACTTCGACCCTTATCCCGTGGCCGGAAGGTACATCGATTACTGGAGCCTCCATGGCGGGTTTGCCAACCCCACCTTAATCCTGGTCGATGATGACGGCCGGATCTCCGAGGTCTATCAGGTCTACCTCATGGGAGAGGGGATGGTGGACGGCGTCAAGACCGCCGAATCTCTCAAGAACGCCCGCGAGGGGCCCACGAACTCCGGGGATGCCGGGGCCATCGGGCCCCTCAATCCTCCCCGGGAGGTGACCTTCCTAGGGATGTTCGGCCTGGGGATCGTGACCTCACTCGCTCCCTGCTCCCTCGCCCTCTTGATCGCGGTCTTCAGCTACCTGATGACCTCTCATCGAAGAAAGATACTGGTCCCCGAAGCAGGGAAATCCTCGCCGAGAGAGGGATTTTTGATAGGGGTTGCCTTCACCCTGGGGATGGCCGTGGTCTTCTTCTTCATCGGCCTATTCATATCGAATCTGGGGATCTTCGTGAGAAGCTCCCGATTCTTCGACCTGGCCGCAGGAGTGCTGATGATCGTCCTGGGGATATCCAGCTTCAGACCCCTGGGCGAACTCCTGGAGCCGCTAACGGTTCGTCTCCGACGCCGAACGGCTGTCGAGGATGACGTCCGGATGAAGAAGAGCATCATGGAGCAGTTCATAAACATCTCCGTCGGCCTCTTCAAGCACTCCACCTTCCTCGGGGCCTTCACCCTGGGGGTCTTCTTCGCCCTGGGATGGGCCCCATGCGCCGTATCTCTCGTCTTTCCCGTCCTCATCTGGCTTTTGGCTCAGAACGTATCCCCCATCACCGGCGGTCTGATGCTCTTCGTCTTCGGAGTGGGCCACGGCGTCCCCATAATCCCCATATCCACCTTCTCCCGTTCCTTCTGCGGGGCCATCGGAGAGAGGTACATCGCCTTTGGAAAGTGGATCTCGGGAGGTTTCGGAGTCTTGATCATAGTGACGGGGATGGTATTTGCGGCCAGGTACTTCGGCTACGCCTTCTGGTGAGCTCGATCTTCCGTCCGGGTCCCAGGGGCTTCTCCAACCTCGCCCCTTCAGGAATGGGTGGGACGATTCGAAGATCACTCGCGAAATAGCCTGTCGCCTCTCATCAAAAGGAATAAATGGTAATAATTCAAAGACCCGCCCCATAGAACAGGGAGGTTAGGTTATCCATGAAAATAATTTTGACGGCACTGATCATCGCCACCCTCCTGGTGGGGATGGGCGCAGTAGCCAAAACTCCTATTGACCTGAGCACCTTAGACGATAAGGCGGAGATGAAGGCCAGCATGACCCCCGTGGTCATATCGTACTCTCGAGATGTGCCCAGGGCCGCCATCGACGCCGTGGACGTGAGGACCTTGGGCAGAAGCTTCGGAACGTTCGCAGGCTCCGGCGTGGAGCCCCTGGAGATCGGCGCCTCAAACCCCATCACTTTTACCCCCAGCTTCTCCATATCCAAGAGCAACAGGACCCTCTCGATGGTAACAGTTTATACGCCGCCCTTCTCGATATCCAAGAGCAACAGGACCAATTCTCAGGTGAGGACCTGGACTCCAGAGTTCTCCATCTTTGGAGGAGCGTGAAGGCCTCAAACCGGGCCTTCACCAGATCGAAAGGTCTTCACGAGATCGAAAGGTCTTCACGAGATCGAACGAAATATCGGGCTGAGATGATATCTGTTCCCGAGATGGGGAGTGAAACGATTTTGGTGGTCAGGCTGGTGGTGGACGGGACTGATATCCCCATGAACCACTTCACCCAGGAGATCATGGAGAAGGTCGTATCGGGGGTTGCCGAGTCCCTGCGGGGGGTGGACTCCCAATGGAAGAGTATGGTCGTTGAGGTGGAGCGGGACGATAAAACCGGCTGATCGGCTTCAGCTCTTTTTGGACTTTTTGAAGGCCGATGAGAGGTCTATGAGGTAGGTTCCCTCTTTTATGGCCATCACCAGCTCTTCTCGTTCAAAGAGGGAGGGGAGGTTCAGCTCGTAGGTCCCCGGCTCCGGCATCCTGATGCTCTCCAGCGATTTGTCTTCATCGATCCGGTCTTTTTGAGACCCCCGCGGGGCCGGGCTATTGGATCTCTCCGTCCTCGAATCCAGATCGAAGAATCCGAGGGTTCCCTTCCCCTTCTTCCTCGGCTTACCTTTCCGGACCGTCCCTTCGTTCCGTCCTCCATCGGGACGACCCGTCTTTTTATCCCGGGTGGGAGCATCCTTATCATTTCGGGTGGGAACTTCAGTTTTATCCCCAGTTGGAGCATTTTTCTTATTCCGTCCGGGAGCTTTTTTGTTCTTTCTGCGAAGCGAGCCCTCGGCCTCAGGCGCTAGCTCAATGGTCCCGCCTTGCCCGCCGACCCCTCCGATCCGGGAAGCCTGCAGCGCACCCTCAACCTCTCCCATCTTATCTTTGGACTTGACGAAGAGGAACTTCTTCCAGCCGCAGACGGGACATCCCTCCAGGACGTCCATGCCGTCCTCGAAGACGCTCTTGCATCGGGTGCACATGTGGGGCATGCTGATCAGTCACCGACCGAGACCTTGGTGCTGATTTGATACTTGTCCTTCTCAACGGTTCGAAGCTGGTTTGCGGGCCCGATGACGGTCATCCTGGTCTTTATGCCGGACTTCCCCAGGATCTTGTTTAAGAATGTCGATTCGTTCTTGACCGGATAGCTCTCGATCTCTATGCCGGAGAACTCGTCGAGGCGGATCTCGGTCATGGTCATCTCGATCAGCTTGACCTCTTCCTCCGGGGTCAGGCCCAGCTCCAGCACCACGATGTTTCCCCTCTTGACCTTGCTCAGTATGAGCCGGATCTTCTCCATGGAGGACATGGACTCCAGCCTCTCGGCCGAGATCAGATCCATCTGTACTTCCCGCATCATCTCACCCAAAGTGCCTCGCTATGGCCTCATACAGCTCATCGATGTTCGATCCTTCCAGGGCGGAGATGGGGACTAGGGGGTGTTGGGGGAAGGCCGACTTGATCCTGGAAGGAGAGGCCTTGGGCAGATCCATCTTGTTGGCCACGATCAAGAGGGGCAGCTTTCTTGCCTCCATATTTCCCACCACCGTCACGTTCACCTGTGTATAGGGGTCCTCTGTGGAGTCCATCACCAGAAGGATGCCGTCCAGGTCTTCCAGCCACTTTATGGCCTCGATGACCCCCTCCGTCGCCTCCTTGGCTCTCCTCTTGGCTTCCTCCTCCTCCAGACCGTAAGCCATGAACTCCCTGAAATCGATCTTGGTGGCCATCCCCGGCGTGTCAACAATGTCCAGCTCCACGCTGGATCCGTTGGCGTTGATCACCACGCCGTCGGTCCTCATGGCCCTCCTCGTCTCGTGAGGGATGTTGGAGACTCCGCCGACCTCCATCCCGCTCCAGTCCCTCACGATCCTGTTGGCGAGGGTGGTCTTTCCGGCGTTGGGCGGCCCGTATATGCCAATTCTGGCCCTTTTTTTGCGGAAGATCCCCCTTATCCAGACGGCAAAGTTCATCCTTAGACTTCTGATGACTCTCATGCCCAATCCTCTTGATGGAAGATGATCATGTATGTACTAATAATTTTCCACCGCTTTTTTTATAGTCATCGATCCTATGTTATTGACTCGATCCTGCGGAATTTCGATAGCTTCTGATCTTCCTGACCGGTTTTCGCCCCGGAAGATGGACGAAGATGCCCATGGTCTCGACTTTTGAGATGAGATGGATAGGCGACCGCCCGAATGCTCAGACTGCTCCATGAGAAAGCGATGCTCTGAATGCCGGGGAACGGATATCTCCGGCGAGGGATGGGCCGAAAGAGAAAGAGTCCCGGTTCGGAAAGGGGAGGCCGTCGCCCCTCTCTACGAGGGCCTCCCTCCACTTGCCTCAAGGCTGGAACCCGCCCTCAAGGGCTGAGGTGCTGAGCTTGGGCCGGACAGTCAGACCTAAGAGCCTCAAACTCCCCTGAACTTCGGATATCCTTCCAAATCTCCTTCAGAGACCGCTCGCGAACGTCTCCAACGACCTCGCCGATGTAGGGGCAGGCCCTCACCTTGCCGTCTACGCCCACGTGAAGCCAGCGGCGTCCCGCCATGCATCCCAGCATCTGACCCTCGAAATAGGTGCTGGCAAAGACCCTGGGTCCGCCCGGAGTGCGGTTCACCTTCTTGTAGAAGCGGAGTATCGTCTCCCGGTCTATGGTGGTGAGCTGCTCCTCGGGAGATCTGGGCATCCCCTCCCAGATCGAAAACTCATGGACTCCAAGCTCAGCCGCCAGGTCGTAGAGGTCGAAGATCTCCGAGACCCCGTCCCCCTTGACGTGGGTGGACATGGTGACCAGAAGGCCCGAGTCCAGAGCCATCTTGATGGCAGCGATCGCCTTCTCGTGAGCTCCAGAAACGCCTCGGATCCGGTCGTGGACCGCGGGATCGGTGCTGTAGACCCCGATGAGGATGTTGTACAGGCCGGCTTCCTTCAGCTTTCGAGCCGTCTCCGGGGTCATCTCCAGTCCCGGGGTGAAGAGGTTGACCACCGCTCGCTCCGAATCGACGTGACGGATCAGCTCGAAGACGTCCTCCCGGAGGAGGGGGTCCCCCTCGGTGAAGGTGATGATGCAGGCTCCGAGGTCCAGGGCCTCGTCGACGATCTTCTCCATCTCAGCGGTTGAAAGCTCGCCCTCGCCTTCTTTGATCAGGCAGTGGTCGCAATCGCAGCCGCATTTCCTGGTGACCTCGATGCTCACGGTCTGGGGGACGAACCTGCCGATGGCGATCTTGGCCTCGCTCAAGACGAGCCTCTTGAAGGGGCCGCTGGGGATGGGCGGAAGCCAGGTGGACGCGACTACGTCGTTCTCCCTCACCAGGGCGGGCTTCTCCTCGGCCAGCCTCTGATTGATCCTGTTCAGAGCCGGCTGGACCAGCACCGAGATCGCTCCTCGGGCCAGGAGCATTCTCCGATCCTGGTCGTAGTCCACCGTCAGGGCGGTGGTCTTCAGTAGAGGGGTCATTGAAAGGCCCATCTCGGCCGAGAAGTTATAGAGTTATCGATCGTCCGAGCCATAGAGTTAAAATAACTGATCGCCGAGTAGGCCCCGGTGATATTGAATTGTCGGATGTTGTAGTCCTCGCCTACTCCGGAGGCCTCGATACGTCGGTCTGCATCCCCCTCCTCCGGGAGCATTACGGCTTTGATAAGGTGATAACGGTCCTGACGGACGTGGGCCAGCCCAAGGAGGATATCGAGAGGGGAAACAGGAGGGCTGATAAGTTGAGCGACGAGCATTTCGTCATCGACGCCAAGGACGAGTTCGTCAGAGATTACATCTTCCCCGCCATCAAGGCCAACGGCTCCTACGAGGGGTACGTCCTGGGCACCGCCATCGCCCGGCCCCTCATAGCGAGAAAGACGGTGGAGATCGCAAGAGAGCTCGGCGCCGACGCCCTGGGCCATGGGTGCACCGGGAGGGGAAACGACCAGCTGAGGTTTGAGGCGATCTTCAGGGCGACGGATATGAGGGTGGTGGCCCCCATGCGCGACATGGACCTGAGCCGGGAGTGGGAGATCGATTACGCTCGAGAGCACGGGATAGATGTCTCCGTCACCAGGGAGAGGCCCTGGTCCATCGACGAGAACCTCTGGTCCAGGAGCATCGAGGGCGGTCGTCTGGAGGATCCCTTCTTCGAGCCCCCCGAGGAGATCTACGCCTGGACCAGGTCCCCGGAGGGAGGGCTCGCCCCCCGGAAGGTGGAGATAGAGTTCTCGGAGGGGGTTCCGGTGGCCCTGGACGGGGTGAGGATGAACGGGGTCGAGCTGATCTCAAATCTGAACAGGATCGCGGGAGAGCACGGGGTCGGCAGGACCGACATGGTGGAGGACCGGGTCCTGGGGCTGAAGGCGAGAGAGAACTACGAGCACCCTGCGGCGACGGTCCTTCTCAACGCCCATCAGGACCTGGAACGGCTGGTCTTATCTCGGGCGGAGCTGCGGTTCAAGGCCATGGTGGATGAGGCCTGGTCGGAGCTGGCCTACATGGGCCTGGTGAACGACCCCCTCTACGCGGACCTCTCCGCCTTCGTCGACGCGAGCTCGAAGAGGGTGAACGGCACGGTCAAGATGAAGCTCTCCTGCGGAAGGACCTTCTCCGTTGGAAGGCGCTCGCCGGACGCCATATACGACCAGGAGATGGTCTCCTTCGACAGCCGGACCCTGAGCCAGAGGGATGCAGAGGGGTTTGCCAAGTACCACGGCTTTCAGGCCCGGTTCCTGGCGAAGCGCTGAGATTGCGCAGCTCTTGGGTTTGTGAAGCTCCGAGGTCGCGAAAGCGCCGAGGGGCAGACTATATCAACAACCAGAGCCTGAGACTCAATCATGGCTGAGCTGGTAATTTCGGAGAAGTCGGAGTCGAAAGACCTCGCCCCCATCGCCCTGGCCGTGAACCAGATCCTGGGCCTTCCCGTCACCATGAGGAGCCTGGGCTCCCCCGGGGTGAGGGTGGAGGAGGGCAAGGTCCTCGACCAGGAGTATTCGGGACCGGTCCTCGAAGAGGTGATGGCTTCGGGGAAGGCATCGCGGACGGTGCCCAAGAGCGGGGTTTATAAGGGAATTCCCGTATCCGTCGCCCCCATAAAGGATGGGGAGGGAAAGGTGATCGCGGCCATGGGGATCGTGGACGTGGTGGGCACCGTCGACATCCCGGCCGTCTTCGGGGCCTACACCGAGGTGGTCAAAGAGGTCTCAAGAAAGAGCTGAAGGCGCCGGGGAAGAGCTGAAGGTGTTGGGAAGATATGAGGATCAGGAGATGAGGATCAGGAGGGCGGAGGCCGGGGATCTCCCCTCGATCCTGGCCGCGGAGAGGGCCTGCTTCTCTCCCGACCTCGCCTTCCCTCCCCAGACCTTCTCCCTCCTCGTCGCGGAGGCGACGACCCTGGTGGCCGAGGACGGCGCTCTTGCCGGCTTCGTGAGTGGGTTCGTCAGCGGCGGGTGGGGGAAGGTGGTGACCTTGAACGTCCTCCCCCAGCGTCGGGGAGAGGGGGTA
>Ga0209408_1000305_pt1 | contig 39268 bp, 29 predicted proteins | sample AD_UKC107_MetaG_FD_184422 | JGI IMG/M metagenome (GOLD analysis project Ga0209408, IMG submission 184422) | Active sludge microbial communities of municipal wastewater-treating anaerobic digesters from Hong Kong - AD_UKC107_MetaG (SPAdes)... | ecosystem: Engineered > Bioreactor > Anaerobic >... | reverse complement strand
ATTTTGAGTATTACACTTTTTGAAAAAATGCCCATAGAACAACTGTTTTCTCCTCAAGAAATCCAAAAACAGGTGGATACGCATACTAAACAACTGAGTTTATTCGACTAATATTTGGACACTACTGGGACAGTCCCTATTTTTTTTGGTCAGATCTTTCTCATGAAGGCGCGGATGAAAAGGACGACCCAGAAAGTCATGTAGGTCATGAAGAGACCCAACAGCAGCCACGTTCCGGATCCCAATTTATGATCAGGAGTAAGGTTGGCCTGAAAGGTCATCTGAAAAATCGCAATAAAAAGCCCCATGACGCCCACCCCCAGCCATGCCATGTACTCTTCCATCATGTTAAATGCCCGATCCTTCCTCTCCGGAGTGAACCAGTAATCCTTATTGGGAAGATTAATGAGGGAAACAGGCATCTTTTTCAGAAGTTTGGGTAACAGTAAAAATATCAGCATCATGAAGGCGTTCATGGACCAGAAGAGAATAAAGAAGGAAGGGCGGGATGACCATCCGTTGGGATTTCCCGCCGCATCGAAGTGAGTTGCCATGCGCTCCGGCATCTTATCGTAATAGTAGATGGAAAGGATTCCCAGAATGATCAGTTCCAGGATCAGAATTCCTCTGGCATAGGCAGGCTTATCTTCCCGAACGACTGGTTGTGAATCCATCCTCTCATGGTATACGCTTTACAGGAGCGTTGTAAAGAGAGAAATCTGATAACGGTCTTGAATCCCTATCCTTACACAGCATCCTGGCTATTGTCTACCGGCCTCCCGCAGGATATCTTTTAAGTCATCCGGGGATGGAAGCCTTCCGGCGGACAGAATCTTCCCGTTTACGGCCAGGCCGGGAGTGGCCCATAAGCCGAGCTCGACCATCCGGTTTATGTCCTCCACCTTTACGACGTCCGCATCGATCCCGTTTTCCTCGACAATCCGCTTCGTCAACTCATACAGTTTGTTGCACTTCATGCATCCTGAACCCAGAATCTCAATTTTCATCCTTCACCTCTTAGTGATTTTCACAATCAGAAGATACTTCCATACACGATACCGGCCATGGTCGACATCACAACAACGATCAATAGATATACAACTGTCTTCTTTGTTCCCATGATGCTTCGAATTACAAGCATGTTCGGCAGGGAAAGAGCCGGCCCGGCAAGTAACAGGGCCAGAGCCGGTCCCTTACCCATTCCTGCTCCCATAAGACCCTGCAGAATCGGCACTTCTGTTAGCGTGGCAAAGTACATGAATGCACCAGCGACGGACGCAAAGAGGTTGGCACCCAGACCGTTTCCGCCCACAAGCTTCTGTACCCATTCCATGGGAAGGATCCCGGCATTGGACTCGGGTCTTCCCAGGAGAAATCCCGCAGCCAGAACACCCAGGAAGAGAAGGGGAAGAATCAGCTTCATAAAGGTCCAGGTCTCACCGATCCACTCTTTTCGCTCTTCTCCTGAGTACCATCGAAAGGAAGAATATAGAACCAGCACCAGGGACAGACCGGCCAACCACCAGTGGACAGAGTGGACATAATTAAAAAACCCTACAGATTCCGAAGGTTTTCCCCAGGCAGCAAAGATCAGGACCATAACCATAGCGACGAAAAAGAGAAGAGATTGCCAACCCGGCCGCCGGGGAGCGGGAGCTTCCATCCGGACAAAACCTCCCTCTCCGCCGCCAGGTTTCTCCCGGCGGAACAATACTTCCATGGTCAGTCCAATCAGGATGGAAAAGAGAACGGCTCCTACAGCACGAGCCAGCCCCAGTTCGGGGCCCAGCACTCGGGCGGTTAAAACGATCGCAAGGATATTGATCGCAGGACCTGAATAGAGAAAAGCGGATGCCGGACCAATTCCCGCGCCTCTTTTATAGATGCCAGCAAAGAGAGGAAGAACGGTGCATGAACAGACCGCAAGAATGGTTCCTGACACAGATGCAACCGAATAGCTGATCCACCGGTTTGCCTGCGGACCCAGGTAATGCATGACCGATTCTTTCGACAAGAAAGATGCAATGGCACCGGCGATAAAAAAGGCCGGGATCAGGCAGGTCAGGATATGTTCTCTTGCGTACTCCTGAACCATCCAGAACGCTTCCATCAGTGCATTCTGAAACCCTGCATGGTCGAGGGGCATCCAATATGCTGCCAGGAATATTCCCAGGATCAAAAGAAGCTTATGCCATTCTTTCACAAAAGGCTCTTCCCAAACTGAAAGATCTGGTAAAGACCGACAAGAATAAAGATGGCGGCAATAAGGGGGCGAATGCGCTTCTCAAAATTTTGAAGACCTCGAATGATACGCGAAGCCATTTCCAGGCCAAGCGCAAGAAGAATTCCAATAACAAGAACCGGCAGGGCGGTCCCGACACCATAAACCGCCGCCAGAAGATCGCCCAGGGAGGCCGAAAGGGCGATGGGTATGAGTCCTCCGAAGAAAAGGGATGCGGAAAACGGGCAAAAAGCCAGGGCGAACCCAAATCCGATGATAAAAGAGGAAACCAACGGAATCTTCCCGGCCAGTTTCATGATCCCTTCTTTTGTATCCGTCTCTGCCATGGGCAATTTGATCCAGCCCATCAGGAGGATCCCAACCAGGATCAGGATCGGACCCAGAATCCAATCGGATATGGATATCAATGGATTGGCGACGGCCGCTATTTCAAGACTCAGATGCCGGATGGCAATGGCCAGCAGAGTGTAGGCCATGGCCCTGCCAAGGGTATACATCACCGTATCCAGCAGGACGAGTGTGATCCGTTCGAATCTTCGACTCACAAAGGCGACGGCGGCAATATTCGTTGCAAGGGGACAGGGGCTGATCGATGTCATCAACCCGAGCGACAAAGCTGCAACGAAGGGAAGCTGTTGGTCCATCAGGACTTGAGTTGGCGGGAGATGGACTCTACAACATAGGCCTGGTAGGCCTCCTTCCCCTCCTGGATTTTGGGCCACATTTTATCGAGGTTGATCCGTTCGGAGGATTCCCCTCGAGTAACGAATAGATAGAGAGAAGGTCCGAAGGCGCCAAAGGTCTTCGCCAGTGCCCGTTCTTCTTCTGTTCCATCCACTGCGACGCTTTTCACCGCAACGGATCCGTTTTTCATCTCCACCGGAAAGGCCTTTTCAACAGCTTCAAAGGACATGGCTTCCGCGTTTCGGCAGGAACTGCATCTCTTTTCACGGTGAAAGTAATACACCGTAACCGAAAGCTGGGAATTGATTCCCTCTTTTTGAGAATCATCGGTATCTCCGCAAAAAGCAAATCCAGATACCAGCAGGATAAAGAAAATAGCGGATGAGGCTGTTCGTTTCATCTTTCCCTCCAGGATTAATAAATTATCACCTCGTCATGAGATGAAGCACTGACCAACATTTATTTCGTGAGCGATGAATGTACGATCCGCACCTGATCACGAGCCTGCTTTTTAATTACCTGTCCAAACTCATCCATCAAATCAATGATTTCAGGGTAGAGCAGGTGAGGAATGGTTTTCGTCCCTTCCTTCTCCAATTCAACCAGACCTGCCTGAACCAGGACGTTCATATGACGGCTGATATTGACCGGGTGCTCGTTGAGGAGACCGGCTAACTCACACTGGCAGTTCTTTCCCTTTGATACGATTTCCAGGATGCGAATTCGAATCGGATGAGAAAGCGCTTTCATGAGTTCGGGAAGACGGTCTAAGAGCCATGGATTCATGAAAACCTCACATTTCAAAATTCATTACTTCGTTACGTTATAACGTAAGTAAGATATTGTCAAGCCCCCACACTTCAGCATCTTGCCCGTGAGATAAAAACCCGGGCTGGGTTTCCAGCCCGGGCCATGATCAGAACAGCGTTTTATTCCGGCATTTCTCTTATCTGGGCAAAGGTTATGCCCTAAAATTTATTTTATCCACTATTGCTTACAGGTGCAGGACGACTCCGGCAAACACTTCTCTTCCAGGTCCCGGTTGATATGAGTTTCCATCAGGGTCGGGTTCAGTAAAGGCGATGTAGTCTTTGTCCAGCAGGTTCCTTCCGGAAACCATCAGTTCCATAGGCACCGGTCCCAGGTTTACAAGGTAGGAAATTCTTGCATTCACGAGAGAGTATCCGGATATCCATGTGCTGTTTGTGCCATCGATATAGGCCCGGCTCAGACTTTGCACCCCGAGACCGAATGACAGATGAGGTAACGGGCGGACTTCCATATCCAGGTAGGCCATGTGCCTGGGACAGTTGGGCAGGCGTGTATCCCGATAAACTTCATCCCCGATTTCTACCTTATCATAGGTAAAATCGGAGTATGTATAGGCCAGGCGTGCGGTGAATGCATCTACGGGGAACCATGCAAAGAGGGTTTCCAGACCGTACCTTCGACTGAAGCCGGCATTCCGGTAAAAGGTTTCCAGGGGACGGTCGGAGATCCGATATCGTCCAAAATCATTATCGGTCAGGAGTCGAAAGACCGCGATATCATAAGAAAATTCAGATCCTAACGTTCCCCGCGTTCCAACTTCCACACTTCGGGAAGTTGCCGGTTCCAGTGACTCGTTAAATCCTCCAAGATTTTCTGGGTTATTGGCAATCTCTTCCGTTGCGGGAGGTAAAAAGCCTTCTCCCCAGCTGGCATAAAGCCCGAAGGTGGGCGTCACCGACCATGCCAGACCTGCCCTTGCGGTTGTCTCAGAGTAGTCGATTTCTTTGGAAAGGTCAGCCTCCTCCGTTGCCAGATTGTCATTTAGTCTGTTGTTGATCTTATCGTGACGCACGCCTGCGACCAGGGTCCAGCCCTTCCCGAGATCCAGGGTATCAGAGAAGAAGATACCATCGTTCTCCTGGTGAATGGTTTCATCCGAGAGAATCTCCGTGCCCTCTTCCGCTCTCCCGAGGTTGGGACGGCGATAATCATCAATATCCTGCTGATCATAATCGTACCCGATACTGACCCGGTTTCCGAAAGATCCGAAATCAAAAGCCAGGTTGTACTGGAGGTACCCTCCCATTCCTTCATACGCTCGATGTTGGACGGATGAAGGTACCGATTCTTTCCAGCGGGTATTTCTCAAATACGCGGCAAAGGAAAGGTTCTGGCCTTCAACAAGATCGATCTGACCTACAAATCCACCTGTTCCTCTACGGGTTCGCTGAAACTCATTGAAGAGAAGAGCGTCGGGATTGGGCTGTTCAGGGTCTTTGTTCACCTGGTTGATGTTGAGACCTTCCGCATTCTCATTGAAAAAAGACGTTCCTGAGACGATCGCGGTGAGGTGCAGGCGTTTGGTGTCGGCAAAACGGATTTTTCCGTAAAGATTTGTCGCATGAAATGCAGTATGGACCCTGAACCCGTCACCCTGGGTTCGGGAAGCCGAAAAACGATAATTGACTCCGCCCTCAGTCCCGCCGACAACCGCAAGCGTTTTCATAAATCCATTGGAACCCATGGTGTACTGTGTGTCTCCGCTGATGGGGTCCGGTCCCCCGTCGGCCGTTTCAATATTCAGGATTCCCCCTGAGCCACCGCCGCCGTAAAGGGCGGAAGCGGGGCCGCGCAGAACTTCGATTTTATCTACCGTGGCCCAATCCACGTCGAAGAGATCGGGCGCGAATCCCGTCGGGTCATTCAATGGAATCCCATCAAGCAGGACTTTGATTCCTCGAACCCCACGCTCGGTAAGGATTCCCTGCCCTCGAATCGACAGGTGGACACGCTCTCCATTGGCCTGGTTGTCGACTTTTACTCCGGGGACAAGGGCAAGGGCTTCCTCTGCTCCCACGGTTCGGGGCATCGTATCCAGGACCGCTCGATTCACGACGGTTGTCGCGGATGGGTTTTCGTCCAGAGGAATGTCGATTCTGGGCGCACTGACAATGATTTCACCCCCGCTGAAAGTTATATCCTCATCCGTGCTCTGTTCGGTGGTTGTCGTCTGATCTTTGCTGCCTTCTGGATTCTGCGCGGTATCCGCCAAAATCAACGGACCTGTAAGGAAGAGAAGCAGAACCATCAGGGATATCCACGTTAAACCGGCTTTCCGGTTTATGGAAACATTTTGCATAGTGTATCTCCTTCACACAACGTACGGGATCAGAATTCATTTATTAGAGGCCCATATACCACTTCGTTCAGGAATGGACCCCTGCTATCTGATCAATTCAATGTTTCAGTGTAAATTCGGGCGTGAAGGGTTTTACTATTCCCGACTGGGAATGGTCACAGGAGAGCAGGATAAAGCCCAGAGACTTCCCGGTCTCCGGGTCGTTGAAGACTCAGGAATCTCTTCCCCGCCCATCAGGAGTGAATGATTTGCAAGAAAAGTCGAATCATTCTCAGGAGCCAGACATTCAGGGATGGGAATGCCCGGATGACCGGGACGGTAGTTTCCCCTTGAAAAGGTGAAGGCATTTCGGGACAGGGAACACCCCTTCCCCATCCAGACCTCCCCCTCCCGTATTTCCAGAGAAGGATAGACGAAAGAGCCTGAAGGTACGATCTGAAACGGCAGGCTATCCCCACCCCAGAGTTCAGGACCGCCACTGGAATAGCGAATTGCAATTCGAGCGGAGTCCGCAGGAATGTTGGGCACCACCCAGCGGACTTCCGAAACGGAGGGATCAATCTGCTCCGTAAGGCGGACCTTGCCAAATTTCAAATCATCGAAATAGAGCAAAACTTCAAACTCTTCCAAATCGGCAGGCCGGGTATTCCAGCAAACGGTAACTTCCGTACCTGGCAGGAAGCGGGCTTCTGAAAAGGGAAAGAGGTCGATATCAGCAGTGCTGTCATAGGAAAGAACAGAGAGAGTACTCAGGAGGAGAAACAAGGCCGAGAGAACCAAGTTCTTTCTCATTGCACGGCCTCTCCGAAACGTGACTGGCCCTCCGAAATGCTCACAAAATAATTCTACCACGGAGAGATTAATATTATTTTCGGTTCATCTCTGGTTCGTCATCCTCTTCCCATCTTTTCCTTCATGAAGCCGGTTCCAGACGTACAACGGATTAAATCATTCTATTTAAGAGCCTCCATCAATCGCTGAGACAGCAATTCACCGCAGGCATTGGGAGAGGATGGATCCAGCTTTTGAAAATCTTCATGGTGATTATTTGCAAGAGTGACAAAGACCCAGTTCCCTTCTCGATCGCAGAGAATTCCGTACATGCCTCTGAATTCCGGCTTATCGGGCGGGAAATAGATGCAGTGGGCAAAGAGTCCGTATTCGGTTTTCGGGGTATGCTCCTTCATATGCGCTTGAAACGCCTTTGCCAGGTGCCACAGGACCTCCGGCATTCCCGAAGTTTGTTTGGGCTCGATCTTGATTTCCTCACTCGATGATTCGGCTTTGAAAAAACCTTCCTTATTGATTCGAGCCACCAGGTCTTCCTGCCTGGCTGTATCGAAGGCATCGATCACCTGCACGGGATATACGGTCAGGGATACCGGGGCTTTTCTGGTCTTTAATCCTGCAAGACGATCTTCCATGGCTTTCATCTCTGCATCTGCCGGGATTCCTGAGTCCTGGCGCATCTTTTGTGCCAGCTTCCCTTCCGGTGCATCATCACGCAATGGATCTTCGAGACCAAGATCAGTCCTCAGGTGTTGCGCTACAAAGATGCAGCACGCCATGGGATCCTGAAGGTTGGCCTCCTGGAATTCCTTGTCCTCTCCCGTTTTTGTAAACAACCAGACCGGGTTCCCTTCACGATCAGTGACAATACCGTAAATCTTCTGAAAACCCTTCTCCGGCGACCCCTGAAAGGCTGCATAGAGAGCGTATTCGGTGCCGATCTTCTGCTCCACTACGAACGCGGACATGGCTGACACCGTTGCATTAAAATCGGCCTCCTGCGGAGGGCGAAATTCTGTGTGGCAAAGCTCCAGATTGGTCATTCCGGCCCGTTCCATGAGAATACCCAGAACCTCCCCCACTTTTTGCATCGGATTACCATTAATGGCTGCCGGGAGAATCGACATGGATACTTCCGCAGCCCTGGCTTTCATGTGCTCGAATCGAAGCTGTAGGTCCTTTTCCCCCTCCTCCGAGCCGGCAACCCCTGCGGACGGTAGAAGGAGAAAGAGACATAGAGCCACACATCCAAAGGTCAGTAAGAGTGATGACAACCGTTTCATAGACACCTCCTTAGAAGATAAATTTCCCTGAACCCTGCATCTACGATAATCCTTTTTTCACAAAAAAGAATCGGGCACTCCAGATCTTCTTCTTATCCGGATTCCCGAAAGATCCAAGAACTGAAGGGCAGTATGTACTTCTTTGCAACCTTCCACACTTCCAGCCGTACAGGTAAATATGAGGCCCTTGATCCTTTGTGCTTTGATCCTATCTCTCAGTGCTTTGGTTAAATCCGCGGATCCCCTTCCCGCTGATGACCGGATCAAAACCCTGGAAAGCATCAATGACCAGGACCCGGTGGCGGCAAGTCCCGCAGAGGAAGATGAAGCCTGGATCCATATTTCCAGAGACGATCTGGATTGTATCTCCTGCACGCCTTCCCCTATCTCCACTGGCTCCCTCCTATCTACGATTCGGGTATTGAACCGTTTCGGAGCCTATTCCGGGTGGCGCCATTCAACATCCGCAGGAGAGGCAGAAGCCCGTGCATGGATCCTGTCGCGGCTCGATTCGTTATCGTATCTAAAATTGCAAGGAATGGTAGTTGAAGAGACTCCGTTCCATACCGGGCTGGGGATTGAATTCCATGAATCCCGTGTTTTTCTGACCGTCGGAGGCATGGAATGGGAGGTCGATTCTGATGCTCTTCCAGGAGACCGGGACATATTATCCAGAGCTCTGCGATTTGATTCGGACGGCACCCCCAATGACCGTAACCCCGACCCTGTAGAAGTGTCAGGAGGTACCGTGATCGTGGATTCCCTATCGGACCTCCAGGAATTAAGCGCCGCGATTGTAACCGGGAAAATTGTCATTGCCGATTATGCCCTTTTTGATCGAAGTATTCTGAACACGAATACTGCCTATAACCGAGCTGCCGCCCTTCTGGGACTGGGACCCGAAGCACTCATTCTTGTCACACAATTTTCCGATACTCCGGGAGCCAGCCACGGGACCTTTTCCGGGGATGTTTCGGTATTCAATTCCGTAGAGAGCGTTCCAATAATTCCCATTCTCAAAATGCGGATCGAGGATCTTTCTCCCGCCGGGATTTCAGACTGGGCTGACTTTTCCAGAATCGAGTCGGTACGTCTGATCTGGGACACAGACATCCTCTCTCCCGGGGAATCCGCCTATCTCCTGGTTCGAATTCCCGGAATCGACGGTAATAAGGCCGTCATTCTGGGAGCCCACTACGATAGCGCAAACTCCCCCGGTGCTCTGGATGACGGGAGTGGCGTCGCCTCGCTCCTTGCGGTGGCCGGCACAATGAACCAGCTCCAGATTCAGCCTCCGGTCGATGTCTACCTTGTATTCTTCGGGAGCCACGAACGTGGTCTCTATGGCTCATCTGTCTTTGCAAATGAGCATTCCGATCTTCTCGACCATACGCTGGCAATGCTCCAGATCGACTGCCTCACCCATCCCCTGGATGGCATCCAGGGCCATATCTACCTGGAAGGATGGCCCTATGTATATTTTGGAAACGATGAACTTCCCTGGTCAGATTTCCTCTCCGACCAGGCGGGCAATGCGGATATTTCGGCATGGCCTTTTGAGTATGCCGGGCTCGCTTCGGATAATTCGAGCCTGGCAGGATACAACGTACCCGGTGCCAATCTTATTTTTATGAATCCATATCAGATGGGAGAAGTCCACCGGGATGGCCATCTCCACGACCCCTATGATACGGTCTATCTGGCCGCCATGGAAAGTCAGGCTTTATCCGAAATGGCACAGGTAGCCCTCCTAGCAGCAACAGAGACGAATGGCCTCATCTCGGGTTTCCGGGTTACCCCTCTCCCGGACAAACGGGCTGTCTTTGTCGCAAGCCATACCGAGGGCCCCCACATGACCCCGGTAGGATTTACAGAATTTGGAATGGCCCTGGCATGGGCAGGATGGGATGTCGACACGATCCCATACGGAAAAGCATTAACGGAAGGCGATCTTACAGGAGCTTCCATGGTTATTGTCCCCCCCGTCCATGATTACCCGACCCCGGAATCGGGTGATCAACCGTATGACGAGATGTGGACCCAGGCTGAAGTTGATATCCTGAGCGACTGGGTAAACGACGGAGGATTCTTAATCCTGACAAACAGTGCTCACCGGTTAAAGTACTACAACATGATGCTGGAAGAGAATGAAGACGCGCTTGACCTAAACCTTCTTGCATCCTGTTTTGGTGTAGAGTTTATCAATTCGACTCTTCCCGGATCCCCGGTTCAGTTCACCGGTCACCACTCCCTGCTCACTGGAGTCAGGGATCTTGATTTTCTCTACAACAACGGAATTCCCTTCACACTCGATTCAGGTCAGCTTCTCGTCAATGCGGGAGGACCCGCTGTCGCAATTCTCTCCCATGGATCTGGAGAAGTCCTGGTCCTCTCCGACATCGGGCTCCTGGGCAACACCGGAGGATACCCGACCAATCTGCCCTTCTGGAACAATATCGCAGCCTACGCCGATCAGCGCAACACCAGATGACTTTCAAGCTTATCCGATATCAAGATGGATTTTAACTGATATTTGACGTTATAACGTTTTAACTGTAACATGACGTTATGACCCCGACAACGAAACGAGCTACGGTCTATCTTGAACAGGATCTTCATCGTGCCCTTAAACTGAAAGCAGCGCAAACGGATCGGAGTATCTCCGACCTTATTAATGAAGCAGTAAGAATGAGCATGATTGAGGACATAGAAGATTTACAGTCCCTTCGTGAACGAGTCAGCGAACCGGACGTTCCGTATGAAACGGTTTTGAAAGATTTAAGGGCTCGTGGGAAACTATAAGATCGTCTTTAAATCTTCCGCGATAAAAGAGCTTGAAGAGATTGCATTAAAAAAAGACCGTAACGCCCTTATTACCAGCATTTCTTCTCTTTCCGATAATCCCCGGCCACGTGGATGCAAAAAGATGACATCTCGATCGGCTTTCCGTATCCGCAAGGGAATTTATGGAGTCATTTATCAGGTTGATGATGAAAGACAACTGGTTAAAATCTTCAAAATTGGTAAACGAAGGGAAGTGTACCGGTAATGTCCGGAAATCATATCCCACTCAATCGTAGACCTTGACCTCTTATCCATCAAATCCTGAATGATTAGGGCAGGTGACAGGCGATACAGGTTCCAGCCAGTCCCAGAGTCATTCGGGAGACATGACCTGCCGTGGTCGTTCCATGTGCGGCATGACAGGATAAGCAGATTTTGCCGGCAGTCACGTAGTTGAAGGGTTGAAATATTCCCATGGTCGCGATAGCCTCCTTGTGGCACTGAAAACAGGTGTGAGCACGGATCGTCTTGAGCATGTCCGCATGAGTCCCATGTCCCTCATGACAATCCAGGCAGGAAAGCTGACGCTTTTTCCCTTCGAATCCGACGCTCATAAAGAGTCCGTGACGATTCAAAGGATTGATTGATTTCTGACCGAATATGTCCTTGTTGTAGTGGCATTTTCCACAAAGATGGTTCTGATCATGCTTCGGCATGGCCGATAGATCCGGAGGCGTTCCCAGATCCGGATTCTGTACATGAGCCGAAAGGCCTTCATGACATGCACCACATTCCCGAAGCTCAGGATGGGGTATCTTCGCCATTTTCTTTGGGTCGGAATGGTCCGTTTTATTCCAGGTACCATGCTGACGGGTATGGCAATCCACACAGACAGACGCCGATGGAACTTCCGACTCCACACTGACATCCTTCATGGGAACGTAATCCCACTTCCCCATGCTGGAACAGCCAGCCATCCAAACCATAGCAAATGAACAGAGAAAGCCATAGAAATAGGAATTTTTGACCATATGACTATTTTATCATGCAGAGGTTAAAGCAGGTTTTCCATTTCCGGATGAAATATTCTAGCTCAACAGCATTCCGGCCCGGAGCTGCAGTCACAGGAAGGATCGGTTTTTCGAATCCAGCCGTTGATCACAGCCGCTGCACACCCCACACCTCTACGAACTGTCAGAGCCCCCGTGGGACAATTCTGTGAGCATGCTCCACATTCCATGCAGAGATCCAGATCCTGGATGACAGCCTTTCGTTTTTCGATGGCGAGAATCCGGTGAGGACATACGATTGAACAGACGCCACATCCGGAGCAGGATGCTGGATTCAGGTGAAGCGTGGCTACGTTCCGGATATATCGAAAGTCCTTCATTTCAGGATCACCCCTGTGATCCACAACCCCAGGGCGGAAACCACTCCAAGAACCTGAAGCGGAACCGCCCGCATCATTTCGTATTTCACACCGGAGAGAGAAGTGAACGGCGTGGAGCCGGTGAAATTCATGGCGATATAGCTCGACAGGGCGGGAAAGAGTATGAGCCAGGCTGCTTCGCCCCATATACCCACTTTAAAGACAGGATAGACCTCCAGGAACCCAAAGAAGAGAACGGAAAGTCCAATCCCAATCCAGACACCTTTCAGGGAAAACGCCCGTCCTGGCAGCCAGGGAAGCAGAAGCAGGGTGAGAACACTGGATGCGAGAAAAGCAAGGATAAACCAGCTTCCATATACGGCCGCGAGGGCAAGAACCCTCGTGATCCCATCCGAGAAGGACATGAGAGAGAGAAGAACCGCTACGATAGAAAGACCTGTTCCGAGCTGTTTCAATCCCTGCACAATCTCGACAGGAACAACGGTGATACGCTCCTTCCAGTCAAAATGGACCTGCCGCATCTCTTCTGTGGCTGTGAAGTCGTGATGTAGAAAGTATGGAATATCCTCGGCCCGCAAGGGTCCATAGATTACTTTGAATCCTGTCTGTCTGGTTATTTCATAGGATCGAATGCCGGGAGCCCCTAATTGTGGGAGAATCAGTTTCCTGTGAGAGACAACGGAAGAAATCTTGACATCCGACATTCGATAGAGCAGTTCTTCCGTCCCAAATGTTCCCTTCCCCGCGGCACACCACACATTGATACCCTTTGTGTCCAGAACCAGAATCCATGCATGGATTCCTCGAAGCTTTGATCTCAGCGTATCAACGGTCAATTTGTAGTTCGCCGTCACCAGCACAGGTGAATGTGAATCCGGAGATCCGATTCCGTACAGCCCCGGTGCGATTCTGTAGGAATCCCGCCCAATTCCCCATCGCACCCTCCTTGAACCCCGATGATCTTCCCGCGAAAGAATCGTGCTGAGACGGGGAACAGGTCCTGCGGCAGAATCAATCCACCCATTCAGGTAAGGTTCCGTTCTCTCCGGGCGGGAAGTCGTATCACCGGGACCACAGGGAACCGGGGCACATGAACAGCAGCAGGAGAGGGGCTTCGATTCTTCCATTACTCTATTGTACTATGACGATCTCCATATAAATCCGACCTTCCGGAAAGCTCACAGACATCGTAATCTATTAAATCTCCGGACCATACTACCCTGAATCGTTATTACGGTATCTGCGAAATCAGGGAATCCCGGCACTCTTTCATGTCATTTTCAACGAGAGCATCAACGCCTATGGTTGTGTACTCAAGCCGTTGCCTGCAGCTTTTCCCCCTGGGAGAACCGGTAACGGTATCGTAGGCCGTAATCGTAACATCTGAGGTCCAGGCCGTATCGTAATGACCGTAATACTGGAGCTGACGATCACTGATCAATTTGACCCGGGCAATGATGGCTGTTGTACAGTGGGGAGACAAAGCTGCCAGAACACCGGACACATCTCCTCCACCCTGCTGAGAAGCATCTACCAGGCGATCCACCTCCGGCAGGCTGAACGCTTCTCCTGTCTTGAGACCACGGTTATCCAGAGCGCGCTCCAGATCCTGCACGATAGAATTCCCAAGGAGAGGATCTCCCAGCGCCACGACCATGACGACATTGGGAGGCGCAGGAGCCGCATGCCGGGATCGATCAGGAGACGGTTCTGCAGTTCCGGAAGACCTACTGGATGCGGGTGCTTCGACCTCCGTACTCGAAACGGAAGGCATCGTTCCGCTGGCATCAGCCTTGGATCGAACCGATGGTTCCATCATGGCCGGTTTTTGCTGATGGCCTGACTGTGTTGAATCCTCAGCTGTCATCTCCTGACCCGGCGCCCCTTCCCCCTCCTCCGGAATGGCAGCAGGGGTATCTGGTGATTCATCCCCTGTTGAGCCTTCCTGCTGCTCTTCCATAATGCCTTCTGACGATTCCGGGGACTCACCACTCCGGGCTGCGGAAATATCCCCGGATCCACTCTGAAACATGCCCGACTTCATGACAAAATATCCGCCTGCGGAAAGAAGGGTGATCGCGACAAAGACTATCGCGACGATGAGCAGGACGGGCACACCTTTTGATGGCATGGGTGTATCTGTTGGCGTCCTGTAAATTGGAGTGGTCTTTCCTCCGCCCGGGGCCGATGCACCTGGAGAATAGGTCGCCACGAGATTGGCCGTGGCCTGCATGTTGACGCCCCGTCCCTGGAGAAATGCTGCCAGATCAGCTGCAATCTCGTGACAGCTCTGGTAGCGCTGGTCCGGATCCTTGTCCATCATGAGCTCGACGACCCGCCGCAATTCATGGGGCAGGTCGGGAGCCAGAAGAGATAAATCCTGCGGTCTTCCGTCCACAATTTCTCTAATCAAAGCTGCCGGGCTATTGGCATTGAAGGGCACCTGCCCGGTCAGCATCTCGTAAAGGCTGACTCCGAGGGCGTATATATCGGTTCTGGCATCCACATCTTTACCAAGGCATTGCTCGGGAGAAAGATACCCGGGAGTTCCCATCAACATCCCGCTGGAAGTCAGACGGGTCTGATCCGTCGTGCACAGGGCAATTCCGAAATCGGTTATTTTGACGACTCCCTGACGGTTCACCATCAGGTTGGCAGGCTTAATATCCCGGTGAATCATCGCCATATCGTGGGCGGCTGCCAGTCCCTGAGCCGCCTGCATGATGATATGGGCAGCCTGGTCGGGATCGAGTCGGCCGTTGCTCTTGATCATGTCCTGTACCGAGACGCCGTCGACATACTCCATTGCAAAGTAATAGTGCCCGTCTTCTTCCCCAAAGGTATAAATCTGAACGATGTTGGGGTGATTCAGCGCCGCTGCCGACTGAGCTTCACGCTGGAATCTCTTCACAAACTCCATATCCTTGGCGAGATGCTCTCCCAGCAGTTTAACGGCGACGGTACGGTTCAGGGAAGGTTCATGGGCCTTGAAAACGACCCCCATACCTCCGCGACCAATCTGGGAATCGATGACGTAATGTCCAATGGTTTCGATCATGGTTTTCTCCATAAATATTATACCACCCGCAAAATCGGAGGACGGTACCTTACTCATGATAGACTCAAACAATGAAACACGGTGTGATCTCCCTCACAATCCCCCTATTCCTCATGGTCACTCCACTCTATTCGACAACCCTCAGACAAATCTCACCCATGCAGGAAGTGTATATTCTGGGATCCGGGAATGAGAATCTCTCCATTACCACTGAGCACAAGTACGGAAGTGACCCCGACCTGATCTATATGTATGCTCCAGACGGAAAACTCGTTGATCGCCTATCCATTACGGCGAGCACAACAACGAATGTGACACTGGGTCATGGCGCAGGGACCTATAAATTTCTCCCCGTCAGTAAAACCTATCTCCACACATACGCAGCACCGGGAACGACACCTGTGGTTGTCAAACCCTTTGATCACCAGCCCCTTCTCAGAACCAGCGGTTCCGTATCCCTCTATTTCAAGGTACCCGAGGCTACGAGCGAATTCACTTTCTTCGCAAACTCGGTGCAGAGTTCAACAACCGTAACCATTCAGGTTTTTGATCCATCGGGGTTACTGATGCACACCTTCAATCTATCCTCTAACACCTACCATCAGGAATCAACATTCACCAGCCCTGTTCCGGGATTCTGGAAATGCATGTGCAAAACCTCCACCCTGGAACGCTGCGGCTTCTGGGTGGAGGGGATTCCCAACCTCTTCTCCGCCACGCCGGACACATGGTTCGAGCCCGACTTTCCGACAGCCGGTGCGATCCTTTCAGCCGATGGACAATCTGTGGTTTCCGAACATGCAAGAGTGGGAGTCAACTGGTGGCTGAGCCCCTATAATCCAGGGTCCTATCAGGCGGAACGCGACGGAGTGGTGGGTGCCTTCATGGACACGGCCCGATTGACGGTCGACTGGGCCTGGCGCGAACCGTCAAATGACAACAGTGATCCCTTTACAATCAACTGGAGTGGCTTCAATTTCTCCGGTCACGACGATCGAATGAAGGCGTATAAAAGGGATGTTGTTTCCAGCATTCCGGAGACCATGCCGGTCCTCCTTTTCTACTGGAGCTATTCCGTATCCTGGCAAAATGAAAACCCCGTGTACTGGACCCAGGCACAGATGGAGGAGTATGCGGAATTCGTACTGGCGACGATGATCCATACGGTTGCTCCGGACCTGGAAATCCCCCCGGGCTCAGGACCCTCGTACCCCTTCCAGTGGATTGAGATCCTTAATGAGCCAAACCTGACCATGGGGAGCAGTGGGTATCCGGCATACATCAGTCTCGTGGAAACGGTGGGAAAGAGGCTCAAAGAATATCCTGACCCACGGATCCAGTCCATTAAAATCGCGGCACCCGGAATCGGCTGGGCATGGGGAAAGAATAACGTGGAAATGGAAAACTGGATTGGAAAGCTTATCGACTATGCCGATCCCTATGTGGATGGAATCAACTGGCACCAGTACGATTATCTCCACATTGAGCAGTGTCATCAGTACGAGGAGGACATCCACAAGGTAAAACAGTGGTTACGCACCCGTGGGGACGGAATCGACGATGAAGCGATCCTGATGACCGAGACGAATCAGCATGGAGGTCCACCCACATGGTGGAAGCGCCAGGATACTTTTTATGCTTCTCGCTGGTGGGTAGGCGTCCTGTTGTCGGCATTGCGGGGAGGCGTTGACTTCATCCATTTCTATCAGCTGACCGATGATCCGCCTCTCACCTATAACTACAAGGGCCTGATGTTTCACGACGGCCCCTATCAGCCTCCCCTTTTCCCCGGCGGCCCTCCCCACGGTTGGAAACCGGTCCTTCATGCAACCCGATTCATCAACGAATATCGGAACAAATGGATCGTTTCATCTCAATGCGATCACCCGGACATCGCTCACCTTATCACGATGGATCCGGAGACTAAAACCGTATCCGTGCTGCTGGCCAACCTTTTCGACCGGGAAATCGATCTTGACATTTCCATCATGCTTCCGGAAGAGATGCAGTACATCAACTATACCCGGGCGTCCGAAATCCTTTCCGATGAATCGGGAAGATCCGTCCGAAAAAAGGGTCCAGAAAACGTGGTTCAGGCTTCCAGGTCCCTGGACATCACCCTTCATCTGGATCCCCGGACCATCCATGCCCTGCTCTGGAAGCGCCCTCCCCACCATCGCCCCTTCGACTTCCATACTCCCTGAGTCCTGATTCCTTTCAGGACAAGAAAATTAGGGACTGTCCCTATTTTTTAGCTTTTTCAACCCATAAAACCTTATGTTATGGTATGATTTTCCCGATTGGCCACCTATGATTGCGGGTCAGACCAATACCATCTTTCCCGTGCAGGTCAACAGTACGGTCCCTACACCTGGGAAGCCCTCTACCAACTCGGCATCAACGGCAACCTCTACCCGGGGGATCAGATCTGGTCGGAGTCCCTTGGGACATGGACCTCCATTGAAACGATTCCGGAACTGAAACAATATATCACCACGGTACAAACCGGGAGACCGAAGTGGCTTATTCCTGCAACCCTGACGCTGTTCGGCCTTGCCGTCATCCTCGTAGCGGCTGTTCTCTTTCGTCAGACTACCCGCCTGACCGTTAAAGAGTACTACCCCAGAAGCGGCCCGGCCGGATCCTGTGTTCTTCTGGAGATCAGCAAGAGTGTCGAACCCGAGCATGTAAAAATTCTCTGCGGAGATCACAATCTAGCCTTTTCTTACCTGGGTGACAATTGCTATTCCGTAATCCTTCCCACGGATCCTTCATCGAATCAGATCCGTCTTCTCTACAAGGATAAGGAGGCAGATTCCGTCTCTTTCGCCGTTCTTCAGCCGGAAATCACGCTCCTGCACGAAGAAAAGCTGAGACCCTCCCCCACAGGTCAAAGGATTGAATCGAAAGCAGGGATCTCCGTCACTCTGCCCGGGGAGTTCCTGGACAAACAGCGATACCTTACGATTTCCAGAGTGACGAACCCGGCTGTTCCCAGGCAGGATCCCTTCCATGATTTGGAGTATATTGACATTACAATTGACGGACTGTCGCAGCTGAAGGATTACATAGAAATTGGGATTCCCTACGATCCATCGCTTATCGATCCCTCCATTCCCCTGGAAGCCAACTTTGATCCCGCCTACTGGAATGAAGAGGAACAGAAGTGGATTGATGTCTACTACCGTGTGGACCCGGACTCACACAAAGTCTACTTCATCACGGACCACCTCTGCGTTTCAGTCATAGGTCTCGGCACTGCGGCCATTACTGTCGGTGTCGCTTCAGAGATCGGAGAGCGGCTCCTGAACGACAAGTACATCTCCCGGGACAAGAAGGTCCGGATCCTCTACTCCGATGCGGGTCTTCAACAACTGTTTCCAAACAAAAAATGGGAAGCCAGGATCGCCCCGGCCAAACTTCACACGGGAAACTGGTATAACCCGAAGATATCCTCTGCAGTCCAGGATTTCGGCCATATCCTCGATATCTCCCTGGCCCGCTATATGCGGGAAGGCTTTGCCGACCCGACCGTCAAGACGGTGTGGGGGAAGCACGTCTATAACCGCTACGTGAAGGTCAAGGTGGATTCCTGGTATAACGCCGGGGGGGAAATGTCCCATGACACCTTCTGGGACCAGATCAATGTTCCTTCCTACCTGATCAACACCTACTTTTATGATGAAAACATGACGGCCAGGGATACCTTTGAGGACCGTTTCACCAGGTTGAAGGCCTTCCTTTCCCATGAGCTTTTCCATGTTTTTCAGCGCCCCTATTACAGCATCACGATCGCATTAATACAAACTCCTCACCTCTGGTGGAGAGAGGCGTGCGCAGAGTGGGCATCACACGACCTGGCAAAGATTCCCGACCGCCCGGGGTGGTATAAAGATTCGCCCCATATCACACCCAGGATCGGACCGAAGTACCTTGACTTTCCCGCGGATACATCAGGGGAAATTCCAGGAACGTTTCGAGGAGATGCACTTGAGTACCAGTACCTGAACTCCGTTTTCATCCGTTACCTGGTTCGACAGAGAAATATATCGATCAGGGACGTCACGGAGAGAATCGCCGCAGAAGGAAGTGCAAATCCCCTGGAACCCCTGCGCGTCTATCTACGGGGAAGGACCGGCCTCGGGTTTGACGAACTGTTCGCGGACTATGCACCCTGGCTCCTTCAGGAGTCCCAGGTGCCGCTCTCCGATTTTTCTCACCCCGACAACCAGTCGATTGCGGCAGAGCGCAGTGATACCGTGATCATTAAAGGCACGGAAGCGACCCTGCGTTTTTACCAGAATTGCGGGGACAGCGGGAACCAGTTCAGGCTGACAGCCTTCAAAGTTTCCGGAGGCCGCGAGCATCTTACTCCCCAGGACACTCCCCTCTTTCGTCTGGAGGAGTGCTACCCGGACGATTACGAAGAGATCGAGGTCGAAAAGGGTGATCATCTTTATTTCATCGCTCCCAATGGGGAGACAAAACCTGCAAGAGCCGGCCTGACCGTTCAGACCATGAGTGATGATGAATGGGAGAATGCAGCCTATATCACGATGGAAGCCAAACCCAACGGGACAGCAAAAGTCTGGGCTATTCAAATATGCAGTGAAGCTATCCTTATTGATCCGCCGGAGATCGAGAACGCAACCACCCATAAAGACTATGAGTTCGACATCAAGGCCGTTGGCCTTCCTGATTTCATAAAGGAGGCTGCCTTCACCTACGACTTCGGGGATAAGCAGAAAGATTCAACGGGAAAGGTCACCGTACCGGTTAGTGGCGGGGAAGCCCAATTCTCCCTTACCCACGCGTACAAACCCATACCCAATCTGAATGGCTCCACCGAACCCATTGTATACACGCTCACGGTAGAGATGTACCATGAGAAAGAAAAACGGCTGGAAGCGGAAGCCGATGTCAGCATCGATCCCGTGGAGCTGGTAGTCACACCCAGGCACTCCGTCGGGCCTCCCGGAGCCACCTTCGACATGGAAGCGAAGGCACGTCCTGAGGACAACTACAGGTTTGTATGGGAAATGGAAGGGAAGGCTGAAGCCTTTGAAGACCAGGGCAGGGAGTCGGGCATCGCTCCGGTGCTGGAACGGGAAGGAAAGTTCGCTGTCACAGTGAACCTGTACGATCTGAACGGAACCCTGCTGGCGAAGGATCGGGTGACCGCGGAGGTCACAAAGGAAGAGACTTCGAAACCGAAGGGCGGAGGATACTGGAAGCTGGACAGGGTCGAAACGGAGGCGAAGAATATACGGCAGATGTATCCGGACGACCCGATTCCCCTGGGTAACGCAAAGGCACATTGCGGTGAAAACTTCACAACCTCCGTTTCAATTCACCGAGAGGAGGTCAGTATAAGCTATTCCGGGAATAAAAAAGAGAGCATGGGGGGTGGCGAGGAAAGTGTTGAATATCTCTCCACCTGGACCGATCCCGGGGACATCATCCGCCCCGGCATCCTTGAATTAAGGTTCTCATCAAGGGAACTGGCAAGGAACTATAAGGGCGGAGATATAATTATGGAAGCAGGGTTTAACGATGGTCCTCAGGGATATTTCCTGAAAAGAGTCATTAATAGTGCAAACTTCATGGAGCTGGATAAGAGTTACCGCTGTCACACGACCGTCAAACTCGGGGAGGATCCGGCCACCGATACATGCACCATGACACCCGAAATCACCGAGGGGCAGGAGGGAGGCGAAATCTACTTCTCGATCAATGCTATTTCATGGCATGGACATGCCAGCCTCACCATGATCTACATCTGGACCCCGGAACCCAACTGAATCATCTTAATCTGTCCATCCGTAGCGCTCTCTTATCTGCTGTATACAATCAGTATGTGCTACTATTTCTTCATTGGCTTCATATAGAAGTGACGACCCATACTACCTTTCCCGCGGGGGTCAGCAGTACGGCCCCTATACATGGGAAGCGCTATGTGAACTCGGCATCAACGGCAACCTCTACCCGGGGGATCAGATCTGGTCGGAGTCCCTTGGGACATGGACCTCCATTGAAACGATTCCGGAACTGAAACAATATATCACCACGGTACAAACCGGGAGACCGAAGTGGCTTATTCCTGCAACCCTGACGCTGTTCGGCCTTGCCGTCATCCTCGTAGCGGCTGTTCTCTTTCGTCAGACTACCCGCCTGACCGTTAAAGAGTACTACCCCAGAAGCGGCCCGGCCGGATCCTGTGTTCTTCTGGAGATCAGCAAGAGTGTCGAACCCGAGCATGTAAAAATTCTCTGCGGAGATCACAATCTAGCCTTTTCTTACCTGGGTGACAATTGCTATTCCGTAATCCTTCCCACGGATCCTTCATCGAATCAGATCCGTCTTCTCTACAAGGATAAGGAGGCAGATTCCGTCTCTTTCGCCGTTCTTCAGCCGGAAATCACGCTCCTGCACGAAGAAAAGCTGAGACCCTCCCCCACAGGTCAAAGGATTGAATCGAAAGCAGGGATCTCCGTCACTCTGCCCGGGGAGTTCCTGGACAAACAGCGATACCTTACGATTTCCAGAGTGACGAACCCGGCTGTTCCCAGGCAGGATCCCTTCCATGATTTGGAGTATATTGACATTACAATTGACGGACTGTCGCAGCTGAAGGATTACATAGAAATTGGGATTCCCTACGATCCATCGCTTATCGATCCCTCCATTCCCCTGGAAGCCAACTTTGATCCCGCCTACTGGAATGAAGAGGAACAGAAGTGGATTGATGTCTACTACCGTGTGGACCCGGACTCACACAAAGTCTACTTCATCACGGACCACCTCTGCGTTTCAGTCATAGGTCTCGGCACTGCGGCCATTACTGTCGGTGTCGCTTCAGAGATCGGAGAGCGGCTCCTGAACGACAAGTACATCTCCCGGGACAAGAAGGTCCGGATCCTCTACTCCGATGCGGGTCTTCAACAACTGTTTCCAAACAAAAAATGGGAAGCCAGGATCGCCCCGGCCAAACTTCACACGGGAAACTGGTATAACCCGAAGATATCCTCTGCAGTCCAGGATTTCGGCCATATCCTCGATATCTCCCTGGCCCGCTATATGCGGGAAGGCTTTGCCGACCCGACCGTCAAGACGGTGTGGGGGAAGCACGTCTATAACCGCTACGTGAAGGTCAAGGTGGATTCCTGGTATAACGCCGGGGGGGAAATGTCCCATGACACCTTCTGGGACCAGATCAATGTTCCTTCCTACCTGATCAACACCTACTTTTATGATGAAAACATGACGGCCAGGGATACCTTTGAGGACCGTTTCACCAGGTTGAAGGCCTTCCTTTCCCATGAGCTTTTCCATGTTTTTCAGCGCCCCTATTACAGCATCACGATCGCATTAATACAAACTCCTCACCTCTGGTGGAGAGAGGCGTGCGCAGAGTGGGCATCCCACGACCTGGCAAAGATCCCCGACCGCCCGGGGTGGTACAAAGACGCACCCTACATCTCCGATCGGATCAGCTATAACTACCTCAAATACCCGCTCAGTACGATAGGAAATCAAACCGGAACGGTCGTAGGAAACGGTCTTGAGTACCAGTATGTGACCGCCATCTTCCTGCGCTTTTTAGTCCGGGAGAAGGGTTTCAATATTAAGGAATTGACAGAAAGGGTCGCCCTCGATTCCGGAGCCGACCCTTTGCGGCCTTTGAGAAAATATGTCCGCCGGCAGACCGGAAAGAGCTTTGATGAGGTCTACGCTGAATTTGCCAACTGGCTTCTTAAAACCACCGGGCTCAAGCTGTTTGACAAAATCGACCTCAAGAGCAACGCTGTGGTGGCTGAACGCACGGTTCCAGTTTTTGTCCCGGACAAAGAGACCACCGTCCGCGTCTACCAGCTCTGCGCCGAAAATAAAGATCCCCAGCGGATCAGCGTCTATAAGCTGCCGGGAGACCGGGAGCACCTCACCCAGAACGAGACACCTGCAGCCAGGCTCGATGACTGTTTTCCGGAGACGGCAGAGATTGAGGTCTCCCATGGAGATTACCTGGCCGTGGTCATTTCGAATGGGACTGAATGGCCCCAAAAAAGCGGCCTGACGATCCAGGCCCGCCCGGAGGAAAAGTGGGAGAACATATTTTACGAAACGGTGGAAACAAAGCCGGATGGCACGACGAAGGTCCTGGTTTTCAAGGTGAGCAGTGAGGCCATCTTCATTGACCCGTCGAAGATCGAAAATGCGATCCATGGTGAAGAGTACACCTTCAAAGTCAAGGTGGCAGGCCTTCCGGAACAGCAAAAAGAGGCTGAGTTGGACTATGATTTTGGAGACAGGCAGAAAGACTCCACCGGAAAGATCACGGTTTCGCTGAACAGGGGTGAGGGCACCTTCACACTTAAACACACCTTTAAGCCGGTCCCTAACGTAAATAAATCCAGAGAACCGACGAAATACACGCTCACCGTGCAAATGAAGAGGAAAGATGAAAAACCTCTCACAGGTAAATCCGAAATCTTCCTGGCACCTGTTGAGCTGGTCGTCACTCCGCGGCACTCCGTCGGCCCGCCTGGAGCTACGTTCGACCTGGAAGCTTACGCCCGGCCCGAAGCCGTCTACAAATACAAGTGGGAGATGGAGGGTGAAGCCGAAGCCTTTGAAGATCAAGGCAAGACTTCCGGTATCGCCCCGGCCCTGGAAAAAGAGGGAGAATTTTTCATCACTGTAAAACTCTTTGACCTGGAGGGAACCCTCCTGACGACAGACCGGGTAACGGTTATGATCACAAAGGCAGATGAACCTGAAGAGGGCAAAGGTTACTGGAAGCTGGCGCAAGTAGAAAAGATTGAAAAAAACATTCGGGCGATGAAAGAGAGTGACCCTTCGCTTTACAACAATGCCAAATCCTATTGCGATGAAAACTTCTCCTCTTCGGTTGCGATAGAGCGGGGAAAGCTGAAGATCGACTACACCGGAAAAATCCAGAAGAGCAGGGGCGGTGAGACAGAAGAGATCGATTTCACCGCCACCTGGACAGACCCGGGGGAAACCATTCACCCGGGCAGAAAAACCATAAAGCTTTCCGCAAAGGAAATGGGAAAAAGCCAGTTTCAACAGAGAAACGACGTAAACATCGACGCACGCATCTCTTTTTCTACCGGGGACGAGGGCGATCTCGCAGGGGGTATCAGCCAGGGCATCGGAATGTTCAGCAGCCCACACTACGGGTGGAACTGTCAGACCAGAGTCCATCTGGCAGGGAGAGGGCCACTCAATGACAGCTGCACCATAACACCCACCATCCCCGATGGTGAAGAGGGCCGCAAGCTGGCTTTTGTGGTCAAAACCGATTCAAAGATGGGAACAGGACAGTTGACCATGATCTACGACTGGGTGGACACTCAGGAAAAGGAGCCTGAACCTGAAACACCGGGCTACTGGGAACTGACCAGAATATGGCAGGAAACATGGGAAGATGATTTCAACAACAAGGACAAGGTTCCCATTAACCTGTCTGGAAACTCGTTTACCTACTCAAGAGTTTTCCAGGACTTAACAAACGCGTTCCATTTCGACTATGCGGGAAGCTGGGAGCAGATGCCGAAAACGGTACCCCATGACACGGTCATGGAAACCACTCTTCGAATAGACAGCATAAAGATGACATATGCCGACTCTTCTGGAGGCGCCTGTGCTCAACTGAACAGCGGCTGGGACCGCTTTAAAAATAAAACAGATACACCGAAGCCGGACTGGATATCTCATGGCTGGTCATTCGAGGGGGTTTGCGCGGGCGGGAAAGATAAAGACTTTCCAAAATCAAAAATAATTAAGTGGAGCCTGAAATTATGGCCTGAAGATGGGGCAAAGCAGGTTGTCACCGTCCGCGCTATGGCCTACTCCGTCCGATCCTCATCCGTCGCCCACACCTACTACGAATACACCTTCAGGAAAGACCCCAATTGGAAGTGGTAGTCAAAGAAGGAAATCAATTACATCCCGCAGGTAAGATGGAAAACTTTAATTTTACATCGAAGTGTCCGGACCGGTTGGAGAAGTCAACCTGATCACGACCTACACCTGGCAACCCACACCGAACAGATAATTAAATTCTTAAATCTTCAAAACTCATGAAATTCACCAAATTCTCGAATTTTCTTTGACATCTTTCCCCTCCAGGAGTACGATTCCATCATGGCCCGGAAAGCACATTCTAAATCTTTCCCACTTTTCATCATGGTCTGTTTTCTGGCCATCACTCTTTTCGCTGGAGAATACTCGGTAGGTGAACAGAAATTCAATTTTCCCGCCCCGGAAGGTTTTCTCCCGACGAGCACAAACGCCCCCGAGTTATTCGCGCATGTATCGGCGCTTTTTCCATCCAATATCAGGGTTATTGAACATTTCTTACGACCCGAGGAAATCGAGGCCTTCAAATCGGGAAAAACAGAATTATTCAAAGAATGGATCACGATTCTCGTATTCAGTGACCTTGAAGGGGGGAACCACACCTTGCAGGACTTTGCCGATCATAAGAATGAGCTCAAGGAGCAATTGAAACCCTCACTTCATTCCTTTGATGAAATCGTGCCAGAACTCACGGAGGCCCTGGATGATGACATACTGGATTTCATGCGAAAGTACGGTCAGATTGTCACCTTTGGTCTGAACCAGGACACCGAACGCTATGTCTCCTATTCATTTCTTGGTCTCTACAAAGCCCGGAAAGATCAAAAACCTATCCGGTACATCGCGGCGGGAACGTCGGCTCAAATTCTCATCCGCGGCAAAATCATCATGATCAACACCTATAAAATCTTCCAAGACCGACGTTCCATCGGCTGGACCCGAACGACCTCGGAAACCTACATTAAGAAAATCATCTCCAGAAATCCAACCGGGGAAACAGGAAAATAGACAGAGGAAGCAGAAGCTGATTTACAAAGCAAACTCAAATAATAGTTCATGAAATTCCTGAACGCATTCCTTGACTATTCTTCCCCTTCGTGCAGATCTTTGACGAGCTTTCCGCCAAGGCCTACGTTCTCTGCCCGGTTCTCCTTGATGAGAATGATGATCTCCGCGGCGGGAAATTCATAGATCTTCGCCATTACTTCCGTAATTTCACATACCAGATTTCTTTTCCTGGATTCCTCGATGGGGGGACCTTCAATCGTTACAATCGGCATCGATGCCTCCTCCAAATCTTACTTTCTCTCATCGTAACACAGGAAAAGCTGTAGGCAGAAGAAAAGCAAAAAGCTGTATCTGAATAAATGCTTCGATTCATAACCCAAGCAGGATTCGCACCCTGTCTTCCACCGAGTTCATTGTCATGATACTGATTTTCCCCCAGGGTTCGAGCAGCCTTTCGCGGGCTATAGTTCGAACCATGTCACAGAGGATATAACTTATTTCTTTCAATCCTCCCTCCGGAGGTTGAATAGGAACATGAAGCGGTATGCCTCGATCGCGGGTAGTCAGTGGCAAAATGGCAACGAGATCTGCCGGCCCATGATTGAATGTATCCATCGACACGATTAATACAGGTCGTCTACCCGCTTGTTCCCGTCCTCGTACTGTATTGAGATCGGCGTACCAGATCTCACCTCTGCAGGGTAATATTCTCAACTCTCTTCTCCCTCAGAGATGCCCTCGTCCAGAAGACCATCCAACTTTTCTCGTTCTTGAAGCAGTTCATCCCACGCTCTGGAATCTTCTCGCAAAAGACCATAGGCCCGATTGGCTTCTCGAAGAATGCCTTCTCTCCTGTATGTTTCCAGCGCTCTACGCAGGAGCAGGTGCATTGAGATATTTTCCCCTTTTGCGATTTCCTTTAAGAGCGCGTGGGTCTCTTCATCAATTCGCACTGTCGTTGCCATAGCACCTCCTGTATTACAATAAGTATACCATAATGTATACTCTATTGTAGACATTCATACCTTAATTACAATCGCCATAGATTCCCGGATGGAAACAGTTTTACATCATCTATCCAACTAATATTCCAGGAGGTGGGAGAATATTGGCTTATGAAAAAACACCGAGCTCTTTGACCCGGTAAAGTTCACCTGGTATTGATCCAGGAAACAACACCGGGTGTCAGCTTAACTCCCCTGCGGGACGCTTCTTCCAATAGAAAGGCCATCGTAGATTCGGGCCGTGGGGACAGGAGAACCACGAGCTCGTCCGGTTGAGCAAGGGACAACCCCATCTGCCAGGCTTCCTCGGGCTCGGGAACCGCATGCAGGCATTCGGGGGAAATGCCGCCTGTCAGGGCACCCTCCTTGAGCAGTTGAAGGATTTCGCCCTCCTCCCGGCCTCTCCGGTCATAGCCCTCATAAAGAACAAGGGCATTGTATGTCTCAGCGGCGATCCGTCCGAGATTGAGGATCTCCTCATCACTGCGGTCCCCTGCGGCGTCAAGGATCCCGATCGCCCGCTTTTGAAAGGATTTCACGAAGGGGTGAAGGGCCCGGAAACCGGCGGCGTTGTGGGCATAATCCAACAGGAGCGTGGTTGTTCCCATCTGGAGAAGGTTAAGGCGCCCCGGGATCACCTCCGGGGTGGGGAAAAAGGTTGCAAAGCTTTCCCTCAGGGAGTCGAGGGGAATCCCCTTCCCATACAGGGCAGACAGCGCTCCCAGGATGGAATCCAGGGTCAGGGCAGCCCTCCCGTGGAATGTCAGAGGAATCTCATCGAGCCTGAGGAACAGGTGGCGGTCTCGGGAATCCAGAATCACGATCTGATCCCGATCCACGGCTATGCCAATCCCGCCATCCCGAACATGCTGTCTGAGGACAGGGTTCTGATCGTTTGAGGAAAAATAGATCAGGGGAGTATATACCCTCTTCGCCATTTCCGTAACCAGTTCGTGGTCGGCGGAGAGGACGGCGACACCGTCACCGTAAACCTGTTCGGCCACAACGGACTTTGCATAGGCCAGATCCTCAAGATAGCGGATGTCATCCCTTCCCACGTGATCATCAAACATATTCAGGATGATGCCGGCATCGGCAAAGGTGTACCCGAGCCCCCTTCGAAGAATGCCTTCCCTGGAAGTTTCCAGAACGGCACAGGTAATCGTGGGATCCTTAAGAACAAGAGCGACCTGCTCGGGGTACGTGAGATCCCCTTTCATAATCCGCCGCCCGTCGATGAAGAGGCCTTCCGTGGATGTGACTCCGCAGATATGTCCGGCCTTTGTGAGGCAATGGGCCAGAAGGTTGACACAAATCGTCTTTCCCAGCGTCCCGGTGACGGAATAGACAGGCACCCGTGTGGGTGTACCCGCCGGAAAGAGCATCGAAACCAGGGCTTTGGCCACAGGCCTGGACTCCCCACGTGTGGGGTTCAAATGCATTCGGAAGTCCGGTGCCGCGTTGACCTCGATGACAGCACCCTCAGTTTCCAGGATGGACTGGGAGCAGTCTTTCGCGATGACGTCCACCCCTGCCACATTGAGGCCCAGGGCCCTGCAGGCCCTCTCGGCGAGGAATCGGTTCATGGGGTGAACGGTATCGGTGACATCCTCTGCGGAACCCCCCAGGGAGAGGGATCCGGAGGTTTTCAAACGAAGGGTCTGACCCTCCGGCAATACGGTACCCTGATGGACACCCGCCCTTTTCAGGATTCGGAGTGTCTCAATATCTAACGTCACGGTCGAGAGAAGATCCTTGTCACCCGGACCTCTTCCAGGCTCCTGATTCAGAGCCTCCACAAGCTCGGCCACAGTTTTGGATCCATCACCGGTGATCACCGGCGGTGCGAGCTTCACGGCAGCTGTGAGCTGATAATCCATCACAAGGAACCGGTACGTTGAACCGGGGACGTGGGTCTGAGCCAGGACCCTCGGATCAATGGAGGAAGCCGCCTCAAAAGCGGCGGGAAGTTCATCGGGGTCAGAGATTGAAGTCGTCACGCCTTCCCCCCGGTGACCCCTCCGGGGTTTAAGCGTAATTGATCCGCCGAGCTCATTCAGGAGAGCAGGAAGCCTGCCGGGTTCAAGCACTTCCACGGTCGCCGGAACCGGAATTCCGGCATCTTTCAGGATCGAAAGCGTGAGTTCCTTGTCATCCGCCGTCTCCACAGCAATCAGGCTCGTATCCGAGGTCAGCGTGGCGCGGATCCATTTCCGGTAGCGGCCGGTCCCAAGCTGAACGAGGTTGTACTGATCCAGCCTCAGAAAAGGGATTTCTCGCTCGGCAGCAGCGTCCACGATGGCCTGGGTACTGGGGCCGAGCAAACGCCTCTCTCTGATTTGCACCAGAGCCTCGATCACCGGAGAAACGGGAAAATCTTCCCCCTTCAGGATGGCATTGACAAGATTTACCGCAGCCTTACCGGCATAGACGCCGGCTGCCTCGTCCAGGAAGCGGAAGACAACATTATAGACACCCTGCTCACTTGTGCTCCGCGTTTTACCGTAACCTGCATCCATCCCGGCCAGGGTCTGAAGTTCGATGGCGACATGCTCGGTAACATGGCCCAGGAGAGTTCCCTCCTTTACGCGAAGAAGAAAACCTCCCGGCTCCCCCACCGAGCAGTGATGTTCCTTCAGCGAAGGAAGGCGTTTTGACAGTTCATCGTGAAATCCGGCAATCTCCCCGGTGAAGACTTCGTCGTATTCCCCCAGGTCGATTCGAAAAATCACCACGGCCCCGCCGCTGAAATAGTTGGCGCCCTGCATGATCCGGATGTCCCGGACCGTGAGCGGTCCCGGGGCGATTTCGTAGGACTCGAAGACCTTCAGGTCCGCCGGGTTGGGCAGAGCATCGGTGTCAGGGTTCAAAGCGTCCCTTCACCAGCCGTGCCCCCTCGGAAACCATGATGGCACCTTTTGCGATGACGTACTGAATGGAATCGTCTTCACCCAGGAGGACGGCGTCGGCATCCTTTCCTGGCGCGATCGAACCCTTCGCCTTCATTCCGAAGATGGCTGCCGGCGTCGTTGTCGCCACGGCGAGGGCGGTTTCGAGGGGAAGTCCCTCATCACGCACAGCCTCCATAATCTCGACAAACAGGGATTTAGGCTCTCCGGAGACCAGTTTCACAAGGTTACCCTTCTCGTCGAAGTGCGGCAGGGAACCCCCTCCATCGGAGGAAAAAGTAATGTGATCCAGGGGAACACCCGCCTCAAGGAGAAGCCTCAGGGCCGTGCAGGGCTTGATCTCATATTCGGGAAAGAAATGGTATGAAGAAGTCGTGATGTCCACATATCCCGTCTTTCCGTACTCCTTCGCATCTTCAAAGATGTAATCATTCCGGTTGCAGTGCGTGGGAATGAACTGGGTCAGCTTCAGCTCGCTGATCCTGACCACTTCCCGGAGGAGAGCAAAGGGATCTTTCGCGTCACCCATGTGAAGGTTCACAATCCCGGCTTTCCCGCCCAGCATGCCTCCCACCCGGGCATGTTCGGCAATCCGGATGAGTTCCTCGACGGATGGAAAAGAAGAACGGTGGTCGGAGATGGCAATTTCACCGGCGCCGATGACCTCTTCGATCAGGGCGATATCCCTTCCCACATCCCCCAGGATTGTCGGCGTGGGAACCTGGTAGGCTCCCGTGTAGATCCACGCCGACATTCCCTCCTCCTTGAGAGCCTTGGCCTTCATAAGCACGCTCTCCACCGATCGGGTCATCCCATCCGTTCCAAGACAGCCCACGACGGTAGTGATCCCACCGACAAGAAACTGGCCCAGGTTCATTTCCGGAGTTCGGGTGGATGGTCCACCCTCCCCGCCGGCACCCGCAATGTGGGCATGGTTATCGATAAGACCAGGAATCAGCCTCTTTCCGCCGGCCTTGATGACCGTCACGGGGACTCCCGTCGGCACGGGAATGGAAGGCTCTACGGCGATAATTTTTCCGGCTGCCATCAGAACATCACGGCGGCCCATCGACTCAGGTGCGTAGAGATCACAATCCTGGATAAGAATCATCATATTCATCACTCCTCAGGTTCAGACGATCAAAGATACCGGTTCAGGAAGTCAGGAAGCAGGGGCCGCACGGCATCGGTAATTGCCTTTTCTTTCGCTGCGGCATCTGTTCCATTCAGGGCGACTCTGGCTTTTTCCTGTTCCGCCTGTTTTACCACAACGGCGTCGGCTTCCACGGTTACGAGGAACCCGTCATCCATCAGGTCCCTTGCCAGAACGGATTCAGCCGTGCCCGGGTTGTCCAGGATAACGATGTCGGCTCCCTGGTGCACCATTCCATAGTCCCAGATGTCGTTTTTCGTATGGTTGAAGATCGCGACATCCAGCCTTGGCTGACGGAGAATGATCTTTACGTTCTGATCGTGGTCAGCATTCTTGTGAAAATAGCGGCCGTTGAAATGGACACCCTCTTCGGTGAGGCTGGCGATGAAGAGATCCTTCTTCACTTCCTTCATGGCCGCCTCCAAAGAATCGCAAAGGCTCCTTGTCAGGCTGTGCCCGGAAAGGATCGGCACTCTCTCGTATCGCTCCCTGGGAAAGTGAACTTTCATGATTTCCCCGGGCACATCAATGGAACCGCCGAGGGCAGGAGCCAGGTGCATAAAGACCCCGGGTCCGGCATTAATCTCGATGATTCCGAAATTACCGTCCCGCCAGGATTTGGAAATATCCCTGGCGAGAACGTCGATACCGAGGCAGGTGACCTTGAAGTAGGAAGCGATATCTTCCACGAGCATGAGGTTATCCGGGTGAATCTTGTCCGTGACGTTAATGGAGACTCCTCCGGCGGAAATGTTCGCCACGCGGCGCAGGGTGATGCGCTCACCCTCACGCGGTACGGAGGAAAGGGTGAGGTTCTGGAGGTGGAGGAAGTCGCGAAGATCGTCATCGATCTTGATCTTGCAGAGCGGCGAACGGGCGTTATCCAGCCTGGCCACCGTATCATTTTCCACCTCGATGAGTTTTTCGATGGAATCTCTCCCGTTTCCGTCTACATAGGCGGGAACCCTCTCCAGGGCGGCCACACATCGGCTTCCTACAGCCAGGAGCCGGTGATCGGTCCCCTCTACCTGTTCCTGGACCAGGATACCTGCGAATTCGCTCTCATCAGGCCCCGGAGCGATTGCGTTATAGGCTTTCCGCACCTCGTCCGTGGACCGGATGTTCGTCGTCACACCCTGACCCTTATGGCCGGCAACGGGCTTAACAACGACGGGAAACGTCAGCTCTTCCGCCCTTTTTACAGCTTCCTCCACAGAGAAGCAGGTGTAGCCCTTCGGTGTCGGAAAGCCGCACATTTCCAGGAAATCTCCCACCATATCCTTGTACATGGTGAATTCCGTGTCCTTGATTCCATCCGTGGACACGGTGGTAGAGCGGCCCCGGATCTGTTTTTTTCCGTACCCCCACATGAACTGGCCCTCTTCAAAGAGGTAGAGAAGGGGAATATCGCGTTTGAGACCGGCTTCGTAGAGAGAGTAGAAGGTGGGACCGCCGAAGTAGGTGCGGTCAAAGGCTTTCTGGAGTCCCTCGAATTCTTTCCGGAATGGGAAATCCTGGTTATCCGTCATAGCGGAGAACCAGTCCCGGACGAGGTGTACCGCATCCGTGGCCACATCGGCATCCAGGTACTCAACCGCAACGACATAGTCGTCTGCACCTTTCTCAAGAGAATACCGCGTGAGATAGAGGTCGATTTCCATTCGAAGGACCTCCATAAGCGTGTGAACAAAGAACTCCGCAACGGTATCGGTTGTACACTCCTTCAGGTTTGGGAATTGATCCACAACCGCCTTCCGGTAATGGTCCACGCCGGGTCCGTCAGGATCGATGTACAAATTAAAGACAAGGGCCTGCCGGTTCAGGTAGAAATTGGGCCCCCGATACGCCTGAAACTTACTGATTGTAAAATCGCTCATCGTCGCCTCCTGCCTTCCATGGTGATCTGATACTTCTTTATTCATTCGCCCTTCCGCCGGGTGAAGAACAATCCTCACCTTCCGCAGAAAGATTACTTCCAGAATGTAACGGGACAATCACTTCCCAGCGGGAGAGATCAAATCGTGCTCCCGGCGCCAGAAGGCTGAGCCGGATGCCGTCCACGGAAAAAGCCTCTCCCTTTTTTACCTCATTGTAGTTGCTGTGCTCGAGCCATTCGCCACTCAACAGCACAACCGCACCGGACCCCAGTACCGTAAAGGTACCGTTCGATTCCAGATCGATAGCCGTATCTTCTGCGAGACCAATCCCTCGCATTGTGAGGCCGGAGGCGATCACCTGCATAAGCCGTGAGATTCGACACCGAACAAGGAAATGGGAATCCACTGTAATCCCTTTGAGGAAAGAAAAGCCGGCCCTGTGACGGATGGTTCCCTTTGAATGTCCCTCGTCATCCCCATCAAAGATCATGGTATCGCTGGCCGCGGCCGCTCCTGCACTGGTTCCGGCAACAACCATGCCTTCGGCATGTCTTGTTTTTATCAATGCAAGAAGATTGCTTCCCTCCAGAATCTCAACAAGCTTCACCTGGTCTCCACCGGTAAAGAAGACAGCGTCAGCCTGCTGAATTACCTCCAGGTGCGGAGGAAGGTCAGCCTCTTTGCTGTGACGGATGTCCAGGATGTCCACCTGTGTGACGCCAAGATCCGAAAAGGCTCTCCTGTAACGACCGCCTAATTCCCGGGGGATCTCACTTGCTGTAGGAATAATGGCAATTCTTCCGGCGCGACAGGCATGAACGACACGCTGGAGAATTACCCTTTCATTAAATTTGTCCTCCGCCCCTCCAATGAGGATGAGTCGGCCGGCTCCCGGCATCACATTCCCCTCAACAATCATGAACCACGCCTCCTCTGTTGATCTACGCGAATCCGCCGTGATATGTCGACGGTCCCCTCATGTTCTGATCAGCTTTTCTTGGACTTCGGCTTACTACTGCTCTTCGTCTTGCCTTCCTTTGCGCTTTTCTTCACCGCCGGTTTCTTCGCCGAGGAGGTGGCGCTTTTTTTCTCAGTGGTCTTCTTCGCAGCCGACGCACCCGCTCCCGTTGATTTCTTTTTCGAAACTGCGGTTTTCTTCCCGGTGCCGGAAGCCGGCTTTTTAGTTGCAGAAGCCTTTACGGAAGTTGACTTTTTCTTATCAGCCGGTTTTTTCTTCGGTGCCTCTGCCTTCTCCTCCGGCGTTTCCGCTCCAAGAGCAGCCAGTGCATACTCCCGGACGAGACTGTCCTCCATGGAGGCCATGTCTTTCAGAGCGGCCTTTGCTTTTGGGGAGTCAATCCTCTTAAGGGCAAGGGTCATGGCTTCCACAACGTATGAACTTTCCCCCACCACAGCCCGGGTAAAGGCCTCGATCACACGTTCGTCCCCCATAACGCCAAGGGACCGGGCGGCGGCTTCGCGTACATAGCCGTCATCGTCCCCCAGAAGCCCGAGAAGAGCATCCATCGCACTCTTTTCTCCAATACGGCCCAGGGCACGGGCGGCATTTTCTCTTACGTACGAACTCTCATCGGTAAGAACCCCCACGAGAGGCTCAACAGCGTCGGGGTGAGCGATCTCTCCAAGAGCCCGAACAGACGATTCTCTGACTCCCTTGTCCTCGTCCTTCAGGCAGGCAGCCAATCCCGATACGGATCGGGAATCCTTGATCTCCCCGAGGGCGGCGGCTGCGGCACGTCTTACCCATGAGACCTCATCGGCAAGGGCGCCGGTCAATCCCTCCACCGCATCCCTGCTCCTTGTCTGGGCCAGAATGGACACAGCCTCTTCCCTTACATGGGGATCCTGGTGTCGGAGAGCAGCCACAAGGGGCTTCACCACAACCTCACCCATCTCGCGAAGGATTCTTGAGGCATCCTCCCGTTGATACCGTTCACCACTGACAAACAGGTTCAGGAGACCGTCAACATCCCCCGCTTCCTGCATCTGGATCATCTCGTTAAGTGTCGTCATGATTTACTCCTTTTTTGCAAACCTTAAATGCAGAGCGATTGTATATGAAAACTGTGAAAAATCAAAGCCCTGATTCCAAAAATTTGGGTGCTTGAGCCATCAGCAAGGAACAATTGTGTAAATTTTCACCAGTACGCTCACGTTTCCACTATCAGAAAGGTATCCCCCGCCAAATCATACTTCAATAAATAGAATAAATAGGGACTGTCCCTATTTATTATCTTGTAAGTTATTATTTTTGTGGTAAATATGAAACGCTGTAATTTTTCATGGACATTACTTCGCCATGCCTTCAGCTTGCTCGTAATGACAGACACGGATGTCATCGCGAGGAGCCGCCAGGCGACGCGGCGATCTTTTCAAGGAAGCCTTAACACCTGCGAGATTGCTTCACTCCGCTTACGCTCCGTTCGCAATGACCTCCTGTTGATGCAGGTGTTTTATAAATACATTCAATCCTAAAATCCATAAAATTCATGAAATGCCTTATCGTACTCACCTCATCATCACCAGCACCCGGATCAGTCCCGTACCGGCATCGAGTGGATCAAGGGCTTTGCCAATAATGGTACCGAATTCGTAAGGCCGGAAAGCCTTTTGGGCATGACCCGGGTTAGCAGAGGTAATCAGGAGATCTCCACGGTGAATAGAGACCATTGACGCATCAGCCTTCACAAGAGTGATTCCGGAAACCGCCGCAAGAACCCTACCCTCTCCATCTTCAATAGAGACGCCCACCACCATGGGATCGGCTTCCAGGCTGCACGGGTAAAGCTCTTCCCCATCGGCAGGGTTAAAGACCAGGACATCCCCTGCTTTCACAGGGTATGCGACCGGCATCTCCTCCACAAGGCGCCGATCGAGCATACGATCCAATCTCGCATCATGGGTTGTACGGTCGGAATGAGTCTCCTCCAGGTCCTCCGGTGCCTGTTCATGTATCTTACTCTCATCCCTTTCCACCGCCCGATCTGTCGCCGTAGACCACTCACCCGTGCGCCGGTCTAATTCTTTGATGGCATTGATCATGGCCCAGAAGATCGGTTCGTTATTGACCAGGTAATATCCGTCGGTTCCGGTCTCCACAGCTTCGGGAATTAACGTGAGTACCTCCTGCGCAAGCGGCCCAACCCAAGTATCCCCCGTGGGTAATTTCAGCGGGTTTTTCTCTTTAAACTTGTAGTAATAGGGATCCAAAGCAACAATTTCAGCCAATCCCCTTACGTAGGGCTGCTCCACTTTTTTCAGATCCATATCGGAATAGGTGGACCAGTTCCCTCCCCCGATTTTGGCCGCTGTGCCGTTGACGGCCAGGGTGTATCCCTGTGTATCTTCTGTCCGTATTCCAACCGATCCGTTTTCGTTCACTTTAAAAGCGACACCGGGATATTGTGCAATGTAGATTCTAAACCGTGCATCCCAATCCGGATCCATGGAAAACCGGCCTTCTGAATAAGGATTGCCACTATCAAGGTGAATCCATCCTTGATCAAAGGTGGAAGCGACAACTTCAAAGGTATAGGTCATTCCGACAGTCATCGAAACGGGATCCTGGATTGTGAAAGAGTGCCAGTCCCAGGTGTCGGGGATGGTAATGGGCTGCGATGTGAGGAGTGTTCCTCCTGTGCCTTCCCCCTCGTAGATGTTTAGCGTAACAGTAACGCTTTTACCCGCTTCAGGGGAGCGGCACTCGATTGTCAAGACTGTCCAGAAGTAGACACTTGCAAAGGGATTTGTCCAGGATTGCCAATACTGGTATGTCGAAACCGTATATTCATATCCGCCATCGTTTTGGTCCAGGACTAGATGCTCACTTTCCGTGAGCGCCTCTACAGCCAGAGAATCACTTACCGTCAGTTTTGCCGCTGCATTGGATGTTCCGATCATCACCTGTCCGCCATCTTTAAAGGTAACTACATCTTCAAGGGAAGGAAGTGAAGTCGATGCTCCATTGGCAAAGACAAGGTCAGAACGGCTGGAGCCGGCATCTTTTCGATAGATGTTCCAGTTATAGGTACTCCCCGAAGTCTTATAACGAATACCCTGGTTAAAGGAATTATCGGACACCTGCAATGTGAGCCCCTGGTTGGGTTCCTGTGAATAGACATGAAGGTCCGTATCCGGAGAAGAGGTTCCAATTCCAACATTTCCTGATACTGCGGAATAGAGGTCATTTCCACTTACAGCCCAGTCTCCATCGTCTGTTGCAGGTGGGTCAGTAGTGCACTCCACAACGATACCATCGGGGCTTACGCACCACTTCCCGGATGTCAATGTTCCCACCTGGGGATCGATTTCCACGGTCGAAGGATTAACCCAATCGATCCCGCTTCCGGTACTGGAGAGAATCTGTCCGGAGGTTCCAGCATCTCCGGCGGCATCCCGAAAGCTCCCCGTTGTTCGGATATCCCCTGTGACATCCAGCGCGTAAGAAGGGTCTGTGTTTCCGATTCCTACTTCCCCCCCATGTTCAAAGGTTATGACGTCAGTCAGAGAAGACATGTCGGCCGAAGATCCGTTGGCAAAGACCAGATCGGCACTACCAGATCCAGCATCTTTCCTGTACATCCGCCAGGTGTAGGCACCCCCCGAATTCTGGAACATTAACCCCTGGTTAAAAGTGTCATTCGATACCTGAAGGGTCATTCCGTCATCCTCAGCGGATGAGAAGAGATGGAGATTGGTTGCAGGAGTCACTGTTCCGATCCCCACGTTTCCAATATTTGCATTGTAGATGTCCTCGCCTGAAATGACCCAATCCCCATCATCCGGTGCATCAGACGTACACTCCACAACTAAGCTGTCTGGGCTTGTACACCATTTCCCCGACGTCAAGGTGGCAACGGAGGGATCGGTCTCCACGGTCAAACCTATATCGTCCGTGTTATCGGCAAACCCGGCGGGAACCGATGTCAGGTTGTTCCAGTCATGCAGGTCTGTTGGTGTTTCTCCCTGGACAGAATAGGCATTCTGGGTATATGCGGAGGCCATCACCCTGACCCGGGGAGAAAGATCTTCTCCCTCAACGTTAATTTGAATCCAGACTTCGCTGTAATCGGCAAAGACGTCCGCCAGGTTGGTGTAGGAACCCGGGCCGGTACCATCCACATTGGTACCCAATCCAAGGGCAACATTGAATATACCGTCTGAAACGGTCACTGGGGCGCCGGCACCGGCCTTATGCTGATTGATCAGGATCTGAATCCCGAAGGTGGCCGCACTGTAAAAGGTAAAGGTCATATCATAATCCCCATTTAGCGGGACCCCTGCATCATCGCGCAGAACACCCTGGTAATTGATGTAGCGTGGGGGTGTTACCGCATACAGCATAACGGCCCCGATTACAAAGACCAGGAAAGAGAACATGAGTTTTTTCATGGCTGCCCTCCTTTGGAATATGAACCCCCTCCTCTTCTCTCACACACTATTAGATGACATGGGCACATTGTAAAAGATAGGCTCGAAAAATCAAAGAAAGTCCACCCGAGAGGTCCATGAGGCTCTGAATTACTTGAGGTAAGTCAGGTGCCAAATGGATACCCGAAGTTTTATTTGTAACGGTAGGGTATCTCCCGCAATATATGCTTCATTAAATAGGGACAGTCCCTATTTATTATTTTGTAAGTTAATAAATATGAGACATAAAGGGTACATGTGCCCGAGAGAGTCCCGATTTTTTTTCTTGAGATTGCTTCGCTTCACTATGTTCCGCTCGCAATGACAAAGTTCATTCTGCCACTGCGAGGCATGCAACGACGAAGCAGTCTCAATGAGCCCGAGAAGTCCACGAATTATCTTAAAAAGTCGAATAGGCACTCGAAAGATTGAAAATCTTGAGGTTGTCGTCTAACCGAATTGATGCCTTCCGACACAATTTTAATCGTGTCGGAAGGGTATCTCGCGCAATGACATCCTTCATAAAATAGGGACACCTCTAAGCCCCGAGAGCAAGGGGTACGATTTTCACGCCCAACCGATCCATACTTCATCCGACGGAAAACGTCCGACACCTCTTCGCGTCGAGAGGGTTGGTGGTTATCC
>Ga0209408_1000304_pt1 | contig 39713 bp, 40 predicted proteins | sample AD_UKC107_MetaG_FD_184422 | JGI IMG/M metagenome (GOLD analysis project Ga0209408, IMG submission 184422) | Active sludge microbial communities of municipal wastewater-treating anaerobic digesters from Hong Kong - AD_UKC107_MetaG (SPAdes)... | ecosystem: Engineered > Bioreactor > Anaerobic >... | reverse complement strand
AAGAGAAACCTCATCATGGACACAGCACTGGAACTCTTTTCTCAGAAAGGGTACCATACTACTACCATCAGTCAGATAGCAAAGCATGCCGGCATATCAAAGGGCCTCATGTACAACTATTTCAAAAGCAAGGAGGATCTCCTTACGGCTATCATGGACAGGTCGGTGACAGAGATATACGGCTATTTCAATCCTGATCACGACAGTCATCTGACCACCGAAGAATTTGAACTCTTCATACGGAAAGTCTTCAAGGTTCTTCATGAGAAGAGACAGTTCTGGAAGTTGCTCTTCAGGATAATGATGCAGCCGGGAGTATATGAGAAACTGTTCGGGGAGGAGTCGGGGTCATTATCAATATCAGGACAACCATTCAGAGAATACACTGAAAACATGATGAACCTCCTGGTTGAATACTTCCGGAAGAAGGGAGAGAATGCCGGTCCGGACTATGATCCGATGACTGACCTGCTCATGTTTATCAATGCCATCAAGGGGTTTGCCATCACTTCAATCTTCTCCGAGGAACAATACCAGGGAGAATACTTTGAAAAGGTAACGGAGGCACTTATTAAAAGATACAAATGAGACTTGCATAAGTTTGGGCTACACCGGGAGGGTAACTGTGACCTTCATGCAGGCCAGACGCAACCAATAACATAAATAATTTATAAGAGAATGAAATTAACAGGACAGATAATCGCAGGCATCGCACTGCTCATCCTGCTGCCGGCAGGCGGACCGGCCACCGCACAGCAGCTGAGTGCCAAAGAGATAATCAAAAAAACCGATGAGAAGTTCAACGGAGAGCTCTCGGGCTACAGCGTCATGAGCATGACCATAGTGCGCCCCTCATGGCAGCGCACGATAGAGTTCAAGTCGTGGGCCCTGGAGGATGACTATGCCCTCACCCTCATCACCGCGCCGGCGCGGGAAAAGGGACAGACATTCCTCAAGAGGGGCACGGAGATGTGGAGCTGGAATCCCGCCATCAACAGGCTTATCAAGCTTCCGCCCTCAATGATGTCGCAGGGCTGGATGGGTTCGGACTATACCAATGATGATATTCTCAGGGAGTCCTCCGTGGTGGAAGACTACACCCACACCTTTGAGGGAGAGGAGGAGATCGACGGCCGCATGTGCCACAAGATCAGGCTTACGGCAAAGGATGATGCCGACGTTCTCTGGAGCCATCAGCTCTGGTGGGTTGACAAGAATGAATTTATCGTCCTGAAAGCCGAGTTATACGATGAGGACGGTTACCTGGTAAGAACGGAGCGGGGCACGGAGCTGAAGACACTGGACGGAAGGTTCATACCAACCACCATTGAGCTGATCCCCGCCGAGGAGCCGGGCCGCAAGACCATCCTCACAATCAAAGAGGTAAAATTCAATGTCAGGATTGAAGAGAGCTTCTTCTCACAGCAGAATATGAAGACCATCAGATAGTGTTTATCAAATATCCATCGGAATGAGACTTACATGAGCAGCAACTGTCAAGGGGATATAATTATTTATTCATGTAAGTTCCATTAGACCAATAAGATAATAATCAAATAATCTAATGAAAAACCATCAGCTAGCCTGGAGAAATCTGTGGCGAAACAAAAGGAGGACCCTCATCACGGCGGCGTCGGTGTTCTTTGCAGTCTTCTTTGCACTGTTGATGAGGTCGTTTCAGCTGGGGACATACGAAAAGATGTACAGGGATGTCATTGAATCGTACTCCGGCTACCTGCAGCTTCAGCACAGTGACTACCTTGATGAATCAAGTCTTGACAACGGATTTGTGCTTGAGCAGTCGCTGACTGAGATCATAGAGGCTGACCCCAATGTGACAGGGTTCATCCCGAAGCTCGAATCGTTCGCACTGGCCGCTGCCGGAAGCCGCACGCAGGGTGTGATGGTGATAGGTATGGATCCGGATAATGAGCAGAAGACTCTGAACATAAAAAACCGTCTCATAAAGTACCGCCTGACGCCTGAGGCAACCGAAGCTCTCAGTGGAGAGAACCTGCCGTCACGCACGGCAAAGCTGGTAGGCGTATTCTCCGGCGAGGCCTGGACCGACGAGAAGAGCCTTATTTCTGACCTTGGCATAAGCGATGACGATTCGGCAGCAGTGCTGCCTCTTTTCAGGAAGCATGCATCACTTGAGAACAGCTATCTCACCTCGGCCGATTCGGGCATGGCTGTCATAGGATACGGGCTGTCGCGGTATCTCGATGCTGAGGTGGGCGACACCCTGGTGGTGATGGGACAGGGTTACCATGGCGTTTCTGCCGCGGGTCTCTTCGTGATAAAGGGGATAGTGAGCATGCCCAATCCCGAGATAGACAATGCTTTCGTATACATCACCCTGGCAGATGCACAGTATCTCTATGCAGCGACCGACATGGTCACCTCGGCTATCATAAGTATCAGCGATACAGATGACAGGGAGCTCATTCAGACCCAACAGCAGCTGACCGCCTCCTGCGATGACGGGCTGGTGATACGCAACTGGAAGGAGATGAATGCCCTCCTGCTGAACCAGATGGAGGCTGACAACAAGAGCGGGGCCATCATGATAGGCATTCTCTACCTGGTAATAGCCTTTGGGGTCTTCGGCACGGTGCTGATGATGATGGCCGAGCGGAGAAGGGAGTTCGGCATGCTGGTCTCCATAGGCATGCAGAAGCGTAAGCTGGCCGGCATAGTTGGCATGGAGATGCTCTTCATCGGGTTACTGGGTGTGCTGGCAGGCATCGCGGCATCACTGCCCATAGTCTATTACGGCTATGCCAGGCCCCTGCGCTTCACGGGTGAGATGGCGAAGATGTACGAGGAGTACGGCTTTGAACCGGTGATGCCCATGCTTCCCCCGGACACCTATTACCTGTGGCAGGCGGTGGTTGTGCTGATGATTTTGCTTATAGCCATCAGCTTCAGTGTGCGTAAGATATTCAGATTGAACATTATAAATGCTCTCAGAGCTTAACGGAACACTACGATGATAACATCCATTGCATGGAAGAATGTATGGCGGAACAGGACCAGGAGCCTGACCGTGATTGCTGCCGTGACCGTGGGCGTCTTTGCAGGCGTCTTTGCCATGGCTGCAATCAACAGCTCTATTGTTCAGCGTATTGATGCCGCTGTCAACGAGGAGCTGTCGCATATACAGGTAAACAGCCCCGGCTTCAGGGGCAGCAGTGACATAGCCAATGTGATAGACGGGCCGGAGGAGGTAGTGTCGGTTCTCCAGGAGACGCCCGGCGTAACCAATATCACCGAACGGATCATTGTGCGGGGCATAGCCTCAACCTCCGCCGGGAGTGCGGGCGTGGAGATCACAGGCATTGACGTTGAAAAGGAGCAGCAGATGTTCACCCTGAAGGATCGCCTGATTCCCGGTACGGGCAGCTGGTTCGGCACGGATACCAGGCTCAACAGCGCCTTCATCGGAGAGAAACTGGCGAAGGAGCTCTACATAATCAGGTACATCCTTACGGAGGAATCTTTTGCCACCCTTGAAGCTGAGGGTGTTCCTGCTGCCCTGGTTGAGAAGTTAAGACCCCTTGAAAACCAGAGGTTCACCACGGAAAAGAAACTGTCTGAGGTATTTTCCGGATTGCTCACGGAGAAGGAGGTGAAGCTGTACGGGATGAAGATCAAAGAGGCAGCCTGGTCATACCGTGAGGGATCAAAGGTGATCCTCACCTTCCTCGATGCTGACGGCACGCAGACAGGCGCCGCCTTCCGCATCAGCGGCATCTTCCGTACGAACAACGACTTCTTTGAGGCCTTTTCGGTGTTTGTGCCGCGTGATGAACTGCTCCGTCTCACCGGCATGGAAGAGGGGCAGTACCACCGCATCATTGCACGGCTGGAGGATGATGATCTGACCGACAAGGCCAGTGCATCGGTCAGGGAAGCGCTCCCGGGGCTGGAGGTGATGAACTGGAAACAGATACAGACTGACCTGGCCATGATAGCCGATTACATAAATCAGATTTACGGTGTCTTCATGGTGTTAATACTTGCAGCCCTGGCCTTCGGCATAGTCAACACCATGCTGATGGCGGTGCTCGAGCGCACCCGTGAGCTGGGCATGCTATCCGCCATAGGGATGAACCGCCGGCGTGTATTCAGTATGATCATGCTTGAATCAATATTCCTTTCGATAGTCGGGGGCTTTGCCGGAATGGCCGTAAGCGCCGTTGTGATAGCCATCACAAATCATACCGGCATCAACCTGGTGAAATATGCTGAAGGTCTTGAAGCTTTCGGCTATTCGGCACAGCTTTATCCCACCATCGGGGCAGATTTCTTTATCATGCTGACGGTAATGATTGTGATCACCGGTATCGTTTCAGCCATCTATCCGGCCAGGAAGGCGTTGCAGCTTAACCCGGTTGAAGCATTAAGAGGAGAATAACCAGAAAAAACGCAATACAATGAAAGTAGTTGAAATCAATGATGTCTTCAAGACCTATCATGATACAGAGGTTGAGGTGAAGGCCGTCAACGGGGTCACCCTCAGTTTTGAAAAAGGCGATTTTGCAGTGATTGTGGGGCCGTCGGGTTCGGGCAAGACCACCCTTCTGAACCTTATCGGCGGGCTTGACCAGCCCACCTCCGGGGAGATCATTGTTGCAGGCCACAGGCTCTCGGAGCTGAAACCCTCGGAGCTGATCGACTTCCGGATGGAGCATGTGGGTTTCGTCTTCCAGTCGTACAACCTCATCCCCGTCCTCACGGCATCAGAGAATGTGGGATTTATCATGAGCCTTCAGAAATGGCCTAAGGAAAAGCGGATGGCACGCACTGATGAGATGTTGCAGTCCGTTGGCCTCTCAGACCGTCATAAGAGCCGTCCCGCGCAGCTCTCCGGCGGCCAGCAGCAGCGTGTTGCCGTGGCCCGTGCGCTGGCGCCGCGGCCACAGTTCATACTGGCTGATGAGCCTACCGCCAACCTTGATACAAAGTCGGCCGAGACCCTTCTTGACATAATGGAAAAACTGAACCGTGAAGAGGAGATGACCTTCATCTTCTCAACCCATGACGTGCGAGTGATGAAGAGAGCGCGCAGGGTCATCACCCTCGAGGACGGCAGGGTGGTCTCTGACGAAAGGACAAATCACCATACATGAAAATATCAATCCTTACGGCAACTCTTCTGCTTTGTGCAATGCTTCCGTCAGCGGCCCTGGCCAGCGTAAGCAGGGAGATTTCAGCAGCTGATACAGTGAAGACATCAGCTATTCTCACTGGTTCACCAGAAGAGGAAGAGCCGAAGGTCAGCCTCACTGCCGGCGGCTATGCCTCATGGCTCCATATGGCCATGTTTGAAAAACCTTCGGAGCCGTGGATAAACAGCAGCATGCTGCATAACAGGCTCAATTTCAAGGCTTATGCCGGCAGCAAGGTAATATTTGCACTTGAGTTGCGCAACAGGTTTGTGACGGGAGACATGGTGGCGCTTGATCCTTCATATGTTAGCAGCCTCTCAGCTGACGCTGGCTGGGCGGATCTATCATGGAATATCTCCAAAGGCAGCTCATATGTATTGAATACCATGATTGACAGAGCTTATGTAGATTTCACCGCGGGGCAGCTGCAGATAAGGGCCGGGCGGCAGCGTATCAACTGGAGCCAGGCTCTGATATGGAATCCCAATGATCTGTTCAACACCTATTCCTTTTTTGATTTCGACTATGTTGAGAGGCCGGGCAGTGATGCCCTGCGGTTTATTTACTCCACCGGCCCCTCCTCGGCAGTGGAGGCGGCAGTAAAGGTTGACGGAAACAATCGCATCACCGCTGCCGCCCTCGGGCGGTTCAATCTTTTTAACACTGACCTGCAGTTTCTTGCAGGGGTGACCGATGATGATTACTTCACTGCAGGTACGGGCTGGTCGGGTGCCATCGGGTCAGTGTCGGTGCGAGGAGAGGCAACCCTTTTCGCCCCATTGAAAGGAGCAGAAGGGGAGAAGAATAATTTACTGGCAACCATCGGTTTTGACAGGGCTTTTTCAGATAAGGTGACAGCGCTGGTCCAGGTGATGTACTCCTCCAACCCTGTTGACATAAGCAGTTTCAATGAGCTGTACGGGGGCGGCCTGACGGCAAGGCAGCTTGCCTTCTCTGAGTTCAGCGCCGCGGGTCAGATCACCTGCTCACCATTCCCGCTGCTGAGTCTCTCTCTTGCAGGGATATGGTTTCCAGACCTCGACGGCTTCTATGCTGGTCCTGCCGTTGACTTCTCCCTTGCAGAGAATGTTGATTTCACCTTTTTGTGGCAGCATTTCAACAGCACCCTGGTTAACGAGGAGACGAAGATCAACCTCGGATTCATACGTGTCAGGTATAGTTTCTGAAATTTTCATACTTTTACGGGGCAAACTCCGTAAGTATGTCATTGGTCCATGAACTCGAAAAATCCGGGAACTGGCTCTTCAGAAGACGCAGCTGGCTTCCGGCGACAATACTTGTTCCCGCGGCTGCCTATCTCTTCATAGCAAACCGCAGTGTCATCTATTTCAACTACACCTGGGAGATAGCATGTATCCTGGTATCAGTGGCGGGTGAGCTGCTGCGCTCATTTACCGTGGGGTATGTTCCGAGGAACACCTCCGGTCGCAATGTGATTGACCAGCTGGCTGATGATCTCAATACTTCAGGTATCTACTCGGTTGTAAGGCATCCCCTCTATGTGGGCAATTTTCTCATGTGGCTTGGACCGGTGATGTTCCTGAGATCAGTATGGTGGGTGCTGGTCTTTATACTGGCATACTGGCTCTATTATGAACGGATCATTTTTGCCGAGGAGCAGTATCTCCGCCGAAAGTTCGGGGAGGCCTATGATGCCTGGGCATTCCGTGTCAAAGCGGTATTCCCCTCATTCAGGAACTACGTCAGGCCGAAGCTTCCGTTTTCATTCAGGAATGTACTACGCCGCGAGTACAACAGCATAACAAATCTCTTTATCGTATTTGCTTTTCTCGACCTCTGCCGCAACCTGGCGGTGACCGGCAGGTTATACCTGGAGCCGTTGTACGTGACTCTCCTTGTGTCAGCCCTCATCTTCTGGGCCATAATCAGGTACATGGTCAAGCGAACGAAATTCCTCTACGTGGAAGGACGCTAGCCCGCACTGGGTTCAGCAGATATTAACGGTCCCGTGCTCCAAGGAACAGCATGATGTAATAGATCAGTGTGGCCAGTGAGCCCAGTGCTGCAACAACATATGTGTATGCAGCCCACTTGAGCGCATCCTGCGCCTTGTCATGCGTCCCTGACGATGTTATCCCCGCATCTGACAGCCATGCAAGCGCTCTCCTTGAGGCGTTGATCTCCACCGGCAGGGTGATGAAACTGAAGAGGGTGGTGATGGCAAAGAGGACGATCCCTATAAGCAGTATCTCAGGCCTTGAGTTGAGAAGGACCAGGCCTGCCAGCAGCACCCACTGGATCCAGTTGGAGGCGAAGCTCACCACCGGAACCAGCTTTGATCTCATGTTCAGCCAGGCGTACGAGTTCGCATGCTGAAGGGCATGGCCGGTCTCATGTGCTGCCACGGCAGCCGCTGCCACGCTGGCGTTGGAATAAACCGCGCTGCTGAGGTTTATAGTCTTTTTGAGAGGATTGTAATGATCAGTGAGCTCGCCAGCCACGCTGTGAACTGTAACATCCGTCACACCGCTGTCGCGAAGCATTTTTTCGGCAACATCGCGGCCGGTCATCCCGCTGCCAACCGGCATCTTCGAATATTGCCTGAATTTCGATTTGAGTCTGGCGCTGACTATCCAGCTAAGGACCATGAAGCCTAAAAAGATTATCCAGTATACTCCGTTATGCAAGAACATTGTTTCCATCTGAAAGAAGTGCTTTTTGTTTTTTTCCTACTCCACAAAACACCTGCCATTAAAAATAAGTTCTGCCAATAGGTCATTTTGTCATGCCTATTCATCTTATCTTTGAAGACGATGTTGAAGAGTGCAGCAAAGATATTCTCTTTTTTGTTACTTATCCCTGTGTGGTTATACCGGTGGTTCATCTCCCCGTGGATTCCTGCCTCGTGTCGTCATGTGCCCACCTGTTCTCAGTATGCCATTGATGCTTTCAGAATGCATGGTCCTCTGGCCGGGTTGGTTATATCTGCAGACAGGATTCTTCGCTGCAGGCCCGGAGGCACACATGGTTATGATCCTGTTCCCCGGTTCATCTTCAGGAGATACCGTGCCGAAGGGTTTGCCCTGTGCCGGGCGCCGCGGTGCAACAGATTAAAGGAGAGAGATTAAAAGGAGAGCTTCTCTCTAAGTATCTTATATCCTGCCCTGCTTACCGGTATTTTTTCTCCTGATTTGAGAATGGCCACGTAGTTATCCTTACTGTATGGTTCAAGCCGGGATATCTGTTCCACATTAACAATATATGATCTGTGGACCCTTATAAAGAGAGAGGGAGGGAGGTGCTCCTCATAGTATTTCATAGTTTTGGGTTTCAATGCCTTTCCCTCATTGTAATATATCATTACATAGTCATCTTCGGCTGCAAGGTATGATACACTGTTCAAAGGAATGATCTTTATGCCTGCTCCCTTTCTGAAGACTATCCTGGTCAGGTATCCCTCTGCTTCCGAGGCTGTTGTCACCAGCTTTTCTATTCTCTCATGGTCCGGCTCCTCCTTCCCGAGACGGTTAAGCGCTTTTCCCAGGGCATCATCAAACCGATCCTTTGAAAATGGTTTAAGGAGGTAGTCCACCGCGTTCAGTTCAAATGCCCTGATGGCGTACTGGTCAAAAGCAGTGGTGAAGATCACCTCCGGTTTCTCGTCTATCACCTCCAGCAGCTCGAAGCCCGTCAGTTTCGGCATCTGTATATCCAGGAAGATCAGGTCAGGGTGTTTTTCCTTTATCTCCCTGGCACCGCAGAAGCCGTCACCGCACTCACCCACAACCTCTATGTCGGGGTGGTCAGAAAGCATAAACCTTATCAGTTCCCTGGCCGGGGCTTCATCTTCAATAATCAGTGTTCTGATCTTTTTCATGCCTTTATGATTGAGTGTTTTATGATTTACGGAACGGGAATTTTAATTCCACCGTAAAGCTGTCATCTTTCCGGTTGACAGTCAGGTCAGCCCTGTCGCCGAAGAAGAGCTCCAGTCTGCTGCTAACATTCCTGAGGCCTATTCCGGCTCCCTTCCTGGTAACCACTGAATCAGTGTCCACGTTGTTTGTGACGGTTATTTTCACCAGCTCATCTTCTTTCCTGGCCGTGGTTTTAATGATTACCTCCCCGGTTGATTCGTAGACCCCGTGTTTCACAGCGTTCTCATAAAGCGGCTGCAGGAGCATTCCTGGCATCAGTGCCGGCAGGCAGTCAGGGCTTATCTCCTCTTCAATCATCAGCCGTTCGCCGAAGCGCACCTTTTCTATCTGCAGATATAGTCTCAGGCTCTCCATCTCGGTGCCCAGGGTGACCGGCTGTTCATTCCTTGAAGAGAGTGAATAGCGCATGAAGTCGGAGAGCTTTACTATCATTTCCCTTGCTTTCAGGGGATTGGTTACTGTAAGTGAACTGACGGAGTTAAGGCTGTTGAAAAGGAAATGAGGGTTTATCTGTGAGCGGAGCATCTTCAGTTCTCCTTCGCGGACCTGTGTCTCCAGCTGTGACTGTCTTGCAGCCTTCTCCGCCAGCCTGGTGGCGCTGAGGAAGAGGTAGTATATAAGCAGCAGCATAAAGAAGATTAGTATGCCGGCGGTAGCCCTGAAGACCAGCACCGAGTGCCAGAAGATGTCATAGTCAACCTTCTCGGACACCATGAGCCTGGTGATGAATCTTGATCCCACCAGCCAGATGGTCAGGGTGAAGGTGCCGGTAAGCAGAACATTGAAGATATTGACATAAAGCTGATTGTCATCTTTCAGCAGGAACCTGACGGGGAACCATATTGCCAGCCCCAGAAGCCCGAAGATTATCATTGAAACCAGGCCGTCAGCTATTGCCACCTCCAGCCTGCTGCCGTATACAAAATGAATGAGAAGTGACTGGCCTGCTCCAAGTATCAGCCAGGCCAGCCACCAGATAAGTAGCCTCGTTCTGTTCTCCAGTAACGGATGCTTCATAGTCTATTTGTAACTCTTGATCTCTCCGCCTCCGAATATTACCACCCCTCTTATTATAAGTGACCTTGTATTGTCCCTGATCACATCTCCCCTTAGTTTCCTGCTGTCAGAGAAACCGCCCAGGATAGGTGTGATCTCAAGGATAACGTTCCAGTTATCCGGAACAATAATGGTTGTTCCTCCAAAGATACAGGTAATTTCAATTACATTATTCTCAGGCGCCAGCGAGGAGCTGGTGAGGTCAACCTCCCCGCCACCGAAGATAGCGGTGATCTTGCCTCCCCTGAAATTGTCAGTGTTGACCTGTCTCTCCCCGCCGCCGAAAATATTTACATAATCAATGTAATCTGTTTTATTGACCCCTGACAGATCCAGCCTTTTAACCAGTCTTTTGGAGTTGATCAGCAGCACTATTCCAATTACAATAAAGAGTGCCGGCCAGAAGAAGTTAAATGATCTGAAAAAATCAGTGAACAGTTCGGGTATGAGGAAGAAGCCGCCAACGGAGATCAGGACGATACCCGGCACCTTGTTGTTTGAACCGATGAGGGTTATCATGCCTATCACTATAAGCAGCATCTGCCAGCTGAAGATTACGTCATCAATAAAGTTGTCAAGAGGACCAGGAAGCACTGTCGACTTCTTAACGATGAGGATCAGCCCCATTACTATCAATAGTATCCCTATAAGGAGCCTTGTTGATGATTCCGGGTGCTGTGACGGTTTTTTCAGTTCGTTTTCCATTGTATTAATTATTAGTGGATTCTAATGTCTGCGTCTTTTCGTTATTGGTCTTATCATAAATGCCAGTCCTGCCAGTACCAGCACCGAAGGCCAGTATATCTGTTTATATGTCTGTGTCAGCTGCACAGGCATATCGGGCATGAGGAACCAGAACCCGATGGCAAAGAGCACCACTGCTGAGACCAGCTCCAGGCTGATAAGTGACCATACGCCGAAAAATATCAGCAGCATCTGCCATCTGAAGTAATCAGGGATATCCCCAAGCTTAAACAGATCAAGTCTGGCAACAAGCATCATTATTCCAAGTGTTATCAGGAATGTGGCGATGCCGGTAAACGGATTTCCATGTTTCTCTTTCATAGCTTGCACGTTGAATTACATACCAAAAATATTATTGTCGCACCAAACCATACCACTCATTTCCGGCAGGGAGCGGATATATACCGGCGAACAGCGAAGAGAACGGGCGATGTTACTTTTTTGTTCATAATTTTTTTTATTGGAAGAGGATTTATAATTTTGCAGACCGAAAAAATGGGAGATGCCCGGATTGTATTCCATACCGCTTGCCGGATTAAAGGAAGCCAGATATACCTATGAATTCAAAATAGGTAACGACTTCTTTGAAGCTTTTGAGGGATCGGAGATTAAGAGGGGAGAGTTCACAGCGGTGGTGGTTTTGCAAAAATGTTCCACTCATCTTGAGCTTGACATAGTTATCAACGGTCGTGCCGAGGTGGTCTGTGACAGGTGCCTTGATCCCTTTTTCATACCTGTCTCATCGGCCAACAGGCTGTTTGTCAGGCAGGGGAAAGAGTGGGACGAGGATGATCCGGACATGATTACTATGCCGCTGGATGAACATGAAATAGATCTTGGTCAGTTTTTCTATGAATACATCCACCTGGCGTTACCCATAAAGCGTATTCATCCTGATGATGTCAATGGTAACAGCACATGCAACCCGGACATGCTCAGGAAGTTGAATGATCACCTCCTTCACGGTGAGGCTCATGCCGATCCGCGCTGGGATGATCTCAGGAAACTGACAGAGAATAATTAACTCAATTCATTACTGCGATGCCAAATCCAAAACACAGACACTCCAGTACAAGGAGAGACAAGAGGAGGACACACTACAAGGCAGTGGCTCCTACAACAGCTGCATGCCCGAACTGCGGATCGGCCCATCTCTACCACAGGGTCTGCCCTGAGTGCGGATACTACAGGGGAAAGCTTGCTGTCGAAAAGAAGACAACAGCCTGACCGGCTTTCCGTTCAAAAAATCTGAACGATGAAGATAGGTCTTGATGCAATGGGAGGTGATTACGCTCCCAATGCTGTCGTAGAGGGAGCATTTGACGCACTCGGACAGCTGCCGTCAGGAGACCGGATTGTGCTTATCGGTGACAATCGCCGGATAAGGGAGAAGCTTGCATTGCTTGATGCAGATGCTTCTCTTTTTGAGATTGTACCGACTTCACAGGTGATTGAGATGTCAGACCATCCGGCCAAGGCGTTTTCACAGAAGAGGGATTCGTCAATTGCAGTGGGGTTCGGTTTGCTGAAGAGCGGGCTCATTGACGGATTTGCCAGTGCAGGAAACACCGGAGCCATGATGGTTGGCGCAAGCTATACGGTGAATGTAATTCCGGGTGTGGTACGCCCTGCCCTGGCAGCTCTGATACCCAATGTCAACGGCAAATCATCAATCATACTGGATGTGGGCATCAATCCTGACAGTAAACCTGACGTGCTCCTGCAGTATGGGATGCTCGGCACCGTCTATGCCAGGCATGTCCTCGGAATAGATAACCCTACGGTCGGGCTGCTCAATATAGGGGCAGAGGAGACAAAGGGATCATCGGCAGTGAAAGCCGCCTACGAACTGCTGAATGAGAACAGCGACATTCATTTCATGGGAAACATCGAAGGCCATCAACTTTTCACCGACGAGATGACTGATGTGATCATATGTGACGGATTCGTGGGTAATGTCATCCTGAAAATGGCCGAAAAGATATATGTGGTAGCACATGCAAAAGGCATCGATGACAATTTTTTCAACAGCCTAAATTTCGAGGTGGTGGGCGGTACGCCGGTGCTCGGCTTAAATGAGAATGTAGTGGTTGGACACGGTATTTCAAACCGGACTGCCATAATGAACATGATCTTCCGGACCTTTGATGTGGTGCATGCCGATCTTGCCGGAAAGATCAGGGAAGCATTCGGAGCATGACGAAAATAAGGGCAGCAATCACAGGAATAAATGCATGGACGCCTGAATACCGGCTGACGAACCATGAACTCTCGCAGATGGTTGAGACCAGTGACGAGTGGATCATGCAGCGTGTTGGCATAAAGGAGAGAAGGATACTCAAGGGCGAAGGCAAAGGCACCTCTGACCTTGGCGAACCGGCAGTGAGAGGCCTCCTGGAAAAGACCGGCACCAGCCCGGAGGAGGTTGATCTGCTTATCTGTGCAACCATTACCCCTGACATGGCTTTCCCGGCAACGGCAAACATCATCTCTGACAAGGCAGGAATAAAAAACGCCTTCAGCTTTGATATAGGAGCAGCCTGCTCCGGGTTCCTTTTTGCCCTTCAGACTGCCGCTGCCTACGTTGAGACAGGCAGATACCGCAAGGTGGTGGTTGTGGGTGCAGACAAGATGTCTTCCATTACTGATTATACTGACCGCACCACCTGTACACTCTTCGGCGATGCTGCCGGGGCAGTGCTGCTTGAACCCACCCACGAAGAGTATGGGGTCATGGACTATATCTTCAGGACAGACGGGTCAGGAAAGAAATACCTGCATATGAAAGCCGGCGGATCAGTACGACCGGCATCACATGATACCGTGGGCGGACGAGAACATTTCATCTACCAGGAGGGACAGGCCGTGTTCAAGTTCGCTGTCTCAAACATGGCTGACGTTGCAGTGGAGGTGATGCAGAAAAACAACCTGAAACCGGAAGATATTGCATGGCTGGTACCGCACCAGGCCAACCTTAGAATCATTGACGCCACTGGCCGCAGGATGGGCCTTCCTCCAGAAAAAGTCATGATCAACATCCAAAACTACGGCAACACAACCGCTGCAACAATACCCCTTGTGCTGTGGGAGTTTGAAGAGAAACTGCACAGGGGCGACAACCTGATCCTTGCCGCCTTCGGCGGAGGGTTCACATGGGGAAGCATATGGCTGAAATGGGCATATGACCCTGCTGCCAGGCAAGGGGGAAACACCCGGTAGAAATTCCGACTTTATTTTTCCTCTGTCCGGCACAATAGTTTTTATATTTGCGTGTTAAAATAATTCAGGGAAAAGGGAACAAACCAGATTTACTATGGCAAAAATCATTGAGACAGACAACGGCGCAGCAGTTAACACCATCAGCCAGGGTACCGAGATCACGGGTGATATTAAATCTTCAGGTGATGTCCGTATTGACGGCGTCCTGAACGGAAACATGATCACCAAGGGAAAGGTGGTCATAGGACCTACCGGCAGGGTAAAAGGTGAAGTAGAATGCAAAAACTCAGAAGTCTCCGGACTGATTGAAGGCAAGATAACCGTTACGCAGCTCCTTAACCTGAAAGCCTCATCAAAAATCAACGGGACAATTGTGACAAACAAGCTCTCCATTGAACCGGGAGCAATATTTACAGGCAACTGTGCCATGAATGAGGGAGAGACCGGTGGAACAACAGCAGCCAGAGGAAAAGAAGAAGGAAAATAAGGGCTCAGACGGCCTGGAGGCCTACTCAAAGTACAGCACCATCGCCATCCAGATGGTGGTCATAATCGTTATCACATCACTCGGAGGAGTCAAACTTGACACTTGGGCAGACACAAAGCCGGTGTTCACGGTCATTCTTTCACTGCTGGGAGTGGCGGCTGCCATGTGGCTGGTGATAAAGGAGGCCATCAGAAACAAATGAGATGTTCCACCCGAGGGCTATACGTTACTATTTCAGACTCCTGGTACTCACTTTATGCCTGATAGTCGCGGCTATCATCCCCGGCAAGGCAGATCCATCACTTTATGATATATCTTCCGCTGTCCTGTTGATAGCCGGATTCGCCCTTGTAGCCTTCATTTCGCTTTTAATTTTTTTTAACGGTTTCTTTTCGGGAGGGGAGAAAAGTGTTTTTATGACACTAATCGCGCTGGGAGTGAAGATGCTGCTTTCTTTCCTGCTCGCGTTGCTTTTCTTCCTGGTTTTCAAAAATGACGCAACCGGTTCATTAATATTGTTTTTTGTCATATATTTGGCCATCACTGTTTATGTAATTCTTACATTCACAAGTGTCCTGAAGAAAAAGTCAGATTAAAGAAATTTAACTTGAAAAACAAGTATTTATATCCTCTGATACTGATATTGGCTTTGCTGGCGGGAACCTTCCCGGCCCGCTCTGCCGTTACTGCTGAAGAGGAGGGAAAATCACACGGGACAGAGGAGGAGTTTGATGCTTCCTCCTTCATTATGGAGCATGTGGCTGACTCACATGAGTGGCATATTCTGACGAAGAAGGATGGCACTCATGTTGCCGTCTATCTGCCTGTAATCATCTATGACAGGGAGTCGGGTTTGCATCTTTTCTCTTCCCGCAGGCTTGCTCACGGGCAGAGTTACAAAGGATTTGCGATTGCCCATGAAGGCAAGTATGCAGGAAAGATTGTGAGGGTTGACGGGCATGGTCATCATGACGGTTCCAAACCTCCGCTTGATTTTTCCATTACCAAGGCCATCTTCGGGATGATAGTGGCTTCATTGATCATGCTCTGGCTCATGCTGGCCCTGGCAAGATCCTACAAAAAGACCGGCATCAGCGCCCCCAGGGGCATCCAGGGAGTGCTTGAGCCGGTAATCCTTTTTATCAGAGATGATGTTGCCATTCCCAATATTGGGGAGAACAAGTATTCGAGATTCATGCCCTACCTGCTTACTGTTTTCTTCTTTATCCTGATAAACAATCTGTTGGGGCTCATTCCAATTTTTCCATTTGGCGCCAATGTGACGGGCAATGTCAACGTGACCTTTGTGCTGGCGCTATTCACTTTTCTGATAACCCAGTTCAGCGCCAACAAATCACACTGGAGGCATGTTTTTGCTGCTCCCGGGGTGCCTTTCTGGCTGCTGCCAATAATGATACCCATAGAGATCATAGGGCTTTTCTCAAAGCCTTTTGCCCTCATGATCCGTCTCTTTGCGAATATCACGGCTGGTCACATCATTGTGCTGAGCCTGGTGACACTGATATTTATCTTCAAGTCAGTAGCTGTAGCGCCGGTCTCCATCTTCTTTGTGCTCTTCATGGATTGCATAGAGTTGCTGGTGGCCTTCCTGCAGGCATATGTCTTTACCCTGCTGTCAGCCCTTTTCATAGGGATGGCGGTAGCTGAACCTGAACATCACTAAACAGTTATATTTTAATTTATTAAACAAAAATTCATGGAAGAAGCAGTAATGTCATTAGCAGCAGTAGGAGCAGGTCTTGCGGTTATCGGTGCCGGCATCGGCATCGGCCGTATCGGCGGCTCGGCGATGGACGCCATCGCACGCCAGCCTGAAGCCTACTCAAAGATTCAGCTCGCAATGATCATCTCTGCCGCGCTTATCGAAGGGGCAGCCCTCTTCGCTATCGTTGTGGCTATGATCAAGGGCTAACAAACAAACAAGCCTGTAACGGTTGGTTGCAGGCTTTATTCAGGGAATCAAACAAAACAGCATATTATGTTACTACAAAGCAGTCTCGCCAGTCCCGCCATCGGGACCGTTTTCTGGACAACACTGATCTTCCTCATGTTGCTCTTCCTGCTATGGAAGTTTGCATGGGGGCCCATCATGAAGGCAGTCAAGGCGCGTGAGGACATGATCCACAATGCTCTCGATTCAGCCGAAAAAGCCCGTGAGGAGATGAAGGTGCTGCAGGCTGACAATGAAAAGATCCTCCGCAAGGCGCGCGAGGAGCGTGACAAGATCCTGCGTGATGCCCGCGTGGCCTATGACCGGATGATGGCCGAAGCCAAGGAAAAAAGCCAGTCGGAGTCCGACGCGCTGGTGCGCAGGGCCAGGGAACTCATAGATCGTGAAAAGGTGGCCGCTATCTCCGAGGTAAAACGCGAGGTGGCCAGACTGGCCATAGAGGTGGCTTCAAAGGTTGTGGGCGAGACGCTGAAAAGCGATACCGAGCAGCAGAAGCTCATAGAGAGATATATCAACGAGATCGAAGCTAACAGGAACTGACCACATGAACACAGCCAGGATAGCTGTCAGATATGCAAAGGCACTCTTCGACCTTGCCCTTGAAAAAAACAGCGTTAACGGTGTTTACAGGGACATGAGGAATATCAGCCTGCTATGCTCTATGGATGAGGTAAAGTCGGTCATAAGCAACCCGGTTATTCCACTCCGGAAAAGGAAAGATGCAATAATTGCCCTGGCAGGAGATGGCGCCGATAAACTGACAATAAACTTCATTGAACTGATATTCAGTAACGGACGGGGGGAGTACCTTGCCTCTGCGGCAAGGAATTTCATGGACCTCACCCGCAGGCACAGGGGCATCAGGCAGGTCACGCTCACTACAGCCGTGCCAGTCAGCGGGGAGATGAAGAAAGAGATGGCAGCGCTGCTTGACGACCGTGATCCGGACACAATTGAGTTCAATGAACAGATTGACGGTTCAATCATCGGCGGATTCATTCTCAGGGTTGATGATTCCTACATTGACGCAAGCGTGAGGAACAGGCTCAACAGATTCAGAAAGGAGTTTTCACTGGCAGGTTATGCCGAATAGAAGATAATAAGATTCAGAGATATGACTAATATTAAACCTTCAGAGGTATCACAGATTTTAAAGCAGCAGCTTGAAGGAGTACAGACGGCCATTGACGTTGAGGAGGTGGGGACCGTGCTGCAGGTCGGTGACGGCATTGCGCGCATATACGGTCTTAAGAACGTTGGCTCCAACGAGCTCATAGAGTTCGTTGAGTCAGGCATAAAGGGTATTGTTCTCAACCTTGAGGAGGACAATGTGGGAGCAGTTATCCTGGGCCCCTCAGAAAAGATCAGGGAGGGAGACATAGCCCGGCGCACAGGCAGGATCTCATCAATAATGGTGGGAGAGGGTCTGCTGGGCAGGGTTATCACCACCACAGGTGCACCCATCGACGGCCGTGGCCCGGTCACCGGAGAGCTCTATGAGATGCCTTTTGAGAGAAAGGCTCCTGGCGTCATCTTCCGGCAGCCGGTAAAGCAGCCGGTACAGACAGGGCTTAAGGCTATTGATGCCATGATACCCATCGGGCGCGGACAGAGGGAGCTTATCATCGGCGACCGCCAGACAGGAAAAACGGCCATTGCCATTGACACCATCATCAACCAGAAGAGCGAGTTTGACAAAGGAAAACCTGTTTACTGCATCTATGTGGCTATAGGACAGAAAGGTTCAACAGTGGCAAATATAGCCACCACTCTTGAGAGCAATGGTGCAATGGAATATACCGTCATCGTCAGCGCCACCGCGGCCGACTCCGCCGCCGCACAGTTCTATGCCCCCTTTGCGGGTGCGGCTATCGGCGAATACTTTCGTGATACCGGCCGTGACGCCCTGATCATTTATGATGATCTTTCCAAACAGGCTGTCTCATACCGCGAGGTCTCCCTGTTGCTCCGCCGCCCGCCCGGCCGTGAGGCATACCCGGGCGACGTCTTCTACCTCCACTCACGACTGCTTGAGAGAGCAGCCAAGATTATCGAGTCTGACGAGGTGGCACAGAAGATGAATGACCTGCCTGACTCAATCCGTCACATGGTCAAGGGCGGAGGCTCTCTTACAGCCCTGCCTATCATTGAGACACAGGCTGGAGACGTGGCAGCATATATCCCCACAAACGTCATCTCAATCACTGACGGACAGATCTTTCTTGAATCGAGTCTGTTCAATGCCGGGATAAGGCCCGCAATCAACGTGGGTATATCTGTTTCCAGGGTCGGCGGTAATGCCCAGATCAAATCAATGAAAAAAGTGGCCGGCACCCTCAAGGTTGACCAGGCACAGTACCGTGAGCTGGAGGCCTTCTCCAAGTTCGGCTCCGATCTTGACGCTTCAACCCTGGCCGTGCTTGACAAAGGGGCAAAGAACGTGGAGATACTGAAGCAAAACCAGTACTCACCCATGAAGGTTGAGGAACAGGTGGCTATCATCTACTGCGGTACCAAAGGCCTGCTGAAGGATGTTCCGGTGCACAGGGTGAAGCAGTTTGAGAATGATTTTCTGGCATTTATGCGTGACAACCACGCTGACGTGCTTGAGACAATTAAGAAAGGAGTCATTAATGATGAGGTTACCGGAACCCTTGACAGGGCAGCTGCCGAGGTGGCCGGACGCTATTCATCACGATAGCGTATAAGGATAAGGAAAGAAGATGGCAAACTTAAAGGCGATAAGGGTCAGGCTCAGCTCGGTGAAATCAACCCGCCAGATCACTTCAGCAATGAAGATGGTGGCGGCAGCCAAGCTGCGCAAGGCACAGGACTCCATTGTTCAGCTGAGACCATATGCAGACAAGCTGAACGAGATCCGTGCCGGCCTGAGCGCTGCCCTTCGTGACACCGAGATAGAAAATATCTATGCAGAAAGAAAGAAGGGCACCGGAAGGGTTCTGCTGGTTGTGATCACCTCCAACAAGGGTCTCTGCGGCGCATTCAATGCCAACGTGATCAGGGAGACCAGGCACATCATGGCAGAGAAATACGGCGAGCAGATGAGAAGGGGTGACCTGGCCCTGATGACTGTGGGCAAGAAGGCTGCCGATACTTTCAAAAAACTGAAATTCAATATCATGGCAGACCACAGCGATCTGTATACAGCCCTCACCTTTGACAGGGTGGCAGCAGTGGCTGACAGGCTGATGGAGCTATACCTCTCACGGGAGTATGATACTATTGAGTTAATCTATAACCAGTTCAAGAATGCAGCGGTACAGAAGCTTACCCGTGAGACATACCTGCCTGTCACCATGGAGACAGATGCCGGTGAGAAGAGTGCCCCTGCAGATTATATCTATGAACCTGACCAGGTAAGCATCATCTCGGAACTTATTCCAAAAACTTTGAGGATACAGCTCTATAAGGCGGTGCTTGATTCATTTGCCGCCGAGCAGGGTGCCCGTATGACAGCCATGCACCAGGCAACGGACAACGCCACCGAGCTTATCAGGGATCTTACCCTGCAGTATAACAAGGCGCGCCAGGCCGCAATCACCAACCAGCTGCTTGAGGTGGTGAGCGGAGCAGAGGCGCTGAACGGATAATGAAGATACAACTATGTTCACCAGTGATTACCTGAGAGAGCTGACAGACAAGGCAATCTCCAGCCTGCCCGGAACGCCTGAAGCGGAAAAGCTCTTTGCTCCGGTGAGATACATAATGTCTATCGGGGGGAAGAGACTGAGACCGGTAATGTGCCTCATGTCATGCAATCTCTTCAGGGATAAGATAGACGAGGCTGTCATGCCGGCGGTGGGCATAGAGGTGTTTCATAATTTCACACTCATTCATGACGACATCATTGACAGGGCCGAAATGCGAAGAGGATCAGTAACGGTCCACTCCAAATGGGGAGCCGATCAGGCAATACTATCCGGTGATGTCATGGCTTTTGTGGCAGGAGAATGCATAGGACACGCACCGGAAAAGTCCCTTGCCAAAGCAATAAAACTCTTCAACAAAACCGCCATAGAGGTCTGCACCGGTCAGCAGCTCGACCTCGATTTTGAGAAGAAAGGGGTGGTATCAGAGGAGGAATACCTGCGCATGATTGAACTTAAAACTGCAGTGCTGGTGGCCGCCTCACTGAAGTTGGGCGCCATAATCGGAGACGCATCCGAAAAAGACCAGGACCTGCTGTACGAATTCGGACGGTGCCTGGGAATAGCCTTTCAGATACAGGATGACGTGCTTGATACCTATGGTGACACAAAGATGTTTGGCAAGAAGACCGGCAGTGACATCGCCGCAAACAAAAAGACCTATCTCCTGGTAAAGGCCCTGGAACTGGCCGGGGGTGAGAAGCTCAGCAGACTTCGCGGACTCCTGGGCCCGGACAATCATGACCCTGAAAAAAAGTTCAGGGAGGTACTGGCAATATATGATGAGCTGGAGATAAGGCTTAAGGCTGAGAACCTCGCCTATGAATACTTCAATAAGGGATTCCAGGCCCTGGACAATGTATCCGTCAAGCCTGAACGCAAGAATGAGCTTAAACAATTGGCAGTGAATCTTATAGGAAGGGTTAAATAGCAGCTGTCACGGAGCCGGGTAGTTATAGAAAGATTAATATCAGAATATTTAAAACAGAATTAAGTCAGAGAGATGGCAAAAAAAACAGGAGTGATAAGTCAGGTCATCGGACCTGTGGTTGACGTTACCTTTGATACGGCCGGCACAGACATGCCCAACATACTTGACGCGCTGGAGATAACCAGGCATGACGGTTCGGTGCTGGTGGTAGAGTGCCAGCAACATATCGGGGAGAAGACAGTGAGGGCAATAGCAATGGATTCTACCGACGGTCTGCAGCGCGGCATGGAAGTTATTGCCACTGGTCAGCCGATAGTGATGCCGGTGGGTGACCAGATCAGGGGACGCCTTATGAATGTTACCGGGATGCCTATTGACGGAATCGGGGCCCTGGATAAGAAGGGAGGCTACCCCATCCACCGTAAACCGCCTAAATATGAGGATCTCTCAACCGAAAAGGAGGTCCTCTACACCGGCATCAAGGTGATTGACCTCATTGAACCCTACTCCAAGGGAGGAAAGATAGGCCTCTTTGGCGGCGCGGGGGTGGGTAAGACCGTTGTCATCCTTGAGCTTATAAACAATATTGCAAAAGCCTATTCGGGCCTGTCCGTCTTTGCCGGCGTGGGTGAGCGCACCAGGGAAGGCAATGACCTTCTGCGCGAGATGCTTGAAGCAAACGTGATCTCCTATGGGAAAGAGTTCCTGGAGGATATGGAGAAGGGCGGATGGAACCTTGACCTCGTTGACCGCGAGGCTCTCAAGGAGTCCAAGCTGGCTCTCGTGTTCGGTCAGATGAACGAACCTCCCGGCGCTCGTGCGCGCGTGGCCCTGTCAGGGCTCTCGGTGGCCGAGTACTTCCGTGACGGCGAGGGCGAAGGCACAGGAAGGGATATACTCTTCTTTATGGACAATGTCTTCCGTTTCACCCAGGCAGGCTCGGAAGTATCCGCCCTGCTGGGACGAATGCCTTCTGCCGTGGGTTATCAGCCCACACTGGCAACGGAGATGGGCGTGATGCAGGAGAGAATCACCTCCACCCGGCACGGATCTATCACCTCCGTGCAGGCTGTCTATGTCCCTGCCGATGACCTTACTGACCCGGCACCTGCAACCACCTTTGCACACCTTGATGCCACCACGGTTCTCAGCCGTAAAATCTCAGAGCTTGGCATCTATCCGGCTGTTGACCCGCTTGACTCTACCTCAAGGATACTGACTCCCGAAGTGGTTGGTGATGAACATTACCGCTGCGCCCAGAGGGTTAAGGAGATACTGCAGAGATACAATGAGCTGCAGGATATCATTGCCATCCTCGGTATGGATGAACTCTCAGAGGAGGATAAGCAGGTGGTTCACCGTGCACGCAGGGTGCAGAGATTTCTCTCACAGCCCTTCCATGTGGCTGAACAGTTCACCAATATTCCCGGGACACTGGTCTCAATAGAAGACACCATCAGGGGATTCAACATGATCATTGACGGTGAGGTGGACCAGTACCCGGAGGCAGCTTTCATGCTCGTGGGTACCATTGAAGATGCCATTGCCAAGGGCGAGAAGCTCCTTGCAGAGCATAAATAAAGCATATAATACCTGACGTGAAGATTGAGATAATAACACCAGACAGGAACATCTACTCCGGAGAGGTGCGCTCTGTGAGGGTGCCCGGCAGGAAAGGCTCATTCCAGGTCCTGAAGGACCACGCTCCCATCATCTCCACTCTTGAAGCCGGCCCGGTTATCCTGGCTGACGAACAGGGTAACGAGCTGAGATATGATATTACCGGCGGCGTGATAGAGGTTAAAAAGAACAGGATCATCCTGCTGGCCGACTCCGTGTCACAGGGCTGAACATGATGGATAACGACGAATTCCGGAGACAGGGCCACGCCATTGTAGAGTGGATTGCCCGGTATTTTCAGGATGTTGAGCAATACCCGGTCAGGTCACGGGTGAAGCCCGGTGAGGTAAAAGATGCATTGCCCGCACTGCCCCCGACGGGCAGTGAGCCATTTGACCTTTTCATGCAGGATTTTGACCGGATAATCATGCCGGGCATCACTCACTGGCAGAGTCCGAATTTCTTCGCATATTTCCCTGCCAACAGCAGTCCTCCTTCGGTGCTTGCAGAGATGCTTACCGCAGCCCTCGGGGCTCAGTGCATGCTCTGGGAGACCTCCCCGGCAGCTGCCGAGCTGGAAGAGAGGATGATGGAATGGCTGCGACTGATGACCGGCCTGCCGGAAGGATTTGAAGGGGTTATACAGGACAGCGCCTCATCAGCCACACTGGCTGCGCTTATAACCGCAAGGGAAAAGGCCACGGGATTCCGCTCCAACAGCGAAGGCCTGAATGATGCCGGACGGCTGAGGGTCTACTCATCAACACAGACACACTCCTCGGTGGAGAAGGGTGTGGGAGTGGCAGGATTCGGACGGAACAACCTGGTGAAGGTGGTCGTCCGCGATGACTTTTCAATGGATACTGACGCCCTGGAGCGGGCAATAATCACTGATCGTGATGCAGGGTATATTCCCTGCTGCGTGATTGCTACCCTGGGAACTACAGGAACCACTGCCATCGATCCGCTGAGAGCCGTGGGAGAGATATGCAGGAAGTACGGCCTATGGATGCATGTTGATGCAGCGCTGGGAGGCACGGCATTGCTGCTGCCAGAGATGCGATGGATGGCTGACGGCATAGAGTACGCCGATTCGCTGGTTTTCAATCCGCATAAATGGATGTTCACCAACTTTGACTGCTCGGCCTATTTTGTACGTGATGCGGCAACGCTGATACGCACTTTCGAAATACTGCCCGAGTACCTTAAGACGCGCACCCGCGGGAAGGTGAATGATTATCGCGACTGGGGCATTCCTCTGGGCAGGCGGTTCAGGGCCCTGAAACTCTGGGCCGTGATACGGTCATACGGCATTGAGGGTCTCAGGGGCGCCATACGGGAACATATCCGTATTGCCAGGATGCTTGCAGGACTGATTGAGGCTGAGAAACACTTTGAACTGATGGCTCCTGTGCCCCTGAATGCCGTCTGTTTCAGATACCGCCCTGAAGGCATGGGTGACGATGAGGCCAACATGCTGAATGAGAAGATCAATCATGCCCTCAATGATACAGGCAGGATCTATCTGACACACACAAAGGTTGATGGCAGATATGTGCTGCGAATGGTAACCGCTCAGACAAACGTGACCGAGGCTCATGTCATTAAGGCCTGGGACATGATCAGGGAATGTGCCTCAGCGCTCACGGCCCAGGACGGTACCGTAAATATTGACTGAAAAAGCCCCGTTAACAAAATACTTCTCCTCACGGGGAATGTAACCTGCACGTATGCCTGCACTAATCTCAAAGGGGAAGCGCAGCACGTAGAAATCGGCCAGCAGCTCCGATCCCACCGATGTATAACTCTCCTTTCCCGGGGTAAAGATACGGTCACTGTAATTGTTTATCCTCTCGCCCCTTGAGTAGTCATAGAAGAGAGAGCCCCTTATCCTCTTGATATACAGCAGGCTTCCTGCTGCAAGGTCAGGGTAGAGGATCGGCATGGTGTAGTCTGCCGAGAAAGAGAACAGTTTTTCAGCTATCAGGTTATTGTCATATCCCCTGGGCCAGGGTATTGAGTTGCGGTATATCAGCTTCCCTGCCGGTGCCTGGTTCTCCCACCCCGCCTTAACGAAGAAGCTGTGATTGTGCAGCAGCCCCGGGAAAAAGAGAGTAGCCCTGGCGTAGCTTTTGTTATTGTATAGTTCTGTGTCCCATGGCGTTCCTGTGAGTCTGAGGTCGATTACCTGGCCCCATCGCGGGTTGATATCACGATAAGCCATTCGGAAGGTGTTTGAGAAGTAAAGTCTCCCGGTGATGGTCAGCAGGTCTTTGTCATAACTGTTCTGATCAGCAATGAATGTATAGCTGTTGCGGTAGCTGAAGTAGACTGCCGGCATCAGCATCTGCCTGAATTTGCCGTAAGCGAACCAGAGCTGATCATAGACGTTGACGTTGAGGTTAAGGTCATGTCCTAAATCATCCGGGAGGGGGCCATCACTTGTATCCCTGCTTACAAGCTGATCTCCGCCCCATCTCATCTCTGCATCGATAACGGGATGCCAGCCCTTCCACCTGATGCCGGTATGCAGGTAGTGGTTACCCCCGCTGTATTCGTATCCGGCAGTGGAGATGAGGGTACTCAGGTGGTTCTGTGACATAAGAGTCAGGCCGGGCCTCACAGCTGTCGGATCACTCTTAATCTCGTCAATGTCAGCGTAAAAAGGGAACCAGCTGTGAAAATTGAACAGGTGGGCAATTTTGCTGTACCGTACCGGGTCAGGAATGACAGGAGAGGGACTGACTTCTTCATCTGCCGGGGAGGCCTGTGGGGCCACCGCGGGCATGATTGCATGACCGGTTACTCCCGCCGGCCCTGCGGTTGCTGATGTCTTTTCGGAAGCGATGATGAATCCTGTTGTGGTGTAGTCAGAGAAGAGCAGCTCGCCATCCCTGATTGTAAATCCAGAGATGCCATATCGCGAAGCTGTTATTCTTTCCACGGGGGCTCCTGTGCCGGCAATGCGGTAGATGTTGTCTGACCCGTCTCCCTGAGCCAGGAAGAAAAGAGTGTCATTGAATATCTCCGCCTGAACGATATCTGTCACACTCTCTGCCATCTCTGTGATCCACCTCTTGCCTGTGGGTCTGTATGTGCGTATCCCCTCTCCCTTATCACTTACAGTGACCATGGTTACGCTGCTGCCGTCAGATGACCAGGCAGGGCGTTGCAGGATGAGGCTGTCAGGAGGCACCACATTCATCAGCACCTCCCCGTTATATGCATCAATGAATACCAGTGAGCAGCGCATGTCAGTGGTGGTTGAGACAGCCACAATGGTTCTTCCGTCAGGCGAAATATCCGGTGCTGAATACCTTGTCTGATGTGTAAGCTGTGTGATACTGCCTGCGGGAAGATTTAATCTCTTGATCACAGAATAGTCACGGTTATCCCATCTGATGTCAGGGTGTTGTTCAGCCCATACTACAGTGCTGTCAGAATACGAGAAGATGTAGGGATAAAGATATCCGGTGGTGGTCACATTCTGTTCCCGGCCATTTTCAGCATCAGTAATTACAAACCGCGAGGGATGTGACATTGATGTTCTGAGTGAGACAATTTTTCCGTCAGCCATTCTGTGTGGGGTGAAATGGCTGATATAATCCCTGCGTCGCGGTATGTTCAGTGCCGTATAATCCTTTACGCCGTCAGGCATGGTTTCATTCCAGAGTTTTGTGAGGGAGGCGAAGGTTGAGTCATAGAGCCTCTTTTTTGTAAGTCCTGTTCCGCTACGCAGTCCCGCATTAACAGGATTGATGTGCCAGCTGCTGAAGATACCGGAGGTCATTGATTGCCAGGCATACGGGTCGTTCTGACGCAGGTGATTTATCATAAGGTACCCGAAGACATAGTGGTCAGGGGTAAAATTTTTATATGATCCCGAGAGCATCTTGTCATAACCGTACAGTCCGCCCGGTGTGGCTGCCAATGCCCTGGCCCCTCTGATAAACGCATTGCTTCTTCCTCTGCCTGAGAGTCCGGTCACCGTCTCTGCATAGACTGCTTCGCCCTCAAAGGTCCACAGGGGTATTGCAACCGCACTGAGGGCTACGGCCTGTTCGCCTGTCAGCCAGTGCAATGCCCGGCCCAATCCCTTACGGTTGAGTGATCCGAGCTGAAGCACGTGAGCGGTCTCATGCACGGCAAGATGCGTGGCGGGGTGCAGGGGGAGGTTATCCTGACCCGGGAGAGGGAAGAGCTCCATCCTGCGCGGAGCCCAGCTGACATAACCGTTTGACTGCATGGAATGGTTATGTATTATTACAGGAACATTGGTTCTGACACCGGGATATATTGCTGACAGCCTCGCATACGAGTCTTCCAGCAGACCGGCATAACGCCTGGCCTCAGTGCCAAAATCTTCCGGAAAGATTATGCGGAAATGTGAAGTGCGTATCTGCATCCATCTGAGCGAGGCTGGATCCTGCCCGGTATCATAGTACTGGGCAACTGCCCTGGTTATAACAAGCAGACTCATTATGAGCATAATAGTTACCTTCTTCATTCAGGGCAGTTTGTTCAAAAATACCAAAATTGGCTGATATCTTCCGGTACACTCCAAAATCTTATTATTTTCGTGCGGTATTATTCGGGAACGGAAACAAAACAGTTATGATAAAGAAATTCAGGCTTTGGGATAATATCACCGGATGGGTGGTATTTGCCGTGGCGGCATTAACCTATCTGCTGACCATTGAGCCTACAATGAGCCTGTGGGACTGCAGTGAGTTCATCGCATCGGCTTACAAGCTCGAGGTGGGGCACCCGCCCGGGGCACCCTTCTTCATGATTCTCGGGAGATTCTTTGCCAATTTCGCCGGAGGCGATACCTCAAAGGTGGCCATGATGATCAATGCCATGTCAGGACTGGCCAGCGCCCTTACCATACTCTTTCTCTTCTGGACCATTACTCACCTGGCGCGAAGGATCTTTCTCAGGCAGGAATCTGATTACAGTGCCGGCAGGATCATTGCAGTGCTGGGTGCCGGCGTGACCGGAGCCCTGGCTTACACTTTCTCTGACACCTTCTGGTTCTCTGCAGTGGAGGGGGAGGTTTATGCAACCTCGTCTCTCTTCACTGCCGTGGTCTTCTGGGCCATGCTCAGATGGGAGGATGTGGCAGACCAGCCTCATGCTGACAGGTGGATCATACTGATTGCCTTCATGATGGGACTCTCCATCGGGGTACACCTGCTGAACCTGCTGGCTATCCCGGCAATAGTCTTCATCTGGTATTTCCGCAAGTACGAGTTCTCATGGAAGGGGTTTGCCGCTTCAATAGGCGTTTCTGTGCTGCTGCTGGTGGTTATCATGTACGGCATCATCCCCGGCATAGTAAGGGTGACCTCCGGATTCGAACTCTTCTTCGTCAATAAACTGGGCCTGCCATTCAACAGCGGGATGTATATCCACCTGGTTCTGTTTATTGCTGCCCTCCTCCTCTCGGTCTGGTACAGCTTCACCCATGAGGATGGCAGGAGGGGCTTCCTGTTTGCAGCCGCCACATTCCTTCTCTCAGGTCTATGGCTGCTTACCGGCAAGCTGTTGCTCAACCTCGTTTTTCTTGGCGTGGTGATCTATGGTGCATGGTATCTCTCCACCCGCAGGAGGGTGGCTCTCAATACCATCATGACTGCTCTGCTGGTGATTGTGATCGGCTATTCGAGCTTCGCGGTGATAGTCATCCGCTCAACGGCCAATCCGCCGATGAATGAGAACAACCCTTCGAATCCCTTCGCCCTGCTCTATTATCTTAATCGTGAGCAGTATGGCCAGCGTCCGCTCTTCCACGGCCCCTACTATAATGCACCGATTACCGATTATGTAAAGGGCAGGCCAACCTATAATCCGGCAGACGGCAAATACATTATCACCAACCGCCAGACCACCCGTGAGTATGATGAACGGTTCACGACCATCTTTCCGAGGATGTGGAGTGACGCGCCGGATCATGTGCGTAAGTATGAAGAATATGTGGGCACCGGGAGAAAATCAGTGCGGGTAAAGGATCCGCAGACGGGAGAGACAACCATTGTCAGGGTGCCAACATTCGGTCAGAACCTGAGCTTTATGTTCCGGTACCAGCTTGGATTCATGTACTTCAGGTACTTCATGTGGAACTTCAGTGGCAGGCAGAATGACATCCAGAGCACAGGAGGGCCTGTCAACGGCAACTGGATAACCGGTATAGATTTTCTTGACGCCCCCAGGGTGGGATCAGTGAAAGGGATGCCTGATGACATGAAGAATGCGCCATCACGCAATAAATACTACCTACTTCCCTTTATCCTGGGACTCGCAGGCTTCCTGTGGCACTTCAACCGGGATATCCGGAATTGGTGGATTGTAGTTCTCCTGTTTGTAATGACGGGCATCGCAATTGTCATCTATCTCAACCAGTACCCCAACCAGCCAAGGGAGCGCGATTACGCCTATGCGGCTTCGTTTTACGCCTTCACAATATGGATAGGACTCGGAGTACTGGCCCTGTTTGAACTTATCCGCAAGGTTACGGGAGAGACGCCGGCGGCAGTCATAGCCTCACTGCTCACCTTTGCAGCCGTGCCGGCGCTGATGGCATCAGAGAACTGGGATGACCATGACCGTTCAGGGAGATACCTGGGACGCGACGTGGCCTTCAATTACCTCAACTCCTGTGCACCGCAGGCAATACTCTTCACCGGGGGCGACAATGACACCTTCCCCCTGTGGTATGCCCAGGAGGTGGAAGGGATGCGCACTGACGTGAGAGTATGTAACCTGATGTTGCTGAATACCGACTGGTACATTGACCAGATGAAATACAAGGCTTATACCTCGGAACCACTGCCTATAAGCCTGCCTAAAGAGCTCTATTATGACGGGGTCAACAACCAGGTGGCGGTCCTGGAAAAAGTAAAAGGACCCGCCACCGCCAGGGAGGTGATGGAGTTCATCAACAGCGGCAGCGACCTCGCAAAGCTGAAGATCTATGGCGATGACCTGTGGTACATACCCACGCGTACCATACGCATACCTGTTGACTCGGCCAAGGTGGTGTCCAACGGCACCGTCAGACCTGAGGATGCCGATAAGATAGTACCGTATATAGAAATAAATCTCAAAGGCTCATGGTTAATGAAGAACCAGCTGATGGTACTTGATATCCTGGCCCACAATGACTGGGACCGCCCGGTCTATTTCGTGACCGGACAACATGAGGACGCCCTCGGCCTGGAGGAGTACTTCCAGCTTGAAGGTCTGGCCTATCGCCTGGTGCCCATTAAGGGAGTAAACAACGGGTGGTTTGAATATGGGCAGATAGATACCGGCATACTCTATGAGAATATGATGAACAGGTTCACCTGGACCGGATCTTCAGATCCGGAGGTCTACCTCGATTACTATCATAATCGCACTCTCACGGTTGTCAGGGCACGTCTGAACTATGCAAAGCTGGCCAGGGAGCTGGCTGCTGAAGGAGACACTGCCAGGGCCGCAGAGGTGATTAACAGGTGTATTGAACTCTTCCCGGCATCAAAAATGGGATATGATTTCTACTTTGGTGATATTATCTCGGCATGCTTTGCTTCCGGCCAAAGGGAGAAGGCCATGGAGCTGGCTTCAGACTACGCTTCATACTATGAAGAACGGACAGGCTACCTGCTTGATCAGAAGCCTTCGGTCTACATGTATGCCGAGGCCGAGATAGCCAACGGTATTCAGATGATGGTGCAGGCCATGCGTGTTTGTTTTGAAAACGGTGAGACAGACCTCGCCGAGGAGATAAATGTCAGATACAACGAACTCTATGCCAGGTATGTCAATGTGTATCAGAGGTAAAATCAGGCATTAGGCATTAGGCATTAGGCAAGAGGCTGAGGCAAGAGGCTGGTGCTGAGGCAAGAGGCATTAGGCAAGAGTGGCAAGCTGAAGGCTGTCTTCAGAAACCATTACATATTACTGATCTGAGATTTTTACTGCCGGCTGCCGACTGCCGGCTGCCGACTGGACATCAATCGTACACCTGGTATGCAGGTCTGGGAGAGAGATATTTCTCAAGGATCATGTGGATCTTGTCGGGAAAGACCGGCTTAAGGTTATACTCTGTACATCCTGCTATATAAGCCTCATTCTTTGTCTGTTCGGAGTAATAGGCAGTGATGAGTATGACCGGCGCCGAGCGGTTGACCTGGCGGAATGCCCTTGTACACTCAATGCCATTGATCAGGGGAACGAGGAAATCCATGAAGACAAGATCAAAGTGAGCCCTGCCCACGGTGATGGCATCCACAAACTCCTTCCCGTTACCGAAGGCAGATATTTCTGCTCCGGTCTCTTTAAGAAGGGTCTCGTAATACTTCAGTGATGCAGCATCGTCTTCAACGATTGCTATCCTCTTGCCTGTTATGTTAAGCATCGTATATAAAGTGAACCCGGGGTTAAGTTTTCCGAACTCAGAGCAAAAATATCCGGCGGGAAGAAACAAGATTAAACATTTCCCCCGCAAATTTCAACTTTGGTAACAACTTATTAACAACAACTTTTTAACAGGATATGAATAGGCGTGTAAAGCTCAGGTAATGAGCATGTGATGATGATCAGTAACACTCCCACCGGGTGGTGGTTCCGCCTACTGTTGAGGGAGGGATGGCCTTTATTGCCAGCAGTTCCTGACCACAATATTCAGCTTCAGTTCCCCAGGCAATGGGATTGTCATTCTCATAGGTTACCGTCTGGCAGATCTGACAACCGTCATCAAGCAGCTCGCATGAGGTAAATGACCATGTGATCAGAATAAGAGCGGCAGCGTACAGTAATCTCTTCATGGGTACTTTTATAAAACAACGGCAAAGTTAAATAAATAGTATTATTACTGACATGCAGCATTTTTCATAAATTAGTGTCATTATTATGAACCACGTAAAACCTTAAATCAGTCATACAATGGAAGAGAATACCGCATCGCCCACAGTGGTGACCGTTGAAGAGAACAGGATGAAGAAGCACGTTAATATTGCAGGCATTCTGCAGATAGTCTTTGGCTCAATTCTGGTGATTGCTGCACTTGCTATTGCAATCGCATTCGGGTTCGTTGACCAGTTTGTTGATGATCCCACTGCAATCAAGGTTCTGGGATTCATAGGGACCCCGCTGGTTACACTGTTTCTGCTCTTCGGCGCAGCAATGATAGCAGGCGGAATAGGCCTGTTCTACTGCAAGCCGTGGGCCAGGATACTGACCCTGGTGATGGCAGCGCTGGGACTGCTCAACGTGCCGGTAGGGACACTCAAGGGAGTCTATATCATTTGGGCGCTGGTACAGTCGGAGACAATCTCCCTGTTTGAAAAGGGATGTCCCTCCGGGAAAGTACAGGTCTGAAACTCCGGCTCTGCCGGGAAGGATGCTGCACAGCCTGATAAGCCTCCTCTTTTGCTCAGGTTACACAGGGTGCGGGTAGGGCGTCTGGCTTCCATTTTCTTACTGCGGGCAGACAAAATGATTATTTTTGTTGTCTAACCATTCAGGTCATGGCAGACGACAAGAAGATCATTTTTTCCATGTACAGGGTAAGCAAGAGCTACCCTCCCCACAAACAGGTCATCAGGGACATATCCCTCTCTTTCTTTCTTGGAGCCAAGATTGGCATCATTGGGCTTAACGGCTCCGGCAAATCAACGTTGCTGAAAATCATTGCAGGTATTGAAAAAGAGTACCAGGGCGAGGTTGTCTTCTCTCCCGGTTACACTGTCGGACATCTGGCCCAGGACCCGCTGATTGACGAGAGTCGCACGGTGCGCGAGATTGTTGAGGAAGGAGCCGCTGAGGTTGTGGCTGTGCTTAAGGAATATGAGGAGATCAATCTACGCTTTGGTGAGCCCGAAGTATACGAAAACCCGGAGGTCATGGAAAAACTGATGGCCAGGCAGGCCGAACTGCAGGAGAAGGTTGAGGCTCTTGACGGGTGGAATCTTGAGCATAAGCTCGAACGGGCAATGGATGCCCTCAACTGTCCTGATCCGTCAACCCCGGTAAATATCCTCTCGGGAGGCGAACGCCGCCGCGTGGCACTGTGCCGCCTGCTGCTGCTGGAGCCTGACGTGCTGCTGCTCGACGAGCCCACCAACCACCTCGATGCCGAGAGCGTCCAGTGGCTCGAGACGCACCTGCGCCAGTACAGGGGGACGGTCATCTGCATAACCCATGACCGTTACTTCCTTGACAACGTGGCAGGCTGGATACTGGAGCTTGACCGCGGTGAAGGCATCCCCTGGAAGGGCAATTACTCCTCGTGGCTTGAACAGAAGGCCAAACGTCTTGAGATGGAGGAGAAGGGTAATGTCAGACGGCGCAAGACGCTCGAGCGGGAGCTGGAATGGGTTCGCATGTCACCAAAGGCCAGACACGCAAAGTCTAAGGCCCGCCTCAGCGCTTACGAGAACCTCCTCAACCAGGATGTGAAACAGAAGGAAGAGAAGCTGGAAATATTCATCCCCAACGGACCAAGGCTGGGAGACAGGGTAATCACTGCCCACGGCGTCACCAAAGCCTTCGATGACAAAATTCTTTTTGAGGAGCTTGACTTTGATCTGCCGCCAAACGGCATAGTGGGTGTAATCGGTCCAAACGGTGCCGGCAAGACCACCCTCTTCCGCATGATCATGGGCCAGGAGAAGATTGACAGGGGCACCTTCGAGGTTGGCAATACAGTCACTCTCGGGTATGTTGACCAGGCTCATGCTGCCATTGACCCCGCAAAGAGCGTCTATGAGGTTATCTCCGGCGGGCAGGATGAGATAATGGTTGGCAACAGACCTGTCAACGCCAGGGCCTATGCCGCACGCTTCAACTTCACCGGGGCCGACCAGGAAAAGAAATGCGGCGTTCTCTCCGGCGGCGAACGCAACCGGCTCCACCTGGCACTGACTCTCAGGAGCGGAGCCAACGTGCTGCTCCTCGACGAACCCACCAACGACATTGACGTCAACACACTGCGCGCCCTGGAAGAGGGCCTTGACAACTTCGCCGGATGCGCTGTCATCATCTCGCATGACCGCTGGTTCCTTGACCGTGTGGCAACACATATCCTGGCTTTTGAGGGTGAGTCACGGGTGGTGTGGTTTGAAGGCAGCTTTTCAGAGTATGATGAGAACTACCGCAAACGTACCGGTAATACCGGCCCGGTGAGGTTCAGGTACAAAAAATTGGCGTAGCTCTCAGGACAACGTCAGAGACCTGATGGCTCTCACTTCCGGAGTCATAATGCGGCAGACAGATCATTTCGCTGCTACATTCAGGTATAATAAAAATCATCTTACCTTTACTGTTATTCTTTAAACAGTAACTTCGCTATTCTTTAGCGGAAAGGCATGTTTAGTGTCAGGCGGCTCTCCGCATGAATCTGTCAGGAATACAATAACTAAACGCAATATGGCAACACGCAGGCAATTTATCAGGATCTCAGCCATGGGAGCGGGAGCAGTCATGGCCGGCGCCGCGGGACTACGGCTGCTCGCCTCGGAGCTCACTGACGGCCAGAAGGCCACCATGGCTGCCCTCACCGGTCGCACACCCACCTACTGCGAGGTCTGTTTCTGGAAGTGTGCGGGGTGGGTCTACAAGGACGAAAGGGGATCAATTCAGAAAATTATCGGCAACAATGAAGACCTGAACTGCAACGGCCGTCTGTGTCCGCGCGGCACCGGCGGGGTAGGCATGTACCACGACGAGGACCGGCTCCGCAAACCCCTGATACGCACTGACGACCGGGGCACACAGAGCTTCCGCGAAGCGACATGGGAAGAGGCGTTTGACTATATTGCAGAGAAGATAAAGGTGATCTCTGCCGAACATGGTCCGGAGTGCGTGGCTCTCTTCACTCACGGGTCGGGAGGCAAATACTTCTCTACACTGCTGCGTGCCCTGGGCTCGCCTCACGTGGCAGCACCATCCTATGCACAGTGTCGCGGACCACGCGAGGTGGCCTTCCAGGCTACATTCGGAGAGGCACTGGAGAGCCCTGAACCTCTTGATATACGTGATACAAGGTGCCTTGTACTGATCGGAAGCCATCTCGGTGAGAACATGCATAACGGACAGGTACAGGAGATGTCTGACGCCATAGACAAGGGAGCAACAATAATCACTGTAGACCCGCGCTTCTCAACAGCTGCCGGCAAATCAAAATACTGGCTGCCGATCAAACCGGCCACAGACCTTGCTCTTCTGCTGGCATGGATTAACGTCATCATTACAGAAGAGCTTTATGACAGGCCCTATGTTGAGAAATACACATACGGGTTTGAGTACCTTAAGGAGCATGTGAAGAACATGACCCCTGAATGGGCTTACGGCATAACAACAATTGATCCGACGGTAATCCGCGAGACTGCACGTGAGATGGCTAACGCCTCCCCGGCAGTCATTGTTCATCCAGGGCGCCATGTGACATGGTACGGTGATGACACTCAGCGGCTGAGGGCCGTGGCAATACTCAATGCCCTGCTGGGATCATGGGGACGCAGGGGCGGATTCTTCCGCACCGAGACCTTCGAACTGCCTGAGCCGCCGCATCCTGCCTATCCCACACCAAAGAGATCATGGAGAACAGAGTTTCCGGACCTCTATAAGATGGCTGATACGGTGCTGGCCAACGGGGTCTGTGATGCCACTGTCCCTGACCCGACCCGTGCCTGCGAGTTTCAGGCATGGATAGTCAACGGCACAAACCTTATGGAGACTCTTCCCAACCAGGAGAATACCCTGAAGGCAATCCAAGCCCTTCAACTGCTGGTTGTGGTTGATACGATGCCCATGGAGATCACAGGCTGGGCTGACGTGGTCCTGCCTGAGTGTACCTACCTCGAGAGATATGATGATCTCAGGGTCGGACCGCACAGGAAGCCCCAGATTGCACTCAGGGCTCCTGCTGCCGAACCCCTGTATGATACAAAACCGGCATTCTATATGGCAAGGGAGCTGGCAAAAAGGCTGGGAGTGATTGAATACTTCCCGTTTGAGACCATGGAAGAACAGCTCGACTGGCAACTGAAACAGGTGGGAAGCAGCCTGGAGGAGATGAAGAAGATTGGGGTTAAGACTATCGACCGCCCCTATGACGACCTCTATTTCTATCCCGATGAGGATGTGGAATTTTATACCGGCACAGGCAAGATCGAACTCTACTCCCTGGCTATGGAGGAGGCGGGCTATGACCCGCTGCCGAAATATACAAGGCACGAGGAACCGCCTGAAGGCTACTACCGCCTTAACTACGGTCGCGCACCCATGCATACATTCAGCCGTACTGCCAACAACCCCAACCTTACTGATCTGATGGAAGAGAACAGCGTGTGGGTCAACCCGCGTGTGGCAAAAGAGTGGGGACTCAGTACCGGACAGTATGTCCATCTGATGAACCAGGACGGCAAACGGTCTGAGTTTCCGATCAAGGTCAGGGTGACGGAGCGTATCCGTTGGGACTCAGTCTACATGGTTCACGGATTCGGACACCAGGAGAAGAAACTGCGACGATCGTACGGAAAGGGAGCCAGCGACACAAACCTGATCACCAGGGTGCTTGTTGATCCCATAATGGGGGGCACTGGCATGCGCGGCAACTTCGTGACCTTCATCACTGATCTGGCAGGAGAGGAGGTGGTATCATGAGATACGCAATGGCTATTGATACAAAAAAATGTGTGGGATGCAGTGACTGTGTTGTTGCATGCCAGACCGAGAACAACGTTCCCATTGGTTTCTGCCGCGACTGGGTGGTTGAGGTAATGGACGGCACCTACCCCCAGCTGGAGATAGAACTCAGGTCAGAGCGCTGCAACCAGTGCGAAAACCCGCCATGCGTCAGGTGCTGCCCCACAGGAGCAAGCCATGTGGCTGAAGGTGGCATAGTGCTTGTCAAACCCAATAAGTGCATCGGCTGCGGGGCATGCATAGCGTCATGTCCCTATGATGCCCGCTATCCCCACCCGAAAGGGTATGTGGATAAATGTACATTCTGTATCCACCGTGTTAAGGAGGGCATGAAGCCGGCCTGCGTGGCAGTATGCCCCACCAAATGCATGTACTTCGGCGATCTGGATGATCCCAACAGCGACGTGAGCGTCGTGCTGAAAAAGCGCAAGTACAAAACCCTCATCCCTGAGGCAGGAACGAAACCGCATCTCTATTTCCTAATCTGACCAGAATATGAACGAAGAACTTATAATAAGCGGCAGGGAGAACCTGATGGTTGACCCGCAACTGCATATATGGCACTGGCCCATACCGCTATACCTTTTCCTGGGTGGCCTGGCGGCAGGAGTGCTTTTCTTTGCGGCGCTCTACTACCTGATGGGCAAGGAGAATGAATACCGTTCGGCTGTCCGCAGGGTGCCTTTCATAGCGCCTATAGCCCTTGTCATCGGCCTTGCCGCACTATTCTATGACCTTAGGCACAAGGCCTTCTTCTGGCAGCTTTATACAACCATCAGGCTTGAGTCGCCCATGTCATGGGGAGCCTGGACGCTGCTGGTGATAACCACCGCCTCATTTATCTGGTGCGCACTCCATATAAGGGAATTTTTCCCCAACTGGGACTGGAAGTACAACTGGCTTAAGGAACTGGAGACATTCTTCAATAAATACAAGAAGCATCTTGCCTGGGTGATGCTGATCTTTGCAATCATCACAGGCGTCTATACGGGCATACTGCTATCAGCATTTAACGCCAGGCCGCTATGGAACACCTCGGTACTTGGCCCGCTCTTCCTGGCCTCAGGACTCTCTGCCGGAGCTGCCACCATTGTGCTGGCATCGAAGAACAGGGAGGAGCGACTGCTCTTCACAAAGATAGACCTGGTAATACTGGGCGTTGAACTTTTCCTGATAGTGCATATGTTCATGGGCTTCCTTGCCAGCACCCAGGTGCAGATAGAGGCGGCAGGACTCTTCCTGGGCGGGGAGTATACCATGGTCTTCTGGATCTTCGTGGTCATGCTGGGTATAATCATTCCGGGGATTCTTGACCTGATGGAGCTCAGGGGCAGGCACATCCCCGCGGTCATTCCAGGCATACTGGTGCTCTTCGGAAGCCTGATGTTCAGGTTCGTTTTTGTCTTTGCCGGCCAGGTGAGCCGCTGGTTATACTGATCACAACAAAAAACAAATTAATATGAGCAAAAATACAACAACAGAGAGGAGCAGGAGATACCTGAACCCTTACCTGGGAGGGGTGCTTCTGGGTCTGGTGCTGCTTGCCGCCAACTTCGTCTCGGGAAGAGGTCTGGGGGCCAGTGGCGCCGTTAAGAGCGTTGTGGCAACCACTATTGAAGCGGTGGACAATGATGCTGTATCAACCATGCCGTTCATGGCTGAGTATGCTGAATCCCACAGCGGCAGCCCCATGAGATCATGGCTGGTTTTCCAGATGCTGGGTGTGATAGTCGGCGGGTTCCTTTCGGGTGCCGTCGCCGGTCGCCTGAAGCTCAAGGTGGAACATTCGCCGAAGATCACTTCCCGCCGCAGGCTGATCTTCGCCCTGTTGGGCGGGATCCTTTTCGGCTTCGGATCACAGATCGGACGAGGGTGCACCAGTGGCTCCGCCCTGAGCGGCATGGCCGTGCTGTCAATGGGAGGATTCATCACCATGATGGCAATATTCGGCACTGCCTTCGCCCTTGCGTATTTCTTCAGGAGAAACTGGATTTAATGAAAGGAGGAAATTATGGGACCATTAGCACCTTATGAAATAATTTCGGAGAATACCAATTTTCTCCTTGCATTCTTTATCGGCATAGCCTTCGGCTGGGTGCTCGAGAGCTCCGGCTTCTCCTCCAGCCGCAAGCTGGCAGGCATATTCTACGGCTATGATACCGTTGTTCTGAAAGTCTTTTTCACCGGAGCCATAACCGCCATGCTGGGACTGCTCTTTATGAGCCTGTTCGGTTGGATAGACCTTGATCTTGTCTATGTCAACCCGACATACCTCACTTCAGCAATCATCGGCGGGGTGGTCATGGGCGCCGGATTTATCATGGGCGGATTCTGCCCGGGCACCAGCTTCTGCGGCGCGGCAATAGGGAAGATTGATGCCATGGTGTTTGTCGGCGGACTATTCATCGGCGTCTACGGATTTGCCTTCACCTACCCCTGGTGGGAGAAGATGTACATGGCTAAATACCTTGGAGAACCAAAGGTAAGCGAAAAGCTGGGCATGTCTGACGGACTCTTCGGGCTGCTGCTGATAATTGTGGCGCTGGGGATGTTTATCGTGGCCGAGTGGGCTGAAAAGAAGTGGCCCAGGGAGGAATACTGATTCGGCAGCTCCGGTGACTGAACCCTTTACCTGAATTATGGTTATACTAAAACAATGAAAAACATATAATGATGAAACCACTGAAATTACTTGCACTTTTTGTGATCCCGCTGGGGATAATCATTGCTGCCGTCCCGCCTGACAGGGTAAAGCATTTCAGGCTGACGGCCGACGAGCTTCTGCAGGAGGCAGGGGCAGGGGTACAGTTCATCTCACCTGATGTGGTGGCTGACATGCTGGTGCAGAAGGATCCCTCGCTGAGGCTGATTGATGTGCGCACGCCCGAGGAGTTTGATGCATATCACATGGATGGCGCCATCAACATACCACTGAGCAGCCTGTTATCTGATGAGTACACTGATATCCTCCACCAGGATGCGTATATGAACGTATTTTATTCAAACGGCTCGGTGTATGCCAACCAGGCATGGATGATCACCAGGCAGCTCGGGTATGAGAATAACTTTGTGCTGGAGGGCGGACTGAATTACTGGTTCGGAAATATTCTGTCGCCCGAGGCGCCTTCGCTGACCAGTCCCAATGAAGAGTTCGCCAAGTATGATTTCCGCAAGAGCGCTGCTGCCGCATTGGGTGGCGGCGGTGTGGTTGCCACGGATAATGTTGCCCC